>Ga0075030_100003283_pt1 | contig 14716 bp, 15 predicted proteins | sample LitLauG_LLR_2012_FD_71393 | JGI IMG/M metagenome (GOLD analysis project Ga0075030, IMG submission 71393) | Freshwater sediment microbial communities from Pennsylvania, USA - Little Laurel Run_MetaG_LLR_2012 | ecosystem: Environmental > Aquatic > Freshwater > Creek > Sediment | place: USA... | reverse complement strand
CTGGGGCGGCATGCCATGCGGCCGCACGAGACGGTGTGAGTGTGGCGGACCAATCGTAGGTTGGGTTAAGCGCTCCGGCGGCTACCGTATCCTGACGTTCAATGCGCCATCGCCTTGACGATCTGCTCGGTCATCTTCTTGGCATCGCCGAGTAGCATCATGGTGTTGTCGCGGTAGAACAGCGTGTTGTCGATGCCGGCATAGCCGGACGCGAGTGAGCGCTTGACGAACATCACCGTGCCAGCCTTCCAGACTTCCAGCACCGGCATCCCGTAGATCGGCGACTTCGGGTCCTCCTTGGCCGCCGGGTTGGTCACGTCATTGGCGCCGATGACATAAGCGATGTCGGCCTGCGCGAACTCGGCGTTGATGTCATCGAGCTCGAACACCTCGTCGTAGGGCACGTTGGCCTCGGCCAGCAGCACATTCATGTGCCCCGGCATCCGGCCGGCGACCGGGTGGATGGCATATTTGACCTCGACGCCGGCCTTCTTCAGGTTGTCGGCCATCTCGCGTACCGCGTGTTGGGCTTGCGCGACCGCCATGCCGTAGCCGGGAACGATGATGACCTTCGAGGCATTCCCCATCATGAATGCCGCATCCTCGGCTGAGCCCAGCTTGACCGGCCGCTGCTCGGCCGCGCCTGCTGCCGGACCCGTCTCGCCGCCAAAGCCGCCCATGATCACCGAGAAGAAGTTCCGGTTCATGCCCTTGCACATGATGTAGCTGAGGATCGCGCCCGAGGAGCCGACCAGCGCGCCGGTGACGATCAGTGCAAGGTTGCCGAGCGTGAAGCCGATACCCGCCGCCGCCCAGCCGGAATAGCTGTTGAGCATCGAGATGACGACCGGCATGTCGGCGCCGCCGATGGGGACGATGATCAATCCGCCGAACACCAGCGAGACCAGCACGATCGCCCAGAACAGGAGCTGCGAGCCGCCCGAGGCAACGAAGACCCAGATCAGCAGCACCAGCAGCACCGCAAGGCCGCCGTTGATGAGGTGCCGCATCGGCAGAATGATCGGTTTGCCCGACATCCGGCCCGACAACTTGGAGAACGCGATGACCGAGCCGGTGAAGGTAACGGCGCCGATGGCGACACCCAGCGACATCTCGATGAGGCTCTGGGTGGCGATACCGCCCGGTACCGCGATGCCGAAAGCGGTGGGGGCGTTGAGCGCTCCCGCCGCCACGAACACCGCGGCCAGACCCACGAGCGAGTGGAACGCCGCGACCAGCTCCGGCATCGCCGTCATGGGCACATTGCGCGCGATATAGGCGCCGACCGCCCCGCCCGCGCCAATGCCAATGATGATGAGCGGCCAGGTGAAGCCGTTCTGATCGCCGAGCTGCGTCAAGGTGGTGGCGATGGCGATGGCCATGCCGATCATGCCGTAGCGGTTGCCCGCCTGGCTACTCGCCGGGCTCGACAGCCCGCGCAGCGCCAAGATGAACAGGATGCCCGAAACGAGATAGGCGAGTGCGGCGAGGTTGGCTGACATGAGCGGCCTACTTCTCTTTCTTCTTGTACATTGCCAGCATGCGCTGGGTGACGAGGAAGCCGCCGAAGATGTTGACGGAGGCGAGCGCCACCGCCAGCACGCCGAAGAATTTGGCGACGCCGCTACCCGAGGAGATCAACGGTACGCCGACGGCCAGCAGCGCGCCGACCACGATCACCGAGGAAATGGCATTGGTGACGGACATCAGTGGCGTGTGCAGCGCCGGGGTCACCGACCAGACGACGTAATAGCCGACGAATATCGCCAGCACGAACACGGCGAGCCGGTAGACGAGCGGATCGACCTCACCGCCCACCCCCTCGGCCGCGAAAGCCGGAGTGGCGCCGAGCACAAGCGTTCCTATCAGCGTCATGGCCAAGAAGGCGGCCATCCACGCATGGGAATTGCGAGTGTAAGCGCGTGCCGCTGTCTCATCGCCCGGTCTCGACGACCGCGGATGGCCACCTTCGCGGCCATGACGGATTTGAGGCATGGCATTCATCCCTTCGGTTGCAGCGCCGGATGCACGATCTTGCCGTCGCGCGTCACCAGTGTGCCCTTGATGATCTCGTCGTCCCAATTGATCTTGAGCGCGTCGGCGCCTTTCTCGATCAGCGGATCGAGGAAGTTCAACAGGTTCTTGGCATAGAGGCTGGAGGCATTGACCGCGACCTCGCCGGCAAGGTTGGCGGGGCCCATGATCCGTACACCGTTGTGGTCGACGGTCTCGCCAAGTTTGGTAAGCTCGCAATTGCCGCCGCGCTCGGCCGCCATGTCGAGAATGACCGAGCCAGGCTTCATACTCTCGACCATCGCCCGGCTGATCAGGCGCGGCGCCGGGCGCCCGGGGATCAGCGCCGTGGTGATGACGATATCCTGGGTCGCGATGTGCTTGGCGGTGAGCTCAGCCTGCTTGGCCTGGTACTCCGGCGACATCGGCTTGGCGTAGCCGGCGGTTGTCTCGGCCTGGCGGAATTCGTCGTCCTCGACCGCGATGAACTTGGCACCGAGCGAGGCGACCTGTTCCTTGGCCGCCGGTCGCACGTCGGTCGCGGTGACGATGGCGCCGAGCCGGCGCGCGGTGGCGATCGCCTGCAAACCGGCGACGCCGACGCCCATCACGAAAAGCTTGGCCGCCGGCACGGTGCCTGCCGCCGTCATCATCATCGGCAGGGCCCGCTGAAACAACGCCGCGGCGTCGACTACGGCTTTGTATCCGGCGAGGTTCGATTGCGAGGAGAGCACATCCATCGACTGGGCACGGGTGATGCGCGGCATCAACTCCATCGCGAACGAGGTGACGCTGGTGCCGGCCATGGCCTCCAGCCCCGCCCGGTCGCCGAAGGGCTCCAGCATGGCGGTGACCACCGCGCCCTTTTTCAGTCCGGCAACCTCGGCGGCGGAGGGGCGACGTACCTTGAGTAGCACGTCCGCCTGCCCGAGCGCTTCAGCCGCCGAACCGACGATCGAAGCGCCGGCGGCCGTGAAGTCGCCATCCAGGAAGCGCGACCGGAGGCCGGCGCCAGTCTCGACCAGTACCCGCGCGCCCTTTTGTACGAACTTCTTGGCGGTCTCGGGACTGAGCGCGACGCGCGGCTCGTCAGAGGGCTCGGCCGTGACGGCAATCGTGATCATTCGGAATCCCTTGCTTGCGCTGGGCGACTCCCCCCAGCAGCCGGCCGTTCGGCGCCGGTACGTACACTTCGGCGTTAGAGGAAATACTCAGCAGGCCTGGAATGCAACCGCCAAAGCTGGCCGGCGCCCAAAATAGCCGCAGATCTAGATGAGGAAAATCGCCATCAGCGCGACAATGATGGCAAGGATGATGCAACCCCAAACCGCCGCCCGGATGAAGCCGCGATAGGTGTTGAGGTGGGCGGGATAGTCCATCGCCGGATGGCCCTGCAATTTGTCGAAATTCATGGTTCGCTGCTCCTCCAGATCGGCCACCGATTTGCTCACTGCCTTTAGCCAATCGTTGGATCGGCCGCAATTGGCGGCCCTCCTTCGCGGAGATTATGCCGCAAGAGGCCCATCCACAGGTTGCGTGAAAATCGTGCCGGGGTACTCGTGTTCCCGAATGCAGCCATATTTCGCGTGTTCGGCTTCAAGCGTCGGGGGAAGCCCCGAGGTTGTGACCAAAACGGGGGACACCTAGATGCACAGAGTTTTCTTGGGACTGGCGGTGATGGTTCTCTCAGCTTCGGCAATGCCGGCATTTGCCGAGTTCAAGGTGCCGGCCGATGAAGCCGATAAGCTGAAGGCATGCGAAAAGACCGTTTGCGGCCTGATCGTGAAGAAAGGCCCGGCCGACGGCAATCTGACTTGCGATGTATCCAAGACCTGGGCGCGCACGTTCATCGAGGATGGGGTGAAGGCCAAAACGTTCAAATGGGGCCTTGGCGACGCACGCTGCAGTCTTAAGCTCGAAGTTCCGCGCGACATTCTGGTCAAGGCGCTCAGCGAGCCTGACTATCTCCTGCAAATTCCGCCCCACACCGCGAGCTGCGATGCCGAGACGGGAGATTCGATCACCTCGGTCAAGATCACACTGTCACCCAAGCTCACCTTCAAGGCGGGCACCGTCACCGCCGCGTCACTCGGGGTGGGCGCGATCGAGGCGCCAGCCGTGGTCAAGGGCGTGATTTGGTCTGCGGCCAAGATCGAGGATAATTTCGGCCTCTTTCAGAGCCAGTTGCTGAAAGAGATCAACAAATTCGTCCACGAGCGCTGCCCGGTCGCCGACGCCGGCCAGTGATCGTCAGGTGCGCAGATGGATTGCAAAGCAGGGATGAGTCCAATGCCAGGGTCTGCATGGTCGATCTTTGGGGCGTTGAGCTTGTCGGCCGCGTTGTTGACGCTCGCCTGTCAACCGGGGTTGGCCGAAACCTCCCAAGCCGCGCCTCCGGCCGGCCAGACAGCCGATCAAAAGGAGGCCGATTGTTGGTATCAGTTCATGGAGGCGACGGGACCGCGCGTAACCTGTGCGCTTCCCGCATTCATGGAGGACGCCGACCGCGCCGAGATCCGCAAGCTTACCCGCGAGGTGCTGACGGATGCCCATTGCGAGGTCGCCATCGACATCGAACGGGCGCTGGTGGATGGCGCGGTCAAGACTGAGGACACCGTATTCATGGTTCCCCCTCAGCCGGTCGCTTGCGAGATCGTGACCAGCCGGGGGACGCTGCCGATCACCTTTACCTTTGCTCCGCGCATCGAAATCAAGGGAGGTACGGCGATCAAGGCAACGCCGGGGATGGATCACGTGACTGGTGTCAATTCCTGGCTGGCCTGGCCGGTCGTTGCCTACATCAACGCGTCGGGCACCGTCCAGGAGGTGATGCTGAGGGTGGTGAACGCCTATCTCAAGCGCCGCCACGAGCAAGCGGCGCAGTAGCTGGCTCCGCTCAGCGCGTGCTCAACGGCGGCCGGTGCCAGAACTCCACTTGCGGCACCACATAGCCGATGCCATAGCGTTTGCGTTGCTCGGGCGTCGCCACGTGTAGGCCGATGCTATTCGAGCGGAGCCAATGGGCCTTGATGCTGTCGACCGCTCCAGGATCTGCCGGATCACGCGGCTTGTTCCACGGTGCGATCCACACCCATGCCCCCGGCGCGAGCGAGGCCTCGAAGCCTTCGAGGAAGGCATAGAGCCGGCCGACATCCTGCTGAAACGTGAACAGATTGATGCTGCCTCGGCAGAAAATGCCATCGAAGGCCTGGCCGCGGTAAGGCCAACCCTCCTTGAGATTGCCGACGATGACCTCGTGCCCGCGCAGCGCCCCAAGCGCGGCGACGGCCGGATCGAAATCGACGCCGAAGGTCTGCCCACCGCGCTTTCTGACGAGATCGAGGAAGTCGCATTGACCCGGACCGACATCGAGGATGCGTTGACCGGCCATGTCAACACCGGCAAAGAAGTCGTCCAGGATGTTCTGGAAAGGCCCGAGCAGGATGTTGGTTTCGCGCATGCCGGCATGGATCGCCGGAGCCATCACCCGGCGTTCTTCGTCATTATACAGCATGAGCCTTGGCGTCCTTTGCCGCGAGCTGATCGAGGTGCCTGCGCACCGGCTGCCAGAAGTCGAGGGGGCGGCCGGACTCAAATCCGTGCCAGTATTCGGCGGTCCATGGCAGCACGGATTCCCGGTTCGCCACGTCAGCATTGAACCCGGAGTAGAACTGCGGATGAAACAGAATCCAAAGTCGCCGCCCCCAAGCCAAATGCTTCAGCAGATAAGCCCGAAAGTCGGTTGAAGGATCACCGCGCCGCAATCTCGGCCAGAGATCGCCGTCACCATAGCGTGCGCCCCAAGGCGCGATGCGATTGTGGGTCCAGACCAGCGGCTTGCTGGCGAAAGCCGGATGGAAAAAGCTCGAATTGTGGCGGCCGTCCGGACTGGGTCTTGCGCCGTGGGGGGAGAAACAGTCGATCTGCAAGCCCTGGGCCTCCAAGAAGGCGAGGTCTTCGTTGAAGGTCTGGACATGCTTGACCTCGTCGAAGCCGCTCATCTCCCAAGCGTTGCTATGGTAGCTGAACAACAGTCCGCGCCTTTGTAAGAGCGCCATATGCCCGAAATCGATTTCGTACTGGCGTCGGTCGTTGGCTTCGGCGCCCCGGCGAGCAAATAGCGCTGTCGTCGACTTGATTCCAAAGGCCGCCTCGAAGGCGCACATCTCTTCGGTTTCGATGACGCCATGATCGCAATCCTGAAGGATATTTATTTCGATCCGCCGGCGGTTGAGATTGGTTGCCTTCCAGACTTTATGCTCCTGCTCATAGAACGCCTTGAGGTCGGACTCGGTGCGCATCTGCTTGGCGGGCTGGAGCGAAGCCGCCGAACAGTCCATGAAATCGACGAACTCGTAGGTCTTGAGCAGCAACAAGAGATCGAACAGGTAGCGAAAAGGCAAAACACCCGAGGGCGAATAGTCGCGAACCATGGAAGGCGTGTCCGATCTTGTTCGGTGACGCTTGTCCGCTGATTCGCCCAAAACGGCAACTATCGGGGCCGAACCGAGGCAGTCGCGCTCGGCCACTCCGAAAGGTCGGTCACCCCACGGATTTCATCCAGGGCGCGGCTAGCCCGTCCGTGCCTTGAACCGCTCGGTCGCGGCGATGAGCTCATGCACGATGCCAGGTTCGGACATCGCATGGCCGGCATCGGGTACGATGCGCAAGTCGGCCTCGGGCCAAACCTTGTGCAGATCCCAGGCGATCTTGACTGGCGTGCACATATCATAGCGGCCATGGACGATGATGCCGGGGATATGTCGTATGCTGCCTGCGTTGGCCAAAAGCTGATCGTTGCGCGAAAAGAAGCCGTTGTTCATGAAATAATGGCATTCGATCCGGGCAAAGGCGAGGGCGTAGTCGTCGAGGCCGAACTGCCGCACGCGCTCGGGATCGGGAATGAGCGAGAGCGCCGAACCCTCCCACATGCTCCAGGCCTTGGCAGCCGCCAACTGCACGGCAGGATCGGGAGACGTTAGGCGCTTGTGGTAGGCCGCGATCATATCGCCACGCTCGGCCTCGGGAATATGGTTCCAATAGGCCTCGAAGGTGTCGGGAAACACCCACTCGGCTCCCGTCTGGTAAAACCATTGAAGCTCGGCACGGCGCAGCGTGAAGATGCCGCGCAGGATGAGTTCGCTCACTCGTTCGGGGTGGGATTGAGCGTAGGCGAGCGCCAGGGTCGAGCCCCATGAGCCGCCGAAGAGCTGCCAGCGCTCGATACCAAGCTCCTGGCGCAGCATCTCCATGTCGGCAACGAGATCCCAAGTGGTGTTGTGGTCGATGCTGGCATGCGGCGTCGAGCGCCCGCAGCCGCGCTGGTCGAACAGCACGATGCGATAGCGCTCGGGGTCGTGGTAGCGCCGCATCGCCGGGTTGCTGCCACCGCCCGGTCCGCCATGCACCATCACCACGGCCTTGCCCTTGCGGTTGCCGCTCTCCTCGAAATAGATGGTGTGGCCATTGCCGACATCGAGCCGGCCCGAGCGGTAGGAATCGATTGCGGGAAAAAGCACGTGGCGCTGAACCTGCGTCATGAGGTCGATGGGCTCCTAGGTGTGTTCGGGCAACTTTAAGCGAGCGGAGCGCCGACGGCCACATGCAATCGCAATGACGTTGCGCCGCAGTTAAGCGGCGTCGGGCTGCCGCAGGCGCGCGAGCCGGATTTCGCGGTCGCGCACGGTCTCGCCGCCACCCATGCGAATATCGCGCAGGTGCTCGACGAGGGCGGGCGGCGGAGCCGGGGTGGCTAGGCTGACGGCGATGGCGACGGCGGCACTGAGGGGCGCGGCGAGGATCGAGGCCAGCGCGCCCGAAACGCCCGACAGCAGCGGCACAGCGCCGTTCAGCGAAAGCAGGATTTGACCCAGCGCCACCAGGCTGCCCGTCAGCAATCCGGCCATCGCGCCGTGCTCGTTCACGCGCTTCCACCAGACCGACAGAACCAACAGGGCGAAAACCGACGATCCAGACAAAGCCATCGCCCACGCGAACAAGGCGAGCGCATCGGCCCTCACGCGAAAGGACAGGACGGCGCCGATGACGATGGCGATGACCGCGAACGCCCGACCGATCTCCACCCGCGGACGCTCGGCACTGGCGGGCGCCGCGAAGGCAAAAGCGATGTCGTCTGCCCACAGGGCGGCAAGCGCCATCGCCTGGCTGGTGATGGCGGCCAAGCCCACCGCGGCGGCCGTGGCCAAGCTTATCTCCACAAATGGACTGGGCAGGCCCAGGGTGAGCGGCAAAAGCATGTTGGTGCTATCGCGTGTAAAGTGCACGGCGGACAACGGCACTCGCTCGGTCGCGTTGTAGAACTCCGCGAGCCCGAGATGCCGTAAGCGCTCGAGCCAGGTTGGGACCTCGGCGAGCGGTGATTCGGGAAGGGCGTGCAGCAGCGCCAGCCGCGTGACAAAGGCTACCGCCGGTAGCGTCAGCACGACGCCCCCGGCAAGGCACATCAGCCACACCGACATGCGCCGCGAGCTGATCACCGTCGGCGACGTGCCGGCGCGCGCGAACAGAGCAGGCATCGTGGCAATGCCAAGCCCGATGCTGATCGTCAACAATCCAAAGCTCCAGGGATCGTTGGCGACAAAGGGCTGCATGAACGGTTTGACCAACACCTGGGGTGCCTGGCCCGGCAACGTCAAGACGATAGAGGCGGCCTGATGGGTGTCCATGCCCGCGGCGAGCTCCAGGCGCGCCATTTCTGCCCGCGCGAGTCCGTAGGCGACCTGTGGAACCGGCAGATTGATGACCAGGAGCCCAGATAAAGCCGGCAACACCATTAGCACCAGCAGCGCGACCGTAGCTGCTGCCGCGCCACCCCAAACCGCTCCGCGCATCCCCGCCAGCCCGACGGTAAGCGAGGCCACCGCGGCAAGGATGCCCACCACGAGCACGGAGTCCTGTTGCAGGGCGTGACCCAGGAGAAATGCCGCGAGTTTGAATTCGCCGATCATGATCAGCAGGCATGGCAAGGTCAGGGCAACCGCCGCGTATATCCGTAAGATCCGGCTCTCGAACCGTCGACCGATGAAGCCGGCAAGGCTCGAGGATCCTTCCTTGCGCGCGAACGGAGCGATCAAGACGGCATGCAGCAACAGTCCAAGCACGATCCCCGAGGTAAACGGCAAGGCATCAAAGCCGAGTACGAAGAACGCCCCTGGTAGCGCCACGAAACCAACCCCGCCGAGAATCGAAACAAGGCTCGAAGCCGCCCCCAGCGCCGGCGGACAGGCGCGATCGCAAGCGAACCAGGCCCGGCTGCTGGTGGCGAAGCCGCTGACCCCGATGACCGCGAAGGCGGCGACCGGAAAGCCAACGATCCACAGCGTCAATGTGCCGTCGGGAGTACCAAGCTGATCGAATATCAAGGCGAGCAGCAGGGTCGCGACGAATCCGCTGGCCAAGACCGCGAAATAGGCGCCGGGTCCCGAATGACGACGCGGTTGGTTGTTGGAGGCGATGATCGCCAAGGGTCACGCTTTCGATTGACGGTCAGACATCGTCGTTGGCCCCGTGCCAGCGATCGAGGCGGTCCTGAAGGACGGCGTACCTGGCGACCGCGACAATCGACACCACCACCACCCCGTGGGCTGCCAGCACAAAGTTCAGCGGCATTCCCCCGACCATGATGCCATCGACCCGGCCGATCCAATAGGCGAGCCCGCCAATCAACACCAGCGGCGCGGCAAGGCTCGATGCCATCAGCCACTTGGTCTGCCGCCAATAGGGTTTTCTGCTAATGATTTCGGCCACGCCATTTCCCCCATAGGACGGGCAGAAGTCCTATTGGCGAATCTGTCCAAACCGTGTCATTTCCATGGTGACAAATGGACATTTTGAATATTCCAAAGCACCCAATGCAAGCGATGCGTTATCATGGAAATGGGGCAAATGTATTGATTCGGTGGTGCATTCGCGGGTTGCATGATCAAGTCATATCACGGAAGCCATAGGGGGAACGGAATGAGCATTATTAGCGAATTCAGGGACTTTGCGATCAAGGGCAACATGATCGATATCGCTGTCGGTATCATCATGGGCGCGGCTTTCGGCGGCGTCGTCGGTTCGCTGGTCAACGACGTGATCATGCCGCCGATCGGTGTAGCCATGGGCGGCGTCGACTTCTCGGGCATTGGACCGGTTCTGCCCGGTCATACCCCAGACGGTAAGCCGCTGATTTGGGCGATTGGCAAGTTCATCAATACACTGATTAATTTTTCGATTGTCGCGCTGGCCGTCTTCCTGCTGGTCAAGATGGTCAACACCGCCAAGAAAATGGCGATGAAGGAGCCACCGGCGCCCGACGCCCCGCCCCCGCCACGCACGGAAGTGCTGCTGCAGGAAATTCGCGACGCGCTGGTCAAGAAGTAAGGCGCGGTCCAGCGTCATCCCGGGCGCGGCCCGAGTACGTGCTGGCCGCTTTCGACCCTCGTCTGGGGGAGTTCCAGAAGCGGCGGCCGGGATGACATTTTTGTCCAGATCATCGGGGCACAATTGATCGATGAACAAGCCTCGTGCCCGCGAGCTCGGGCTGCCGGTTCCTGGTAGCCCCGGCCCGCTCAACGCCATCACCGATGTCGCCGGTCTTGGCGTCGGCGCCACGACCGTCATCGGACCGGGCGTGCGCACCGGCGTCACCGCGATCGTGCCTCACCTTGTGGAGAATGCGCCGCTCTGCACCTGGGCGGGTTGCCATTCCTTCAACGGCAATGGCGAAATGACCGGCCTTCACTGGGTGGAGGACGCGGGACTGATCCGCGGCCCGATATTGATCACCAACACCCACAGCGTCGGCATCGTCCATCACGCGGCCGTCCGGTGGATGATGGCGCGCTATGCCAAGGGCCTCGCCGGTCACCATTTCTGGGCGATGCCCGTGGTCGCCGAGACCTACGATGGCGTGCTCAACGACATCAACGGCTTGCACGTCACCGAGGCGCACGCGCTCGCCGCCCTCGACGCGGCAATGGGCGGCCCGGTCGCCGAAGGCAATGTCGGCGGCGGCACGGGCATGATCGCCTATGAGTGGAAGGGCGGTACGGGAACGGCCTCGCGCCGGGTGGGTGTCGGCGGCAAGGATGGCATTGTCGCCGCCCTGGTCCAGGCCAACCACGGGCGAGGCGAGTGGTTGACGGTCTATGGCATACCGGTGGGCCGAGAGCTGAGGCCCGACCCGGTCTTCAAGAAGGAAACCGGCTCGATCATCGTGGTGCTCGCAACCGACTTGCCGATGTTGCCGCACCAACTCCGGCGACTTGCGAAACGCGCTTCGATCGGCATCGGGCGGGGCGGCACGCCTGGCGGCAACTCGTCGGGCGACATTTTCCTCGCGATCTCCACCGCCAATGCCATGCCGACACCCGAGCTGGCGCCGGCGGTCTGGCGCCTGGAAGCCATCAGCGACGAGCTGTTCGACCCCATCTACATGGCCGCCGTGGAGGCGGTGGAGGAGAGCGTCCTCAACGCGATGCTCGCCGCCGAGGACACGCCCTCGTTCCGCGATCCGGGCCGCATCGTGCGGGCCATTCCCCATGATGTTCTCATGCGGGTGATGCGGCGATACCACCGGGCGGGCTGAACTGGCGGAACGGCGGGCGGCATGCTTGCCATCGCGTTTGGCATTTGCCACGGTCGCCGGCGGCGGGCCCGATCGGTTCGGTGATTTGTCTGGGACATACCATGCGTGCATTGCTTTTAGCGTTCGCCGTGATGTGCGGCGTTGCCCTGTCGGCCACCGCCGACGAGATCCCTGCGACACCCGATCTGACCCACGTCAAGACCTTTCACAACGTCGGGCCACTTGCCGGCCTCAAATTTTCCACCGATAGCGACGCTCAGAAACTCGTCGATGAGCTGCTCGGCTATCTTGGCCTGCACGCCGATTACCAGATCTACGTAACCGACAATGCCAACGCGGTCGCCACCGCCGCCGCCGGCTACGATGCGGCGAGCCAGACCCGGTTTATCTTCTTCAATCGCGCCTTCATGCAGAAATACGCTGAGACCACCCATAGCGACCTCGGTCTCTATTTCATTGCCGCGCACGAACTCTCGCACCTCATAGCGCTGCATGCGCTGCGCCAAATCGAGCCCATCAAAAAGGAGCTGGAGGCGGATTACTATGCCGGCTTCATCCTGGGCGTGAAGACCAGCGATTGTGACAAGGTGGTGGCTGCGATCGGCGCCTTTCCGGATCAAGCGGCGCACGAGCGAACGACGACGCACCCGGCGCTCGCGCAACGGCGGGTGGCGGTCGGGCGCGGCTGTTCGGATGCGACCGGGCAGTTGACGCCGGAGCTCGACAACGCCTCGGTGACGGTCAACGTGCCAAGCATCCTCAATCAGTTCACCACGAGGGTGAACCGCGACATCTACGGCGAAGACCTTGCGCTGATCGCCGGCAAGCCGGGTATTCCGGGCTCGACGCTGGAGAGCTGCGCCCATGTCTGCTTTGGACTGTCGAGCTGCAAGGGTTTCACGTTCAATCAGTGGAAGAATTTTTGCTATCTCAAGGGCAGCGTCAAGGGCGAGAGCGTCTTGCATCCGGCCGGCACCATCGGCGTCAAGCGGCCGCTGCCGCTGCCCGACGTGTCATCCAACGCCGAGATGAACACGGTGAACCTGTATAACTCGGTGTTCGCCGACCAGCCCCTCAGCGCCGGCACGATGGCCGATTTCGCGGCCTGCAAGCGGGCCTGCCTCGTCAATGTCCATTGCGTCGCCTACTCGTACTTCCGCGCGACCAAGGAATGCCGGCAGTTCAACCTGACCGAGGGCTTCTATCACGACGACGGGTTCGACAGCGGTTACAAGTACCAGCAGCCGGATGCGGGCTGGCTTGCCAATGTACGGTCCGCCGGACATTGAAACCTGTCGAACCCTGGGAGGCACCCAACACCATGGGCAAGCACACGAGAGTTTCGCGCCGCGCGGTGATGGCTGGCCTCGGCGCGACCGCCGTTGCCGGCCTCTCGGGCGCCGGCCGCGCCCTAAGCGCCACGGTCCGTACCCGGTACGACCTCAAGACGCCGCAGGGCCGAGCGATGCTGAACAGCTATCGGGAGGCCGTGGGCAAGATGCGCGCCTTGCCCGAATCCAATCCATTGAGTTGGAACTTCCAGGCCAACATCCACGCCCACCCCTACACCGAGGAGCAGGCGCAGGCGCTGTTTGCCGATGCTCCGGCCGCGGTGAAGCTGATGGCGCTTGGCGCGAACGCGGACGGCGTCGGGGGCATCTGGTGGACCTGCTCGCACGACCACAACAATTTGAGCGGCACGCCCGCCGACAGCTATTCGACCCATTTCACGAGCTGGCATCGGCTCTATCTCTGGCACTTCGAGCGCATATGCGAGAAGGTGTTGGGCCGTCCATTCGCGCTCCCTTATTGGAATTATCTCGACCTGACGCAGCTGAAACTGCCGCCCGCGGTGGTCGCGCCAAGGCTGCGTGAAGGCGGCAGATGGCTCGACAACGCGCTCTATTTTCCCGACCGCCGTCCCGAATTCGTGAGCGCGGGCCTGCGCGCCATCAAGGGCGATCCCGGGGATACCGACATCCTGGCGCTGCAGACGATGAAGACCAAGGCCTTCTTCGACCTCTCGACCAGCAATGGCGGGTTCCGTCAGGGCTTCGTTACCGCGCTCGATGGCTCGCCGCACGGAACGGTGCACACTCGCGTCGGCACCGATACGGGTGCGGGCATGGGCTCGTTCGAGAGCGCGGCGCGCGATCCGATCTTCTGGATGCATCACTGCAATATCGACCGGCTATGGGAGAGTTGGCGCGCGCCGAATATCGATGGCGTGTCCGAAAAGGATCCCAAAGCACCCAAGGCTTCGGCGTGGCTCAACAAGCAATTCACCTTCGCCGGGCCCGACGGCATGCCCTCGGTCAAGCGTGCGCGCGATGCGCTGTCGCTGCCCGACCTCGGCTACCGCTATGATCGGCTGCAACCCGTCGGCCTCATCGCCTTCGCCGCACCCAATGCCGAGCAGAGCGTCGTCAAGGTGACGACCATCGCCGAGACGGCGCCAGGCGCGGGCGCGACCGTCGGCGCGGGCAATCAGTCGGTGACGATGCCCCTTGCCCCAACGCTCCCGGCTGGTGAGATGACTTCGCTCGCGCGTGACCCCGGCAATGCCTTCTGGCTGATCATCGAGGTTGAAACCTCGCGCAATCCGGCCTCGCTTTTCGTGGTCACCATCAAGGGCAGTCGGCACGGCGCGCCGGTGGACCAGCCGGTGCAGACGTTCAGCCTATTCAACGCCGGAATGCAGCAGCGCCAGGGGGCAGCCTATGCAACGAGTTGGCAGGCGGATATTTCCGAGCTGGTGCGTGGCGGCGGGGTGGACCTGACCAAGGAGGTCGAGGTCACGGTCAAGCCCGTTGCCGGCGACGCGAGCGGCATCGTGCGGGTGAAGGCGATGCGGGTGGAGGCGCAGTGAGTTTAGAACTGTTATTAGAGTAATTTATAGAACCCATTGAAATACAATAGCAAATTGTCGCTGCGGCACCGTGCGAGATGTGTGCCGGCAAGTGTTTTCCATATGGCTCCGACGACGGACATCGCGGCGCAAGGCGCGCTGTCCTTGATTTTCGTCGCAACGGAGCCGTTCTATGACCGATCGCAAACCGCAAGCATCGTACGCACCCGGCGTCACTCCGCCGGGCCTGCCTAGGAAACTTC
>Ga0075030_100003282_pt1 | contig 14718 bp, 7 predicted proteins | sample LitLauG_LLR_2012_FD_71393 | JGI IMG/M metagenome (GOLD analysis project Ga0075030, IMG submission 71393) | Freshwater sediment microbial communities from Pennsylvania, USA - Little Laurel Run_MetaG_LLR_2012 | ecosystem: Environmental > Aquatic > Freshwater > Creek > Sediment | place: USA... | reverse complement strand
CACCCGGTCGATCTCGTCGTCGGGGATGAGCGGCGAGACGCGCGCCTGGCCGGTGAGCGAGAACGTGCGGGCCGTCGGCAGCCAGAACGTGCGCTGCATGGTCGTCTCCACGTCGGACCGGGGCGGGTTGCCCGACGCACGCAGGCGGTCCATCACCAGGGTCAACCGGTCGGCGAGCGACGACGCCCCCGCCGCCCGCAGCAGGTCCTGGGGCATGGAGACCGTCTCGACGACCGAGACCCCGGGGATGCCGATCTCGGCGAAGCCGACCGAGCTGCGGGACCCGACCGGCGTGGCCGGGTTGTCGACGACCACCCCGGCCACGGTCAGCCGCAGCGTGGTGAAGGTCTGCGGTGCGAAGGTGACCGTCTCGCCGGTCGGCGTCCGGGACGCGGCCGACAGGGGCACGGTCACGCTGCGTCGGCCGTCGAAGGTCAGGGTCACCCGGGTGATGTGCCGGTCCGGGTCCCCGGTCTGGGGCTGGACCAGGTGCAACGAGCCGATGGTGTCGGGCCCGGTCAGCGCCACCTGCCACCACTGGCCGATCTGGCCGGTGAAGGAGTTGGTCAGCCAGGCCGTCTGGGTGTTGTTGTCGAGGGCCGCCGCCGGTCGGTCCTCGGGCAGGTATGTGATCGACGAGCCGTAGGACGAGGCGGACACGTAGGACACGCCGCTGAGGACGGTGGTGGTCTGGGCGTCGGCCGGCGCCCCGGGGAAGAGGTCGAGCGGGGCGTCGGACGGGTCGGCCTTGTCGGGGCCCTGGGCCGCCGTCTCGGTGTACCCGGTGTTCTGGTTGAGCGAATTCCACCGATAGCCCTGCTTGCGGTTGGTGTCGGTGACCACCAGCACGGCCGGTTTGGCCAGGGTGGTGGCCCGGAGCGTGGGGTCGGCGTCCAGGGTGCCCGAGTAGACGATGGTGGGATTGCCGGCGAGCATGCCGACCGACGAGGCGCCGACGATGCCGTTGGCGTCACCGGCCACCACCAGCGGGGTGGCTGTGGACTCGGTGCGCACGATGGGTCGTGGATTGGTCACCGTGTACGACACCAGCGGTGCCGGCCACCCGGGGTTGGCCGGCAGGGCCAGGGTGGCCTCGTCGATGTGGGGGAGGAGCGAGACGTTGGGTCGGGGGCTGCCGTAGGACACCGGGTCGGTCAGTCCGACCGGTGGGGTGGCCAGCTGGGCGGACAGCACCTGGGGCAGCGGGGTGTCGTAGCGCTCGTAGGCCTGGTCGTACTGGACCAGGACGTCACCGGCGTTCAGCAACGACGACATCGGGGCCAGGGTGCTCCAGTCCATGGTGCCGTCCTGGATCGGACCATCCACCGCTTCGAGTACGTCGGCGGTGGGGAGGGAGCCCATGATCTGCTGTTCGTGGGTGACGAACGGCCGGGTCATCAGTCCCGGGTACACGGTGTCGATGGTGTCGCCCCAGCGCTGGGCCCCGAAGTTGTTGCCCGGGATGGCGAACAGCCGGGTGCCCGGATGGGCGGCGTCGAGGGCGTGGGCGGCCTGGCGGACGTAGGCCGGGGGCACGGCCGGCTGGTTGAACCCGTCGGCCAGGATCTGGCCCGACCACAGTGGGGCCGAGGCGCCGGCCACGGCGGCCACGGCGAAGGCCCCGATGACCAGGCCGGTCCTGCGCAGGCGGAAGGTGAGTGCGCTGACGGCGGCCCCGAGGAAGAGCGCCAGGCTCAGGATGATCAGGGGCGACGCCCGGTCGGTGGACCGCATGGCCAGACCGGCGGTGGTGTCGACCATGATCTTCTTGATCACCGACCCGATGCTCGACGGGTGCTCGAACGGGTTGGGCCCGACGGCCATGATCATGCCGACCACGGTGATGAGGATGAAGTAGGAGCGGTACCGCCACCGGGCCACGAAGGCGGCCAGGATGGCCAGTACGGGCACGGCGAAGCTGCAGACGATGAGTGTGACGTTCTGGGTGTACTCGACCGAGGTCTGGGTCCAGGGGCCCGCCCGGTCCACGCCGTAGAAGTACCAGTAGCCCAGTCCCCGCAGGATCTCCGAGGCGAGCGAGGCGCCGCTCGTGGCCGGCACCGTCTCGGTGTACTTGAGGACGTTGACCCCGTAGGCAGCCTCGATCTGCAGTCCCACCGCCCACCACAGCGACACCAGGACGACCAGGCCCGCCACCTTCCATGCCACGCCCCACGCCCTCCGCCAGGTGGCGTCCCGGGCGACCAGGACGGCATAGGGCAACCACAGGGCGGGTGCGATCCCCACGTAGAGGATGGAGCTGGCGTTGATCCCGCTGACCATGGCCACCACCAGGGCGAACAGGGCCGGGTAGCGCCAGCCCCCCCGGCGCAGCGCCAGGATGACGAAGGCCAGCATCCACGGCAGGCCGGCCCACGGCATCAGGATCACCGAGATGCGACCCGAGTACTGCAGGACGTACGGGGTGAACATGAAGGCCAGCGAGGTCACGTACCGGCCGGGCCCTGACAGGCCGAGCACCCGGCACAGGTAGAGGGCGCCTGCGCCGGCCGCATAGAGCAGGCAGCCCATCCAGAGCCGCTGGGCCACCCACAGGGGGACGTGCAGTTCGGCCATGACCCAGTAGAAGGGGCCCATCGGGAGCAGGTAGCCGATGTTCTCGTGGGTCACCGTGCCGAGGCCGACGTGGGGGTCCCACAGCGAGACGGCCTGGCGGATGTAGCGACCCGGGTCCAGGTAGAGGTAGGTCTTGGTGTCGTCGGTCACCACACCGGGCTGGGCGGCCACCATGGGCACGAAGGCGACCACCGCCAGGACCAGGTAGTCGAGCCATGCCCGCAGCCCGCCCGGCGAGCGCAGGCGGGCGTAGAGGGAGCCGCTCCGGCCGGTGTCCCGGTCGGTCGGCCCGGCGGGAGCGAGTTCTGGTTCCGGCACGAGTGGTCGGTAGTGTAAACAACAGCAGCGTCGGGCCGGCAGCACCTGTCCCCGGCACCGGAACGGGGAGCCAGATGAACCAGGCAGCACGCCAGCCACAGACGCACGGCTCGGCCCGATGACCGGCGCCCGGGTGCCGGCCGGGTCGGCGGCCACGGCGGACCGCAAGGGCAGGCAGCTCACCGGCGAACGTCCCCAGCAGGGGGTGACGCCGGACTCGTTGCTGGCCCTCCACGCCGCCGGCTACCGGACGGTCATCGAGCGACTCGGCGACGGCACGGTCCTCGACGTCGGCTGCGGGCAGGGGTTCGAATCGGCCCGCTTCCTCGCTCCGGGCCGACGGGTCGTGGGCGCCGACTACAGCGCCGAGGCGGTCGAGCTGGCCCGGGCCGAGTACCGGGCCGACGGGCTGGAGACGGCCCAGATGAACGCCCTGGCGCTCGGGTTCGCCGAGGGGAGCTTCGACTGGGCGTGCTCGTCGCACCTGATCGAGCACTTCGACCAGCCCGAGGGCCACGTGGCCGAACTGGCCCGGGTCATGAAGGACGACGGGACGGTCTTCTTCCTCACCCCGAACGCGCCCGCCGACTTCGAGAACCCGTTCCACATCCACCTCTTCGAGCCACCCGAGCTGCGGGCCCTGCTGTCCAAATACTTCCAGGACGTGACGGTCCAGGGGATGGACGCGGTGCCGCACGTGAAGGCGGACTTCACCGACCGGCGGGTCAAGGCCCAGAAGGTGCTCAAGCTGGACTTCCTGGACCTCCGGCACAAGATCCCGAGGTCCTGGTACATCGGCTTCTACACCAGGGCGCTACCCATCGCCTACCGGCTCATCGCCCGGGGCGACTCGGGCGGGACCACCGGGATCACCGCCGACGACTTCTTCGTGACGGACGACCTCGACACGACCACGATGGTGCTGTTCGCCACGGCCTCCAAGCCGCGGCGGGCGGCCTGAGCCGGACGGCTGCGTGCGCACGGTAGGGCTGACCGGCAACATCGGCGCCGGCAAGTCGACCGTGGCCGAGCTGCTGGTGGCCCGTGGGGCCGTGCTGGTCGACGCCGACAAGGTGGCCCGTGAGGTGGTGGAGCCGGGGGCGGCCGCCTACCAGCCGCTGATCGACCGGTTCGGCACGGACATCGTGGACGCGGACGGACGGATCGACCGGCCGGCGCTGGCCGCCAAGGTGTTCGGCCACCCCGAGGAGCTCGAGGCGCTCAACGCCATCATCCACCCGGCCATCGGGGTGGCCATGATCGAGGGCAAGGATGCCTACGCCGGGACCGACCGGATCGTGGTCATGGACATCCCGCTGTTGAAGGAGTTCCATCGGGAGCTGCTGGCACTGGATGCGGTGGTCGTGGTGGACGTTCCCCCCGAGGTGGCGCTCGAGCGGCTGACCACCCTGCGGGGGATGCCCGAGGACGACGCCCGGGCCCGCCAGGCGTCGCAGCCGTCCCGGGCGGAACGGTTGGAGGGGGCCGACTTCGTGGTCGACAACTCGGACGGCACCGACGCCCTGACCGCCGAGGTGGACCGGGTGTGGGCCGAGCTGGTGGACCTGCCCGAGCGCCCGGTGGCTCCGCCTGATCAGCCGGCGTAGGGCGTCGGGAGGGGTCCGTCCGGTCGCCATGACCGTCCGGGTCGGACGGTACCGAGGGGCCCACCGGGCTCCGCACCCATCGTGGTCCGGACAGAAGTGAGAATGAGGATCAGTATCATCCGTCCTGGAAGTGGATCACCAGGTGCTGTCCCCGCCGTCGATGTCACACCCTCCCGGTACCATCGACGACGTGCCCCCGTTCCAGGTCGTCTCGCCATTCCGACCCGCCGGTGACCAGCCCGAGGCCATCGCCGGGCTGGTCGAGGGGCTCGAACGCGGCGACAGGTACCAGACCCTGCTGGGGATCACCGGGTCGGGCAAGACGGCCACCATCGCCTGGACCATCGAGGCGGTCCAGCGACCCACCCTGATCATCGAGCCGAACAAGTCGCTGGCCGCCCAGCTGGCCGCCGAGCTGAAGGAGTTCTTCCCCCGGAACCGGGTGGAGTACTTCGTCTCCTACTACGACTACTACCAGCCCGAGGCGTACGTCCCGAGCTCGGACACCTACATCGAGAAGGACTCGTCCATCAACGACGAGATCGACCGTCTCCGCCACGCCTCGACCTCGTCGTTGCTCCTGCGGCCGGACACCATCGTGGTGGCTTCGGTGTCCTGTATCTACGGCCTCGGGTCACCCGACGAGTACCGCGACCGCATCGTGGCGCTCCACCCGGGTGAGGAGCACGAGCAGCGGGCGCTGCTGAGGCGGCTGGTGGAGCTGCAGTACTCGCGCAACGACGTGACCCTCAGCCGGGGTCAGTTCCGGGTCCACGGCGACACGGTGGAGATCCACCCGGCCTACGAGTCACGGGCGGTGCGGGTGGAGTTCTTCGGCGACACGGTCGAGCGGATCCGGCCCTTCGACGTCCTCACCGGCGAGATCGGCGACGACCTCGAGGACCTGGTCGTCTTCGCCAACACCCACTACGGCACAGGTGACGAGCGGATGCGCCGTGCCGTCCTCGGCATCGAGGACGAGCTGCGGGGCCGCCTGACCGAGCTCCAGGACGCCGGCAAGCTGCTCGAGGCCCAGCGCCTGCGGATGCGCACCGAGTACGACCTGGAGATGCTCGCCGAGACGGGCGTCTGCAGCGGGGTGGAGAACTACAGCCGCCACCTCGACGGCCGGGCGCCGGGCGAGGCCCCGTTCACCCTGCTCGACTTCTTCCCCAAGGACTTCCTGGTCGTCCTCGACGAGTCCCACGTGGCCGTGCCGCAGATCCGGGGGCAGTACGCCGGTGACCGGTCCCGCAAGGAGACCCTGGTCGACCACGGGTTCCGGCTGCCGTCGGCCATGGACAACCGGCCCCTCCGGTTCGAGGAGTTCACCGAGCGGACCGGCCAGACGATCCTGCTGTCGGCCACCCCCGGGCCGTGGGAGCTCGAGCACAGCACCAACATCGTCGAGCAGGTGATCCGCCCCACCGGGCTGGTCGACCCCGAAGTGGACATCGTGCCCACCACCGGCCAGATCGACCACCTCCGCGAGCGGATCGACGCCACGGTGGCCGCCGGCAACCGTGTCCTGGTGACCACCCTCACCAAGAAGATGGCCGAGGACCTCACGGACTACCTGGCCGAGCAGGGGGTCCGGGTCCAGTACCTGCACTCCGACGTGGACACCATGGCCCGGATCGAACTGCTCCGTGAGCTCCGGCTGGGCGTCTTCGACGTCCTGGTGGGCATCAACCTGCTCCGCGAGGGCCTCGACCTCCCCGAGGTGGCGCTGGTGGCGATCCTGGACGCAGACAAAGAAGGGTTCCTGCGGTCCACGTCGTCGCTGATCCAGACCATGGGTCGGGCCGCCCGGAACGTCAACGGCCGGGTGATCATGTACGCCGACCGGGTCACCGACTCGATGACCGCCGCCATCGGCGAGACCCAGCGCCGCCGGGCCCGCCAGATCGCCTACAACGAGGCACACGGCATCGACCCCCAGTCGATCACCAAGTCGGTCACCGACATCCTGGAGCGGGTCCGGGGTGACTCGTTCACCGCGGGCGGGGCGATGGCCGGACTAGCCGTCGTGAAGGGACCGCGCGCCAAGGGCAAGGGGCCCCAGCGCACCTCGGTCGACCCCCGGGCGATCGCCGCCGAGATGGCCCATGCGCTCGGCCCCGACGCCGACGAGCTGTCGAGCCTGCTGCACCGCCTCGACGCCGAAATGAACAAGGCGGCCGAGGAGCTCCGGTTCGAGGAGGCGGCCCTCATCCGCGATGAGATCGCCGAATTGCGTGCCCTGCTGACCCGTGACCCGGTGGACGGTGCACCCGTGCTCCCCGGCGACACCGCCGATGTCGACGTGCCGGTGGGCGGTTGACCGGGCCCGGCCAGGTCGCGCCCCCGCACCGGTATCCTCCACGCCATGGCTGATCGACTGGTGGTGCGCGGTGCGCGCGAGCACAACCTGCAGGACGTGTCCCTGGACCTCCCGCGGGACCGGTTGATCGTGTTCACCGGACTGTCCGGGTCCGGCAAGTCGTCGTTGGCCTTCGACACCATCTACGCCGAGGGCCAGCGTCGTTACGTCGAGTCGCTCAGCGCCTACGCCCGGCAGTTCCTCGGGCAGATGGACAAGCCGGACGTCGATTTCATCGAGGGACTGTCACCTGCCATCTCGATCGACCAGAAGTCGGCGTCCCGCAATCCGCGGTCCACCGTGGGCACGGTGACCGAGGTCTACGACTACCTGCGCCTGCTCTATGCCCGCATCGGCAAGCCCCACTGTCCGGTGTGCGGCCGGCCGGTGGCCCGGCAGAGCCCCCAGCAGATCGTGGACCGCATTTTGGCCATGGACGAGGGCACCCGGTTCCTGGTGCTCGCCCCGGTGGTGCGCGGCCGCAAGGGTGAGTACAGCGCCCTGCTGGACGATCTGGCCAAGCAGGGGTTCGCCCGTGTCCGCATCGACGGGACCACCCTCGAACTGGCCGACCGGGCCACCCTCGACCTCGCCCGGTACGAGAACCACACCATCGAGGTCGTGGTCGACCGGCTGATCCGTCGCGACGACATCCGGCGGCGGCTGACCGAGTCACTCGAGACCGCCCTGTCGCTGGCCGAGGGCGTGGCCGAGATCGTGGTGGTCGACGGCGACGGCACCGAGCAGGAGGCCATCACCTTCAGCCAGCACCTGGCGTGCACCCACTGCGGGATCAGCTTCGAGGACCCGTCGCCCCGCAACTTCTCCTTCAACTCGCCCTACGGCGCCTGCCCGGCCTGCACCGGACTCGGCACCAAGCACGAGGTCGACCCCGACCTGGTCGTGCCGGACCCGACGAAGTCCATGGCCGATGGCGCGCTGGCCCCGTGGGCGGGCGCACGCAGCCAGTACTTCGACCGGATGCAGTCGGCGGTCGCCGAGCTGGGCGGATTCTCGGTCAAGACGCCGTGGGAGGACCTGTCCGACGAGGACCGGCACCTGGTCCTCTACGGCACCGGCGACGACCAGGTCCACCTCAAGTACCGCAACCGGTACGGCCGCCAGCGGTCGTTCCACTCGTCCTACGAGGGGATCGTGCACTGGCTGGAGCGTCGACACACCGAGGCCGACTCGGAGTTCCTGCGGGACAACCTCGAGGGCTACCTGCGCGAGGTTCCCTGTCCCGAGTGCGGCGGATCACGGCTCAAGCCCGAGTCGCTGGCGGTCACCGTCGGAGGCCACAACATCCACGCCTTGTGCTCGCTGCCGATCGGGCGGGCCGTCGAGGTCGTCGGGTCGCTGGACCTGTCCGACCGCGACCACCTGATCGCCGACCGGGTCTTCCGCGAGGTCCAGGAGCGGATGCAGTTCCTGCTCGACGTCGGCCTCGACTACCTGTCACTGGCCCGTTCGGCCGCCACCCTGTCGGGTGGAGAGGCGCAGCGCATCCGGTTGGCGAGCCAGATCGGCAGCGGCCTGGTCGGCGTCCTGTACGTGCTGGACGAGCCGTCGATCGGCCTCCATCAGCGGGACAACCAGCGCCTCATCGGCACCCTCGAGCGCCTGCGGGACCTCGGCAACACGGTCATCGTGGTCGAGCACGACGAAGAGACCATCAAGGTGGCCGACCACATCGTGGACGTCGGCCCCGGGGCGGGGGAGCACGGAGGGCGTATCGTCCACTCCGGACCGGTGTCCGGCAAGGGCGGCATCCTGTCGAACCCGGACTCGCTGACCGGCCAGTACCTGTCGGGTGCCCGATCGATCCCTGTGCCGCAGCTGCGGCGTCCGGGCAACGGGGACCACCTGGTGGTCGAGGGCGCGCGGGAGCACAACCTCAAGGACATCACCGTCGCCTTCCCCCTGGGTCAGCTGGTGGCGGTCACCGGTGTGTCCGGGTCGGGCAAGTCCACCCTGGTCAACGACATCCTGCTGCGGTCGCTGGCCAAGCAGGTCCACCGTGCGAAGAGCCTGCCCGGACTCCACCGCACCATCACCGGCGTCGAACGGGTGGACAAGGTGGTGGACGTCGACCAGGCGCCCATCGGACGGACGCCGCGTTCCAACCCCGCCACCTACACCGGCGTGTTCGACCACATCCGCAAGCTGTTCGCCCAGACCAACGAGGCCAAGGTGCGGGGCTACCTACCCGGCCGGTTCAGCTTCAACGTCAAGGGCGGCCGGTGCGAGTCGTGCTCGGGTGACGGCACACTGCGGATCGAGATGCACTTCCTGCCGGACATCTACGTCCCCTGCGAGGTGTGCCACGGCGCCCGCTACAACCGGGACACCCTCGAGGTCACCTTCCGGGGCAAGACCATCGCCGACGTCCTGGAACTGTCGTGCGAGGAGGCCCTCGGGTTCTTCGCGGCGCAGCCACCCATCGCCCGCCACCTCCAGACCCTGGTCGATGTGGGCCTCGGGTACATCCGCCTCGGCCAGTCGGCCCCCACCCTGTCGGGCGGCGAGGCCCAGCGGGTGAAGCTGGCCTCGGAGCTGAGCCGGCGGTCCACCGGCACCACGCTCTACGTCCTCGACGAGCCGACCACCGGGCTCCACTTCGACGATGTGCGCAAGCTGCTCGACGTCCTCAACCGCCTGGTCGACCAGGGCAACACCGTCATCGTCATCGAGCACAACCTGGACGTGATCAAGAGCGCCGACTGGATCATCGACATGGGTCCCGAAGGCGGCGACCGGGGCGGCACCGTGGTGGCCCAGGGCACTCCCGAGCAGGTGGCGGCGGTGGGCGCCAGCTACACCGGCCAGGTCCTGGCGCCGATGCTGGGGGCCCCTTCGGGCGAGGCACCTGCGCCGGCCAGCTCGTCGGTGGCGACGGTGTCGACGGTGTCGGGTCGTGGCCGCGCGGGCGAGACGACGGACCCGGCCGGATCCGCCAAGACCGCCAAGGCCACCAAGGCGACACGAGCCACCAAGGCGACACGAACCACGAAGGCCACAGCCACCATCAACGCCGCCAGGACGACGAAGGCGGCAAAGGCCACGAAGGCCGCCAAGGTGACCAAGGCGCCGACGGCACGCGGACCGCGGGCACCGGTGACCGCCGCCGGCTGACCCTGTACCGTGGCAGCGCAGGAGGCGGAAACGGGTATGCAGGATCGTGAGCCGGCAGATCGGGGCAGCACCCCGCCGACCGGGCCGAAGGGCAGCACCAAGGCGGTGATCGCAGCGGCGGTCGCCGTGCTCGTCGTCCTGGCGGCAGCCGCCGGCTTCCTGGTCGGCCACACACGCGGTGCGGCATCCGGGCCTTCCTCGACGACCCACGGGGCCCCGACGACCGGAACGCGGGACCTGTCCGTCGAAGGAGCGCCCAACGACGGTCTCGACTACGCCATTCAGAACCCCAGTTGCACCGTCAATTCGTCCGACACGATGGTGATCGCCACCGGGACGTTCGCGGGGACCAGCGGGTCGCCGGTCCCGACCCTCGCCCCCGATCGGACCTACAACGTGAGCATCGGGGTTTTCGACGCCCATGGCAACGTGCTCGGGACCTCGGCCTCGAACGAGGGGACCGACTACATCGACAACGGCGGGCGGTGGAGCGTCCAGGTGAAGCTGTTCTCCGGGTTCGCGCCGACCTTCTGCATGTATTCGATCGGCACCTATGGCCTGGGCCCTCCCGCGGGGACCGCTCCACAGGTCCCGCCGGCGCTGAACTGACGGTCGGGGCGCCCCGCCCCGCCCTCACGTCCGCACGGATGGGGACGTTCGCCTCTGCCGGTCGGCCCCGGTCGGTGGCCACCATGGTGGACAGCGGCATTCGCACGGGAACAGCGACGGAGGTGGGTATGGGCGCAGCACCGGATCCCTGGAGGCACCGGTCACGTGCGGCGTCGATGGCGGTCTGTCTGGTCGTGGTCGTCGTCGTGCCGGCGTGCGGTGGAACGCACTCGGCCACGACCACCACTGCGCCCGGGCGGACGACGGTGCCCGCACAGGCACCGCCGACGACGGTCCCGGCCGATGCAGGGTCCTGGACGCTGACCGCCCAGGCACCGGTGTCGGCGGACATCCCCTGGGGCTGGACCGGGTCGACCCTGATGGTCGGTGGCGGTGGGTGCTGTGACGGCGTGGGCACGACCGACCTGGCCGTCTACGATCCGGCCGCCAACGGCTGGAGCCGCCTGCCGCCACCGCCGCTGTCCACCAGGGGCAGGGCCGCCGGGACGTGGACCGGCACCGAGATGGTGGCGGCCGGAGGACTCGCCAGTCCCGACGGCTCCGAGCACAACGCGGCACCGACCACCGACGGTGCCGCGTGGAACCCGTCCACGCGGACGTGGCGCGCCATCGCCCCCCTGCCCGAGCCCCTGAGGGGTTGGACCCACGACTCGTTCTGGACCGGGACGGAGCTCCTGGTGTGGTCCTCGGCAGACGCCCAGGGGTCGACGCCGGGGTTCGAGCAGTTCCTGGCCTACGAACCGTGGACCGACCGGTGGCGCATCCTGCCCCCTTCCGGGCTGAGCCCACGAGGCGAGGCGGTGGTCGTCTGGGCGGGCACCCAGCTGTTCGTCTGGGGTGGTCTCGACGCATCCGGGGTGCCTCGGGCGGACGGCGCCCGATTCGATCCGGCCACCGGCACCTGGCAGAAGCTGCTGCCGGCACCGGTGGCGTCCCGGGGCGGAGCCGCCGCGGTGTGGACCGGCGACCAGGTGCTCATCTGGGGTGGGCAGTCCGGACCCGACGCCCAGGTCGGCCAGGGCGTGGCCTACCGCCCTGCGACGAACTCCTGGCAGGCGCTCCCGCTGTCGCCCCTGCGGGCCCGCCAGCTGCCCACCGGCGTGTGGAGCGGCCGGCTCTTCTACGTCATCGGTGGCGCGGTCGGCGGCCGTGGGGGAGACACCTGGCCCGTGCCCGGACCGGGTGCGGCCGCCTACGATCCGGCCACCCGCGTCTGGACCGTCCTGCCCGTCGCACCGGCCGACCCGCACGCCCCCTCGCGTGGCGGCGGGACGGACAGCGGACCGGCGACGCAGCGGGCGGACGCCATCGGGGTCTGGACGGGCACCGGTGTGCTGGTCGTCGGCGGTTACAACTGCTGCACCCAGGGGCACCTGGCCGGTGGGGTGCTCTGGACGCCGCGGCAGGGCGGGAGCTGAACCCGGCTGCCGGGCCGACCGGTCGCTCAGACGGTGGCCAGCATGCGCTCGAGTGCCACCTTGGCCCACTCGGCGGTGTCGGCGTCGACGGTGATCCTGTTCCGCACCTCGCCCTCGACCAGTCCCTCGAGGACCCAGGCCAGGTGGGGTGCGTCGATCCGGAACATGGTCGAGCACGGGCACACCAGCGGGTCAAGGGAGACGACCGTCTTGTCGGGCGTCTCGGCGTCGAGCCGGTTGACCAGGTGGATCTCGGTGCCCACGCCGATGACCGATCCGGCCGGGGCCTCGGCCACCGCGTTGATGATGAAGTCGGTGGAGCCCACCTGGTCGGCCACCGCCACCACGTCGTGGGAGCACTCGGGATGGACGACCACGATGCCGTCGGGGTGCTCGGCCCGGAACGCGTCGACGTGGGACGGCCGGAACCGCTGGTGGACCGAGCAGTGCCCTTTCCACAGCAGCAGGGTGGCCGCCTTCATGGCGGCGTCGTCCAGGCCGCCGGCGGTCAGCCGCGGGTTCCACACCGCCATGTCGGACTCGCCGTAGCCGAGCTCGAAGCCGGTGTTGCGTCCCAGGTGCTGGTCGGGGAAGAAGAGGACCTGGTCGCCCCGGCTGGTGCCACCGGCGTCGGCCCCCAGCGCCCAGGTCAGGACCGCCCGGGCGTTCGACGAGGTGCAGACCACGCCCCCGTTGCGGCCGACGAACGCCTTGAGCGCGGCCGACGAGTTCATGTAGGTCACCGGGACGACCCGGTCGATGTCGGTGACCGCGGCCAGGGTCTCCCAGGCCTCCTCGACCGAGTCGATGTCGGCCATGTCGGCCATGGAGCACCCGGCGTTGAGATCGGGCAGCAGGACCTGCTGGTGGTCCCCGGTCAGGATGTCGGCCGACTCGGCCATGAAGTGCACGCCGCAGAACACCACGAACTCGGCCTCGGTCTGCCCGGCGGCGATGCGGGACAGCCCGAACGAGTCGCCCCGGGCATCGGCCCAGGCCATCACTTCGTCGCGCTGGTAGTGGTGCCCGAGGATCAGGACCCTCGAGCCGAGTGTGGCCTTGGCCTGACCGATCCATCCGGTCAGCTCGTCCGGCGACGCGGACGCGTAGCGGTCGGGAAGTGCCTTCTGTAAGCGCAGCATGTGGGTGTGACCTCCTGGGGAGGCGCTCCGGTCGTGGCCGGCGGGGACAGCCTGGTCGCCCATCCGCGGGGATGTCGGCCCCGGTGCGGTAGATGTCACCGGATACCAGGCCGGCGTACCTGCGAGTGTACCGCCGGGACCCCCGCATCGCGTTCCACGTGTCCGGAGCCCGTCGGAGGGCGCCGGTGGGCACGGCCGAGGGCGCGCGCACGGCACACTGGTGCCGTGGCCACCCGACCCCTGCCCGGCTCGATTCCCGACGAGCCCGGGTCGTACCAGTTCGTCGACCGTGACGGCAGGGTGCTCTACGTGGGCAAGGCGAAGTCGCTGCGCTCGCGGGTGAACTCGTACTTCCAGGACCCGGGGAACCTCGCGCCACGCACGGCCCAGCTGGTCGAGGCGGCCGACCACGTCGAGTGGATGGTGGTCGGGACCGAGGCCGAGGCGCTGCTGCTCGAGCACAACCTGATCCAGCAGTTCCAGCCGCGGTTCAACGTCCGGCTGAAGGACGACAAGAGCTACCCGTGGCTGGCGCTGACCGTCGGCGACGAGTGGCCCAAGCCGGCGGTCGTCCGGGGGCGGAAGCGGTCGGGGGTGCGCTACTTCGGCCCGTACCCGAATGTCGGGGCCATCCGGGGAACGCTCGACCTGCTGCTGCGGTCCTTCCCCGTGCGGACCTGCTCGGACGCCAAGTTCCGCAATCATGAGCGCCTCGGGCGTCCGTGCCTGCTGTTCCACATCGAGCGCTGCGCCGGCCCGTGCGTGGGTGCGGTGACCCACGAGGAGTACGACGGACTGGTCGCCGACCTCTCCACCTTCCTGGCCGGCGACACCGGCCCCCTCGAGCGCGAGCTCGAGACGGCGATGCGCGCGGCGGCCGCGGCGCAGGACTTCGAGCGGGCCGGTACCCTGCGGGACAAGCTCGACGCGGTGCGGGCCGCCGACGCCGTCCGACAGATGGAGCTCGACCGGCCCGAGGACCTCGACGTGCTGGCGCTGGCCGAGGACGAGCTCGAGGCCGCCGTGCAGGTCTTCCACGTCCGGGCCGGCCGGGTCGTGGGCCGGTCCGCCCTCTTCGTGGACAAGGTCGAGGACCTGGCACCCGACCAGCTGGTGGAACGGCTCCTCGTCGACGTCTACGCCGACGCCGCGTCCGGGGTGCCCCGCCAGATCCTGGTGCCGACCATGCCGGCCGACGCCGACGCCGTGTCCGCCTACCTGGCCGAGCGGCGGGGGGGACCGGTGGCGGTGCGGGTCCCGGTGCGGGGGCCCAAGCGGGCACTGCTGGAGACGGTGGCACGCAACGCCGGGGACGCCTTCGTCCGCCACCGGCTGCACCGGACGTCGGACCACAACAGCCGTGCCCGGGCCCTCGAGGCGCTCCAGCGTGAGCTCCACCTGCCCGATGCCCCGCTGCGCATCGAGTGCTACGACATGAGCCATCTGCAGGGCACCGACTACGTGGGGTCGATGGTCGTGTTCGAGGACGGCCTGCCGAAGAAGAGCGACTACCGCCACTTCAAGGTGGC
>Ga0075030_100003281_pt1 | contig 14723 bp, 17 predicted proteins | sample LitLauG_LLR_2012_FD_71393 | JGI IMG/M metagenome (GOLD analysis project Ga0075030, IMG submission 71393) | Freshwater sediment microbial communities from Pennsylvania, USA - Little Laurel Run_MetaG_LLR_2012 | ecosystem: Environmental > Aquatic > Freshwater > Creek > Sediment | place: USA... | reverse complement strand
CACTGACAAATGTTTGTGCGTGATGATTAGATGTCGCCATCATCAAGCCCCTGCCACTGACGAGAAGCGACGGCTCTGTCATTAGCGTGGTGGATCAGAATTACTTTGAATGGGACGAGAGCCAGGAGCTGCAACGTGGCGACCCGGTGCAGGGGCTGTCCTTTGACGTGGCCTTCCTCAAGAAGCTCAGTCACAAGGGCCCGGTGCAAGCAGTGGGCAAGGACCGCGGCACCAGCTTTGCCGTGTCAGTGGAGCAGCTCTTTGTGGACACGGACATTCAGCCAGGTGCGTCTGGCTCGGGGTTCTTCAACATCCAGCGCGAACTGGTCATGGCCCCGCTGAGCTACCGATGGGCCTACAGCACAAGCAGCGAAGAGGGCGTGTCAGCGTACGCAAGGATCACCGCGTCTGGCACCACAAGTCGCGTGTCACAGCCCCTCACAAACATGATGCTCAATCCCAACACACCGCCCAACGGGGCTCTCAACTACTACCACATTCCGTCGCTGGGCATCATTCCCACGTCGGTTGTCGGCGCCGTCGATCTGTGGAACGACTGGGGTGGCATGGGTTACTTTCCCTTCACGCAGAACAAGGGCATCATCTTCCAGTTCTTCGCTTCGCAGGGGTTCTACGAGTACCTGGCCACTAACTATGCGTGCTCGTTCGCTCCCTACACAGTGACGCCGCCCTCCATGCTGGGAGCCCCGCTCGATGTGACTCTGAGCGGCACCCCTCCCAATCCCATGATCGACTTCCCCGGAGGCACTGGCGTGTTCCCACTGATCAACCTGGTCGTCCTGGTGGCCATTGAGCGTAACCTCGATCACAACGACTGGGCCTACCTGGGCGAGGACGCGGGTCTGGAGACGGTGACAGGCATCATCATTGGCAGTCGCAAGTGGGTGGGCGATGTGGTGCGCGTCAAGGTTCGCTCCATCCAGTCCATGGACCCCACCAACCCTGCATCCAACTGGGAGGGTATCTATCGCGTGACGCTCAACGCCGTGGATCCCTTCTTCGATGCCCTCTACATTGATGCCCTGGCCAGCTACGTATCGTTTCTGCGCGTGGATCGCACCAATGGCACTGCCGTCTATCTGGATCCCGCCGTCGCCATGCCCAATCACATGCGCGGCTACCGACCCCATCCCGGACGCACACCCAAGCCCGTGCGCAACACGCTGGCTGCCAACCTCATCTCGCCAGTTCCCGATGGCGTTGACATTTACTCACTGCCCACCATGGCAGAAGACTATGCTACCTTTATGCAGAAGCGCCGCGGAGAGGTATGGGTGATCAATGCATGCAATCAATCAATCAATCACCGACACATTGTCCCGCGCAGACTCCGGCCCAGCGTGAACTGCCCAAAGCGCGCCAAAGCAAGCGCTCAAGTACCATGCAAGGGCCCGTCCTAGCGCGCAGAGGAGAAGAGCACAAGCGTGCGCTAGAGGCCAAGATGCGGGCACGTCACGCAGGTCACTGATCGCGCCCCCGAAACAGACCCCACATCGCAGATCGGGACAGCGACACTTTCTACCGCCACCATGAAACAAACTCCGCAAACGCGCATGCAAAAAAATTAATAAGGCGGGGCGCTTTTGCAACTTGACGTGATATTTGCATCGTCGGCGTGTCATTGCCTCAGTAAGCCCCTTCCCCTCTCTGTCTCCAAGATGGACAAAACTGGCGGCAATCGTTTCTCAGTGCCGGGGTATCAAACCAGCAGCAAGAACGTGCAGCAATCAGGCTACGCGCCAATCGGCCTGCAAGCCAACGATGCCACCGTGACGACGAATCGACGATGGATCATTGGGCTCGTGGTGTTTGGAGTCATCGTGGCTGTGTTTGCTGCCGTGGCGTTTACCTACGCCATGCAGGACCGCTTTGTGCAAGTGGACGAGGACTCGCTGCGGAACAAGCTGGAGTCCAAGAACGTGGAGATCTTCCTGCAGAACGGTGATCCCTCCTTTGGCGAGAGCACTGGCACCATTTGCAGTGGCGTCTTCATCAGGCCCACGGGCGAGATCCTGACGGCAGCCCATTGCTTCTACACCCAGGACCCCGACTCATGCGACTTTGTGCTGACGCCCACGCCCCACTACCCCACCACCATTGAGACGCTCACGGTGGAAATCATGTCGGTCAACGGCACCAGCGACAAGTACACGTTCACGGCCCAGATTGTGGCTTGGTCGGGCATCACCGATGTGGCCATTATCAAGCCTCTGCCCCTCATTCGCAGCGACGGCTCGGTCATCAACGTGGTGAACCAGCAGTACTTTGAGTTCGCCAGCGACACCCCAGAGCGCGGCGAGACTGTGGCGGCATTTGGCTACGACCTGGCCTTTTACAAGAAGGCCTATCGCCAAGGTCAGATCAAGCACCCGCGTCTCGACATTGGTACGCTCGTGGCTGCCTCCACTGAGCAGATCTTTGTGGAGGCATTCGCCAACCAGGGTGCCTCTGGATCGGGATGGTACGATCAGAACGAGCATCTGACCATTGCCCCGCTCAGCTTCACCTGGAGCTTCTACAACCAGTACGAAGTGCCGGATTCGACCAACTTCTTTGGCGGCCTGGGCAGCTCGGGCACGGCCTTCCGCATCACCAAGCCCCTCGTCAACCGCATGCTCAACCCTGCCACCCCAGCCAATGGCCTCAATGGCGAGTACTTGGTTCCCACGCTGGGCATTGTGGCGCTGGGCCCTGTGGACGCCGTCAATCTGTGGCTCAGCTACAACCCCGACCTCTACCCGCTGACCGAGAACAAGGGCGTCATGTTCAAGTTCCTCGCCAGCCAGGAGTACTTCAACACCACGGCAGGATGCGGACAGGTATTCACCCCGCACGCTGTCCCATGGCATTCACGCATGTTGTCCATGACATTCACCTGCACAATGTCCCATGGCATTCACCCACACAATGTCCCACGGCATTCACGCATATTGTCCATGGCATTCACCCGCACAATGTCCCATGGCATTCACCCACACAATATCCCATGGCATTCGCACAATAACCCCACGTGAAACAGCCCTACGACATCACCCCGCCCAGTCTGCTGAACGCACCCCTGGACGTGGTCATCGGCGGCACGCCCCCTGACATGTTCCCCGACCTGCCCACGGGCGGCGATGTTGACACAGTGGTGGCGCTGGTGGCCATGGAGAGCTCGTTCAACTCCAACAAGTGGGTTTGGATGGGCAGCGACGCTGGTCTGGGCACCATTAGCGGCACCATCCTGGCCAATGGCTACTGGGTCGGCGACGTGATCCGCGTGCGCATCCGATCCTTCAACGTGGTGGCGCTCAGCGATCCCACCAAGAACTGGGAGGGCATCTACTCGGTCACGCTGCAGGCCGTGGATCCCTTCTGGGACATTGCCTATGGCATCCCCTTTGCCACGTACGCCTCGCTCATCCTAGTCAACGCCACGGCCCCCGGCCAGATGGACTACTACGTGCCGCCCACCATCCCCGTGCCCAACACTGCACGTGGCCACGTCTACGGTCACAACCGCCCCGCCAGTGGCAATCGCGCGGCTGCCGCTGCTGCCAAAAGAGCCTCGCGCAAGCGCAATCTCATGAGCCCGCCCTCCGGCTCCGACTGGCAGTCGCTCCCCAGCGTCGCCGACTACTACCTGGCTCAGCGCGCCAACAACGACATCAACGTGCGCAACGAGTACTTGCGTTCCAAGGAGCGCCGCAGCCAGCGAGAACCCCAGCACCAAAGCCTCTACGCTCACCCCGGCAAGGCCCCCGCGCCCATTGCCTCTCATCATGCACCTGCGCACCCTCAGCAGCAGCAACGCCAGCAGCCCAAGGCCCACGAGCGCCCCTCTCATGCAAGAAGGATCGCTTCCCATCGTGTCAAGGGACACCGCTCCAACTGATTGATCAGTCAGCGCCAATTCAGTCACCCCTTCTTTGCTCATTGTTAGTGACCTCTTTGCTGGCGTACAAACGACGAAAGACTAAAAAGGGGGCGCGGTTTTTGACCTTGGTCATGCGGGGGAGAGTTCAAATGCAAAACCCAGTAACGTGTGATCAATGCAGCCAGCTGCACGCAGATGACCACGATTCATCGATCACCAAGTGCGGACAGCGTCTGCGCATTCCTTGTGCCCTGTCACATCGCCAGTGCAAGGTGTGCTATCCGCCAGTGGGGGCCTGGGAAAAAGCAATGCACATCCACATGCAAATGCGCCTGCTGTGATCGCGCAATAAGGCTCATGCTGGGATTTGAAAACTGTGAACACGTGGTCTGTCACCGGTGTTCATGGGGTGCGTGCCCCGTCTGCCATCCCGAAACTGCACGGCATCTGCACCGCCACCATGATTTTATCGAGTGAAAACCGAGGGGATTAAAAAGTAGCCAGACTCATCGCGCAAAAAAAGACGACTTTATGAAGAGGCAAAGGGGCGACATGAGTGAGTCAAACGGCGGCGGGGACGCCGTTGTTTTATGCGAGGCGTGCTTTCGGACACCGTTACGGGACGCGGACCACTGGATTCTTTTGTGCGGGCATCGTGTATGTCTTTCATGTCGCGCGTCAGATGACCATTGTCGAGCTTGCCGGGTGGGTGTTCCAGAACAAGCCTCGGCCGCCAGCGCTGTGGAACCGGCTTCCGCTCAGGCTGTCTCTGGCAATACCGAAAACAACGGGAACAACTTCAAGTGTCACTCGTGCCGCCGTAATATGACAGCCAACGGCGAGGACGGGTGGGCTTCGCCGTGCGGGCACAAACTTTGTCGATCGTGTTTGGGAGCTGCCATTGCTTCAGCCCGCATCGAGGCCAACCGCGAGTTGACATGCCCGGCGTGCCAGCAGCCCGTTTCGGTGGTTACACGTATCGACAGGTTGCCCGAGAGCAGCACGCCGTCAGCAGGCAACACACGGCTGAGCAGGCTGAAGAACCTTTATCGTGATGTCAATGGCCCGGGCATTTCGAGGCTCAAACGTGGCGCCCCGACGCCTGTTGCGGTCAGGGACGCTTCTCCGGCTGTCGACAGCGCAGGGACGCGAGACCGCCGAGGAGCGTTTTCTACGTATGTTCAAGCCTGGAATTACGACGAAGGCGACGATGACGACGAAGACGAGGCAGATAGCAGCGACAACGTGGAACCTGGTTCATGTCAAATATGCCTGGACCCGCCGCGACGAAATGACGTCAATGGGACTTGCAGGAGGTGCAACCGCACAACGTGCTTTCCGTGCATGTCGCTGGAACACTCAGCGGAAGGCATATGCGTCGACTGCGGAAGCACGGCAGAGAGACGCGAAACTTGCATCCATGACCGGGCTCCATGCGGCAATTGCATATGCAGTCCTTGTCATACCGCCAAGCTCGCTGCCAATGGAGGCTTTTGCGACGATTGCATGGTTCCCTGGCCGCCTATCTCTGATGACCACATGGCCGCGGGATCTGCGGAGCAAGTGGCGGCAGAGTCGGCGATCGAGGAGGAGAACCAAGTGGCGGCGCAGTCAGCAATCGATGAAGGCCGCGTGGCAATGGCAGGCAAAGAGGACAAGCCGTCATCAAGCGACCCGCGCAATGTCCCGGCAAAACCGCTGACGGCATCGGAACTGCGCAATGCCTGTCTGCAGGAGCTTGACCCCGACTGGGTATGCGTTATCTGCATGACTCCCTATGACAACACCGGCCACATGCCCATGCGCACGGCATCTTGCTACGAGAAGAAGCCCAATCGCTACGTATCTTCAGAGGAGGAAGAGGAACAGGACAAGGCGCGTCGCGGCTCTGCTCCGCCATGCGCACACAAGGCCGTGATCTGCGAGCCGTGTTCGGTTCGCCTCATGTCCGACTACGCCAACAACCGTTGTCCCAGCTGTCGCAACTGGATCAAGACCATGGAGGTTGACGTGCAGCTCCTCCACGACATTGTCAGCAGCCAGGGAGGTCTCTATGTGTCACTGGTGAGGCAGCTCAACGAGGCGCAGACCGGATTGGAACCCCTCAGCCAGCAGGTGCAAGAACTGAAGAAGGCGCTCTCCCAGACCGAGAAGATCGCGCAGAAGCTGGAGAATAAGCGTAGCAAGTTGGAGACCGCGAACTCCCGGGTGATCGCGCTAAACCGGGAACTCTCAGAAGAGTCGTCTAAGAGGAAATTGGCCGAGGACAACGTGCGCGTGCTTGGCAAGTTCCGCGAAGACAAGCTCAAGGCCGAGCGCCGACTGGCAGAGTGCGAGAAGATCGCGGCGATGCTTTTTGAAGAGATCATTGGCACTCGCCTGCGCCAGGTGGCCTGTGGCATGCTGACGGTCGACCAATTGGGCATGAAAATCGCCAGCGATGCCAGCGGAGCGCCAGTGGTCGAGGATGCTGCCTGGACGCCCACTTACGTCATCACCATGTCGAACCAGCGCGACCGCCTGACGTACTCGCACATGACTCCGCAGCTCCGGCGCCAGGAGGAGGCCAAGCGGGTTCAAACCATTCGCGCATACAACGCCGTTGCCGCTGAGAAGGCATCGACGCTCCCGACCAGCACGGAGATTGCGCAGAGCTTTTGGAGGGCCAGGGCCCCGGACAGCGAGCGATGTGTCCCCATGGTCAAGGTCAACAGCTGGCTGCATCAGTGGCTGCAAAAGAACATGGCTCCCGAGGCGCTCTTTGACAATGCACGAGAAGAGGCGGGCCCGGACATGGAGGCACGCTACGTTCCCACCACGCAGGCCATGCTGGACAGCGCCCTCAAGGCCCATGCCGAGCTGCGCGCCAAGGAACTGGCACCTCCGCCCTTTGTCCCCTTGACCAGCGCCGTCACCACAGCCACTTCCGCCGCCGCCGCTGCTGCTGAGCCCATGTCAGCAAGCGGTTTTCCTCCGTTTTCCGTCATGGACATCCCGCGTTTGGGGTGCTGCATATGCTGTTTCCGCGGCGGGAAGGCACCCGTTTGTGGCGCATGCAACATGCCCTGGTGCCATGCCAAGGCCTGCGAGGAGAGTCACGGATGCGAGAGGTCCACGCGAGGTCAGCTTGGCGAGGACACCCAGCGCATGGACTACCTGGCATGGGCCAAGCGCATGTTTGTGGTGGTTTATCTTATCGCGGCAGACTCGAAGGAAGTCAGCGTCCAGGGGTTTGCCGCCAAGCTCAGAACCGCGGGCATTCTAACAGGGGATGAGGATGAAGTGTTTTCGACGTTCGACGCAATCACGGACAGGCTCCATGGCCTTCTTTCCATATCGTCTGACGAACTGGCCCCGCACTGCTACACGCTTTTCAGAGACATTGTCGTCCGCTTGGAACAGAATGCCAAGGAGGATCGTTACACCGACGGGCCCTCCCTTGATCCTCTGCTCTGTATCTACTGCCGCAACGCCGTCGGAGAAGAGAGATGCGTCGGATGTCACCACGTTTGGTGCAGGCTGTGTCCTCATTCATGCAAGGCGACACATCGTCATGAAGCGGGGATTCATGGCGAGATCATAACTAGGCAGGACTGTGAGCAGCATTTCGAGTGGAGCGTTCGCCTGCAGTTCGAGTTGACAAGCATTCCAAAGGACAGAAGATACGTTTACGCAGCGCTATGGCTGTTTATTTACAAGCGTCACTCGCGCTTTGCTCACGAGGATTGCCCATTTGATCTCCAAAGCCTTGAGACGGAACTAAGGGAACTGGGGATCGCCTGCAAACCCCTGGTCGTGGCATTTTGTTACAATTTCATCGACCATCTGGAGAAGAGGTTGCTTTTAGGTCGGTCATCGACACCCCAATGGGGCATGGGAGTTTATGCTGGTGGTGGCGATGGTGGCAGCGCCCGGCGCACGGCAGCAGATCGAGACAAGACACCTGGAAGACCTGCCACTGTCAGAAACAGTTCCAACGGGCTACCATCTCCCAGTATCAGCGGATTTGATGCATATCTGGGGCCGCCTCCATTGCCCAGGGCAGCCACATCACATGACGACAACTCTGCCCCGCGGATACACGGGAAAACGAATCTGACATCTCCTGGCAATTCCCCTGGCTTCATCCAGCACTACGGTTCCTTCAGTCACTACTTGACGCCCGTGATTTCAGCGCCACCATCTACCGCCGAAAAGGCCTTTGACACACCACCGCCACCGCCACCATTGTTGAGCACCGACGTCGAGGCGGATCGCAAGGACATGATCGGCAGATTTTATTTGGATTTTCCGCTGACCGGTGGCGACAATGCACAGGCCCCTGCCGCTCCCCGCTCGACGCGCAAGCCAACGAGACAGCGGCGCAGACGAGGACCGAGCAACCCCGCTGCATCACCGCCGCGTCCTTCCCCGCCTGATCAGCCTGTTGAGGCGCTTTTCATCGACGAAGAGGGAGGTGTTGAATGACGCGCGCGTGGAGGAACTGCCGACCGCGAAATAGCGATTCATTCTGCCACTCACCACGATGGAAGCGACGAGGGCGAGCTGCCAGCGCTTGTGATATTGGAAAAATGACACGACGGCGGCGGCGGCGACGACGACGAGTGAATTAAAGGACGCCTGTGGCATGTAGTCGTCGCATGTGATTGACGGAGAATCGCTGGGGAGGCTGTCCGTGCGGTATCACGTAACTAAGGTGTCCCTGCAAGGCCCGGAACGGGGCAGCTTGTGTCAAGTGTTCGCTGACACGGGATTCGTCCTCGCCAGGTGCTACGATAATGTCACCGTCACCGTCACCGTCGCCTCTCTTGTGCGCCAAGTAGGCTGCATACTCTCGATCAAAGCGCTTCCCCGTCAATATCAGTCGCCAGTACACCGCCTGGAACCACGCAAAAGCCAGCACGCTAATCGAGAGCCCCGAGATGGCCAACGATGCTTCAAAGACAAAAAACACTGGATACGCGTCCCTGCTAAGATGCAAGTAGCGCTCCATGACGGCGAACAAATCCTTGGCCACCACTGCCCCCAGCGGCAGCATGTACCAGGCAGTGATGATCTCCTCGCCACCGGCAGCAGCCAGCAAAAACATGCTACCAGAAAGCAGGAAATGCAGGGCCATGCCAATGTGAGCGGCTAGGTACTCTGCCACCAGGTCGTAGGCACTGAGGGGCAGTCCGCTGATCAGCACCGGCGGTATGGGACTGTTCGTCAGGGCCTCGATGATGCCGGTGACTAGCCAATACACCGTCCAGATGCTGTCAAAGACCAGGAGTGCCCGGCCCCATATGACAATGAAGCGATCGACGTTCATCGCTGCTCTCCCCCGTCAAAGAGCCCCGCAAAAAAGGCGTCAATGTCCATTAACAATAACAAAACCATGCAAAAAGCGTAAGCAATAATCCCAGCGGGCAAAAGGGATGGACAGCTCTCCTCGCAAGTGCTGGGCCCAGGGGTGCGCAGCGGAGGAAGAAGCGGCGCATCGATGCAAGGGTTGCAAACAGGCCGTGTACTGCGGAAGATCCTGCCAGCTTGCGCACTGGAACGAAGGCGGGCATAAGATTGAGTGTCAGACGCTGGGCGATCCCCTGCATCCATCCAGTGTCATTGCAAGCGGTGCGCACGACCTCCCGACGCTGTGCCAGGCCCTTGACCGTGCACTGCTGGAAGCCGCGCGAGATCCCTTGCAATCAGATGACTTTCTCGCGCTGGGCAACAGCATTGCCGATGACGTGGACGCTCAGGTGGAGGATGCCAGGTGATCTCGCCGTTGCGCGATTCGCATGTGATTTTGAAGACTCATGCACACACACCATGCAGAGGCCGTGCTCTTGTCTGGCTGGCGTCTCACGAGCAAGGCCCCGATCCCAAAGTGGTCCTCCCCACATGGGAACACGTCAAGAGCCATTTGCAAGGCATGGCACTGGATGTTGCCGAGGAGTTGCTGCTGCGCGATGAGGACAGCGGCGACGACAATTTTGACCTGGTGGAAACGCATTATCGCATCAACGCGCTGCTTGCCATTGACGAGAGTCACAACTTCTCTGAAGCAACACGCATGACCATGGCCTACGACCTCATTGGGCCCTATCAGCAGCAAAAGCGCGGCAAAAGCAGGGGACAGCGGCAGGTAGCCATTGTTTATTCTTGCATGGATCATTTCACCTCACATCTCTTGCATCGCCAGGAAGAACAGCGTCGTCGTCAAAAGGCGCAAGCTCGACAGCAGAGCAAGCCACGCCAACAGCAGCAGCAGCAGAGACAACAGCCCCGTCAGCAGCAAAGACAGCAACCCCGTCAGCAGCCGAGGCAGCAACAGCAGCAAAGACAACAACAGCCTCGGCAGCAGCAGCAAAGACAGCAACAGCCTCGGCAGCAGCAGCAGCAGCAAAGACAACAGCAGCCCCGTCAGCAGCAGCAAAGACAACAGCAACAGGCAAACCGCCAGCGCGAGGAGGAGCAGCGGCGACGCAACCAGCAGCGTGCAGCCGAGCGCAAGCGTCAGCAAGAGGAGGAGGCGCGCTTGCGCAAAGAACACACTGAGGCACTGGAGCGCCATGGCCGAGCGACCGAGCAACATGGCAATGTCACTCGAGAGCACACCAGGCAGCTGGAGGAAGCAAATCGATTGGCACGAGAGCGGGAGGCCAGACGCAACAGGCCCAAGGGAGGAGGATCAGGCGGAGGCGGCGCTGGCGGTGGTGCCGGAGGCGGTGCTTCTGGTCCTGGACATCGCGAGCCACACCGTGAGCCACATCGTGAACCACAACCACAGCCACATCGTGAACCACAGCCGCAGCCACACCGTGAGCCACAGCCACAGCCCCATCGCGAACCGCAGCCAGCGCCTAGCAAGCCCCCCAAGGACAACACCGAAGCCAGGCGGCAGCGCGAGGCAGCGGAGGAGGCCAATCGCTTGAAGAAGGAAAGCCTCCGTCAGAAGGAACTGGCTCGCCAAGAGGAGGAGCGCCGTCATCAAGAGCGCCTTCGCCAAGAGGAGCAGCGGCGCGCCGACAAGCGCAATCAACCCAAGCCAGCGCCCGCTCCTCCCGTTGTCGTCCAGAAACCACCTCGCGGCGGTGGCAGTGGAGTCGGAGGAGGTCGTGGTCCATATGGCGGTGGATACGGGGGTGGATACAGAGGAGGGTACGGTGGAGGATATGGAGGACAAGGAGGCGGCGGATACGGGGGTGGATATGGAGGCGGATACGGTGGACAAGGAGGGGGTGGATATGGAGGCGGATACGGTGGACAAGGAGGAGGCGGATATGGAGGTGGATATGGTGGACAAGGAGGAGGTGGCTATGGTGGACAAGGCGGGGGCGGATACGGCGGGCAAGGAGGCGGCGGATATGGAGGACAATCAGGCAACGTTCCAGCGCCTCAGCCATCTCCAGTGATTGTTGTGACGCCGGCTCCCCAGCCAGTTCCTCAGCCCGTGCCGCAGCCAACTCCGACCAATCGCACCGCCAGCGAGGTGAAGCGCCAGCTGCAGGACGCGCGTGATGCCTATGCCCAAGCCCTCGCTGTCTGGGACGCGCTCATGGCTCGAACTGACCCGGCGCCCAGCAGCGAGGAGCAGGCGGAACAGCGTCAGGCAGTGGCACTGGCCAAGGCGCGCGTGGAGGCGCTGGAGAGGGTGATCTCGAGGTCCGGCGATGATCAATGAAGAAGAGGCTTCATTCCAAAAACGCCTTCAACAGACCCGGCAAATTGGGTGCACTAACAGTGTCATCAGCACAGTGGCGAATGGCGTTCCAGTAGATCTCGGGGCGTGTCATCGCAAGTTCCTCCATTTGCTTCGTCCAGTCGGATGGAGGGTGTCGGCCATGCGTGACCTCTCGCCAGGCATAGTACTGGTCACGTGTCTGCACGCGTCCAAGCCACACAAATGGTTCCCTGGACTGCGAACCATCCACATGACACAAAACAGCATGCACGACTGGAGTGTAGTCGTCCTCGCAATCTCTGCAGACAATATGCGACGAATAGCGATCAGAGAACGTGGGCGGCTCCCATGAAGTGGGTTTGAAAAAGCAATGCGGGCAGCAATGACTCAAGCCAAACTCCAGCCTGGCGCTGGTGTGACGCAAAAATTGGCGGCGGTCAATTATCTGGCCTTGATCGACAAAAGCCGTCGAGCTCAACACCGCCTGCAGTTTGACGAGTTCCTGAGCAAAAAGTTGGCTGCGGTCCTTGCTCGGTCCTTCCTCGAGTTCTCGCTTCTCCGCGTTTGCTGCTGGTGATGACGGTGTTGCCGTTGCTGTCCTTGTTTTGGAAACCCATTTCCTGGGCACTCTCTCCGTCGTCGTCGTCTTGGCGATCTTCGGCCTCTTCTTGCTGATTGGAATCATGCTCTGCAGTGAAGATGACCCTCTGAGCTCGCGCAAAAGTTGCCGACCGGATGCTGTGACATCAAGGAACAAAAATCCCCGGGGAATTTTCCCGTGACAATTCACTGACACACAGACACACGCACATCGCGGCAACCACCATCCAAGGGTGAGGGTCCCCTTCCCAACATGAACAAGGCAAAACGGGTATCCAAGCGTGTAACTTATGACGCGTACCCGGAGCGGATGCCACTTGCCAGGCTGTCGGACCGAATGGTGGAGCGCGTCATGGAGTACCCCGGAGGCTTCTTCCGTTCCACGCGCCTGGCCAAGGACCTTGACGTGGAGCGCCGCCGCCTCTACGACGTGCTGGGCGTGTGGGAGGGCATGGGCCTGGCCAAGCGCATGCGGGTTAGGAGCAGCTGGGAGTGGATAGGCCACGAAGGGCTCGCGTCTCTCTGCGCTCGCATCAGGTTTGAATTGTCAGGGGGCGGCGGCTTTTTTGAAATTTACCCCGGAACACACCTGCAGGAGTGCTCCGCCTGGGGCGCTATGGCCTTTTGTGCAGCAGGAGATGAAGCTGGCACGCGACAGTCCCCTGTGGCGAGCGACCGTTGGCATATGCTACGCGCTAGAGCATCCCGTCTGCACATTCAAGACGCCACTCAATGCGGATGGCTGGTCCAAACTGGATTTCCGTCTGTTAGCCATTGAGGTTTTTGCCATGGTCAACGTGCCGCAGCCGGAGCGCAGGGCCTACGACATGCTCAACATTATGATGGTAACAGGGGCAGTCACCGGTGACAGCGGGCGTGCTTTGCGGTGTCGCTACAAGTGGACACCCGGCGCCGTGACCCGCATCATGGCTGCCCCGCTGCCTGTGAGCTCGGAGGACCTGTTCTGCCCAGAGGATCCAGACAGCGTGGTGGACGACGACATGCCCGAGGCGATTCACCTTGAAGACAGCCCCTTGCTGAGCATGCAATCATTTGTCTTGTCCATGAGCGATGACACTGCCTCGCTGCCTCCCTTGTTTCCCATCTTGTCCAATGTTGAGTGGCAATGAACACGCCATGCACTGTTTACTTGGCATGTTGAGTGGCAATGAACACGCCATGCACTGTTTACTTGGCATGTTGAGTGGCAATGAACACGCCATACACTGTTTACTTGGCATGTTGAGTGGCAATGAACACGCCATACACTGTTTACTTGGCTGGCTTGCATCGGGTCTCGTGGTCGCCGGCCTCCCAGTCTTCTTTCAGGCAAACATCATCGCAGTAAGGAGTGTCGCATGCGCTGCATCGTCCAGGCACATCCGGCTGACCGCAGCGAGAGCACACGATTTGCGAGTCCATCCGCGTGCCCAGTCGAGGGAAGGTCGAGACCGCTTGTCGTCCTTCAGGGGTCGATGCTGCCGACTTGCTACTGACACCCGATGCACTTGCCACTGGTTTGCCAACGGTTTGAGACGTGCTGGCCTGGACATGCAACATGGCAGCCCGAATGAGGACATCCAGCTTGGTCGATCCAGGGGTGGCAGTCTTGCGCCCAGCCCCGCGCTCCTCGGGGGTGGCAGGTGGTTCAATCTCTCTGCCCTCTGCGCGTCTGCGTTCTGCTTCCTCTGCGCGGCGAACTTCCTCTTCAAACGAGAGGACCCCCGGTTCCTCTTCAAACTCGGCCAATTCCGGTTCATCGCCAGTCTCCATGGGCATGGGCAAGGCCACAAGTCGCGCGCGGTAGTGAGCATACGCCAGATCAAATTGCTTGGCCAGTTGCACGCGCTCTTGACCTTGCACATTCATGACGGTTGCCAGTTCCTCGAGCACCGCGGGGAACGAAGCAGCGGGACGGAGGGCCTTGCGCACAAAGTGGAGCATCAGAGCTGCCGCGAGTTCTAGCTGCTCTTGACGACTGTCTTCATGGATGCGGCCGCTTGCGTACTCTTCGGTAGAGAACTTGACGAGGGCCCAGGGAGCCAGCGACGCAAACTGATTGATAAAAAAGGGCGGCGCGCTAAAGGGCGGGTTGTCGAGTGCCAGCATGACACTTTGCATGCCATCGTTGTAGATGCGTTCCAGCTTTTTGGCCCGCGCCGAGGGTTGCTCCAGGGTGGGATGGTCTTCCATGTAGCGCAGCAGATGCTCACGCAAGTTGGCAGAAGCCCAGTTGATGCGGCCGACCACGCTCATCTCCGGGTAGGCCAACACGCGCTCGGCCAGGAAGCGAGCAATCTCCTCGCCGTGTGAGGCGTCCTGGCCCATGAAATCGTTGGGCTGAGCGGCTGTCTCCAGGTCCAGCAACACGGCGACGTCTTCTCCCGGTGCGTCGCCGGCAAGCAATGGCGGGGGTGGCGCGCGTGCATGACGACTGTCAATGACACGTAGAGTGTCCATGGCCTTGCCCTTGTTGTACAACACGAGCTTGCGTCCGTGCAAGATCTTGCGGACGCCATACTCGTCGCCCGTGTCTTCCCTGCGCAGCGTGAATGCAATGTCGTTGCCTGTCGTGAC
>Ga0075030_100003279_pt1 | contig 14726 bp, 11 predicted proteins | sample LitLauG_LLR_2012_FD_71393 | JGI IMG/M metagenome (GOLD analysis project Ga0075030, IMG submission 71393) | Freshwater sediment microbial communities from Pennsylvania, USA - Little Laurel Run_MetaG_LLR_2012 | ecosystem: Environmental > Aquatic > Freshwater > Creek > Sediment | place: USA... | reverse complement strand
CCTCATCTGCGATCTGGTTCAATCCGACCAGTGCCCCAGGCAGAATGCCAGAGTATCTTCTAAAGATACTTCGTTTCTCCTTTTAGGAGTTTTTTACGAACTTTTTAGGCAGCCTTTATATGGTTTCATCTTTAATGGATGGTTCGTTAGTCCAAATTCGACAGGCTGTTGAATGCAAGCCCGGCCGGAGAGTTGGAGCGAGTGAAAATTCAAGCGACAAAAATGAATACGTCTGCCCTCATCGTGCAGATCAGTTTGGCATCGATTCTGGGTATTGTGTGTGTGAGTCCGTTGAGAGTTAATGCACAGGCTGCCCCCGAAAATCAGAAAACTTCCCACGCCGAGTTCAGCGATGGCGCCAGACAGGGTGAAACGGGCGGTTCAGAGCCAGTGAACGCGAACGCCCGAATCCTTCAAGAGCTCGAAGTCATGCGCGCCCGCATCCAGGAACTGGAAGCGGAGCTGAAGAAGGGAGCAGGTCCGACCCCGGTTGCTCCAGCGGAATCAGAGAGTTCATCGCTCGCCTCGGTGGCGCCTCCAGCGACATCCAGTGTTGCACAGGAAATGACCAAAACTCCGGAAACCAAGCCTACAAAGGCAGAGCCATTTGCATTCGCAGACTGGACCTGGCTGAACGGAAACCCGCGCACCAAAGAGGCGGCATTCGATTCGAAGTTCTTCACGCCGGAAATCAGGGCCGACATTGACTACACCTACGACTTCAATCATCCGATCGACGACTCCATCGGCGGTTCCAGCGAAATATTTCGGTCGAACGAAGTCGGCCTGACTCAACTGGGCGTCGGCGGCGATTTCCACTACGACCATGTCCGGGCACGGTTGATGACTCAGTTTGGCCTCTATTCCGAAACCACACCGCGCAATGACTCGAGCTATTCGCGTGGGCAGTGGAATCTGGCCGACGCCTATCGGTACGTATCCGAAGCCTACGGCGGGTATCACTGGGATGCGCTGCACGGCGTTAACGTGGACGCTGGCATCTTTATGTCGTACGTCGGTTTGTTCAGCTACTACAACTTCGACAACTGGGCGTACCAGCCGTCTTATGTGTCCTCGAACACGCCCTGGTTTTTTACCGGCGTGCGCATCCAGGTCTTTCCCACTGAGAAGCTGAAGATCGAGCCCTGGATCATAAACGGCTGGCAGTCTTACGGCAGATTTAACAACCGCCTGGGCCTGGGCGGGCAGGTTCTGTATCGTCCGACCGGTTGGCTTTCGATTCTTTCCAACAACTACGGGGTGGGAGCGGACGCGCTTGGCATTCCGAACCGCACCCGCATGCACACCGACAATAGCATCGAAGTGAAATACTTCGACCGTCCCGGACAGTTCTTGGACAAGATGGCCTTCTCGCTGACCGGCGATGCCGGTTGCGAAACTGGCGGCGGAGTGAACTGCACTACGAATCAGAAGAATTCTTCTGGGCAGATAACCTCTTACAAGCAAAGCTTCCTTGGCTACATGCTTTATAACCGGTGGTGGTTCAACCATGATCGGTACGCAGTCACGATCGGTGGTGGAAAGATCAACAACCCTGGCCGCTACCTGGTGCTGCTGCCGCCCATCAATGGTGCGACCGCGACTTCCGGGACGCCTTACTTCACGGAGAACCCTGGCGATCCGTTCAAGGCATGGGATATTTCGGCTACCTACGACTACATGCCGAGCCAGTACATCACTTTCCGCTGGGAATTCAATCATCGACACGCGAATGTGCCCTACTGGACCGGGCCGGGTGGAATCACGCCTCCCGGAGGCAACAACGGAAATCCCGGAGCCGTAGTCGTGCAAAACGGAACCACCTGGGAGCCAGATCTTCGCCACACCGAAGATCGCGCCACCATGGCGATCTTGGTGAAATTTTAGATTTTGGCAATCAGGGAAAGTAAGGAGGACGCAACATGGAGGACGTTATCTGGGTCGTAGTCACGATTGCATTCTTTGCTGCGTCCATCGCTTACGTTCGCTTCTGCGACCGTATGAAGTGAGGAGCCTATGAGCCTGGAATCTATCGTCATTTTGGCAGTCAGCGTCCTCACCGTGGTGTATTTGTTCTACGCGTTACTGCGACCGGAGAAGTTCTGACATGACAGCCAACGGCTGGTTTCAAATTTTGTTTTTCCTGGGGCTGACGTTGCTGGTGACGAAACCCATGGGCCTATTTATGGCCCGGGTATTCAACCACGAGAAGACGTTTCTCGATCCCATGTTGCGGCCAATCGAGCGATTGCTTTACCGGTTCACCGGGGTGGACGAAGATCATGAGATGCGCTGGACGGAATACGCGATCTCGATGCTGTTGTTCAGTGCGGTCTCGATGCTGCTGCTGTATTTGATCCAGCGAGTTCAGGGAATACTGCCATTTAATCCGCAAAAGTTCGGCGCCGTCAGCCCTACCCACGTGGCGTTCAATACAGCCGCTTCGTTTACCACCAACACGAACTGGCAAGCCTATTCGGGTGAATCGACGATGAGCTACTTCACCCAGATGGCTGGCTTGGCGTATCACAACTTTATTTCAGCGGCGACTGGGATCGCTTTGGCAATCGCGTTCATTCGCGGAATTGCCCGCCGTCAGATGGAGACCATCGGGAACTTTTGGGTTGACCTGGTCCGCAGCTGTCTGTGGGTGCTGTTGCCTTTCTGTGTCGTCGGAGCTCTGGCGCTGGTTTCGCAGGGAGTAGTGCAGAATCTTCGACCCTACGATAGGGCAACGCTGGTTGAGCCCCAGCAGGTGCCGCGACTCGGTTGGGATGGAAAGCCTGCGGTTGGTCCAGACGGAAAGCCGCTGATGGATACAGTTACCGAACAGACGATCGCGCAAGGGCCGGTCGCTTCGCAGGAAATAATCAAAGAGTGGGGAACTAATGGCGGCGGATTCTTCAATGCGAACAGCGCGCATCCTTTTGAAAATCCAACACCTTTGTCCAACCTCATCGAACTGTTGTCGATCTTCGCAATTTCGGCGGGCCTCACCTACACTCTCGGCCGAATGACGGGCTCGCAGGCGCACGGTTGGGCGGTTTGGGCTGCAATGGCGATTCTGTTTCTGGCTGGCGTGACGGTTGCTTACAGAGCGGAAGCTCACGGTAATCCCCTTCTCGCAGGTACTGATCAGCGCGCCACCGCGCTGCAGGCCGGTGGCAATATGGAAGGCAAAGAGGTTCGCTTCGGCATCGCGAACTCCGCGCTATTCGCGACGGTGACCACCGATGCGAGTTGCGGCGCGATCAACGGCTGGCATGATTCGTTCACCCCACTTGGTGGAATGGTCCCGCTGGTCAACATCATGCTCAGCGAAATCATCTTTGGGGGAGTTGGCGCGGGATTGTACGGCATGCTGATTTACGTTGTTCTCGCCGTGTTCATTGCTGGACTGATGGTGGGGCGCACGCCGGAGTATCTGGGAAAAAAGGTCGAAGCCTATGACGTAAAGATGGCCATGCTCGTCGTCCTGGTCTTTCCACTGGTCATTCTCGTATTTACGGCTATCTCGAGTGTGAATGGATTTGGCACCTCGGGCATCAGCAACCCGGGACCTCACGGGTTCACGCAGATCCTCTACGCGTTTGTCTCCGGAGCTGGCAACAACGGCTCGGCCTTTAACGGCCTAACGGTGAACACGCTGTGGTACGACACAACCATGGGGATGACCATGCTGGTTGGACGCTTCCTGATGATCATCCCGATGCTGGCTATCGCCGGCAATCTCGCTGGCAAGAAGTACGTACCGCCGTCGCTCGGCACGTTCCCGGTAACCACACCCTTGTTCACCGTGCTGCTGATCGGCGTCATTTTAATTGTTGGAGCACTGACGTTTTTCCCGGCACTTAGCCTTGGCCCGATTCTGGAGCACTTGCTTCTGGGGGCGGGCAAGACCTTCTGAGGAGCAAATGGCAAAAAAGAACAGAGCGATTTGGGAATGGAAGATCGTCCGGCGGGCGGTCTGGGATGCATTGCTTAAGCTGAATCCGCGCAAGATGATGGGCAATCCCGTGATGTTTGTGGTTGAGATCGGCAGCGTGATCACCACTGCGTTGCTGTTCAGGGGCAACTCCGCTTTCAAATTCAACCTTCAGATCACGCTCTGGCTCTGGTTCACGGTCTTGTTCGCAAATTTTGCGGAAGCCATGGCAGAGGGCAGGGGAAAAGCCCAGGCGGACACGCTGCGCAAAGCGCGGTCGGAGACCGTCGCTAACCGATTGACTGGTTGCAACAACGACACCGAGAAGATTCCAAGCTCCAAACTGCGCACTGGTGACATGGTCCTGGTCTCGGCGTGCGAATTTATCCCGTCAGACGGCGAGATCGTCGAAGGCGTCGCTTCGGTGGACGAATCTGCCATAACTGGAGAGTCCGCCCCGGTGATTCGCGAGGCTGGAGGTGACCGGTCCGCCGTCACCGGTGGGACGCGCGTTTTGTCGGATCAAATCAAGGTGAAAATCACTTCGAATCCTGGCGAAACATTCCTGGATCGCATGATCGCATTAGTCGAGGGCGCTGAACGCCAGAAGACACCGAACGAGATCGCGCTTAACATTCTGCTGGCCGGACTCACGATCATTTTCCTGCTCGCTGTCGTCACTTTGCAGCCGTTCGCAATTTACGCTGGTTCTCCGCAAACGGTATTTGTTTTGGTCTCTCTATTGGTGTGCCTCATTCCGACCACCATCGGCGGCCTACTCTCGGCCATCGGCATCGCAGGGATGGATCGCTTGGTCCAACACAACGTACTGGCAATGTCTGGCCGAGCTGTCGAGGCAGCCGGCGACGTCAACACTCTCCTGCTCGACAAAACCGGCACCATCACTCTGGGAAATCGCCAGGCGGCACAGTTCATTCCCGCGCGTGGCGTGAGCGAAAAAGAATTGGCCGACGCGGCCCAACTTTCGTCGCTTGCCGATGAGACGCCAGAAGGCCGCTCCATAGTGATCCTTGCGAAAGAAAGGTACGGCTTGCGCGGGCGCGAACTTTCTTCCCACGATGCCCACTTTGTTCCTTTCACTGCCCAGACGCGCATGTCAGGAGTGGATCTCAATGGATTCGAAATCCGCAAGGGAGCGACCGAAGCCGTACAGAACTATCTGCTCCAGAACGGGCACCAGATACCGGCCGAGGTCAAGGCCACTGTCGAGCTTATTTCGCGCAGCGGCGGCACTCCTCTGGTGGTGGCAGAAAAAAGGCGCGGCGCGCTTGGGACCATCGAGCTGAAAGATGTAGTGAAAGGCGGAATGCACGAGCGCTTCGACCAGCTGCGCGCAATGGGAATCAAGACAGTGATGATCACGGGGGATAATCCCCTGACTGCCGCCGCCATCGCGCGCGAGGCTGGGGTGGATGATTTTCTGGCTCAGGCCACACCCAAAGACAAGATGGACTTGATCAAGCGGGAGCAGGGGGAAGGCAAACTCGTAGCCATGACGGGGGACGGCACAAATGACGCTCCCGCTCTTGCCCAAGCAGATGTCGGCGTCGCGATGAATACTGGGACGCAAGCTGCCAAAGAAGCCGGCAACATGGTAGACCTCGACTCAAACCCCACCAAGCTCATTGAAATCGTGGAAATCGGAAAACAGCTGTTGATGACGCGAGGCTCCCTCACTACGTTTTCGATTGCGAACGACGTGGCAAAGTATTTCGCCATCATTCCGGCCATGTTTGCCGGAACCTTTCCAGTATTGAATGCCCTCAATATCATGCGACTGCAGACCGCCCAATCAGCGGTGCTTTCGGCCGTCATCTTTAATGCGGTGATCATCATTGCGCTGATCCCGCTGGCCTTGCGCGGCGTAAAGTATCGGCCGATGGGGGCAGCAGTATTACTGCGCAACAATCTGCTCATCTACGGTGTGGGCGGCATCATCATTCCGTTCATTGGCATCAAGCTGATCGACATGATGATTACAAGGGTTGGCCTGGCGTAGAGGAAACTTGTCATGAAGAAAAACCTAGTCACTGCAATTCTAATGACGATTGCGACCACCATCCTGCTCGGGATCGATTACCCGCTGGTGGTGACAGCACTAGCGCAGTTACTCTTCCATGATAAGGCTAACGGACGATTGATCGTTGAAAACGGGAGAGTGATCGGCTCTCATATTATTGGTCAGGCATTCTCGGGGTCGGGATATTTCCATTCCCGGCCGTCGGCAGCCGGGTCGGGTTACGATGCTACCGCCTCGAACGGATCGCAACTCGCGCCAACCAACCGGCAGTTGATCGATCGTGTCAAGGACGAGGTCGCCAAAGCGCAGGCCGATAACCCTGGTACTTCTGTGCCTATCGATCTGGTGACAGCCTCCGCGTCTGGTCTTGATTTTGACATTACGCCCGCCGCGGCCGCATTTCAGCTGCCGCGTGTAGCCCGCGCCCGTGCGATGAACGAAAACGTGTTGCGCCAGTTGGTGGCCAAGCACACCGAGGGCCGCCAACTCGGGTTCCTGGGAGAACCGCGTGTCAATGTTCTCGAACTGAACCTTGATCTCGATGGGCGAAGCTCCGCCCGGTGAGCGAAGTAGCTCCATACCAGCCCGGCATACGGTAGGCTCTCAAAAGCTATCACCAAACCTCAGCTCCCGGGAGACCCTCCGCCCCCCTTTGTAATGCCCTTGGCGGCCTAGTAACCTTGTGCGGATGACCGTGACCCTCGGCCACGGATATCAGAGCATGGGGAGGCATTTATGCAAAGCAGTCTCCGCAATCTTGGGGCGGGCGCTCTTTTTGTCTTACTGTTGGTAAACCCCGCCGTGGCGTCTGGTCAGGAAGTAGATCCTGCGAAGGTTGATTCTTTGCTGCGCGAGTTGCAGACCGAGGTACGTGATCTCCGCGGCGAAGTAAAGGACCTGAAGATGCAGCAGGAATCTGCTCGGGCGGAATCGGCGGACCTTCGGAAACAGTTGGAGCAGACCAAGTCTCAGCTGGCGGCTTCAGCGGGCCAGAATATCCTCGCGTCACCACAGATCTCAACGGGAAACGCGGCAGTTCAGGCGTCAGCCGACGACCGTATCGCCAGGCTCGAAGAGGATCTCCAATTAGCCGACGCGAAGATCGCCGAGCAGAGCCAGACCAAAATTGAGAGCGCGTCCAAGTACCGGGTCCGGCTATCGGGAATTGTATTGTTCAACATGTTCGGTGAACGCGGGCACACCGATAATTCTGACTTTCCGCAGTTTGCCGTGCCTGCCGATCCCCTTTCATCAGGCGGTTCTTTCGGCGCGGCCGTACGTCAGTCGCAGATCGGGATCCAAGTATTTGGGCCGACCATCGCCGGAGCCCGCACCAGCTCCGATATCCAGTTTGACTTGTCTGGCGGATTTCCCGGAGCACCGAACGGTGTGTCATTTGGAATTCTTCGACTTAGAACCGGAATCTTCCGATTGGACTGGGCGAATACCTCGGTCGTGGGCGGACAGGATGCCCTCTTTTTTGCGCCGCTAAGCCCCACTTCGATCGCATCCTTGGCCACACCCGCACTGGCATATTCTGGAAATCTATGGAGTTGGACGCCCCAGGTGCGGATAGAACACAGAATCACCCTGTCGGACACCTCAAGCTTGTTGTTGCAAGGTGGTGTCCTCGACAATCTGACCGGAGATATACCGTCCCCCACCTACTCGCGCACTCCAAGCTGGGGTGAATACTCGGGCCAACCCGCATATGCGGCGAGAGTCGCATGGACTCACAAGCTTGACGGTCAGGATTTTACCGTCGGTACGGGAGGATATTTCAGCCGGCAAATCTGGGGTTATGGCAGGGCAGTGAACGGTTGGGCTGGAACAATGGACTTGCTATTGCCCATCGGTCGGATATTTGAAATCAAGGGCCAGTTTTACCGAGGAAGCGCGGTGGGAGGCATCGGTGGCGGATTAGGTCAGACCGCACTGTGGAACGCACCGTTCACCGACAGCAGCACCGAGGTGTACGGACTGAACGCTGTAGGAGGATGGGCGCAGCTGAAGTATAGGGCCACGCAAAAGTTGCAGTTCAACGCAGCCTTGGGGCAAGACAATCCATTTGCTTCCGACCTACGCAACTTCGGCGGGAATGGCACCTACACTGGTCAGCTGCTTTCGAAGAATCAAACCGGGTTGGTGAATTTTATCTTCCGACCCAAATCAGATTTCGAGTTTTCGGTCGAGTACCGAAAGCTGAAAACCTTTATATTGAACAGCAACGCTGACGCGGCAAACCGTGTCAATCTCAGCGTGGGATACATCTTCTAGTGCTCCTTCCTTTCAATCTCCGGCACATGGTGGCGGCGAGCCTGTTGTCCTGCGCTTTTCTCGTTCTTTGCAAACCTGCCGGCGGACAACTGAACAGCGTGAGCGCTCATGTGGAGATTCGAAATGGAAGCAAAGCCAAGCCTGGGAAGCATGTTGGCGATAATTTTTCGGATGTCGTGATCTGGCTCAAGCCGATGGATGCTGCTCCTACGGATTCGATACCTGCAGAACCCCTTCGCAAACGCCCACAACTGGTTCAGAGGAACAAGAGCTTTCAGCCTCATCTGCTGGTGGTGCCGGTCGGTTCCGCAGTAGACTTCCCTAATCGCGACCCTTTCTTTCACAATGTTTTTTCATTGTTTGACGGCAAGCGCTTCGACCTCGGACTCTACGAGTCGGGAACTTCGAATTCGGTTCGCTTCGATCGCGCCGGGATCAGCTTTCTCTTCTGTAATATTCATCCGGAAATGAGTGCGGTCGTGGTGGCGGTGGACACTCCTTTTTATGGCGTGTCCGATCGCGCCGGCAACGTTACCATAGCGAACTTGCCTGACGGCAAGTACGAGCTGCATGTTTGGTATGAACGAAGCCTGCCAGAGAACTTAAAGGCGCTTTCGAGAACCGTCAGCATTTCGGCCACTAACAAAGGTCTCGGGAAGATCATCGTTCCCGAAAATCCCAGTTTCTCGCCGGCTCACAGCAACAAGTACGGACAGGATTACGCTCCGCCACCGGCACCCGAGTACGCGCATCCTTAACCCTCCAATCACAGGCAGTTGCTACTTCTTCCTTAATGCAGAGCGGAGGCCACATTTGCTTCGATGGAGCGCAGCGAAGGCGGCATGGTGACCAGCACGGTCGTTCCGCGAACAGAAGTTTCGGCAATGGAAACGCTTCCAGCGTGATCTTGGATGATCTTGCTCACGATCGCCAGCCCCAACCCTGTGCCGTTTGGTTTCCCATAACTCACAAATGGATTGAATAACGTCTCACGAATGCAATCAGGAATACCGTTGCCGACATCAGCGACGCGCACTTCGAAATTACGGCCTGACTTCTGTACTGCAATGGTGACGGTTCCATCGACGGACTGGGAAGCTTCGCAGGCATTTAGAATAAGGTTGAAGAATGCGCGTTCCAACTTGCGCGGGTCGAACATTCCCTCGAGGTCCTCCGGGGAATCAAGCACAATCTTCGAACTTCTAAACTCCGGCTTGGCATGGATTGCTTCAATGGCCCTGCGAATTATGTCAGCCAGCCTGGTGCGGGCGGGCGTAATTGCCCTTCGCTGGTCAGAAAGTTCGCGGAGAGAGTCGATCAAGTCCGTCATCTGGGTGGCCGCGGTTTTGATCTCCTCATAAACCTCATCTTTTTTCAACTTGAGTTGATCAGCCTCGTAAAGGAACTCTGCATTTGCCACAACAGCGGCGAGGTAGTGCCGCAAATCGTGGGAGATCGAACTTGCCGCCTGGGCCAGCGCGGCCACGCGCTCATTCTCAATGCGCTGACGTTGCAACGCCTGAAGTTGGCCCCGCATCTGGGAGAACGATGTGCTCAACTCGATCAGTTCGGTGCTGCCGCGAGGCGTAATGGAGTAAGTGAAATCTCCGGCGGCAAGCGCTTTGACGCCTGCCACCAGATTGTCGAGTGGATGGGTCACAGTTCTGGCCACGAAACCGAACAGCATCGCCCCACAAACAACAGCCAGCCCACATATCAGATAGATCGTGAAATTCAGCCGCTTAACAAAGGCTCGAACCGGCTGAAGCGGCATCATCACGTAACAGTGGACCGGAGAAGGAGATGATCCATGCAACAACACGGATGAAAATGCGTATTGATCGGTATGAAGCGTCAGCTCGCCAGAACTCGCATCCACCGTCATGCTCCCGGAGCGAATCAGTCGCTGCAACTCGGTTTCGTCGGGCAGCGGCAGGGTGGATGCAATCACTGTGTTCCCGGTGCTGAGCGCAATTTGATTTCCTGCCACGACGGCGAGTTGTCGAGCCACCGCTGAATCCACCTGATAACCGACCGCCAGAAGCCCCAGAGGCTTGGCTGTCTGCCCGGTTCCAGAAGTGATGGAGTGCAGAAATACCCAGTACAGACGGCCCTCGTCATACCACCAGGAAGCGCTTTCTCCAAGATCAACAGATCTCTTCAAGTCGCTCTCGACTCTGGTTGGCGACCAACCGGGCGTGGTCATGTGAAGACCCACTACCTCATCGTCGGGTTTGCTGAGAACAAACAGGTCGCTTCCCGCCAACCTCCAGAATGGCTCGGACCCATCTTGGATCGTGGGCGCGTGTGCGGTCGACATCAGCGCCTTGAGCGTGGGCAAGTCGGCAATCTCCGCCGCGGTTTGCGAGAGCTGCAACTCTCGCTGACGTTGCACGATTTCAAAGGCGCGCACTGACGCCTCGGTTCCATTCCTTACCTGTTTTTGAATTTCGGTGTTTACGGTATGTCGAATGAAGAGCAGCAGCGAACCCGCCAGCCCAAGAATGATCAACAGTGCTGCGATGAAAAGTTGAGAGCGGAGCCGGTAGGTTGCCATGATGGACTTGGCCGGCGAGCGGACCGCTGGCCCTGGGAACTAAGCCTCCAGAACGAGCTTATACCCCGCTCCATGCATGGTCAGCAGGAAGCGCGGCTCGGCAGGATCAGGCTCCAGCTTTTGACGCAGGCGCAGGATGTGATTATCGACAGTTCGCGTGGAAGGGTAACTCTGGTATCCCCACACTTCATTAAGGAGTTCTTCGCGGGAGACAACTCTGCCAGCTGAGGAAGCCAGATACTTCAGCAGCTTGAATTCCTGCGTTGTAAGCGTGACTGCCTTGCCTGACCGGCTGGCCTCCATGCTAGTAAAGTCGATTCGAGCATCACCAAAGGCAAGAACTTCATGGTTCTGTTGTTTTGTGGCGACCTGCGAAACCAGGGCCGGCCGCGACCCAGTTCTTCGCATAGCACGGCGCACTCGAGCCAGAAGCTCCTTCGGACTGAACGGTTTTGTGACGTAGTCGTCAGCTCCGAGCTCCAGGAGGAGAACTTTATCATCCACTTCAGAATTCGCACTCAAGATCACGATGGGGACGGAGGAGGCCATCGCTTTGAATTCGCGGCAGAGCTCCTTTCCCGAAATGCCAGGAAGCTTCAGATCAAGAACCACTGCACAGGGAGGCTGCGCGCGAAAGAATTCAAGACCGCTTGGGCCATCCGATGCCAGCTGAACCTGGAGCGAGTCGGCCTCGAACAAGCGCTGCAGCGTGCGCTGCATTGGCCGGCTGTCTTCGACAATCAGGACCGTGTCCATTTGTAAATGCCTTGGCGCAAAACGCCGCGTGCTCCACCAAAAGTTTCTTAGCTACCACTTTATGATAACTCGTAAATGTGGAGCCATCCCCGATTGACGACGATTCAGACCGTCTCAACGCCGGTTTTCGGTGATTTTGCAAACTATTGACAATTCTGTGACAACCCGTAGACCTGAGACGCCCTTGTCGATCCGAATTGTGAGGGACTGTTGACGGACTCATCCCTCCACAAACAAAACTGCAGCGGGATAGGATGCCATGCCGAGACGGTCAGGTCTGTTTTGGAGTACTTGGGAGATGAGTACCGCACGCGTCAAATGGATGCACTTGCCTTAAATCGTTGAAAATAGCGTGATTAGTCAGAATCGAGAACTACTCAGGGCGACCAAAGACTCAGCCGTATGCCGTTCTGGGCCAAACCGGTGTCATAAGGTCCAGGAGCGTCGAAATATGCCTCCAAGAAACCGCGATCCTGAGGATTCGCTGCCTCAGTTGCTCACAAAGGTGGAACCTGCCCGTCAAGTAATACGTATTCATGTGTAGAGTGCCATGCGCCTTGTCCTGGACATTTTCGCCCAAATCTGCCGCACCCTCTGGGCCCACAAACTGCGTTCGTTCCTCACCATGTTCGGCATTGCGTGGGGGGTGGGATCGCTGCTCCTGCTTGTGGGGCTCGGCGAGGGATTCCGTTCCGGCAACAAGCGTGAATTGGCGCAGTACGGCAAAGACATCATGTTTCTCTATCCCGGCCGCGCTCCGGTGGTCGAGGGGAGCATGAATTCCGCGCGCAACTACCTGCTGACCTATGACGACTATGCCGACATTCGCAAAGAGGCTCCCCATGTCCGCAACGCCTCGCCAGTGCTGATCCGGACGGATGTGCGGGCGGTGAGCGAGTTTGCCAGCGCCAGTGGCGAGATCGCGGGCGTTGAGCCGCAATTTAACGAGATCCGCTATCTGCCGCTCAATCAGGGCCGATGGCTTAACGGCCTGGATGAAGCCCAGAGGCGGAATGTCATCGTCCTGGGCGATGAACTGGTCAAGAACCTTTTCCCGGGTCGTCCCGCCATTGGCGCAACCATAATTCTCAACGACATCAGCTTCGAGGTTGTCGGCACGGTGCGGCGTGTCGGCCGCGGCGACGACAACTCGACCAACATGCGCGGCTACTTGCCCTTTCAGGTTATGGCGACTCTGTTCCCGCTCAAAGGCGAGAATCATGAAAACTCGATCTCCTTTATCAACTATCAGCCGCGCGTGACCGACGAACACCTGTTAGCGCAAGATGAAGTTCGCAAGATCGTCGCCCGCAATCATGGATTCGACTATCACGACAAGAGTGCGTTTGAGGGCTGGGATACGATTCAGAACTCGAAGGCTGTCGGCAGCATCTTCGACGCCATGAATATGTTCCTGGGCGCCGTTGGCCTGGTTACGCTGGCTTTGGGCGCAATAGGCGTGATCAACATAATGCTGGTAACGGTCAGTGAACGCACTCGCGAGATTGGGTTGCGCATGGCTCTTGGCGCCACTCGGCGCAGCATCCTGGCACAGTTTTTCTTTGAAGGAATCATACTCACCCTGTTGAGCGGGATGATCGGTATGGGATTCGCCGCCGGCCTGATGGCGCTGATGGGCAGCGTGCAAGGTCAGGGAGGTTTTGATCCTCCCAAGCTTGTTCCCTCAACCGCAATCTTGGCAATCAGCAGCCTGGCGTTGGCAGGTGTGATCGCAGGGCTTTACCCGGCGCGCAAAGCTGCCTTGCTGCAGCCCGTGGAAGCGCTTCGCCAGGAGTAAGAGAAAGGAATTATGTTCCGCGATCTTCTGCAAGAGGCCTATGGCGCAATGCGGCACAACCGCCGCCGCACGGCTCTGACTATGTTGGGCATGGCGTGGGGTATTGCCACGGTTGTGATGCTGCTCTCCTATGGCGACGGCTTTGGACAAGCGTGCGCCAACATCTTCGCTAACTTCGGCACCAAGTTGATGATCCTGGTGCCGGGCCGCACTTCGATGCAGGCCGGCGGCCAGAAGGCAGGCGCTCCGGTCCGATTTACCCTGGACGATATAGACACGCTCACCACCAATCTTCCGCAGATCACCCATATCACTCCCGAAGTGGACAAGCAGTGCAACGTCCAGTTCGACACCAGAACCTTCACGTTCGACGTCACTGGTGATTATCCGAATGTCGATTCCGTTCGCGCCTTGAAACTGGACAGCGGCCGTTTCTACAACATGCAGGATCAGTTGCAGCGTGCCCGCGTGACCGTCATTGGGTCAGAGGCCAAAGAGAAGCTCTTTTCTGGACGAAATGCGCTGGGCGAGCACATTCGTATCGATGGCCTGAGCTTCGAAGTGGTAGGCGTTTTGACCGCCAAGATGCAAGAGGGGGACGACGACATCAACCGCGCCGTCTACGTCCCGTTCACCAGCATGAGCGAACTGAAAGATACTCACTATCTCGACTCGATCTGGTTCAACTATGAGACTCCGGATTACGAAAGACTGGAGCAGTCGGCACGCGCCGTTCTTGCCGGCGAACACAAGTTCAATCAAACCGACCGGCGCGCGGTTCGGATCTTTAATCTGATGGAACAGGTCCACCAGTTCGAAGTCATCACCATCGGTCTGAAGATTTTGCTTGGCTTTATCGGCACCCTCACGCTGGGCATCGGCGGCGTGGGCTTGATGAACATTATGCTGGTCGCAGTAACCCAGCGCACGCGCGAAATTGGAGTCGAAAAGGCGCTTGGGGCACGCCGTGGACACATCCTGATGCAGTTCCTGGCCGAAGCTCTTACCATCACCTTCATCGGAGGAGCCCTGGGGGTCATTCTGGCCTATGCCGTCTCCCTCTCAGTTGGGAGGCTCACGCTCTACAGTGCGATTGCGAAAAATGGAGAAGCTGGGGATATCCGTCTGATCATTGCCCCCGGGACGTTAATCGCTGCCACGCTCATCCTGGCCGTAGTCGGGCTGATCAGCGGCATGATCCCCGCCGTCCGCGCCTCACGCTTGGACCCAATCGAAGCCCTGCGCTACGAATAGGTCTTCCTCGCGAGCGTGGTAAAATGGTCTCCCACACACCGGAGAGGTGGCAGAGTGGCCGAATGCGGCGGTTTGCTAAACCGTTGTACGGGCTAATACCTGTACCGAGGGTTCGAAT
>Ga0075030_100003278_pt1 | contig 14727 bp, 9 predicted proteins | sample LitLauG_LLR_2012_FD_71393 | JGI IMG/M metagenome (GOLD analysis project Ga0075030, IMG submission 71393) | Freshwater sediment microbial communities from Pennsylvania, USA - Little Laurel Run_MetaG_LLR_2012 | ecosystem: Environmental > Aquatic > Freshwater > Creek > Sediment | place: USA... | reverse complement strand
GGGCGATCGTCGCGGGAACTCTCGCCGGGGCCGTCGGATCGGTCGTCGCCTCGTACGTCCTCTGCCCGGTACGACCGCGCGCCGAATGGGATCACGATGCTGCTCGCGATATCGGCCACCTGAGCCGACAGGTGCTTTTGAACACGCTCGTGATGGCCCTCTGGATCAACATGGACCGGCTTGTGGGCGTGCGGTTCATCACGCTTGAACAGATGGGGCTTTACACGGTCGCGTGGAATCTCGCGTCGGTTCTTGAAGCACTCGTCACGCGTGCTTGCGACGTCTACTTCTCCATGCTCGCAAGAAAAGGAGAAGCCGACGATCAAACGGCCTGGCATGAAGAAGTTTGCGCAAGGTTCACGCGACTGGCCCTCCCTTGCGGCGCGTTCCTTGTCGGGATGTCTCCGCTTGCGATTTCCATGCTCTACGACAAACGTTATGCCGCGGCGGGGCCGTTGTTCTCGGTCTTGATCGCACGGCTGTTCGTCCGTACGCTCGGCCAGGTTCAATTCCAGTACTTGCTGGTGCGAGCCGAAGTGCATCTGGCAACCAAGGCGTACGTCGTCGCGCTTTTGGTGCAATCGATCCTCTTCAGCATCCTCGTTCCCCGGTTCGGAACGCTAGGCCTGGCGTTCTCATCGCTCGGGTCGACAGCCACGCTGACATTTGTTCAAACCTACCTACTGTCCAGGAAAACCGGATGGGGGCTCGGAGGCTTCGCCGCGACGATCTCGGGAGTGGCGGCTGGGCTGGCGTTCCTCGCGATCGCGTTCGGGCACTGAGACGATCGGGAATCACTGATGACCAATGACCAATGACCAATGACCGAGGGCGGAAAACCGTCCGCTCTCGGTCATCGGTCATTGTCCATCGGTATTCGCCATCCCTCACTCCGGAACCGGCGGCCGCCATCCTCTTAGTCTTCCTACCAGGACCTTCGCGAGTGCTTTCGCCTGAGCTTTTTCGATCGAACGCTCGGGTCGGATTGAACCTCTCAGGCTTTTGCGGATCACGTCCATCCCGTCGAGCAGCCAGAGCCCCGTTGATTCATGTCTGGGGCGATGGATGGTGAACCACCTGTGCATCCCGTACATATACCAGGCATGAAGATCGGCCCGGCGGTTCGAATCGGAGCCGCCTCCGCTTGCACCGCCGAGATGCCTGATCCAACCGCCTTCGAAGGGTTCAAGCCTCCAGCCATTCTTGAGCAATCGAGCGGAGAGGTCGCAATCCTCCCAGTACATCCAGTAATGCTCGTCGAGCCTGCCGCCGACCGTTGCAAGCGCCTCGCGCCGGATCATCAGCGCCGTTCCGGCAATCCAGCCGGGTTCGTTGGTATCATTTTCCGATGGTGACATTCGAAGCGACTGGCGGAAGATATCGCGGAACTTGGGAAATCGATACGTGCAAACTTGAGGGCGACCATCAGTGCCGACCAGTCGCGGGCTCGTCGCGCCGATTGACGGATTTTCTTCCATCCAGGCCGCGCAACGGCTCAGGCTGTCGTCGGGTAAAATCGTGTCGGAATTCAGCAAGACCTGGAATTCGCCGCGAGCACGCGACAATCCCGCGTTGTTTGCCGCCGCGAAACCCGCGTTCCAGCCCATCTCGATCAGCTCGACGCTTGGAAACTCGCGCCGAACCATCGCCGCGGAACCGTCGCGACTTGCGTTGTCTGACACGATCACCTGCGCGTTTGGCTCATGCTCGTGAATCGAGGCGAGACACTGGCGAAGCAGTTCTCGCGTGTTGAAATTCACGATAATCAGGCTCAGTGTGGGTGCGTCGGAGGTATTCATCGGCAGACTCCACTTTCCATGACGACCTGTTCGATAAAATCGCGATACCGCGAAGCCTGTACATCCCAGGTCCATCCGGCGAGCACTCGCTCTCTCGCGAGCGGGCCGATGCTCGAATTCATCGCGGACTTGATCCCCTCAGCCACCGATTGCGGCTTCTCCGGCTCCACGTAGATGGCCGTTTCCTCCATGATCCATCGCGGGATCGGAGCATCCGGGGCAACAACGGCGAGCCCACTGGCGGCGGCCTCCAGGTAAACGATGCCGAACGGTTCCTCGCGATGCATGTGTAGAAAAACGTCGGCCTGCCGATAGATCGCCGGCATGCTCGAACGTGGCAAGCTCCCAAGCAAGCGATGCCGGCCGGCCAAGAGTGCCTCCGCTCGTTTCGCGACTTCCGCGCGTTCCGGTCCGTCACCCGCGACGACGAGGTACGCGTCGGGGATCAGGGCGACCGCCTCAATCGCCTCGGCAACTTTTTTTGCCGGGATCAAGGCACTCACCATCAACACCACGGGGCGATCGCGAGGGATTCTCACGTCGGGAAAGGTCTCGCCGGGCCTCGCCGGCCGGTATTCGCTGGGGTCGACGCCGTTGGGAATCAGCGCCGAGGGGTATCGATCCTTGTGACGCTCATGGTAGATCGGATTGATACAAACAAGGCCGTCGCACTGAAACAGTTTGTATTCGCGACTCGACGCCTGGCACATCCAATCGCCATTTTGAGTGACGAAGATCTGCTTTGGCCGCTTCTTGCCACCTCTGAGTTGGAGCATCCAATTCACATAGGGATAGGAGCAGGCGACAACCGCGTCGAAATCTCCGGGATCGTAGATGCGACGGCCGACCATGCTCAAAACGAACGATAATTCCTCATAATGATTCTCGGTTCTGAGGCAAGGCATCTTGGGCCAGCGCTCGAATCGCTCGCGAGGGACGCAGCCGACGCGTCGCAGCGACAGACCGTCGGTCCCTTCCATCCCGGAGCCGAAAACCGTGACTTCCATCTCCGGTGCGCGTCCTAACGCGCGCGCAACCTCGAGGAACGCGGTTTCGGCGCCGCGTTGAACTCGACCCAATCCGGGCAGGATCATCGCCACTCGACGTTTCGGCATACCGTTGGTCCTTGGAGAGAGCAGGTCACACCCACCTTGGAATGAGAAAAGGGGACTGGCTCCGACACCGGAGCGGAGGCCTTGCGGAGCGGAGGTTCGGTGCCTGTCCCCCTTTGTCGGTCCACTTTGCCTGTCGCCTCTTCGCTTCCACGTTCTAAATCTAGTACAGGCTGGACGTTCACCACGATCCGCGGGCGTCAATGCTTTATCCGGGGACACGATCTTGAGAATTCTTTACAGTCACTACCTCGCGGACGACGACCACCCCGCGGTTTTGATGGTTCAGGCGATCGCCTCGGCGCTCCGTAAGCTCGGCCACGAAGTGATCGTTCACCGCTGCTCCGGGCCGTCGGAACCTGGAAAGAAGAAATCGGCCGGCCCCACGCGCCGAAGCCTCTCAAGTCGCGCTCGCGCCAAGGTCTGGTTCGCACGTGCCGTCGCGCGAAACCGTCGGATGATCTCGCGAGATCGCCGCGTGCTTCAGGACGTCCGTCCGGATGTCGTTCTCGCTCGCCAGGATGCTTACTGTCTGTCGATGCCCTGGAGTTGCCGCGCGCTCGGCGTGCCGATGGTCACATACGCCGACGCCCCGGTCGCTTATGAAACCCGGCTCTTCGGAAGCGAGTCCGGTCGCTGGCATCCGCCGGCTCTCGTTGAGGCGATCGAGAAATGGACGCTTCTCTCCAGCCAGGCCGCGATCACGGTCAGTCATCCCGCGGCGCGTCGACTTTCTCTCTATGGATTATCGACTCCGATCCACGTGGTTCCGAACGGGGTCGACCCCTCGCGGTTTCCGGTTCACACTCCTTCCGAGCGTGCCAAATCGCGGGCTTCGCTCGGATTGTTCGCCCCGTGGGTGGTGGGTTTCGTGGGCAGTTTCAAGCCGTTTCACGGGATCGACCGGCTTCGCGACCTCATTCTCGCGACCGCCGACCGCGACGACATTCAATGGCTGCTGATCGGAGACGGCCCCGAACGCGTCGGGCTCGAAAAGGCTCTCGAAGGCCGTCATAACACGGTTTTCCTCGGTAAAAGACCTTCCGATGAAATCGGCAGTTTGCTGGGTCTCGTCGACGTGGCCGTCGCGCCTCACGCCCTCTTTGATGGGGATTTTTACTTGTGCCCTTTGAAAGTGCTTGAGTATGCCGCTTCGGGCTCTGCGATCGTCGCCAGCGACCAGGGAGACATCCCCCTCTTGCTCGATCATGGCAAAGCCGGTGTGTTGCTTTCCGACAACACGATCGAAATCTGGAAGGCCGCGGTCTGCGATTTGCTTCAAGATTCCTTCCGGCGGGGCATGCTGGGAGCGGCGGCCCGCGAGAGAGCCTTGAAAACACTGACCTGGGATGCAACCGCGACTCAGGTCGCCAGGATACTGGCAGAGGCAATCGAGCGGGCCGATCGAGAACAGGATCAGATTGAGGCAAACTTGCCTCACTTTGAGAGAAGAGAAGCTTCCAGGCAAAAGCCAACGCGACTGATCTCTGAACAAAAACTATGTACTGGAACGTTCAAAAAGCCTCTGACCGCCTTCTTGTGAGCCTGAAAACGGCCAACCTTGATGCGTCGATGACTTCCAAGTTTCGTGAGGAAATCCTGCCGCTGATTGAGGGTGACATTCCCGTGGTCATCGACATGGGAGAAGTGAAGTTTGTGGATTCGAGCGGCCTGGGAGCGCTTTGTTCGATCGCCGAGAAGTCGACCCCCGTCTACCTGAGAATCACGGGAGTCACCGAACGCCTCGGCAAAGCCCTCTCAAAAGTTCCCGCGCTCGCACCCTTCTGGATGCCACGGCCGACCCTGGCTGTCCGCACCGCGTGACATCTGAACCCGGCGGACTGATCGACGAGAACCCACTCGAATCGAACAGACCTAAGGCCGATCGCTCCCGCCAGGGTTTTTGGGTTCACCCACCGGCTCGGCGGGAGCTTCGTTTTGGAAGTTCCGCACAGCGGACCCTACAAAACAAGGCCGATTTTCGTGCCAAGGGGTCGAATCAAGGACCCAACGTGAAACGTTGGTGAGTCGTCACGCCTGATTTTCGGGCGAGGAAATCGTGACGTACTGTACTAGAAGAAGAGAGACATCTCGAACGAAACGGGAGGGCGAGGGTTTCGCCGAGCCAGGGGTTGCCCGAAGGCTTGACGCAAGCCTCGCCCTCCCTTAAGCGCATCGCGACCGAGCACGAATCCGCCGCGGCCGCTGAACGTATCCATCCGTCCCGAGGAGTCGAACCGATGCCGACCCCGACGAAACACGGTGACATGGCGATCGCCCAACCGCAGATCCCGCTCGCGATGGCACGTCCCGCCAAGAGCCCCGGTCTGACCCGGCACTTCATCGATCGCCTGATCGGTGCCCTCTTGAATTGGAAGTGGCTGTTCCTGATCGGCTGCATCGGCTCGGCGGGGATGACGTATTACGCCTCATCGCTGCTCGCGAAGAAGGTCTGGGAGTCGGAGACAACCCTCGTGTATGCTCCGTTGCCGGTTCCCGACGACGGCAAGGGACTGTATTCTCCTCCCGACTTGAAGACGCTCTCAACTCTCGTCAACTCCCCCGAAAACATCGAAAAGCTCCGATCCGAATTCAAGATCGAACTTCCGGCAAAAGCCGTCGACAAAAACCTGACGGTCGTGATCCCGAACGGAACCAAGGTCATCAAGCTGACATTCCGCTGGGACGATGGGCCGATTACCGCGGCGATGCTTAATCGTCTCACCGAGATTTTCGTCGAGACCGTCGCCGCGTTGCGACGCGACAAGCTTGCGGAACACGTCCGAGACTACGAAATCAACCTCAAAAACACGGCCGACCGTCTTACCGCCGCGGCCAAGGCCGTTCGCGACTTCAATCGACGTCACTCCCTGGTGGATTATCATGAAGATTTGCTCCTGATCAACAAACAGATCATGGAGTATGAAGCCTCGATCGCACAGCACAAACGCACCGAATCCGACACTCTCGCTCAGATGAAGCGAATGACGGAGCACCTCGAAGATGTCAAAAAGCAAGAAGAGAAAGAAGCCGAGAAGGACAAACAGTACCAGGCCGCGAACGAGTCGGTCGCGGACTCCAGGCGTCGCCAGGATCGTCTTCGCGAACTGATCGGCGACCAACAGCGCAAAGATGAAGTCAACGCGCTGATCGTCAACAAGCAAAAAGAATACGATAAAGCGAAAGCGTTGCTTGTGAAAGGCGCGATCCCCAGGGCGGAAGTCGAGCTTCACAAGTCGGAACTTGATGCGCTCAAGGCACGAATTCAAGAGAGCCCTCAGATTCTCAAATGGAAAGCGGAACTGGAAAAGATCGACAAGGACATCGTTCCCGACGGCGCGAAGAAGAGCACAGGCTCGCCGATCATTCAACAGGTTCTCTTCCGCAGGCTTGAACTTGAACTGCAATTGACGGCCACCCGAGAAGAAGTCGCGCAAATCGAGCGCGGAGTGACCGAAAAGCGGAAGAAATTAGAAGTTCTTGACGGACTTCGCGGCGAGTACGACACGCTTGTTCGCAAGGTCGAATCGATCAACGTGGAACGGCTTCAGGTCGAGACGCAGATCGCCAGCATGAAGAACCTGATGGGCCTTAGCGCCGCGGAATTTGTGGTTTCGTCGAAGGCCGAGGTGGGAGAGTACCCAGCGTCTTCGAACAAGAAGATCCTGATCGCCGGGTTCGGTGGGTTGGGGATGTTTCTCTCGTTCGGGCTTGTTGTTCTGTTGGAGATGTCGTTCGCGGGTTGGTCGCCGGAGGGGCGTGCCCACCAGCTCGGGCTTCTTCAGCTTGCCAGGGTCGCGCCGTTCGGTCGCAAAGCAAGGTTCCAGCAACTACGAGGGCTCGCGTTAAGGTTGCGACAGATCGTCCCCGACGCGGGAACGGCCATCGTCTTCAGTTCCCTCTCGAATACCGGCGACGGCGATGCGATGCTCAGCGAACTCGCCGGATTCTTCGCGCTTCGTGATGAACGTGTTTTGATTTTGGATGCCCGAGTTCGCCAGCAGCCTCAGGGTCAATTGTCGCTTGAAGGCCCGTCGAAATCCGCCGAAATCAGTAAGAAAAAGAAGAAAAAGAAGAAGGCCGAACCCGTCGTTGAGAGCCCGACGGACAGCAATGACGAGGCGAGCCAAATCCCGCCACCGCCTCCAGGCCTTTCCGACTATTTGACGTTCGTCTGCAATAACCCCGACGACATCTGCCAACCCGAAGAAGGTTACGGTGTCGACCGAATCACGCCGGGGAATACGGTCGTGACGGCCGATACGCTGGCGACGCACAGAATGGCCGAGCTGATGATCGAGCTTCGACGACGTTACACGATCCTGCTGGTGATCGGGCCGTCGCTTTCGCACGCCGTTGACTTGCAGATTCTTGCAACGATGTCGCATGGAGTCGTCGCCGTGGTCGACGCGCCCGTGCCGATTCGTCGAGAAGTCCGCCGCACGATCTCCGACCTCGGCGAACTCGGATCACCCGTACTGGGACAGATCGTTCTGGGCGTGGTTGACTGAGAACGCGCGATGAGGTCGCGATGAGCAAGCCGGGAGAGCGAAGCTTCTGCTGAGCCCAGAGCACGATTGGCACACCAGGACGTTCGCCCTCCCAGTATCGAGCACGATTGGCTCACCAGGAGGTTCGCCCTCCCAGTATCAAGAGCACGATTGGCTCACCAGGAGGTTCGCCCTCACAGGATCGAGCCGGGAGAGCGAAGCTCCCGCTGAGCCCAGAGCACGATTGGCTCACCAGGAGGTTCGCCCTCCCAGTATCGAGAGCACGCTTGGCTCACCAGGACGTTCGCCCTCCCAGAATCGAGCAAGGTCCGTTAGACGCGAAAACCGACCGGGAGAGGCTTTGGTGAAAACCCGAAGCCTCTCCCGGTTCTTTTGTCGGACCAAATCGTGAACCAATACCTCTGAATCTCACGCCTCTCGGTCGCGATCTTCACTCCGCATCTTCCAAGGGCTTCTCTCAGATTCTCAATACGACAGGATGAGAGTCCTTCTCAAAATGAGAACGCTACCGGGGCCGTGCCCAACGTTGAGGGCTCATCGTTGACTCAAAACCAAGAAATGATGCGTTCCCACCTCAAATTCGCCTGATCTCCCGAAAAAGCAGACGTTGCCGACGGATTGGAACAATTCTTGGATAGGTAGGGATCTCATCGAGGCAAATCACCTCCTGTCCATGGCACGATCACGACCCAGCGGAGCGATTATCTGATGCGTCTTTGGAAAACTCTGCGATCGAAGCGAGTCTCAAAGTCCTTCCGAACCGAAGCGAAGCGGAAGACTTTACTGCGAGTGGACGGGCTCGAAGAAAAGAAACTGATGGCGATGACGGCCGTGCTCAACCCCACGACCCATATCCTCACGATCACAGGTTCCACGGGCAACGACAACGTCAGTGTCTGGAACCCCCTGATTCCCACCGTGAGCAAGACCGGCCCCGCGCAGGCGACGCCGGATCAGTCGACCATCTGCGTCAAGATTCTCAACGACACGGGCTACGAGGTTGACGCTTCGTTCAAGTCATCAAACGTGACTTCGATCGTCTATGACGGGAAGAGCGGTAACGACGTTTTCAATAATAAAACCTCGGTCACTTCCAAGACAACGATCGCATCGGGCGGCCTGGTGAACACCTCGACGTTGGTCGGGAGCACGGCCATGCTCGACCCGACCGTCCTCACCAATCAGGGCAAATTCCTGGTCGGACCGACCGGTCAGGTTTCCGTTGATTACCTCTACGACGGTGCGGGAAATCGTGGGCAACTAGGAATCTATAGCCTGGCGGGGATGGACGCGTTCACACCCGGCACCGCGGCTTACAACAAAGAAGCGGCACGAAGAATCCTCAGCAATTCGACTCTCGGCCACGTCGTGATCTCAGTTCAAACCGAAACGGCTAAATACGATGCAAAAATGTCCTGGGAAAGCGACTATTATAGCGGTCACGGTACTTACCTCGGACCCAAAACGTATTCCATGAACCCCGGCGACGAATTCGCCACGATGCTGGTTCCCAACGGACTCGTGCAGGACGTCTATAACACTCCGTCCACCACGGATGCCACAAAGACGCCGCTCTACTCGATCCCCGATGCCAACCCGTATAAGGCAACGTCTCAGCTTCGCGGTCAGATGGGCGACCTGAACGGCAACGGCAACCTCTTCGCCTTTGAAGACCTGAGCCTCGCGGGCGCGAGCGACAGAGACTACAACGACATGGTCTTCAGCGTCGCGGGTGCCCGCGGTTGTGCCGTGAACGTGTCGTCGTATATCAATCCTTCCAAAAATTTCCTCAAGACCGACGTCTTTAGTTCGATCGGAAAGACATCCGAATCCGAGCGTTCGTCCGACCACTTCGAGATCGGCACCAACACCAACGATGGCCACGGCAATTCGGGCGACGGCGAGGGAGGTGACAACGGTGGAAGTGGAAGTGACAGTGGAACCGGAAGCGGAAGTGGTAGTGGAACCAGCACGGGGGGCAGCGGTGGAACAACCATCAGCTCAAACGCCACAACCAACTACGGCACATACCGCTCGGGTGTCTTCACTGTCGGCCAGTCCGGCAATGTGACCGTCGACTACCTCTACGACGGCGGCGGTTACCAGAGTGAAATAGCGATCTTCAGCCTTCAGGGCATGGGCAGCTATACACCAGGCTCGGCCGCGTTCATCCAGGAAGCCACAAGACGAGCCCTGAGCGACTCGGTCCTCGGCCACATTGTGATCTCCTCCCACACCGAGGGCGCTCGAACCTCTTCCGCCCTACCCTGGGAAGTGAATTACAATAGTGGAACCTACCTTGGTGTGAAGTCGTTCGCGATGAACGCGGGCGATAAATTCGCCGTGATGCTGATTCCCGCGGGAACCGTCTGGGAGCTTTACAACAACCCGACGCTGGGCACCAAGAAAACTCCGCTGTTTTCAATCCCCGAGGCGAACCCCAAGGCGTACGACCAGATGGCCGACTACACGGGCACGGGAACCACCCTCGGCTTTGAAGATGAGCGTCGTGATGGTGTCAGCGACCAGGACTACAACGACAAGGTCTTCCGGATCGGTGGTGCCAGCACCACGGCCCCCTCGGTAGACAAGCTCGCCGCGCCGGGTAAGGACATGAATAAGGTCGCGGCCGCCAAGACGATCCTGGCCTGAGACGCCGGAAGCGAAAGAGACGACCAGCCTCGACCACCGGTCTCGCCCTTGCGAGACCGGTGGTTTTTTCCTAAATCGTCTTGCGTAATTTTGGGAGGGCGAGGCTCTGGCCGAGCCGAGAGCACGCTTGGCTCAGCAGGAGATTCGCCCTCCCGGAATCGGACAAGTTCCTTTCTTGCGCGCAAGTTGGTGCGCGGTCATATCAGTGGCGGGAATCGTAGTGTCTGTCGAGCGTGAACGAAGCCGCTCCATCGCCTTGCTTCAACAATTCAAAAATCCACCATAAATCGCCTCGGGATGGTGAGTTGCGCTTCGCCGACCCACCCTACGCATGATCTCGAACCCTATCAATAAGCCGGACATCGTCAAGAATCGGCCGAACCTCTCAACGATTCCCACGGATTGAACTAGAGTAAATGAGGACATCGCGTGACCGACCCCCTTTCATGGGCCGGGACCGTGTTTTCCGTGATCTCAGAGTCGTTTTCTTCTCGAAACGAACCGGAAAACGACTGAGATGAGGCACGCTTGCCTCATGAATCCTCGGCCTGGAGTTTCATGACGTGTCAGTCGTTCCCGCGATCGACAACCGCGCGCCTCTGGCTGATCCTGTCGGCTCGGCCATTCGCGCCCCGATTTCGCGAGACGGCCGCGACCGATTGAAGGTCTTGATTTCAGCAGAGGCGTGCAACCCCTCGTGGACCAGCGTTCCGCTTGTGGGATACAACCTGGCGCGAGCGCTTTCCGAACGCGAAGATCTTGAGGTGACGCTCGTCACCAACGCCCGCAACCGAAACGACCTTCAGGGCGACCCGATCCACAAGAACGCCGATGTTCAATTCATCGAGAACGACTTCATCGCCGGGCCGGTCTTCCGGCTCGCCAGAAAACTCCGTGGCGGAGTTTCGATGTCGTGGTCGGTGAACACAGCCATGATGTGGCCCGGTTACATGGTCTACGAGCGCATGCTCTTCCGCGCCTTTCGTCGCGACCTGCAAAACGGCCGGTTCGACCTCATCCACCGTGTCACACCGTTGACACCCGTGCTCGGCAGCCCGCTCACAAGCTGGACCAACGTACCGATGGTCATCGGCCCGCTGAACGGCGGGCTTCCCTGGCCGGAAGAGTATCCCGAGCTACGCCGACAAGAAAAAGAATGGCTGATCCCGTTCCGACGGATGCACCAGTGGCTCCCCTATCATCGCTCAACATTCCAGAAAGCCGCGGGGCTGATCGCCGCGAGTAAACAAACCGAGAACGCCTTCCACGGCTACGACACGCCGAAGTTTTACCTCCCCGAAAACGGCGTGAACCCCGAACGATTTCCGATCGCCGATTTCTGGCGGAAGCCAGACGGCCCCTATCGCTTCATCACCGTGGGAAGGCTCGCGCCGGTGAAGGTGATCGACCTGATCCTGCACGCGATGGGAGGGTCGGAGCTATTGCGAGGCTGCAAGCTGACGATCGTCGGCGACGGCCCGCAGCGCGAATCACTCGAAGCCATCACTCGCCAACACGGGCTTGAAGACAACATCGAGTTCCGCGGCTGGCTCGACCAGTCCACACTCGCGGGTTGCCTGGAAAAATCACAGGCGTTCGTCTTCCCCAGTGTCAAAGACTTCGGTGGAGGCGCCGTACTCGAAGCGATGGCCGCGGCGCTCCCCTCAATCGTTTGCAACTACGGCGGCCCCGCCGAACTCATCAGTGAAGAAACCGGCATCGTGCTGCCGCTGGGAGCGGCCGACGAACTCGTCGTCTCACTGCGAACCGCGATGGAAACCCTGGCCGTCGACCATCTGCTGAGCGCTCGCCTGGGCGAAGAGGCCGCGAGACGCGTCCGTCGCGACTTCATCTGGTCGGCGAAAGCCGAACGCATCGTGGCCTACTATCGACAGATCCTTTCGAGGCGACCATGACCCGCCTGATCGTTCATCCCAAGAGGAGTCTTCAAGTGAGGACTCACTTGTCGGCCGCGAAGACCTCGATGCTGAAGCAGCTCAAGCAATGGGCCGCGGGACGATTTCTGAGCAGGGTCCACCGAATCACGCATCGACTTCCCGCCGAACTTCGTACCGTCAAACCGTGCCGCGTGATGGTGCTCGCCCCGCACATGGACGACGAAGTGATCGGACCGGGCGGAACGCTCGCGCTTCACCAGGCGGCGGGAAGCAACGTCGGCGTCGTGTTCACGACGAACAGCAACGGCGGAGCGCCTCCCGACCTGAAAGGGAGCGCGATGACCGAACGCCGGACCGCCGAAGCACGAGACGTCGCGCAACGGCTCGGATTCGACATCCTGGACGTCTTCGGGTTCCCCGACGGTCAACTCTCGCGACACGAGCCCGACCTCGCCACGAACCTCGCGCGGTCTATCCGCGATTGGGCTCCCGACCAGATCTTCTGCCCGTTCCCCGCCGACCACCATCGCGATCACCAGGCGACATCCGCGGGCCTCGCCGACGCCCTCCGGAAAACCGGTTGGCAAGGCGAAGTCTGGTGTTATGAGATCTGGTCGACCCTCTGGCCCAACGTCGAAATCGACATCACCTCGGTCGTCGAAACCAAGCGCGAGGCCATTGCCCTGTACTATTCGCAAGTGGCCTCAATGAGCTACATCGAATCGACACTCGGCCTGAATCGCTATCGCGGCCTCCGCGTGCGAGTTCCCTACGCCGAGGCGTTTTTCGTCTGCGATACCCGCGAGTATCTGCGACTCGCGGGTATACTCTCAGAGATATAATTATGTCTTGTAGGGTGGGTCGAGTCTTCGAGGCACACCTGACGTCGGAATTAAGGTGGGCCTCGAAGACTCGACCCACCCTACGAAGTTCGAGCGATTTCACACCAGCTTCCATCCCTTGCGATACTCGCGCCGGATGAACTTCGAGGCTTCGGGTGCATTCGTGGCGGTCAACGTCTCGGCGTCCCATTCGAGCTTCTTGCCGGTCCGGAAAGCCACGTTTCCGAGGTGATTTGCCTCGGTGAGCCAGCCCGCGTAGTTGAAATTGCAGGTCGTGGGCTCGCCCGTCTTGCAGGCGTGAATCCATTCGGCGTGATGACCCAGCGACTTGGGGATTGTGGGCTTGGGTCGTTCGAAGTCTTTGAACTTATCCTCGGGCAAGAGGATGTTCTTGCCGTAATCCGTGAGGATCATCCCCTTTGAACCGACGAAAAGCACGCCGCTGTCCCACTTGGGCACGGTGCCGTTGCGGATCAGTTCCGGTTTTTCGGCCCCTTGATACCAGGAAACCTTCACCGGGGGCATTTCGCCACGCGCGCCATATTCATAGACGGCGCGCATCGATGCGGGAGCAAGCTCCGCGTGCGGCGGCGGGCCGAAGGCCTCAATGGTTTTGGGCGACTGAAGCTTCAACGCCCAGAACGCGAGGTCGATCCAGTGGCTTCCCAGGTCGCTCATCGTGCCGTTGCCGAAATCCCACCAGCGATACCATTTCGGCCCGGGGAAATAGACCTCGTTGAACGGCCGATAAGGAGCAGGGCCGATCCAGAGGTCCCAATCCAGTCCTTCGGGAATCGGCGAAACCGTTGTGGGGCGATCTCGGACCGAGACGATATCCTTATACTTCTTCGCGTCCTCGTCTGACTGCCATCCCCACGCGCGACCGACGAAGACGTGAGCTTCGCTGACCGGGCCGATCGCTCCGGACTGGACAAGTTCGACAACACGTCGATAATTGTCGGACGCGTGGATCTGAGTCCCCATTTGAGTGGCGACCTTCGCCCTCGCGGCGGCCTCGCGAATGATCCGCGCTTCCCAGACGCTGTGCGTCAGCGGCTTCTCGCAGTAAACGTGCTTGCCGAGCTGGAGCGCAGGGAGCGTGGCGAAAGCGTGCGTATGTTCGGTCGTGCTCACCACCACGGCGTCGAACTCGCCGGCATGGTCGTAAACGCGACGATAATCTGTGAGCCGCCGCGCGTGCGGATGGTCCCTGGCCGCCCGGCTGACGGCGGTTTCGTAGACGTCGCAAAGCGCAACGATGTTCTCACTCGAAACATCACGAAGGTTCGAGCCGCCGCGGCCTCCCGAGCCGATGATCGCGATGTTCAGCTTTTCATTGAGTCCTCGACCGCGAACCACCGCGGGCGCTGCGAACGTGCCAAGCGCCACTCCGGCGACGGCCCGACCGAACGCGCGTCGGGTCGGCTTGCTCGAAAGGGTTTCGTCCATGGAAGTCGTCGTTTCCGAGTTCATCGCAAAGCCTCCGGATCGATTCGCCCGTTCGGGCCGGCCCAGGGAGTCGCCAACCATCGGCCCCTAGCATCGGACAACTCTTGAGCCGACGCAACCCCCTGGAAGGCATCGAGTGCGCCAACGGATTCGGCGACTCCTCATTCGAGAGGGTACTCCGTCTGAGTTTAGACTCGGCAAGTGGCTGAGCCTCTCGCCCTCGCCCCGGCTTTGCGGTGAGAGGGTTGAGGTGAGGGGCAGTTCCGCCTTCTCCGAACCGAAAAACGACACACCCGGTTGAACCAATCCCCTCACCCCTCCCTCTCCCCGGAGTACCGGGGCGAGGGCGATCGCTCATTGGTCCCGCCAAGCGGAAACCGTTTCCACAGGCTTGCCAGAAACCGTTGACGCACCCAAGGCGTCCAACATCCGGAGGGCACTGGAGCGACGGTCCCGAATCGGCG
>Ga0075030_100003276_pt1 | contig 14730 bp, 8 predicted proteins | sample LitLauG_LLR_2012_FD_71393 | JGI IMG/M metagenome (GOLD analysis project Ga0075030, IMG submission 71393) | Freshwater sediment microbial communities from Pennsylvania, USA - Little Laurel Run_MetaG_LLR_2012 | ecosystem: Environmental > Aquatic > Freshwater > Creek > Sediment | place: USA... | reverse complement strand
GTCTTTCAACGCGCTTCCACGGTTTTATCCTCGGCGGGATTGCACACGCTCGTGGATTGGACGAAGCACTTCTTTTTCTAGGGTCGAGTCATGGGGACGATCATTCGAAAATACGCCTTCTTGGAACCGGTTTCGATTTTCCTGCTCATCATGGCGTACATCTGGGACCTCCGTTATAGCCACGCGGCATTCTGGATGACCATCCTGGCCCTCATGGCGCTTTCTCACCACGTACGCCGTGAGAAAGCGGCTGCGCTGGGTTTTCAGTCGCGCAACTTCCGGCAATGCGTGGAGGACTTCGCGCCGGTTTTGATTCTGTTAGCTCTCTTGCTGGTCGGCAGCGGGTTGTTGCTCCAGACGACCAGACCCATCGGCTTCGACCGGGGGTTATTGACCTGGGCTGCTTACCTTCCTTGGGGCGTCTTTCAGCAGTACGTGCTCAACGGCTATTTTCTAAACCGCCTGGATCGCTTGGTCTCGCATCGAATGGCTCCCACGCTTTCGGCCGCCCTGTTCTCCGGGGCCCACCTCCCCAACTTCTTCCTGATGGCCGTCACGTTTCTGGCAGGCTATTGCTGCACCCGGATATACCTGCGTTATCGGAACTTGTATTTCCTGGGCTTGGCGCACGCCACGCTGGGCTTCCTGCTCTACCTGGAAATCCCCGATTCTATCAGCCACCACCTGACGGTCGGGCCCGGCTGGTTTCTGCGGTAATTTCGTAGCTGGAACGGAACCGTTCCCTGGGCCGTGCTGGAACATCCCGCTCGCCGATGCCGGCCATCGGCTCTCACCCCCTCTGGCTCTCACCCCCTCATGCGGAGATTGGTTCGAAATGGTATCCTTGCGCCAAATGTCGTCACCGCACGATGTGACGCGGCTCCTCAAGCAGTGGGCGGAGGGCATTGATTCTGCTCTCGAGGCGCTGACGCCGCTGGTTTACGCCGAGTTGCGGCATCTCGCGGCGAGGTATCTGCGAAACGAGTCGCCTGGACACACACTGCAACCGACGGCTCTGGTGCACGAAGCTTTCATTCGGCTGGTGGGCAACGCGCCGGACTGTGAGAACCGGTCGCAGTTTTACGGCGTGGCGGCGCACCTGATGCGTCAGATCCTGGTCGATCACGCCCGCGGCCGGCACGCCATGAAGCGCGGCGGGCGCTTGCCTCACGTTACTCTTGACGAGGAAGGAATCGTGTTCGCTCGCGACCACGATGCCGGACTTGTTGCGCTCGATGAAGCGCTGGAGAGTCTGGCGGCATTGGATCCGAGAAAAAGCCGGGTGGTGGAGTTGCGTTTCTTTGGCGGTCTGAGCGTGGAGGAATCGGCCGTGGTGCTCAACGTTTCCGAAATGACGATCCGCCGCGACTGGCAGTTTGCCAAAACCTGGCTCTTGAGGGAATTGAGGGGGGAGAGGAGCGATGGATCCTGAACGCCTGCGTCAGATCGAAACTCTCTTCCACGCCGCCCGGGAGCTGGAAGGAGAACGGCAGGCTGATTTCCTCAAAGAGGCCTGCGGCGCCGATGAGTCCCTGCGCCGCCAGGTCGAGTCCTTGCTCGGCTACCAAACCGACGCCCAGGAGTTCATCGAGTTGCCCGCCATGGATCTGGCGGCTCGCGCCTTGGCGAAAGACGGAAATCCGGCGGAGCGGATGCAGGGGGCCTGCGCGCCAGCCTGGCTACCGGCCAGGATTGGCTCTTATCGGGTGATCCGGCTGTTGGGCGAAGGCGGCATGGGGGTTGTGTATGAGGCCGAGCAGGAGCAACCGCGCCGCGTCGTCGCACTCAAGGTGATCAAACCGGGTCTGACCAGCCCCCAACTGATGCGCCGGTTCGAGCAGGAGTCGCAGGCCCTGGCCCGCTTACAGCATCCCGGCATTGCGCAGATCTATGAGGCGGGAACTGCCGATACAGGCTTCGGACAACAGCCCTATTTCGCCATGGAACTGGTCCGCGGCCAGCCCCTGAGGACTTATGCCGGAAAGCATCATTTGGATACCGGGCAGCGGTTGCAGTTGATGGTTAAGATCTGCGAAGCCGTACAACATGCGCACCAGCGGGGATTGATCCACCGCGACCTTAAACCGGCCAACATTCTGGTGGATGAGACCGGGCAGCCGAAGATTCTGGATTTCGGCGTGGCCCGGGTGACGGATGGGGAAGTGCCAGGGACGCGCCAGACGGATTTGGGGCAACTGGTGGGGACGCTGGCGTACATGAGTCCCGAACAGGCACTGGGGGATCCGCTGGAACTGGACACGCGGAGCGACGTGTACGCGTTAGGCGTGATCCTTTATGAGCTGCTGGCCGGACGTTTGCCATATGAGTTGAGCCGCAGGCCGCATGAAGCGGCGCGCACCATCCAGGAAGAAGATCCCACGCCGCTGAGCTCGATCAGCCGGGTGTATCGAGGCGATATCGAAACGATCGTGGCCAAGGCGCTGGAGAAGGACAAGGCGCGGCGTTACGCGTCGGCGTCCGCACTGGCAGCGGATATCCAACGCTACTGGAACGACGAGCCAATCACGGCGAGGCCGCCGAGCGCGAGCTACCAACTGCGAAAATTCGCGCGCCGGCATCGGTCGCTGGTAGCCGGCGTGGCCGCCGTTTTCGTGGTTCTATTGGCCGGAATCGTCGCCAGCACCTGGGAAGCGGCAAATGCTACGCGGCAACGAGACCGGGCGACCGCCGCGGAGCAGAGGGCCACTAAGGAACGCGACCGGGCAGTCACCGCAGAGGGTATCGCCACGGCACAGGAGGTGCGAGCACGCGACGAAGCCGCTACCGCGAACGCAGTCAAAGATTTCCTCCAGAACGATCTGCTGGCGCAAGCCGGCGCCAGTGCCCAGGCCGGTCCCGACAATAGACCCGACCGGGACCTCAAAGTGCGCACCGCGTTGGACCGGGCTGCGTCGCGGATTGAAGGCAAATTCCAGGGGCTTCCGCTGGTGGAGGCGTCCATCCGCCTGACCATCGGCAAGACGTACCAGGACCTCGGCCTGTATCCGGAGGCACAAGCGCACATGGAACGCGCGCTTACCCTGCAGCGACAGGCTCTCGGTCCGGAACATCACGAAACGCTGCAGACGTCGACCCTCCTGGCGGATTTGTATGCTCTCGAAACCAAGTACGCCCAGGCTGAGACTCTCTTCGCGAATGTTCTCGCGGCTCAGCGCCACCAACTGGGCGGCGAGCACTCCGACACGCTGGCAACGGAAAACGATCTCGCGGTGGTCTCGGTCTTGACAGGTAAGTACGCGGCTGCCGAGCCGCTGTACGTTCACGTCCTACAAGCGCGACGCCGTCTGCTGGGCGACGCCAGCCTGGACACTCTCGAAACCATGAATAACCTGGCGCAACTCTACCGGCGGCAGGGTAAGTTTGCGCAGGCGGAGCCGTTGTTCCTCAAAGTGCTGGAGGGGGAGCAGCGAGCACTGGGAGAAGAGCATCCAACGCCGTTAGGAACCGTGAATAATCTCGCCACTCTTTACTTCGATCAAGGGAAGTATGGAGAGGCCGAACCCTTGTTCACAAAAGTACTGCAAGTCCGGCGTCGTGTGCTGGGCGACGACCATACCGCCACGCTGGTCAGCATGAATAATTTGGCCTTGCTCTACCAGGAGGAAGGCAAGTTTGTGGAGGCCGAGCCGCTGTTCACCAAGATCCTGGAAGTGCGGCATCGGGCCGAGGGCGACGAGCACCCCGCCACTCTCGTCACGATGAATAACCTCGCAACCCTGTACCGGAACCTGGGCAAGTATGGACAAGCCGAACCGATCTTTGCCAACGTTCTACAAGCGAGGCGCCGTGTGCTGGGCCCCGAGCATCCCGATACCTTGAGATCCATGGGGAGCTTGGCGATGCTGTACCTCGACCAAGGTAGGTCTAGTCAAGCCGAGCCGCTGCTGACCGAGGCGCTGCAAATGTCGCGGCGCCTGCTCGGCGAAGGGCACCCCGACACCTTGGTCGCGATGAACAACCTCGCCACGCTCTACCTGAACCGTGGTGACTACACGCAGGCTGAACCGCTTTACCGGAAGGTCGTGGAAGCGCAGCGCCGCGTACTCAGTCCTCAACACCCCAAAAGCGTCGCCAGCGTGAACAGCCTGGCATTTCTTTATTTGCGCCAGGAGAGATACGCGGAAGCCGAAAGCCTCCTCCGCAATATCGCAACGCTTAGCGAAAAGGAGCCGGCCACCTGGGGCCGTTATCGAAGCCAAAGCATGCTGGGGGCCAGCCTGGCCGGTCAGAAGAAGTACAGCGACGGCGAGCCGCTGTTGGTCTCCGGTTATCAAGGAATGCTGGAACACCGCTCGGCCATCCCTGCCGCCGATCAGATCGACCTGGAACAAGCCGTTATTTGGATCGTCCAGCTTTACCGGGACTGGCAAGAGCCGGAACGGGCAGCCGCATGGGGGGAAAAACTGACGAAGAAGTCTTCCAACTGATTTCGCCCACGCAAGCGGCTGGTCCGTCGGTAAGCCGGCAGCAGCATGTTATTCGAAATCAAAGGATTCCGTTACGTGAAAGCTCTCGTCGAACTTTCGAACGACGCTGGCCCAGTCTCTTATCCCGATACCCTTCGCCCATCTTTCGATGCACCTCAGGAACGCTCGCAGATCCTGTTCGACGTTGGTCAACGCCTGCTCAAACTCGGAACGTGGAACGTCCAGACAGAATTTCTGGACTGTCTTTTGCGTTAGGCCCCTTGCGCCGTCAGACCAAATACGCACAATGCCACCATTGATCTCCAGCCACGGGCTTGGATCGTGTCCGATCCAAGGCGTCCGGCCGGTTTCCAGAAAGTCAATCCATTCCCGCCACTCGTCCAGGCCACAACAACAACCTGGTGAAATCCGCTTCTGCCCTTCGCCGAAGACCGAGATTCCCCCGGGCACGCTCAACCCTTCTTCGTCAAGAATCTGGTTGATAAGGGTTCAGCCTGCTATCGAAGAGTTCGATGTGGTTGAATTGCGCGAAGCTCACTTTGAATTCAGCAAACGCCAATTTCTGGGTTCGCTATGGAATCTTCCGGTACTTCCTGCCGGTGCACAGCGCCTCAACTGCGTCGTAGCCCGAATTCCCGACCAGAGTCAGGTATTCATCGGTGCCGCTATACAACCTTCCCTGTTCATCCATCAGCAATACCGAGTCGCCGAATTCCGTTTCTCCGATTACGCATAGTGGCCCGCGCTCGCTGCTTTCGAAACTTTTGATGAATTCCGGTGACCAGGCCCCGACTGCAATCCTGGCATCGAAATGGAATTTCGAAACAAGAGGAACCCGGTTCCAGACGAATTTCCGGCTGATTTGAAGTCCGCCGAATTGCCGAAGGAAATCGCGAACCACCGGGAAGACCTGATAGCCACCGGCTTTCAAGGCCTGTTCGTGGGCGGTTGTCGGAACGTCACGGTTGGTAGTCCATCCGGCCTCGCGGAGGAGACCGACGGTGATTTCTGAGAAAGGTAATCCCATAAAGCCTCCCTCTAGTAGTGATCCCAATAGTTCACCGTCCAGTTGACTATAGCGCCGTTTGGTGACGGCGAGGCCGGTCCGCCCGGGCGGGGCGGGGGAGCGCACGGCGCGCCATCCGGAAGTTGGGCACGCGCACCCGCTGCAATGAGGAGGTGCGCGTGCCCATCGCGAATCACGACTCTACTGAACACAAGACGGGACGCAAGGAGGTTTATTGCCGCCGCCGCCACCACCGCCCCCTTGCGGCGGAGCCATCAGGGAGGTCTGCGTCCACTGCCCGTTGTTGGCGAAGGCGCTCCAGGAGGCCGTCGACGCGGAGCCAAGGTACTGCAGCCAGAACACGTCCACATGGTTGGCGTCGCGCGCGACGGCCGCCAGCGGCGAGTCGTAGGTCGCTTGCCCAGGTCCGGTGATCGAGTAAGGTGTGATCCATTGACCGTTGTTCGAGAACTGATTCCACAGCGTGCTCATGATCGCACCCTGCGGAGTCTGCCAGAACACGTCGACCTGATAGGGAATACGCGAGACTGCGGCCGCGGTCGTGCCCGGCAAGGCGATGCCTGCCGGCGTGATCTGGAACGGACCGTTCCAATTCGCGTTATTCGCGAACTGGTCCTGGTAGGAGATCATCACGGCGCCATTCGAGTTGATCCAGTAGATGTCGACGTGATAGGCGTTGCGGGCAACGGGGCTGATGGGAGCGCCGGCAGGAGCCACTCCCGCAGCGGTGATCGCGTAGGGCGCATTCCACCCGGCAGCCGGATCCCACCGGGTTGTCATGATGGCGCCGGAAGCGTTGGCCCAGAACAGGTCGACATGGTTCGCGTTGCGCGTTGCCGCAGCCACGGGCGAATTCGGCACGGCCGAGTTGGGAGGCGCTACGTAATACAGATTACCGAATTGCCCGTTGTTGCCGAACTGGTCCCAAGCGGTGGTTACTACCTCGCCTTTCGAGGAAGTCCAAAACAGGTCGATATGATTCTGGTTGCGGGAGACCGATGTGACGGGCCCTCCCGGATTGGCGCCGTATGCTACCGCCCAGGCGCCACTCCACTGGAAGTTATTGAAGAAACGGTCCGAGGTCTCGATCATGACCGCGCCGCTTGGCGAACTCCAGTACGCATCCGTGTGGTGTTCCTGGCGGGAGACGCCGGTAATCGGGGCGTTGGCAGGTGCGCTGCCCTTGGCTCCGATCAGCAATGGCGCTGCCAGCCAGGTACCGTAATCGGAACCGGTGGTCATTATCGAACCATCGGTCCCGGACCAGAACACATCAATGTGGGTCATGTCACGGATCGCAGCCCAATTGCCGGGGCGCGGAGGTTGTGTGAGGTCGGGCGCGAGAGCGCTACCCGATCCTGCAATCGCGAAAGGGGAAGCCCAATTCACCGTGGGGTTCCAGTACGCGGTCTGCACGGAACCATCCCAGGCGACGGAGAAGACGTCGAGTTGTTGGGGCTGCCTCGCGACGGCTGACAGCACGCTCGGCCGTCCCAATCCTCCTCCCATGACCGGAAAGGGATTAGCGGCCCAGTTGGTGCTGGCGTCCCACCACGTGGTCATGACGCTTTGGCTCGGCGACACCCAGAAAACATCGAGATGATTCGGAATCCTGGACACGGCGGAAATGGCGCCGGGAAATGCGCTGTTCGGCTTCGCAATCGGGTACGGTGTGTTCCAATGGCCGTTGTTGTAGTTGGCGTCCCACGAGTTCGAGCGCACCGACTGGTCAGGGCCAATCCAGAAGACGTCGAGGTGAGTAGGATTCTGCGAAACCGCCGTGATGGCGCCGGCGAGCGCGCTGTTCGCTCCGGCGATGGAAAACGGAGTATTCCAGTATCCGTTATTGACGTTCGCATTCCAGTAATTGGTCATAACCGCCCCGTTGGGATCCACCCAGAATACGTCGAGTTGGCCTGGCATGCGGTTGACGGCGGCGATCATGCCGGGCAACGCGCTGCCGGCAGCGGCGACCACCAGCGAACTGCCCCAGCCCCCGGAAAAGCCATCCCACCAGTTCGTCAACACGGCTCCGTTGGGCGCAATCCAGAATACGTCCAGATGATTTGCGGCTCGGGCAACGGCTGCGATCTTGGAAGGCAGTGCGATGTGCGGCGGTGTAATGGGGAATGGCGTGTTCCAATTGCCGTTGTTGGCGTTGGCGTCCCACCAGTTGGTCATAACGGAACCGTCATAGCCGACCCAGAACGCATCCAAATGGCCTGGTATCCGAGAGGTGACTGTGACCGTTCCCGGCGCTGCGCTTCCTGGGGGCGCGATCGAAAAGGGAGTGTTCCAGCGTCCGTTATTCGCCCCGGAATACCACCAGTTGGTCATCACGGCGCCGTTGGCGTCGATCCAAAATGAGTCGAGATTATTGGGCGATCGAGCGAACACCTGGCTTTGTCCCGAGATGCCTTGGTACCGAAGGCTCCCGGTGAATCCGGTGGTCGAGCAAGTACCGCCTTGCGTGTTGTCCGCCGGCCCCGGAATGGCGCCGAATTCGAGATTGATGACGGTGGTGCAGCCATCGACCGCTTCATCCCATCCGTGGCCTACCTGTGGGTCGGCGGCGGCTTCGAAAATTTCGTGCGCGGTGACCAGCAATTCACCGGAGCAGTCCTTGGGAACGACTCCAAAGAAGGAGGACGAGTCCTCGGAATCGTGATACGCACACCCAACATTCGTATTTAGGCTTAGACCACTGCCCAGAAAGACCATCATCAGACGGTTACTTTGGAAGGCCGGGAGCTGACCTGAAACTTGAGCGGTGTGGATGATATTTTCGACATCCAACTCGTCCAGTTTTGGGGACGGATATGTCACAGTCAGGGTGATTCCCGGCGCAACCGTGACTGAATTGACACCGTATTGCGCCATGACCGGCTGCATACCCGGAGGCGCATCCTGGCCGGACAAGAAACCTGCCAGTCCTGTCAGATAATTCTGCTGTGTGGTGATATCCGCGCTGCTCCAATTACCGAAATAAATCGGATAAATCTCAAAGGAATGCAAGACCGGCCCGCCGTGATAGACGAGCGGCGCATGCGGCTGGGCCGACGCGGTGATTACCGCCGCCAGATAAAGGGCGGCCGCGGCCGCCTTAATCAGCAGGCCCCGGGGCGAATGTTTGGTCCAAATCAGTTTCCAAAACTTGCTTCTCATTTTCCTCTCTCCTGTTCGAGGCGAAAGTTCTTCCCTCTCACCTCGTCATGCGAATAAAGGGATGGGAAACGTTCATTCGACCCAAACGTTTTTCGCTATGAACCGGGCGTGCGGCGGCCTTGTGAGACCGAGGTCCATGGTGTTGCGCCCGCCTTGCTGAGCCTGTTTGGCCTGTATGCTTTGCCATGTTGCTTTGCCATGTTGGTTTGCCATTGACTCCGCCTTTACTGGGTGCTATATTCGCCGCCAAGTGGGAAAGGATGCTGGGCGTATGCAGTTCTTCATGAAAGCAGTTTTGGTGTTTGGCTTTACAAGCGCTGGGCTGCTGGCCCAGACTGTTCAAATTAACGGAGGCGTTAAGGACGCCGCCGGATTGGCTGTCCCAGGGGCTGAGGTTACCGTTACTCAGACCGACACCGGATTTGCCCGCACTGCCCTAAGCGCTGCCGACGGCGCCTACCTGCTGCTGAACCTTCCAATCGGGCCGTACCGCCTGGAGGTCAAAAAGCCGGGGTTCGCTACTTATGTTCGGGCTGGCATTATCCTTCAAGTCGATTCCAATCCCACGATCGATGTCGCGTTGAAGGTCGGCTCGGTGAGCGAACAAGTACTTGTGGAAGCCGCGGCGGCGATGGTCGAGACTCAAAGCACCGGAGTCGGACAGGTAATTAATCAACAGCAGGTTGTCGACTTGCCGCTCAATGGGCGTGACGCTACCCAGTTAATTTTTCTTTCGGGGGCGTCCACCACCGGCCCTAATGGCCAGATCAATACCACCAAGAATTACCAGAACGAAACAATCATCGCCCTGGCCGGTCCGGGGGTGAGTGGAATTACCTACCTGCTCGACGGCGGTACACATAACGATCCCTTCAATAGTTTGAACCTGCCTTTCCCGTTCCCCGACACGCTACAGGAATTCAAAGTGGAGACGAGCGCCTTGCCGGCACAGTACGGGTATCATTCCGCGGGGGCCGTCAATGCGGTGACCAAGAGCGGCACCAATGAGTTTCACGGCGACGCCTTTGAGTTTGTCCGAAACACGGACTTCAACGGCCGGGACTTTTTGGCGCTGAAAGGGGATGGCGTCAAGCGCAACCAGTTCGGTGGAACTGTCGGGGGGCCGATCAAAAAGAACAAGCTGTTTTTCTTCGCGGGTTATCAGCAGACACTTTTGCGGTCCGCGCCCGCAAACGCGGTAGCTTACCTCCCCACGCCGGCGATGCTCTCGGGCGACTTTACCACCGCTGCTTCTCCGGCCTGCAACTCCGGCCGGCAGATCACCCTGAAGGCGCCTTTTGTGAATAATATGGTCGCCCCTTCTTTACTGAATGTATCGGCCCTCAAGGTAATGACCGGCTACTTCCCCACGCCGGCGGATCTGGCGTGCGGCCGGATCCTTTACTCCAGTATCAACAATGCGAACGAGTATATGGGAATCACGAAGGTCGACTATCAATTCAGCGCCAAACACACGATTTTCGGACGCTACTTTGGGACGCATGAGTCTTCGCCGCCAACCGGGGGGACGCAGGCTGCCACGAAAGCTACCATCCTCTCGACGTCCGGCGCCGCCGGCACCGACGACCTGGTCCAATCCGCCGTTGTCGGCGATACCTATGTCTTCGGGCCGACCACCATCAACTCGTTCCACGCCACCGTTACCAGAACCGCGGTTCGAAAGTACGTAGCGCCGCAATTCACTCCAGCGGATCTTGGAGTCAACATAACTCCCCTGCAACCCTACGGCATGAACACGACCGTAACCAATTACTTTTCGAATGGCGGACTTGCCAACACCGGCTCGTTCATCACCACCTATCAGCTCGCCGACGATTTCAGTTTGATCCGGGGCGGGCATCAGCTCGGGTTCGGCGCCAACTGGACCAGGGTGGGCCAAAACGGGTATTACGCCACGTATTCGGCCGGCTTTTTCACATTCAATGGGCAGACCACGGGCATGGCCCCGGCCGACTTTCTGCTTGGCGATGTGGCTTCCTTCACGCAGAACAATCTCCAGCAGGACATCGAGCGCCATCAATATTTCGGGCTGTACGCGCAGGACAGTTGGAAGATCAAACGAAACCTGTCCGTGAACTACGGGTTGCGTTGGGAGCCCTATTTCGGGCCTCAAATGAAGGAGGGTTTTGTCAGCCATTTCTCGCGGGCGGATTTTGACGCGAACGTGATTTCGACGGTTTACCCTCACGCGCCTGCTGGAACCCTTTTCCCGGGCGACGTCGGATTCGACACGAACAAGAGACCGGCTCAAGTCGCCTGGAAAGATTTCGCGCCGCGGTTTGGCTTGGTTTGGGACCCGAAAGGGAACGGGAAAATGACCGTTCGGGCCTCGTGGGGGATCTTCTACGATCTGCCGTACACTATCCAGTTCTATAACTACGCGACCGCGCCACCCTGGGGCGGCGGAATCACTCTGGTTCAACCCCCGGGTGGGTATTCCAATCCGTGGCAGGGCTATCCAGGCGGGAATCCCTTTCCCGCCACCCTAGGCCCAAATTCTTTGTTTCCCACATCGGGAACCTACTTGACATCTCCCTTGAACCTCCATGCGACTTACGTAGAGCAGTGGAACCTCACGATCCAGAGACAGGTTGGGGCGAACTGGCTGGTGTCGGCGAGCTATCTGGGAAACAACGCGCTCCACGTGTGGTCCTCGCAGGCGCAGGACGCCGCCATCTACGCTCCGGGAAACTGCGCGGCCGGCCAGTATGGACTGGCGGCGCCCGGGCCCTGTTCCACGACAGGCAACGTTGCTTCGCGCCGTATATTGACGCTGGCGAACCCGACTCAGGGGCCGTATTACGGTGCCGTGTCGTTGATCGACGACGGTGGGACCGGCAGCTACAATGCCCTGTTGCTTTCTGCCAACCACCGCCTGTCGAATCACTTCACCATCCTGGGAGTTTACACGTGGGCGCACTGCATTGCCGATCCGATCTCGCAGTACCTGGGAGGATCCTACAGCAATCCCAACAACCGGCGTTTCGACCGTGGAAATTGCGTGGGAGGCGAGGACCAACGGCATAACCTCCAGTTCTCCATGGTTGCCGAGTCGCCCAAGTACTCCCAGAGGTTCCTGCAGATGTTAGCGGGAAACTGGAAGCTCTCGGCAACCGCGAATATCCGAACCGGCGCTGCCTACACGGCGACAACGGGAATCAGTGAAAACCTGACCGGATTAGGCGGAGACCGGCCGAACCAGGTTCTTCCGAACCCCTATTGCGCGACCAAGACCGTGAGCTGCTGGGTAAATCCGGCCGCCTTCTCCTACCCGGCCACTGGAACTTACGGGAACGTCGGTGTGGGCACACTCGTGGGGCCGGGCTATTTCGGCATCAACCTGGGTTTGTTCCGGGATTTCCCGATCCGCGAGCGGCAAAAGATAGAGATCCGGGCGGAAGCGTTCAACCTGGAGAATCGGATCAATTTGGGCTCTCCGGTAGCTACCTTGACCAGCTCCACTTTCGGCCAGATCAACGCAGAACCGGCCGGGAACGGCACCGTGGCTGCCCCGGGCTACGGTCCGAGGGTTATGCAATTCTCGATTAAATATATGTTCTAGTCCAGGCCTTGCGGCAGGATTCGAGCAGCCTCCCGGCGTTACTTCTCCCGGCTGAGCCCCAGGGCGCGGATCCGCTTGTGCAGATTCGTCCGCTCCATGCCCAGGGCGCGGGCGGCGCCGGAGACGTTCCATTTCGATTCTTCGAGCGCGCGCAGAATGTGCTCGCGTTCGGCCGATTCGCGCGCTTCCTGAATCGTGGATTTGGGACCAGCCTCGCGCTGCACGCGGATCTCGACGGGGATCGAATCGCGGGTCAGATGCTCGCCCGGGGAAAGGATCGCCATGCGCTCGACGACGTTGCGCAACTCGCGCGCGTTGCCCGGCCAGCCGAAGCTTTCCAGCATGGGCAGCACGGTCACATCCAGGGTCTTCGGTTTGAAGTTGTTGCGGGCGCAGAACTCGTCCAGGAAGTATTCGGCCAGCGGGCGGATGTCCTGCGGGCGCTCGCGCAGGGCGGGAACGCGGATCGGCACGACGCTCAGGCGGTAATAGAGGTCCTCGCGGAATTTCTCGAGCGCCACCAGGGCGCCCAGGTCGCGATTGGTGGCGGAGATCACGCGCACGCTCACTTTGATGGTCTGCTCGCCGCCCACCCGGTGGAACTCGCCCTCCTGCAGCACGCGCAAAAGCTTGGCTTGTGAAGCGCTGTGCAGGTCGCCCACTTCATCCAGGAAAATGGTCCCGCCGTCGGCCAGTTCGAATTTGCCGCGGCGCATGCCGGTGGCGCCGGTGAACGATCCTTTTTCGTGGCCGAAGAGCTCGGTTTCCAAAAGCTCGGTGGGAATAGCGGCGCAATTTACCTTGACGAAGGGGCCGGAGGAGAAGGGGCTGGAATTATGTATGTGCGCGGCCAGCAGCTCTTTGCCCGTGCCGGACTCGCCGATCAGCAGCACGCGCGCGTCTGAGCGGGCGGCCAGCGACGCCTGCTCCACGGTCCGGAGCCAGGCCGCGCTGGAGCCGATCATGCGCGGCGCGCCACCGACCAGCTCGCGTAAGCGTTCGTTCTCCTTGCGGAGGGTGGATTGTTCGAGCGCGTTCTTCAGGGCCACCAGCACGCGGTCGCGGCTGAGCGGCTTCTCCAGAAAATCGAAGGCGCCGGAGCGCGTGGCCTCCACCGCGTCGGCGATCGTTCCGTGCCCGGAAATCATGAGGGCCGGAGCGGCGCCGTTCTGCCGCAGCGCGCGTAACAGATCGATGCCGCTGCCGTCAGGCAGCTTCATATCCAGCAGGTAGGCATCGGCGCGCGGGGCGTCGGGGTGGGTCTGGAACTCGGCGACCGAACGGCAAACGTTGACCAGGTAGCCTTCGCGTTCCAGAATCAAGCGCAGCGAACGTCCGATATTCTCTTCGTCATCCACGATCAGGATGCGCCGGGCTGCCATTGGCGGTCACGGGCAGCAGCACGCGAAATCCGGCGCCGCCCAGTTCTCCTTTCACCACAACGATGTCTCCACCCGACAGCAGGGCGCTTTTGCGGGCGATGGAAAGCCCCAAGCCCATACCGCGCTTCTTGAAGGAAATGGTGGGTTGGAAGAGCGAGGCGCGGGCCTGCTCGCTCAGGCCAGGCCCGGAATCGTGCACTTCGATGGCTACGTGGCCGTTCGAGGCGGAGGTCATGCCCAGGATGCGACCGCCCTTGCCGGCGGCTTCCGCCGCGTTTTCCAGCAGGTTGGTCAAAATACCTTTGACCAGATCCTGGTCCGCCACCACGCGGGGAACCTGGTCCGCCAGACGGCAATCGTAAGCTACTTCGGGATGCGCGGTCTTCAACAGCGCGATGCGTTCCTGCAACAGGGAGTTCACGTCGACGGCGGCGGGACTGAGGGGCGGCTCGGCGGAGAACTGCGAAAAAGCACGCACGCGCCGCTCCAGGGTTTCGATCTCATCCACCACGATCTGTGCGGCCTGCTCGATGAAGGCGCGGTCCGCCTCGCCGGAACGGGCCAGCATCTCTTCCACGGTAAGCCGGATGGGCGTCAGAGAATTCTTCACTTCGTGGGCGGTCTTGCGCGCCAGCGCCTGCCAACTGGCAAGCTGCCCCATATAGACCAGCCGCTCGGTACTTTCCTGGAGCCGGCCGGCCATGTCGTTGAAGGCCTGGATGGCGCGGCCGATCTCATCGTCGCGGCGAACGGCTACGCGCGCGGTCAAGTCGCCTGCGGCCAGGTTCGTCAGCCCGGCGGTCAACTGTTGAATGGGGCGGCTGATACGGTGCGCGAGGTAAACCAGGAGTGCCAGTGAGACGAGCCAGATAGAAGCCGCGAGCAGCACGTAGACCAGCTTGAACCCGCGCCGCAGATCGAGCCCCCGGCCTTTCTCCACGAGCGCATTGGCGTCGGCGATCTGCTGGGAAAGGCGATCCAGCCCCACCTCTCCCAAGGCCGCCGAATACACCCACACGTCATCCCCATGGCGCACCAGGTAGTCCAGACGGTTGCCTTCGTTTCCCCCGCGGACGAACCGATCCGGCTCGTCACCGGAGGCGAAAGCCCTCACCGCTTCCGGCC
>Ga0075030_100003275_pt1 | contig 14731 bp, 13 predicted proteins | sample LitLauG_LLR_2012_FD_71393 | JGI IMG/M metagenome (GOLD analysis project Ga0075030, IMG submission 71393) | Freshwater sediment microbial communities from Pennsylvania, USA - Little Laurel Run_MetaG_LLR_2012 | ecosystem: Environmental > Aquatic > Freshwater > Creek > Sediment | place: USA... | reverse complement strand
GCTTACGGCTATATCGAATTCCCCCTGGTGCCGGATAAGGGCCTGACGCCCGTGACCAGTTTCCGCGAAAAACCGGACGCCGCGACGGCCGAGAAGTTTTTCGCCGCGGGCAATTTCTATTGGAACGCCGGGATGTTTTTCTGGAAGACGTCCGTGCTGCTGGACGCGCTGCGCCATCATCTGCCTAAGACAGCGACGCTGATTGCCGGGCTGCCGCCGTTTTCCAGCCGCCGCTTCGCTTCGCGACTGAAGGAAGTGTTTCCGCTGTGCGAAAACATTAGCGTCGATTACGCAGTGCTGGAAAAAGCGCAGAATGTCGTCGGCCTCCGCGCCGGCGAGATCGGCTGGAACGACGTCGGCAGTTGGGATGCGGTGTACGAGCTCCACAAGCGCGATAGGCACAAAAACGCCGTCCGCGGCGACGCGCTGCTTTATGAAAGCACCGGCAATTACGTCGATAGCAGCCATCACAAGCTGATCGCGCTGCTGGGCGTCAACGATCTGATCGTGGTCGATACGCCGGACGCACTGCTCATCGCCGACCGCCGCCGCGCGCAGCAGGTGGGCGATCTGGTGAAGCAGCTCGAAAAACAAAAACGCGACGATCTGCTGTAAGAGTCATTAGCAGCCGATGAACGCCGGTCAGAAATCCTCATCGGTCGTTATAGGCGGCCGATTCATCCCGCGGGCAGCGTGACCTCCAGGCGCGCTCCACCCTCCTTGCGATTGCGCGCGGAAATGCTCCCGCCGTGCTGCGTCACGATCCCCTCCGCCACCGTTAACCCGAGCCCGGTGCCCTTGGCGTCCAGCTTGGTGCTGACGAACGCATCGAAAATTCCGGGGAGCACTTCGGGAGCGATGCCCGTGCCGTTGTCCTCCACCGCGATGGTGATGCCGCGCGCGCCTCGCTGCGCCCGCACGTCGATCTGCCCGCTACCCGCCTCCACCGCGTTCAGTGCATTGCGCAGAAGGTTGACGAACACCTGGATCATGCGGTCCGCGTTACCGGTGGCTTTATCTTCAGGCGTCAGGTGATTCGTGAACGCCACCTTGGACGCTTTATCGTCGATGGCCACCAGGCTCCACGCTTCGTCGATCAAAGGCCGCAGTGCAATCGGACCCATGTTCTGTTTGCGCACGCGCGAAAAATCCACCAGGCTTTCGCTGATGCGGCGCAGGCGCTGCGCTACCCTTTGCATGCGCTCCAAGCGCTCCAGGGTGGACGCGTCCCCGGTGGTTTCAATCAGCTTTTCGATCGAGCCGTTCAGCACCGCCAGCGGCGTGTTTAGCTCATGTGCCACGCTCGCGGCCAGCAAGCCGAGGCTCACCAGCCGGTCCTGCTCCTCAAGACGATGCAGAGCGGCGGCCAGTTCGTCCTCCTGACGGCGCAGCTCCGCGACGGTCGCGTTGCGGCTGCGCATGATCTGGCCGATTTCGTCTTTCAGAATCTCCGCGTCCGGAATCAGCTCGCGAGTCCGGTCGCCTCTTTGCGTCGCCTCGTCTGCTTCTAGCATCTTACGCAGCGGATGGTAAACATAAAGAGGCATGATGACCGACTCCAGGACCACCACGGCTAGCACGTAAATACTACCCAGCACTAAGAACAGTGTCAGGCGCACCTGGGTGATCATTCCCAACTGTGGGGCATTTGGCGCTTGCCCTGGGGCCTCCGTTTGGTGCAAAATAGTCGATTCCCTGGATTGAGCGTCGGCAACCTGCTTCTCGAAGAGAGGAATCAGTGAGAAGTAAACGGCGCACGCAAGCACTAAGAAGAAGACATTGTGCAGTACCATGAGCTTCGGCCGGACGCGTAGATCGCCGAAAAATCTGATGACGATAGAATTTTTATTGCTTGGCAAGAAATTTTACTCCGGTTGCGGATAGCATCTGGTTATGATAGAAACTAAAGAGGACCAACGTAGGGCCCTGGAGACCAACACACGCGATGGCAGCTATCTTTCCTAAATCGTCTGACATCATTATGAAGGTGGCAGGCGCCGTGCTTGGGCTCGGCGCTCTCGCAGGCGTCGGCGCGTACACCTATTACACGTACCCGACGGTAATCGATACAGGGTACCAGCCGCAACAGCCGGTGCCGTACAGCCACAAGCTGCACGCCGGGCAGTTGGGTCTGGATTGCTACTATTGCCACTCGACGGTTTACAAAGCGGCGTATGCCGCGGTTCCTTCGACCGAAACCTGCATTAACTGTCACGGGCAAGGACGCGTGAAGAACAACAGCCCGCGTCTGGCGCTGGTGCAAGAGAGCTACAAAACCGGCCAGCCGATTCCCTGGGTGCAAATCCACCACCTTCCCGATTATGTCTATTTCAACCACTCCGCGCACCTGAACGCCGGCGTGAGTTGCGTGAGCTGCCACGGCCGCGTCGATCAGATGATCGAAGTGCACCAGGACAAGCCTCTGAACATGGCGTTCTGCCTGGAGTGCCATCGCAACCCCGCGCCGAATATCCGGCCAGTGGAATTGGTGACCAAGCTGGACTGGGTTCCGGATCGCGACCCGGTGGAGATCGGCAAGGAACTGGTGGCCGCCAAACATATTAATCCGCCCACGAATTGTTCCGGGTGTCATCGATGAGTAACGTGAATCTTATCAATATTGCGACCAAGCAGACCGGCCCCAAGTACTGGCGGAGCCTGAATCAACTGGCCGGCACGCGCGAGTTCGGCGAGTGGGTCCATCGCGAGTTTCCTGCCAACGCCAGTGAAATGCTGGACGGCAATTCGCGCCGCACGGTTCTAAAGCTGATGGCGGCATCGTTCGGCCTTGCCGGGCTGACCGCGTGCCATCGTCCGGTGGAGCATATTCTTCCTTACGCCAAAGGCGTGGAAGATATGATCCCGGGCCATCCTTATTTTTATACGACCGTGATGTCGCTTTCAGGCGGCGTCAGTGGAGTTCTTGTCGAATCGCATGATGGCCGTCCGACCAAGATCGAGGGCAATCCGGACCATCCGGGCAGCCAGGGCGCGGCGTCGGCGATGCAGCAGGCGGCGATTCTGGGCCTCTACGATCCGGACCGCTCCGCGGCGGTGCTGGAAGCGGGCAAGCCGTCGGACTGGGCGTCATTTGAAAAAGCAGCCAAAGCAATTTCGTTGGGCGATGGGTCGGGACTGCGATTTTTGAGTGAGGCCGTGACTTCTCCTTCGCTTGGTGCTCTGCGGGCCGACGCGCTGAAGAAGTTCCCCAAGGCCAAGTGGGTGGAATACGAGCCGATCTCTCGCGAACACGAGCGCTCAGGTCTGACCATGGCTTTCGGTCAGGCGCTGGAGCCGGTAACGGACTTCTCCAAGGCGAAAGTAATTGTAGCGCTCGACGCGGATTTCCTGGGATTGGATTCGCCCACGGTTTTGCCCACCAAGCAGTATTCCAAAGGCCGAAAATTTGCCTCGGAAGAAGATTTTGAAAAGGCCAACCGGCTGTACGCCGTCGAGAGCCAGTTCTCGCTCACCGGAGCCAATGCCGACCATCGTCTGCGGATGCGCTCGACCGAAGTGAAGCAGTTCGCCATGGATCTCGCGTCGTCGCTCGGCGCGGTTCCCGGGTTGAACGTCCTGTCGGGTTCGGATAAGCGAGCAAAGTTCCTGGCAGCCGCGGTGAAGGATTTGAAAGCAGCCGGCGCCGGAGCTTTGGTCGTAGCGGGCGGGCGTCAACCGGCGATGGTTCATGCTCTCGCTGCGGCCATCAATCAGACATTGGGCAGCGCGGCCGTTTCCTACGTCAAATCGGACAAGGGCGACGCGGGTGTGGAAGCTCTGCGCGCGCTGACCTCGGAAATGACTTCCGGGCAAGTTCAGACGTTGGTGATTCTGGGTGGCAATCCTGCCTACACTGCTCCGGCCGATTTGCAATTCGCGGTTGCGGTTTCGAAGGTGGCAAATTCGATTCATCTCGGCTTGGACGACGACGAAACGGCTGCGGCCGTGAAGTGGCATATTCCCGAAGCGCATTTCTTGGAAAGCTGGAGCGACGCACGGGCGGCGGATGGTACAACGTCCATCCAGCAGCCTCTGATTTCGCCACTCTATGACGGCAAGACGGCGGCTGAGATTGTCGCGCTATTGATCGACGCCAAGGACAAAAAAGCTTACGACATTGTCAGGAACTACTGGCAGTCGCAGTGGGGTCCGAAAGAGAAGGAAATGGCCTGGCGCAAGGCCTTGAATGACGGCGTCATCGCGTCGGCCAAGCCTGCGGAGACCGTGAAGGTCGCGCTCGATTCCAAGAAACTTGCGAGCGCCGCCGGAGCGGAAGCGAAGGCTTCTGCGACGGGAATCGAGGTCGGTTTTTATCCTAGCGCGGCGGCCTGGGACGGACGCTTCGCCAACAACGGCTGGATGCAGGAAGCTCCGGACCCGATCACAAAGCTGACCTGGGGCAATGCGGCGATGATTTCGCCCGCCACTGCGCGCGAGCAGAAGCTGGAGGATGGTGATGTCATCTCCATCTCGCGCGGCAGCTACAAATTGGAAGCCGCAGTGATGGTGCAGCCGGGCCATACGGATAATTGCGTGTCCATTTCGATCGGCTATGGGCGGGTGAAGTGCGGACGCGTCGGAAAGGACGTTGGCTACAATGCCAATCTGATCCGGACCTCCGATGCCTATTGGTTCGGCGACGGATTCGCGATCACCGTGACCGGCCGCAAGGTTATCCATGCCACCACGCAGGAGCATGGAACGCTCGATGACAAGAGCGTCAACGCGGAGCATCTGAACGAGCGGCCAATTCTCCGCGAGACGACTCTCGAAGAATACAGAAAATCGCCCAAGGTGATTGAGGAGATGTCGGAAGTTCCCGAACTCCACTCGATTTATCCCGAGGTGAAGTACGACAAGGGCAACCAGTGGGGCATGGCGATCGACCTGACGTCCTGCACCGGCTGTAATGCTTGCGTGGTTGCCTGTCAGGCGGAAAACAACATCCCGGTGGTTGGCAGGGAACAGGTGATGCGCGGACGCGAAATGCACTGGATTCGCATGGACCGTTATTACACAGGTCCAGAGGACGATCCGCAGTTGGTGGAGCAACCCATCCCTTGCATGCAGTGCGAAAACGCGCCCTGCGAAAATGTCTGCCCGGTGGCCGCGACCTCGCATAGTCCGGAAGGCCTGAACGATATGGCGTACAACCGCTGCGTCGGAACCCGTTACTGCGCCAACAACTGCCCTGTCAAGGTGCGGCACTTCAACTTCCTGAACTTTCATAAGCACGATTCGCCGGAATTCGCCATGGCGCAGAATCCGGACGTGACGGTCCGCATGCGCGGTGTCATGGAAAAGTGCACCTACTGCGTGCAGCGCATTCAGGAGACCAAAATCAAGGCCAAGCTCGACGGTCGCCGACCAATTAAGGATGGCGAGATCGTCACCGCCTGCCAGCAGACTTGCCCCGCGGAGGCGATCGTGTTCGGCAACATCAACGATCCCGAATCGCGCGTTTCGAAACTCAAAAAGCAGGAGCGGAATTACGCGCTGCTGGCCGAGCTCGACATCAAGCCTCGCACGACATATCTTGCGAAGCTCAGGAATCCCAACCCGGAGTTAACTCACAATGGCTGATCTCGCAATCCGGCAGAATCCGGCGCTGCTTGAAACCAACCCTCCTCTGGTCCGTGCGGACGGGTATCATGACCTGACCGAACAGATCAGTACGATTACCGAGGGCGAAGTTTTAAAGACGCCGCTCAAATACTGGATTACGCTGAGCATTACGGGCGGAATCGTGCTGCTGCTCGGCGGGATGTTGACGTACTTGGTGGCCACCGGCATCGGCGTGTGGGGCAACAACCGCCCCGTCGGCTGGGCGTGGGACATCACCAACTTCGTGTTCTGGATCGGTATCGGTCACGCAGGCACGCTGATTTCGGCCATTCTGTTCCTGTTCCGGCAGAAGTGGAGAACGTCGATCAACCGCTCGGCCGAGGCGATGACGCTGTTCGCCGTGGCTTGCGCCGGCATCTTCCCTCTGTTTCACACGGGCCGTCCGTGGAGAGCGTACTGGCTGTTCCCGGTGCCGAACTTCGATTTGAACATGTGGCAGAACTTCCGCAGCCCCCTGATCTGGGACGTGTTCGCGGTTTCGACGTATGGAACCGTTTCGGCTCTGTTCTGGTTCACGGGACTGGTGCCTGATCTGGCCACGCTGCGCGATCGTGCGACCACCAGACTGCGGCAGGTCATTTTTGGATTCCTCAGCCTGGGTTGGCGCGGTTCGGCGCGGCACTGGAATCATTATGAAAAGGCCTATTTGATCCTGGCGGCGATTTCGACTCCCCTGGTGCTTTCCGTGCATACCATCGTTAGCTTCGACTTCGCGACTTCAGTGATTCCGGGCTGGCACACCACGATTTTCCCGCCGTACTTTGTCGCGGGCGCGATTTTCTCCGGCTTCGCCTGTGTGATGACCTTGCTGGTGATCGCGCGCTGGTCCCTGAACCTGGAAAATCTGATTACGATCAAGCACCTGGAGAACATGAACAAGATCATCCTGGTGACTGGATCGATCGTCGGTTACGCCTATGCGACGGAGTTCTTCATCGCCTGGTATTCGGGCAACGGGTACGAGCGGTTTACCTTCATCAATCGCGCGTTCGGACCCTACGCCTGGGCCTACTGGACGATGATTTCGTGCAATGTGCTGATCCCACAGTTGTACTGGTTCAAAAAAATGCGAACCTCGATTCCGGTGATGTTCGTCATCTCGATTACCACCAACATCGGCATGTGGTTTGAGCGGTTCGTGATTATCGTCACCAGCCTGCACCGTGATTTTCTGCCCAGCTCGTGGGGTTATTTCAAGCCGACGTACGTGGATATCTGCACATTCATCGGAACCATTGGCCTGTTTCTCACGCTGTTCCTGCTGTTCGCGCGCTTCCTGCCTATGATCGCGATTTCGGAAGTGAAGGGCGTGCTGGCGATAGAAAAGGGCACGTTCGCCAAGGAAACGGTGGAGCATCACTAATATGCCTCAGCTCGACATCGAACAGATTAAAGACAAAATGGGCCTGGGCGCGGATAAGGTTTACGCCGTGATGGGCGAATTCACCGATCCGCACGACCTGGTTCACGCCGGCCGAAAAATCCGCGAGATGGGCTATACGAAAATCGACGCGATGTCGCCATTTCCGGTGCACGGCATTGACGACGCCATCGGTGTTCCGCAATCGAAGCTCGGCTGGATCGTCATTTGTATCGGGTTATGCGGCACGGCCACGGCGTTGCTGCTGCAATGGTGGGCGGGCACGATCAACTACCCTCTGGTCATCGGCGGCAAGCCTCTGTTCGACTTTTCGTTCTCCATTCCGATCACCTTTGAGCTGACGGTGCTGTTCTCGGCGTTCGCCAGCGTCATCGGAATGTTCGCGTTGAACGGCTTACCCAGGTTGTACCATCCGGCGCACAATTACCGCCAGGCGCATCGCGCCACCGACGACCGCTTCATCTTGTTGGTGGAAGCGGACGACCCGATCTTTAACCCGCAGCTCACCACTGAGCATCTGAAGAGTGTGGGCGCGGATACGGTGGAGGTCGTGATCGGATGAAATACGGGATCAAGACCGCGACGAAGGCAGTGCTCGCCGCCGCCGCGATGCTCGCCTTGGCCGGCTGCTCCGGCGCGCAACGCACGCCTCCCATTCAGGTATGGGACGACATGAAGCAGCAGCCGAAGTTTCACCCGCAGGGAGAAAACGACCTGGAATTTTTGGGTGATCATCGAGACGCGCGCCGTCCTCCCGAGGGCACCATTGCTCGGGGCCACATGGTGGATCAGACGGTGTTTAATACCGGCATGGATGGGGACCTGTACGTTGGAAAGAGCCCCGTGCCGCTGACGCCAGCACTCCTTCATCAGGGGCAGTTGCGGTTCAATACCTATTGTCAGCCTTGCCACGATAAGACAGGCAGCGGCATGGGCATTGTTCCGACGCGCGTGCCCACCTGGCAGCCGTCGAATTTGACTGAGCCTCGCCTGATCCAGGCCGCCGATGGGGATCTGTTCAACGTCATCAGCAACGGCCGCCGTTCGATGCCTTCTTACCGGTTTCAGATTACAGTCGAGGATCGCTGGGCGATCGTGGCGTATGTGCGCGCATTACAGCGCGCCGCCCACGCGACCAAGGCGGACGTCCCGGCGGAACATGCGGCGGAACTTCAGCAATGAGTGAAATGATTCAGCGAGTTCAAGATAACTATCAGATGGAGGCTAGCCGTTGGTCGAAAGGCCGCAACACGCTGGTTCTCGCCGCACTGATCTCGATCGTCGCCTGCGTCGCCGGTGCAATCACTGACCCGGCTCGCTTCGCGCAGTCGTATCTGGTAGCGTTCGCCTATGTGGCCGCCGTCGGCCTGGGCGCGTTCTTCTTCGTCATGGTGCAGTATCTCACCGGTTCGGCGTGGAGCGTCAGTATGCGCCGCATCATGGAGAACATCATGTTCACGTTGCCCGCAGGCGTGTTCCTGTTCCTGCCCGTGGCGTTCGGCCTCAAGTACATCTATCCGTGGATGGATCGCGCGATGGTGCTGGCTGATCCGGTGCTGAAGCAGAAGGCCTCCTTCTTGAGCCAGGATTGGTTCATCATCCGCGGCCTGATTTACTTCACGTGCTGGTCGATCTGGATTTTTGCCATCTATCATCAGTCCACCAAGCAGGACACGATGAAATCCGTAAAGCAGATGCACGCGATCTCGCGCTGGTCCGCGCCGGGCCTCTTCCTGGTGGTGGTGGTCGGCTCGCTGGCCGGTTTCGACTGGCTGATGTCTTTGGAGCCGAAATGGTATTCGACGATTTTCGGCCTGTACTTCCTGGCAGGCGGCGCGCTGACGTTCATGTCGTTCGTCACGCTGATCTGCCTCGGCTTCCGCCGCGCTGGAATTTTGAAGAACTCCATTACTAAGGAGCATTACCACGACCTTGGAAAATGGCTATTCGCGCTGACGGCGTTTTACACTTACATCGCGTTTTCGCAGTACCTGTTGATCTGGTACGCGAACCTGCCGGAGGAGACGATCTGGTACCGTCATCGTATGGTCGGGACATGGCTGCCCATCAGTCTCGCCCTGCCGTTTGTGCGCTTCCTGATTCCGTTTTTCATTTTGCTGTGCCGCCCGGCTAAGCGCAGCCTGAAGATGATTTGCGCGATTGCCATTTGGTCGATTTTCATTGAGTACGTCGACTTGTACTGGGTGGTGATGCCGACTTTCTTTAAGAACGGTCCGCAGATTTCCTGGCTGGATTTCGCGACGCTCGGTGCCACGGTAAGCGTCTGCGCCCTGGTGTTCTGGAGCCGCTTCCAGCATCACAAACTGGCCCCGGTGGGCGATCTGCGCTTTGAGCAGAGCCTGCACTTTGAGAATGCATAAAGGACGAATATGAGCGTAGAAGACGGGCACGAAGTTATTCCAGCAGACCCCCGGGAAGGGTTCGACCGGCAGGAGCCGAGTTCGGGCGCCATTGCGGGGTTCGCCATCGGCAGTCTGATCCTGCTGGTATTGACCATCGGCGCGATCACGCAGTACTTCAATCATGTGTGGGACGAGGCAGTCCAGGAAAAAGTACTGTCGGCTCCCAGCGAACAGCTCCGGCAGGTGCGCGGTCGCGACGACTGGAATCTGACGCACTATATGTACATGGATAAGGCGTCGGGCGAGGTTCGGATTCCGGTGGATCGCGCGATGGACCTGTTGTTGCAGGACGCGGCGGATGGGAAGACGTTTTATCCGGCCAAGGCAACGGCTCCCAAAGTCGAGCCGGTGGCTGTGGCAGTGGCGGCGCCCGCGGGCCCCGCACCCATGGAACAGAAGCCGGCCGCACAGAAGTCTGACGAAAAGAAATAGATGAACAAAGCGCTCCCAATCGGGATTGTCATGTCGATGGCGGCTGCCGGCCTCGTTGCCCAGCCTCGCCTGGACCGTTATGGCATCCCTGGAGCGTTGCCTGCGGGCGTGAAGCCGGCGGCGCTCGAAGGCGTCGGCATTGAGGAACACCTTGGACGCCAGATCGATTTGAATTTGCAGTTCACCGCCGAGAGCGGCTATCCGGTGGCGCTGAGTGAGTATTTTCACAAGGGCCGTCCGGTAATTCTGGACCTGATTTATTACTCCTGCCCGAATCTCTGTACGTTGGTGCTGAACGGGCAGACGGCGGCGATGCGCGAAATTCTTCCCTGGACGCCCGGGAATGAGTACGAGGTCGTGACGATCAGCATTGATCCTCAGGAATCGTTCGATCTGGCTCGTAAGAAGAAAGCGATTTACACCAGCAGCTTCGATCATCCGGCTCCGGGCTGGCATTTCCTGACGGACCGTGACGGCAATGCGAAGAAACTCGCCGAACTCATCGGTTACAAGTACCGCTGGGACGATCGTACGCAGCAGTTCGCGCATGCGGCGGGCATCATGGTGCTGACGCCGGAAGGGAAAGTCGCTCGCTATCTCTACGGTGCCACGTTTCATCCGCGCGATCTCCGCTTCGCGCTGGCCGAGGCTTCTGAAAACCGCACCACGATGGCGGTGCAAAAAATCCTGCTGTACTGCTATCATTACGACCCGCAGGCAGGCGGTTATGTGCTGTTCGCCACCAATGTGATGCGTTTGGGCGGCGTGGTCACCGTCCTGCTGATCGGTTTCTTTCTCCGGCGCATGTACGTGGCGGAGCGCAATAAATCCCACGGCCCGAAGACCGGTGGACTTAAAGAGGGTATTGTCTAAATGGAATGGATTCGTTCTATCTTTCTACCGCCCCAGGGCTCGGCGTTCGCTTCCGAAGTGGACAACCTGTACATGTTCCTGGTGGCGCTCAGTACGGTGCTGTTCGTCGGGATCGCATTCGCAGCTCTGTATTTCACCTTCCGCTACCGGTATAAGCCCGGCCGAGTAACGCCACACATCACCCATAACACCACGCTGGAAATCGTGTGGAGTGTGCTACCCCTGATGCTCTGCGTCGTGATCTTCTTCTGGGGCTTTAACAGTTGGCTGAAGTACGCGGTCGCACCCGGCGAAGCGATGGAAATTCAGGTGACGGCGAAGAAGTGGATCTGGCAGTTCGAGTATCCGGATGGTTCGCGAACTGCCAATGAAATCCATGTGCCGGTGAACAAGCCTGTGCGGTTCGTCATGACCAGCGAGGACGTGCTGCACGATTTTTACGTGCCGGACATGCGCGTCAAACACGATGTGGTTCCGGGCCGCTATACAGAAGTCTGGTTCACGCCAACGGTGTTGGGCCGCCACCACGTTACCTGCGCGGAATATTGCGGCAAGGGCCACTCCGACATGATGGCCAAGCTCATTGTCGAAACCGACGCTGAGTACAAGAAGTGGCTCGAAACCGGCGGCGACGAGTGGAAAAATTATACGCCCGAAAAATGGGGCGAGATGCAGCGCGAACAGAAAGGCTGCGCCACCTGCCATTCCATCGATGGATCGCGAGGTCAGGGTCCCAGTTGGAAGGGAATTTACGGCAAAATGGAAAAGATGAACGACGGCAAGGAGTATCTGGTGGACGACGCGTACCTGCGCGAATCCATGCTGATGCCGAACGCGAAAATCGTCGCCGGATTTGAGCCCATCATGCCTTCGTTCCAGGGCCTGCTGCATCCGCAGGACATCGTGGGTTTAATTGCGTACATCAAGTCGCTGAAGTAGAGGTACATACATATGGCACAAGCACTCACACATACCGCCCCCCAAATCGGGGACCGTCCGCGGCCCGCGAAAAATTACCTCAATGAGACCACTGGCATCTGGAGCTGGATGACCACGGTCGATCACAAACGCATCGGCATCATGTATCTGGTGGCGGTGTCGAGCGCCTTTTTCCTGGGCGGGATTCTGGCGCTGTTGGTCCGGCTCACGCTGCTCACGCCCAGCCACAAATTGTTCGGCAAGGTTCTGATCGACGCCGATACTTACAACCGTGTGTTCACGCTGCATGGCGCGATCATGGTGTTCCTGTTCATCATTCCCTCGATTCCCGGGTCGCTGGCGAACTTTGTCTTGCCATTGATGCTGGGGGCGAAGGACGTCGCGTTCCCCCGCTTGAACCTGGCAAGCTTTTATCTGTGGTGCCTCGGAGCGGTCACAGCCGTTGCCTCCATGGTGTTCGGCGCGGTTGATACTGGCTGGACGTTCTACACGCCTTACTCGACGACGACGCAGAATGCAGTCGGCCTGATGACCATGGCCGTCTTCATCCTGGGCTTCTCCTCCATCTTCACCGGGCTGAACTTCATCGCAACGGTCCACAAGCTGCGCGCCCCCGGGATGGGCTTCTTCGATATGCCTTTGTTCGTGTGGGGCACATACGCTACGGCGATCATCCAGGTTCTGGCGACTCCGGTGCTCGGCATCACCATGGTATTGCTGGCGCTCGAACGCATCTTCAACATCGGCATTTTCGATCCGAAGATCGGCGGCGATCCGGTCCTGTTCCAGCACTTCTTCTGGTTCTATTCGCACCCTGCCGTGTACATCATGATTCTTCCCGGCATGGCAATTATCAGCGAAATCATCCCGACCTTCTCGCGCAAGACGATCTTCGGCTACCGCGCCATCGCCTACTCGAGCGTTGCTCTCGCGCTGCTCGGATTCCTCGTCTGGGGCCACCACATGTTCGTCGCCGGCCAGTCTCAGTTGGCCACCGTGATCTTCTCGGCGCTGACGTTCCTGGTCGCGATTCCCTCCGGCGTGAAGCTGTTCAACTGGCTGGCGACCATGTACAAGGGGAATATTTCACTCGAAACGCCGATGCTTTACGCCATCAGCTTCCTGCTGCTGTTCGCTATTGGCGGACTCACCGGCATCTTCCTGGGCGCGTTGTCGACCGACGTGCACTTGACCGACACCTACTTCGTGGTCGCGCACTTCCACTACGTGATGATGGGCGGAACCGTGATCGCGTTCATCGGAGGCGTTCATTACTGGTGGCCCAAGATGACGGGCCGCATGTACAGCGAAAAGTGGGGCCGCATCGGCTGCGCGTTAGTGTTCGTCGGCTTTAACATGACCTTCCTGACCCAGTTCTTCCTGGGCAGCCGGGGCATGCCGCGCCGCTATTACAACTACCTCGATCAATACCAGCCGCTGCACGCGTTTTCGACCTTCGGATCCTGGGTGCTGGGCCTAGGGTTGTTCATCACCGCGGCTTACTTATTAGCCTCGCTGCGCAAGCCGGCCGACGCTCCCGATAACCCCTGGGGCGGTACCACGATGGAATGGGAGACGGTCTCTCCTCCCATCACGCATAATTTTGAAGGACAGCCGGTGCTCGAGCACGAGCCCTACGATTACCGGCCGAGAGTGAAAAAACACGCATGAGCACTTCGACCGTAGATGTGAATCCGCACGACCACGGCGGGCACGGGGATCATCCGTCCGATCCCCATTTTCAGCATCACTTCACCACGCTGGAGCAGCAGTTCGACACCACGAAGATCGGAATGTGGATCTTCCTGGCGACCGAAGTCCTGCTCTTCGGCGGCCTGTTCGTTGGTTTCGGCATGATGCAGGCGCGTTACCCGGAAATGTTCAAGGAAGCGCACGAGCATTTGCAGCGTCCGTTGGGTGCTCTGAACACCGTGGTGCTGCTGTTTTCCAGTTGGACCATGGTGATGGGCGTCCTTTCCGCGCGCACGAATCAGAAAAAGAAGACCGTGGTGTTCCTGATCGTCACTATCCTCTGCGCGTGCATCTTCCTGGGCGTCAAATATTTCGAGTATTCGCACAAATTCGAAGAGGGCCTGCTGCCGGGGCATTATTACCATCACATCGGCGACCGCATTCCGGTGGTCAACGGGGCCAATGGCTACGCGACGTTCTTCAGCTTCTACTTCATGATGACCGGCCTTCACGGCATCCACATTCTGGTCGGTATCGGATTGCTGGCCTGGATCGCATTCCGCGCTAACAAGGGCGAATTCAACAGCGATTACTACACGCCCGTGGACCTGGTCGGCCTTTACTGGCACCTGGTCGATTTGATCTGGATTTATCTGTTCCCGTTGTACTACCTGATATCATGAGCGAACATCAAACCAACCCCAAGGCGGAATCCGCCCTCTATCTTCGGACGCTGTTGTCGTTGCTGGTTCTGACCGGCGTAACCGTGGGCGCTTCCTACATTCACTTCGGATCGAGCGCCGCGAACGTGGTCGTCGCGCTTACCATCGCTACCATCAAGGCGACGCTGGTCGCTCTGTTCTTTATGCACCTGTTGCACGACAAGCCAGTCAACGGACTGATCGCCGCGTCTGGTTTTCTGTTCCTCGGCCTGTTCCTGATGTTCACGCTGATCGACTTCGATTCGCGCGACGGCCTGCAGCCGACGAACCTGAAACCGCTGATGACCGCACCCGCGCCTGGAACCGCACCCGCGCCCGGCGCCGCGCCTGCCGCGAAAAAAGAGTAGCTAAGGCTTATTCGGCCCGTTAACGTCCGAAAGTTTCTCCCCCGGCTTTAACAAGCTGGGGGTTTTCTTTTTTTGGGTCGCCTTTTCGTCTTCCTTAGCCTTGGCCAGCTGCTCTGGAGTCATGGCCGCCTCGCGCTCTTCCTTCGCTTTGGCCTCTTTCGCGGCTACCTGCGTGGCGCGATCCTTCAAATCCTGTTCCGACAGCTCCACGCTATCCTTGGTTTGGTCGATCGCCTCCTGCAGCACGAACTCGTAGCGAGCCATATCCTTCGGCTTCGCCTCTTCGATCTTTTTCAA
>Ga0075030_100003272_pt1 | contig 14735 bp, 10 predicted proteins | sample LitLauG_LLR_2012_FD_71393 | JGI IMG/M metagenome (GOLD analysis project Ga0075030, IMG submission 71393) | Freshwater sediment microbial communities from Pennsylvania, USA - Little Laurel Run_MetaG_LLR_2012 | ecosystem: Environmental > Aquatic > Freshwater > Creek > Sediment | place: USA... | reverse complement strand
CCTGTACCAACTGTTTGCTGCGCAGAGGGACACACCCGGTATTCTCGCCACAGCAAAACAATTTCTCACCATCCCCGATCTTTTTCACTATTGGCTGACAGGAAATCCGGTGTGCGAATTCACAAACGCTACCACGACCCAACTGGTGGATCCGAAGCGAAGGGCGTGGGCAACGGAACTCATGCAGCGGCTCGGACTGCGCCCTGATCTGCCCGCACCCATTGTCGAGCCGGGCACCGTGGTCGGTTCCCTCCTCTCTTCCGTGGCAGAGAGTTCTTCGTTAACCGGAACGCCCGTCATAGCTCCCGCCTCCCACGACACAGGATCTGCAGTGGCAGCGATTACTGCGCGCGACGGTACCGCGTTCCTTAGTTCCGGAACGTGGTCGTTGATCGGAACGGAACTGGACGCGCCCGTCATCACTCCGGAAACTCTCAAGGCGAACTTCACGAACGAAGGGGGAGTGAACGGTACCACTCGTCTGCTGAAAAATGTTATGGGTCTGTGGATGCTGCAGGGCTGCAGGAATAGTTGGCATTCCCGTGGCCAATCTGCCGACTACCGCGAACTCGTCGAACTTGCCAGCCGCGAACCGGCGTTCGCTCACCTCGTGGATCCCGATGACGAATCTTTCCTCCGCCCCGCAGATATGCCCGCTGCGATCGACGATTTCTGCAGGAAGACCCATCAGGCGACCCCGAAATCAACGGGAGCTTATGTTCGCTGTGTCCTCGAGAGTCTCGCATTGAAGTATCGCCTCGTCCTCCAGAACCTGGAACGGGTTTGTGACCAGCGCATCGATCAGATTCGTGTCATCGGCGGCGGCTCGAAGAACCGGTTGCTGAATCAGTTCACCGCAGATGCAACCGGAAAACGAGTGCTCGCCGGACCTGCCGAGGCGACAGCTCTGGGAAACATCGCTATTCAAATCCTGGCCACGGGAGAAGCCTCTTCCCTGCCCGACGTTCGCGCAATCGTCGACCGATCCTTTCCCACCGAGATCTTCGATCCAGTGGATACCGACAAGTGGGAGAAACACACCGAACGCTTCGAACATTACTGCGAGATGATTTATGCCTGAAATCAAAGAGACGACATACTTGAAAGATCTGTGGAACGAAGGACGCGCCCGTGAATTGGGCGAGAATCAGTTGGCTCTCCTCCGCTACCGCTCGAACCTCCTAGGTGCAGATCTGCGCATTACCAATTTCGGCGGCGGCAACACCAGCTCAAAGATCGAATTGCCGGATCCCTTTACCGGTCAGTCCGTCCGCGTGTTGGCAGTCAAAGGCAGTGGCGGCGACATCGGTTCGATCTCAGAATCCGGCTTTGCTCTTCTTTATATGGATCGGCTGGAACATCTGAAGGAGCTTTATCGCGGCGAGCAGTACGAAGATGGGATGGTCCGCTATTATCCGCTTTCCGCCTTTGGCGAGAACCGGGTCGCGGCGTCGATCGACACGCCACTCCATGCTTTTCTTCCGTTCACGCATGTCGATCACCTGCATCCAGACTGGGCCATTGCACTCGCTGCCAGCGCGAATGGCAAACGCAAGCTCGACCAGTTCAACAAGGAATTCGGCCGCAAGATTGTCTGGGTTCCCTGGCAGCGCCCGGGATTTGAACTGGCGCTCTTGATCGAACGGGCGGTCAAAGAAAATCCCGGCGTCGAAGGGCTCATTCTCGGCGGCCACGGATTGTTTACCTGGGGCATGACACAGCGCGAGTGCTACCTGAACAGCGTTCATACCATCGATCAGATGGGGGAATTCATCCAACAGCATCGGGCGAAGAAAGGCTCTCTGTTCGGCGGAGTCGAGCGCCCGGCAATTCAGGACCGCAAGGCGCTTGCGACCCAGATTCTGCCAGCCTTGCGGGGAACAGTTTCCTCGAACCGCCGAGTGATAGCACACTACGCCGACGACGAAGATGCACTCACCTTCGCCGGATCGAAGTGGGCCAAAGAATTAAGCGCTCTCGGCACCAGTTGTCCCGATCATTTCCTTCGCACCCGGGTCTGCCCTTGGTTTATTGATTGGGATGCCGCAAAGGAGGACGTGCCGACCCTCAAGCGCCGCATCCAGACTGAGGCCGCCGACTATCGCGCCGCCTATAAGAAGTATTACGACGAATGGGCCACCAGTGATTCTCCTAAGCTTCGCGACTCCAATCCATCCGTAGTCGTCGTCCCCGGATTGGGCCTGTTCGGCTTTGGCAAGAATAAAAAGGAGGCTCGCATCACCACCGAATTCTTCATCAACGCGATCCACGTGATGGGCGGTGCGAACGCTCTCGAGGACGGAGAGGTCCCACATCCTCTGCCCCAGGCACGAACGCCAGAACAATCCCGGCAATTCACACAGTTCCATAACTATGTCGCGCTCCCTCGATCGGAAGCTTTCCGCATCGAATATTGGGCTCTGGAGGAAGCCAAGCTGCAGCGCATGCCAGCAGAGGCCGAATTCAGCAGAAAGATTGCCCTGGTGATCGGCGGAGCGAGCGGCATCGGACGCGAAGTCGCGCTGCTCCTCGGACGGAGGGGAGCGCATGTCGTCGTCGCCGACTTCGATCAGCAGGGCGCCAATCAGGTGGCCGATGAGGTTGGGAGAGTATCGTCCTCTGAATTCGCGGCAGCCGCAGCCGTCGATCTCAGCTCCGCATCTTCGCTGGCAGAATCCATCCAATTCACGGTTTCGAGATTCGGCGGAATCGATATCGTGGTGAACACCGCTGCCATTTATCCCGTTCCCGGTGCCGACGGCGAACTCTCCGATGGACTCTGGGCTAAGACTTTTCTGGTTAACGTGACGGGCAACTATCTATTGGCGCGCCAGACCGACTCGGTGTTCAAAGATCAGGGATTGCGAGCAAGTATGGTATTGACCAGTTCCGCCAATGCCGTCGTCCCCAAGAAAGGCAGCGAAGCATACGACACCAGCAAGGCCGCGCTCAATCACCTGATTCGCGAACTCGCGATCAAACTCAGTCCGCATGTGCGGGTGAATGGAATTGCCCCCGCCACCGTCGTCGCGGGATCTACCATGTTCCCTCGTGATCGCGTAATCCAATCCCTGGAAAAGTACACCATCGAATTCTCAGATACGGAAAGCACCGAAGAGCTTCGTACCAGGTTGGCTGATTTCTACGCGCAGCGCACTCTCACGAAGAGACCAATCCATCCCCAGGATTGCGCGCATGCCATCGTATGGCTTGCCGGCGAACAGAGCGGTAAGACCACGGGCCATGTAATCCCCGTCGACGGCGGACTGGCGGAAGCCTACCTGCGTTAAGGAGCAACTATGCAACGCATCTGTTTTGTATTGCACGTCAAACCAGAGCGGCTTGAAGAATATAAGGAGCGCCACCGCAAGGTCTGGCCCGAGATGCAGGCCGCTCTTCGTGAAACTGGCTGGGGAAATTATTCGCTGTTTCTGCGCGACGACGGATTGTTAGTGGGCTACCTCGAGACGGAGAATTTTGAAAGCGCCCGAGCCGGTATGGCGAAGCGCGAAGTGAACGATCGTTGGCAGAGTGAAATGGGAGACTTCTTCATTCAACCGGACGGCGTTCTCCCAGACCGCGCCATGCGCCCCTTGGAAGAAGTCTTCCACCTGTAAATCAAATTCTGGAGATGCAATGAATCCAAACCCAGCACTGGGAGTTCTTTTTCACTGGCTCGGTGGTCTCGCCTCAGGCAGCTTCTACGTTCCCTATAAAGGCGTGAAGCATTGGGCATGGGAGACCTATTGGCTGGCCGGAGGATTCTTCAGTTGGATCATCGCTCCGTGGATTCTCGCGTCACTTCTGACAAAAGACTTGTGGGCTGTGCTGAGTTCAGCTCCAGCCTCTGCACTGTTCTGGGCATTTTTCTTCGGACTCCTATGGGGAGTCGGCGGTCTGACCTTCGGCCTGACGATGCGCTATCTCGGCCTGTCACTCGGAATGGCTGTCGTGCTTGGGCTCTGCGCCGCATTCGGCACCCTGATGCCACCTATTTTTCGCGGTGAGTTCATGACGCAGGTTGTGGGAACAAGCTCGGGTCGCGTGATCCTGTTTGGAATTTTCGTCTGTCTCTCCGGCATTTTGGCAGCCGGCTTCGCAGGCATTTCCAAGGAAAAAGTCATGTCGCCCGAGCAGCAGAAAGCGGCAATTCAGGAATTTGATCTCCGCAAAGGTGTGGGCGTCGCGATTCTCTCGGGAGTCATGAGTGCCTGTTTTGCGTATGGTCTGGCAGCGGGCGATCCAATCAAGGCGCTCACGATTCAGCATGGCACTGCCAAGCTGTGGCAGGGATTGCCAGTGTTGATCGTCGTCTTAGTCGGCGGCTTTCTCACCAACTTCATCTGGTGCCTGATTCTGCTCAAACGCAATCAAACCGGATATCAATTCTTCGATTCCGTCATCCGAAAGAATAGCGTCAAAGACGAGCCCATCATCGAGACTGCACTGGACGCGCCCAGCCGCGAGGTCGTTGAGCACATTGGCTCCTCAAGCCGGAGTTCCACCGCCGCCTCCGTGTTGGTCCAGGAATCCGCCGCGCCGCCAATCGTACAGGCACCTATGCTCCGCAATTATCTCCTCTGCGCCCTTGCGGGCACCACCTGGTACTTCCAGTTCTTCTTCTACACGATGGGTGAGAGCCAGATGGGCCGCTATGGCTTCTCGAGTTGGACGCTGCACATGGCCAGTATCATCATCTTCAGCACCCTTTGGGGCATTGGCTTCAAAGAGTGGAAAGGCGCGGGAACCCGCGCCGCGGCGCTTCTCACCTTGGCCTTGTTCCTGCTGATCGCCTCGACCGTAATCGTCGGTTACGGAAATTTTCTCGGCATAGCCAGTACGACTCAATAACAATTGAGCTTTAAATTCGTTCCCCACTGCCTCTTCAGGTTTCTTTCATATTTCGGGTCTAGAGTGGTGGAGTCTCTGCTGGCAAGTTCATGCGGTAGACGACTGGAGGAACGATTTCCATGCGGAATGCTTACCTGCGTCTTTTATTTTCAGTCGCCTCGTTGACCCTCGCTGCCAACGCTTTCGCCCAAAGCCAATGGGCCGTCGAGAAGACCTTCCATATCGGCGGTGAAGGTGGATGGGACTATGTCACGGTAGATGCAGAAAATCACCGTCTCTACGTCCCACGCAGCACGCACACGATGGTGATCGACGCGGACTCGGGCAAGACAATCGCCGATATTCCCGGGCAAAAACACAACCACGGAGTCGCTCTGGCTCCCAAGGCCGGGCGAGGATTCATCACCGACGGCAGCGGCTCAATCGTGATCTTCGATCTCAAGACCAACGCTGTGCTGGGAACAGTGAAAGCGCGAGATGATGCCGACGGCATCATCTTTGACAAGTCGAGCGGGCTGGTGCTGGCTGTCTCCGGGGACGACGGCGTGCTGATGACCCTGAAAGCCGACGCGGATCCCAAGACAGCGTCCCTCGATCCGCCAATCGACCTCGGCGGCAAAGCAGAATTCCTGGCGTCTGACGGCGCGGGCAAGGTCTACGTCAATTTGGAGGACAAGAACCAGGTCGCCGTGGTCGACATCAAGGCTCGCAAAGTACTGGCACATTGGCCGGTAGCACCGGGTGGAACTCCCGTCGGATTATCCATCGACCCCCAAAAGCATCGACTCTTCATCGGATGCCGCAATCCTCAGAAGTTGGTGGTGATGAGCACGGATGACGGCAAAATTCTCGCTGACCTCCCTATCGGAACCGGCGTCGATGCTACCCGCTTTGACGGTCATCAGGCGTTCGCGAGTTGTCGTGACGGCCATCTCGAAGTGGCAGACGAGGTAAATGGGACATTTAAGATTGTACAAACGGTAACAACAGCCCTGGGCGCACGCACGATGGATCTGGACACCGCGGCGCACAAAATCTATTTGCCCACCGCCGAATTCGAAGAGCAAAAACCCGGCGCGACTGGTCGACCGGCAGCCAAACCCGGTACGTTCATGATCGTAGTCGTTGCGCAAAAGTAAGCTGCGAATAGCAAGGGCGGAACTTGTCAGTTTGATCGTCAGCTATCTGGAAATTACTTGGGGATGGCCAGCGCCGGGCGGCGCCGCGCAAAGTAACCCTGGCACCGCCTCGTCGCGCATGGGCATTATCGCCAACCGCTTGGTAGCGTTGCGGAGTTCGATGAGCACCGGTAACGACTCAGGATTTCGACGAGATCAGGTGGGTCAAACCTTCCGGGATCCAACTCCTCTGATGCAGCTTAGTTGGAAGAGGGCGGCGGTGGCTGGTTCTGTTGCGCCTGGATCTGGCGTCGCTGTTCGAACATTCGCGTCATACTCTGAATCTGTTGACCGACACCGGATTGATCGCCCGAGTCCGTCGAGGACGGAGAAGCATTCGCCGCCTTTACCCCATCCGCATCTGGCGCAGGAGCTGAGTCTTGGACACGAGCCGAATCTTGGGGGGGAGTGGAATCCTGGACGGGAGTGGAATCTTGCGCGGAAGCGGAATCCTGGGGAGCAGCAGAGTCCTGGGCAGCCGCCTGCGCGGCTGCCAACGCCGCCTCAGCCTCAGCCTGGAAGCTTGGCTTACCGGGGCTATTCCATCCGGGCATCATTCGCACTCGTTCTGAGCGGGTTTGGACATCCGTTGCTCCACGGCCACGAGCATCTGATCCGCTGCCGATCACCTCGCCCGTATCGGTGGCTCCGGCGATAACAACATCGGTGGAACTATCGCCTTGGCCTCGCGCGGTCAACACTACCCTTCGCAGAGTATCCGGATCGTCCTCCGCCGCTTCGACTATGTAATCAAAGGGCATTCCGTAAAACAGATCGGAAAGGATGTCACGCACCGGCCCAGGTCCGACATGCACGAACACTCTCTCCCCTGAGGCTGCGGCTGGTATTTCGATCGTTGCGCCGGTCCGCTGTCGAACAATGGCCAGAATGTCTGCCAAAGAGGAGTTATCGGCATCGATCGTAAGCTGTTTGCCGTCCCACGTTACGTTTGGTGGCTGGAGAGGTGGTGGCGCGGAAGTCATTGACCGCAGCGGCGGTGTGACTGGCTGTGGCGTAACCTGTTGGGTCGTGACCGGGCTTGCGGCCGAAGTTACCGCTGGGTTCCTTTGGTTTGAGTTGCCCTTCGGGGCGCTTTGCGCTTGTACCCACGACGTGGCTAGAAGCAGCAAAACTGACGCACCCATGCACCCAGTTGGCACCAGGGATCCGCCTGAGCGGCGAAAGGCCTGCACTACGAACCCGCTACCACGGATTTGCGCCACTGCCGGTGCTCCCTTTCACTTTGGCGAAGCCGAGTTATTCTCTACTTGCTTTTCGAGACTGCCGCTACCTCAATTTTCGAGAACTGCTTTTCTTCAACCTTCGGATTCACTACGACTTTGTCGACGACGATTTTTTCAGCCGGCACGGGTGTATCCCTGAGACCTAGCGCGGTCTTACCCACGGGGAGAACTCTGGTCTCCAGGACGAACGGGATCTTAAGCCCGTCGACGGTACGATAATCGCGGTAGTACGTTTCTACCGGATGTTCCGTTCCATCGAGGCGGCGTGGCTGTCCTTCAATTTTTGCTTCGAGGAAGGTCTCAGCGTCGACCCACACGTCGACCGCATGCCCAGTCTTTTCGGTGACTTTGATCTTGTAAGTGTTGCGACCCTCCACCTTTTCAGTGCCGTCCAATTCGATGCGGCTGCCTTTGGCTACGTAGTCGACCAGCGGACCGTCGAGATCCTCCCGATGAGCAGCAATCTTGAGCTCCTCCTGGGTGTAGGGCTGGACGTCGCGCTCGTTCAGGAAGGGCCGAAATTTCCAGCCGTTGCTGCCATCATAGACCTGGACGGCGGTCTGACCTTTGACTTGCAATTCCAGACGCATCTTGCGGGGGCGCTTGAGTTCCATGACAAAGGGAAGTTCCACCTCTGCGGCCGGCCGGCGAGGAAGCGTACCTTCGACTTCATTCGGATTCGGCGCGGGCACATGAAGAACAGCGCGCTGGTTCCCTCCCGCACCCATTTTCCCTTGCAGGGAGAGGGTCTGGACAGCCCGCCAGGCCTGCAAGCCGCCCCGGGCCGCTACGTTTTTCTCTACGATCTGAGCCGCCGATAGACCCGTTGGCGCCGGCGGCGCTTCCGCGGCCGCGGCCACCGAAACAGTCAACGTCAGCAAGGTGAAGATCCCGCATACCTTTCGCAGCATATTTTGTTTCCCCGTTTTGAAATCGAAAACTCACTCGCATCGTTGCGGTCGGATTACAAGCTCATTCCACGGTGAGGTTGTTTGCTCGGAATGACCCGATGACGACATCGACTTTATGCCCGCGTCTCACCGCCTGGGTCGGGTTCGAGAAAGCCATCCAGTACGTCATGCCCATCTTCGGCGTGCTCTCCTGGCGCAACTTCCCGATCTTCTCCATTTGAGGGACCGAAAGCTTGACTCTGGCCTGCGCGTCGTACAACACCGGCTCCGCCTTTTTATCGTTGAGGGCTACGGCTTTTTGCGGGTCCAACACCCGATAGTCAAATCGAATGAGGCTACCCGACTCTGCCACCTTGACGCGGAGTTCGCCAACACCCCAAACTCCCTCGTAATACATCTGCGCTCGGGGCGAAAGGCGAGTTAGGTGAGCGCCCTGCCAAGCCGGCGCTGGTGTCGCGGCCGGAGCCTTCGCCTGGGTGGGAGCTGCAGCTTGAGTGGGGGTGGCTGACTGTGCCGCTCCAGATGATGGGGAGCCGGATGCGCCTTGCGTTACGCCGGAAGAAGCCGGTGCTGCCGACAAGACACAAAGGCCGCCGGCGAGGATAGACGCCGACAGCACAACCGCGTAAAACAGGGCCCTACATTTCATGGATAAGGTACTCCTTCCACAGCATTCGGGGGCTTAGAAATTCGGCGCCGTGGGAGGTCTGGCGCAATTTCACAACCCTCCCGGCGATCAAGCAACCACCCGTCAAACCGGGCCATGCATGGTACTCCCAAGTTAGTTGAATACTACATTTGCTTAGCCGCCTATTTGACCTGGAGCAAAGAGACGCGTCCGGAAGCTGAATTCCCAGCCTTCCCTCACAGCACCTTCCCTAGCCCTCTTCCTAGCCAGGCTGACGACAAGGTGGCAAATGTCCACCCCACGTTGAAGGACTGGACGCCTTTCCCCGGCAAACTAGCTAAACATCTTGTATACAACCACATACGGAGCTAACGCTTTGCTCCCTGTCAGGGCAGAGTGATCGCAAGAGCCCCGGCCCGCCGGCTTCCCTTGTTGCGCTACTTCGTGCGTGTCCCGAAGGGCGTCGCCGGTGTACGCCATTGTCCCTGTGACTTGGCAAGCATCGGCCGCGCGGCAGGGGCAGCGGCACCTGCAGCGCAACCCTGCGTGATGGTTGTCGCCGAGTTGCCGAAGTTGTTGGATCCGAGGCTTCCAGCATCCTGATCGATGCCAACCGGGGCATCGTAGATGGTGTTGCCGCTCACCGTCGCGGTAAAGCAACCCAACTCTAACCCGACACCCGCGCTGGACACGACCCGGTTGTTCTTAACCGTGGCACCGGGAGCGGCAAGCAGGACCCCGGTGTTGGAGCCTGATACGTTATTCCCAGTGGCCGTGCCACCTTGCACCAGGTATATCCCGTATCCGGACGCAACGACCGTGTTCCCAGCAATGTTGATTCCTGCAGCGTTGCCAAAGACGCCGATCGAAGTGTTACTGATGATGTTGGTGCGTATCTGCCCGGTCACGTTTTGAGCAACAATTCCGGCCACGCCGCTCGCGTTCACCACGTTGCCGATCAGGTTTACAGACAGGGAGGGGGTGCCGCCACTGGCGGTAAAGATCCCCGCGTTATCTACGTTGTACGCGCTGCTGTTCTCGATGGTGACCGACTGGTTCTCGGTGTCACCGTTTTCAGCCCAGATTGCGACGCCGCAGCCGCCATCGATCTGGTTGCTGGCGCGCACCTTATTCAAAGTTCCAGAGGAGGTCGAAGTGTAGAAAATTCCTGCGATCCAGGTGTTCGAAACGCAGGCCATATCACCCCCGGTGCCGTCGACGGCAATGTTGGTGATGTTGACGGGAGAGGCGCTCTGGATAAGCAGCTGCGCCGCCACCGGCTGGCCAAAAATGCTGGCCGCATTCGCCACCAGCCCGTCGTCGGGCACAGTAATCACGACTTGGTCGGCACTACCCTGTGCCACACCGACCAGAGTAAGGGCCTCGGTTATGGTCACCTGCTCCGCATAGGTTCCAGGGCATACCTCGACGGTGGAACCGGCTGAAACGGCGCTCACGGCAGCCGAAATCGTTGGGTAGCTTGCAACGTTAGTCTTGCAGGTTCCGACCTGGACAATGGATGCCAGCAACGGTTGAACCACAAAGAGCGGCAGAGCGGCGACCCACAGCAAGAGTCTGTGTCGAAGCATAACTATTCCTCTTCCTGAGCATGTAGCTCACGGTATGTCCAGCCTATGTGCGTCTAAGGAGTTCTACGCACAAAAGCGACAGTTATCGACGGTTACGGGGAAGTTATAACTTGGTCGGTCTACGGTTACTAAATGGGGGAGCCATCGGCTCTAGGAGGAGGTAACAGCGACAAGTTCATTCTAAATTATGCAATCAACTTCGCGCAGTAAGAATATTGTAAAAGATATTCAACCCCTCAATGAGCCTGCGGAGGACGTCGGAGCCGTACCTCGGCTGGCCTTGAGACGACTGCGTGCGTGGGGGGGAACGAGGATACCGCTCGCAATAACTGCTGCGAGCAGTCTAGGTGAGTTGCCGTGGCCCACTTCTTAAACATCTTAACTGTTGCTACCCCTTTACCACCAAGCGCTACTTACCTTCCAGGAAAGCGGTGCATGCCTTAACCACCTTCTCTTTCGGCGCCTGCGCCAGCTGATCGCTGACTCCCTGGTAACCGTCCTTATATTCTTGCGTCTTGCGTGCCTCGTCGACGTCTTTCTCGGAAGCATCACCGGCGATCATCTTCTTGCGCTCCTGGTACTTTGATGCCGACTGCGGATCCGCCTGCGCGCAGAAATCGAGAGTGCTTTCCATCTTTCCGAACGAATCATTCGGCATGGGAAGCTTGGCTAGCAGAAGTTGCGGAAGCACCAGGGCAGCGCCCAAACAGAGGATGTAATTGATTTTCATAGTCAAATTTTACCTCAAGTTCTCCATGTGACTCGACCAAATTTCGTGCGGGTGCCGACTTTATTGGTTGTTACTAAAGGAGCCGGACATCCAGGTTCGGATGTCCGGCCCCTCTGCACGAGTTGTCTAGTTCGCCGGGATGTTGTCGACCAGCGTTGCCGCTGCCAGACCACTCCCGGTTATCGTTACGTTCGCCGTTACGTTCGTTGTCGATGTTCCTGGCACATACTGCACGCTGATCGTGCAATTGGAGCCCGGGTTGACGACCGCGCCCGAGACGCAGGTACCTCCGGCTACGATCGAGAAGGTACCGCCCGCGCCCCCGACCTTGGCGATCGTCGGGTTCGCGGTAAGGGTGAGCGGCGCGGACGCGGCCGCTGCGTTGCTGACCGTGATGACGCCGTTCTTGGTAGTTGTGTTGGCCGTGGTGGTGGTCAACGCCGGAACCGGACCGGCGAAGGTTACCGTTGCGCCCGTCACGGTGAAGGCAACCGTGTTAGACGTTCCAGTACGCGTCGTTACGCTTACGGTCCGGGCCCCGAGAGCAGCACCAGGAGTAATGACGCAGTTCGCCGTGAGCGTGGTGAGTGACGATTGTCCCGCAGGAGCAATCGTGCAGGTCACTCCGGTCCCGGATACGGTCACCGCGGTCGCTGAGTCCAGGAAAGTACCCGTCAGAGTCGCCGGAGCCGTCGAACCCCGGACCCCGCTCGTCGGAACGATCGAGGTTAGGGTTGGCGCGGCCTCGGTACCCGTCAACGCCGCAGCCTGAGTCCCAGCCAAATCAGTGACGGAGAGCGTCACCGTCTTGGTACCGAGCGCTTCGGCGGTCAGCGGCTTGAACTGCACAAGAGTCGTGCACGTTGCACCGGGGGCCAAGGTTGTAGTGGCCACCAGTTGGCCGCCAGTCGCCGGGCCGCAGGTCGAGAGCAGTCGAACCGCCAGGAAGTCGGCAGTGTTAGCGCCCGATAGCGTTCCCTGGGTGATGCCGGTCAGCGGCACGTTGCCGGTGTTGGTCAGCGTGAACGTCTGAGCCGGATCAAAAGTGCAGGCCAATACCTGAAGCAGGGTCGTACCCGGGCAATTCGCGGCCTGGGCAATGGTCCATGTCGTCGGGGTTAGAGTTGCGGCGAGAACCGGTGCCACTCCCGTCCCGCTGAGCGCCACTGGCGAACCCGTGACGGCAACGTTGGCATAGATCGTCAGCGTGCCGGTCGCCGCACCAAGGGCCGTTGGCGTGAACACTACGTTGATGGTGCAGTTAGCGCCTGCGGCCAAGGTTGCGGTGCAGGTGCTGTTAGCCGCCTCTGTGAAGAGTGTCGACGAGAAGACAGGGTCGATACCGATTGCCGCTGCCGTGCCGGTGTTGTGCAACGTGAGGGTTTGCGCGGCACTGGAATAGCCCACAGCCGCGTTATAGGTCAGTGACGTAGGCGTTACGCTGAGTACCGCTACCGGCGCCGAAGAGCCGACCTCGACCGCACCTGGGTCAAACTGGGCGTTCCTTCCCGTTTCTGTCGGCTCCGGCCTTAGGTTGCCGAAGAAGTCCGTGGCCGGGTGGCTGACAGATATCGGGATTCCGGCAGGGGTGCCGTCGAAGGTCGCCGTCGGCGCGTAGTTGCCAAACAGCAGCCCACCACCGTAGTGCCCAGCAGTTCCACCTGTCACCGCATCGTTGCTCAGCGAGAGCGGACCCCAGCTGACGTTGATCCAGTTGTTGCCCTCGTCCACCGTCGCCGATGGAGTGAGGCTGAAGACCGGATTCGGAGTCGACGCGTCGACAATTCCCGGAGGTACGCCATACCCACTCGGGCCTCCGCATCCATCCGCCACAGTGCACTCTGGCGGCACACGCGAGCCGTTGCAGTACTCGCTGACGAAGCCGATTGTTGAGGTGTGGTTCGTGCTGCTGTATCCCGCGACGCTGCTCATCACCGAATACATCGGGTTGAGCGTGCCACCGGTGTGATTCCCCGGCCCCGTGTCGCCACGGACGCCGATGTCCCAGTAGCTGACGCCCGCGGTGCAGGCACCGCTAGTGGCCTGTACCGGGGCGGCTGTCTCGGAGAAGGCGTTGAACAGGGAGACGAGCTTCTGCTGGTTCAGGTTCCCCTGGCCCAGGTTGCCGATCCCGATGTTGAACGAGCGATTCTGCGTGATCAGGTTGTTTTGCAGCAGGGGGTTCGAGATAGCCGTGCACGCGTTTCCAAATGGGCACGCGATCGTTAACCCGGTGAAGGTCGTGGTCAGCAAGGTTGAGTCCTGCGTGCTGGTCACGCCTGCGGATTGCGGGCACGACGCCGTACCGGCGGTGTTTACGCAGTTGCCCGCTGGCGAGCTGGACTGGGGGTTCCCGATGCTTTGCGTCAGCACGCCCGACGAGGCCAGCGTATCGTTGCTCGCGATCGTGTTGTTGATGATGGACACGTTTAATGAGTCTTGCAGCGAGATTCCCGCGCCATCCCAACCCGCCACGTTGTTCGCGATAATGTTGTTGGTGATGGTGACGCCGTTCCAGCAATTGAAGCCGCAGCCACCTCTGCTGGTATTCGGGAAGGTACTGACATCGGTCCCGTTGACCTGCTGCAGACGGATGCCGCCGCCGCTGCCGCTCTCGGCCATATTGGCCTGGATCAGGTTGGCATTGATCACCAGCCCGCGTCCCGTGCCGTCGCTCAGGCCCGGCGGGCAATCCGTGTCAATTTGCGTTCCGCAAATCGGATCGGTATCCGGCGTGCCCATGATCTGGATTCCGCCGCCGTTGGTGGCGATGGTTGGGTTGTTGCTCTGGTTGAGGGCGATCGTGTTGTGCTCGATGTCCCCGTTTTGGATTTCCCCGAGGTGAACGAGTCCTCCTCCTTCACCTGAGCTCAGGTTTCCGCACACCCAGTTGTAGTTGAAGCTGTAGTAGTCGTTGCCGGTGCAGAAGGTCACGCCGCCGCCGCCCGACAAAGTACCGGAGAACAATTCATCACCGAGCGAGGAGTTATTGGTGACGAAGTTGTTGTGTACGTTCACCTGCAACTGCAAGCAATACGGCTCATGCTCATTGGTTGTCAGTCCCGAGCCGTTGCTGCAAGAGCCAGGAGCAGCGTTGGTGGCACTTCCCGTAAGATACGGGGTGGGGAATTCGCCCTGGCCGACGCTGATGCCGCCGGTGAGCGTGCCGGAGTTGTTGTAGACCCGGTCGTTGGCGATCTGCAGGTGATGCGCCCAGCCGTGGGCGAATATACCGCCTCCGCCCTGAGAGCTGTTGGTAATGGTGAGGCCGTCAATCGAGGACGGGTTGCACGTGAAGTTGCTCGGATAAGGGTTGACCTGATTGGTGATGGTGACCGCGCCAGTCGCAGAGTAGGTCACAAGATGGCAGAGCGGGTTGGCATCGCCTGTCGGAAGCGCGGTGGGAACACGACCCACTCCCGAAAGCAGCGTTGTCCCGGTCGGGAACGCGCCGCCCTCGTTGCCGTCGCTCCAGGGATTCTGGTTGTGGAATTCCACACCCTTCCCCAGCACGGTAACTCCCGCTCCCTCAAACGCGCCCATCAGCGAGGGCTCTTGCAGCTGCTCGGCCAGGTTGCCATTCTGAGTAGCATCCCAACCCACA
>Ga0075030_100003270_pt1 | contig 14741 bp, 12 predicted proteins | sample LitLauG_LLR_2012_FD_71393 | JGI IMG/M metagenome (GOLD analysis project Ga0075030, IMG submission 71393) | Freshwater sediment microbial communities from Pennsylvania, USA - Little Laurel Run_MetaG_LLR_2012 | ecosystem: Environmental > Aquatic > Freshwater > Creek > Sediment | place: USA... | reverse complement strand
ACCAGGGCGCGTTGCCGCAGCGGATCCTGCGTCGCCACGCCGGTGGGGCAGCGGTTGGTGTTGCAGTGCTGCGACTGTATGCAGCCCACCGCGAACATGAAGGCGCGCGCCGCGTTGGCCCAGTCGGCACCCAGGCTGAGCACGCAGGCGATGTCGAAGGCGCTGACGATCTTGCCGCTGGCGGCGAGCCGCAGCCGCGGACGCAGGCCGGCGCCCACCAGCGCGTTGTGAGCGAACAGCAGCCCCTCGCGCATCGGCATGCCGATGTGATTGGTGAACTCGACCGGCGCGGCACCGGTGCCGCCTTCCTTGCCGTCGATGACGATGAAGTCCGGAACGATGCCGGTGGCGAGCATCGCCTTGACGATGGCCATGAACTCCCAGGCATGGCCGATGCAGAGCTTGAATCCGACCGGTTTGCCGCCCGACAGCTGGCGCAGCGTGGCGAGGAATTCGAGCAGTCCGAGCGGCGTATCGAAGGCGCTGTGCGCGGCCGGCGACACGCAGTCGACCCCGACCGGCACGCCGCGCGTTGCGGCGATCTCCGGGGTCACCTTGGCGCCGGGCAGGATACCGCCGTGGCCGGGCTTGGCGCCCTGGCTGAGCTTGATCTCGATCATCTTCACCTGCGCCGCGAGCGCCTGCTCCGCGAAGCGCTGCGGATCGAAGCGGCCGCGCGCATCGCGGCAGCCGAAGTAGCCGCTGCCCAGCTCCCAGATCAGGTCGCCGCCGAACTCGCGATGATAGGGACTGATGCCGCCTTCGCCCGTGTCGTGGGCGAAGCCGCCCCGCTGCGCGCCGCAGTTCAGCGCGCGGATCGCGTTCGCGCTCATGGCCCCGAAACTGAGCGCGGAGATGTTCAGCACCGACGCCGCATAGGGCTGGCGGCACTGTTCCCCGCCGACCGGAACGCGCAGTTCCTCCGGCTTCGCCTCCGGGCGCGGACGCAGGGAATGCCCGATGTACTCGTAGCCGTCGCGGTAGACGTCGCCGAGCGTGCCGAAGGGCTTTTCACTCGGTTCGTTCTTGGCGCGCTGGTACACCAGCGAGCGCTGCGCACGCGAGAACGGCAGCTGGTCGTCGTCGGCCTCGAGCAGGTACTGGCGGATCTCGGGCCGGATGCTCTCCACCAGGTAACGGATGTGGCCGATCACCGGATAGTTGCGCAGCACCGCGCGGCGCGGCTGCACCAGGTCGTACAGGCCCACGAGGCTGAGCAGCGTTCCGGCCGCCAGCACGGCAAGGGGCAGCGGCGCACCGGCCTGCCTGAGCGTGAACCACAGGCCGACGGCTGCCATCAGCAGGCAGCACAGCAGCGCCGTGTAACGGCTCAACAGCGACCGGGTGAACCAGCGTCGGTACATCCCCCCGTTTATCGGCAGGCCGGGCACCCGGTCCTGTGCGCTGCCGCACAGTACGGACGCCGCACACGGCCCTCAGTGGCCGAACAGGCCCTTCAGCTTGTCCTGCAGTTTGTCCTGGAGCTGCTGCTTGAGTTCGTCCTTGTGCTTGTCGATTTCCTGCTGCACGCGCGCCTTGAGCAGTCCGGCCAGATCCGGCCGCACCTTCGGCGCACCGAAGCTGCCGGTGACCTGGACCGGCACGGACAGGCCGGCCATGTCCTTCATGTCGGCGCCGTCGCTGCCCTCCTCGGGCATCTTCAGGACCGTGACGTCGAGGTGATAGTCGAGCGTGCCCGCACCGATGTCCGCCGTGCCCCGGCCCTTCACCTGCAGGTACTGCAGCGCCGCGATCAGGTCGTCGTTGGCGACCACGCCGTTGTTGATGCGGCCGGTCGCGGACACGGCGGTAAAGGCGGTGCGCGCCGGTCCCGTGTGCGCCGGCATCGGCTGCTGCTTCAGCAGCGCGCGCGCGAGGCGGATCTCGTACCACAGGTCGGTGCCTTCGAAGGCGCCGTTATCGACATGGAATTCCAGCGTTCCGGTCAGCGTGTGCAGCAGCGCCGCGGTATCGGCACCCGTGGCCACGGCCTTGATGGCGCCGTTGCCGCGGCCGGATACGTGCGTGGTGTCGAACATGTCGTGAAACAACGGCGCAAAATCCACGCCGGTGACGTGTTCATCGAAGCTGACGCGCGGCACGGCGCCCGAGGCATCGAGCCCGATGTCGCCGTGGTACTGGCCGCCGTACATCTGCGCCTCGGACGGGAAGATGCGCAGGCGGCCGCCCGCGGCATTCACGCCGATGTGCAGGTTGCTGTACTGGATACCTGCAAACACCGCACTGCCCACGTTCAGGCTGCCGTGCACGTTGAGGCTGCGGATCAATTCGACCGGAATCGCCACCGGCGCGCTGGCCGCCGGCTTAGCCGCAGGCGCCGCGGCGGCCGGGCCCTTCGGGGCGGCCGCAAGGTAGTGATCGGCATTGATGCGGTCGAGCTTCAGGTCGAAGGCCAGGGCCTTCGCGGCCAGGTCGCTGATCCCGGCATGGCCCGTGAGCGTCGTGCCGTCCAGCCGGGCGCGCAGGTCGTCGAGCATCAGCGCCCTGGCGCTGGCCCTGAGCGTGGCATCGAAGCCGACGCGGCCGAAGGCGGCCGGATCGCGCGTTGCGGGCAGCTCGACCCCGAGCTTCTGCAACACCTCGCGCAGCGAGACGTCGGCAAGCTGTACGGTGCCCCGCAGGCTCGGCGCGTCCACGATCTGCTCGCCGCTGAACGTGCCCTTCAGCACCGCGCCCGCGGCGTGCATTTCCAGGCCGGTGAGCTGCAGCGTCTGGGCCTTCAGATCCGCGTCGATGCGCTCCAGGGCGAGGTCGACGTCCAGGCCGGCGGCAGGCAGCCCCGCGCCCCTGAGCTGCAGGCCGATGTGCGGCGACGCAAGCTGGTAACGGCTCGAGTCCGGATCCAGGACGACACGGGCCTTGAGCTGCAGGCCCACGTCGAGGGCCTTGCCCTGCTGTGCGTTGCCCTGCTGTGCCTCGCTCTGCTCGGCCTTGCCCTTCTGCAGCATGCCGGAGAATTCCAGGTCGAAGGGCTGGCCGTAGGCCACGGCGCCGGTCTTCAGCGTCAGGCCATGCACGGCGGTCTCGCTGCCGGCCGCCCGGTCAGTGTAGACGACCGTGCCGTTCACGATCTGCACTTCCGCCACCGACATGCGCGGCAGGGCAGTGGTCCCGGTACCCGGGGCCGCCTCCCCGGCCGCGGGCGCCGCCGCGTGGCCCTTCAGATCCGCCCAATTGTCATGGCCGCCGGCGTCGACGGCCAGCCTGATGGTGGGCGCGTCGAGCCGGATGTCGCCGATCTCCAGCTCCCGATGCAGCAGCGGCAGCAGCTTGACGCCCAGGCGCGCGTGTTCGATCTCCACCATCGGCTCAGGCCCGAATCCCGGCGCGTTGCCGAGGGTCGCGCGGCCGATGTCCACCGCAACCCAGGGGAACACCTTGAGCTTCAGCTCGCCCGGCAGCGCCAGCTCGCGGCCGGTCCGCGCCAGGACCAGGCGCTGCAGCTCGGTCTTGTGCGCGTTAGGGTCGAAGAACATCGCCACCAGCGTCAACGCCACCGCCAGCACCAGGACCAGGCCGCCGAGGCCGTAAAGCGCGTAACGGGCTATTTTCATGGGGAGTGCTCCGTGGCGGGGCCCGGGTCAGGAACCGATGAAGTCGCCCTTGCCGATGTCCAGGCCGTTGTGGCGCAGGATGGCGTAGGCCATCGAGGTGTGAAAATAGAAATTGGGCAGGGCAAAACCGGTCAGGTAGGCCTGGCCCTTGAACTCCATCACGGCGCCGCGGCCGCCCTGGAAGCGGATGTCCCGGTCCTCCGTGCCGTCGATCTGGGCGGGCTTGAACGTGGCGACGAACTGGCGCGTCCGGGCGATGCGCGCCTGCAGGTCCGCAAAGCTGGCCTCGTTGTCCTCGAACTTCGGCAGCTCGGCACCCGCCAGCCGCGCGCAGGTGCCCTTGGCGAAATCGCAGGCGATCTGCACCTGGCGGGTCAGCGCGAACATGTCGGGCGCCAGGCGCGCAGTGAGCAGCACGGCGGGCTCGATCTTGCGGGATTCGGCCCAGGCGGCGGCCTTGGCGAGGATTCCGGACAGGTTGGCCAGCATCTTGTCGAATATCGGTGCGGAAGCCTGGTACATGGAGAGGGACATGATGAACTCCTGGACGCCGGTTCCGGCGGGGGCCGTAGAATAGCGCAATGGAGATCTTCAAAGAGTTTCGCATCGAGGCGGCGCATCGGCTGCCGCACGTGCCGCCGGAGCACAAGTGCGCACGCCTGCACGGTCATTCCTTCCGGATCGGGGTCTACGTCGCGGGCGAGGTACGGCCGGATACGGGCTGGGTCTGCGATTTTGCCGACCTCGGCGCGGCCATGCGCGAGACCTGCGAGCAGCTCGATCACCGCTACCTCAATGACATCGCCGGGCTCGAGAATCCAACCAGCGAAATGCTGGCGATCTGGATCTGGCAACGCCTCCAGCCGCGCCTGCCCGGCCTCGCCCGAATCGTCATACACGAAACCTGCACCAGCGGCTGCGAATACCGTGGCCGTTGACCTGGCCACCGCCGCCGCGGGCACGGCTTCGCAGGCTCCGGCCGCACCTGCCCCGGCCGCCCCGGAGGCGCCGCCGAAGCCCGCGCGCGCCCGGCTCGCGCCGCTCGCGGCGCTGGCGCCCTTCATCCGTCCGCATCGCGGGCTGATCCTGCTGGCCCTGGTCGCGCTGGCGGCGGCGGCCGGCGCCTCGCTGCTGCTGCCGGTGGCCGCGCGGCAGGTCATCGACCGCGGCTTTGATCCGAGCCAGTCGGCGCACATCGGCCGCTATTTCCTCGGGCTGCTCGCGGTCACGACGGTGATCGGCCTGTCCTCCGCATGCCGCTACTACCTGGTGACCTGGATCGGCGAACGGGTCGTGGCGGACGTGCGCAACAAGGTGTTCAGCCACGTGCTGTCGCTGTCGCCGGAATTCTTCGAGCGCGCGCGCACCGGTGAGCTGCTGTCGCGACTCACCGCCGACACCACGCTCGTGCAGACCGTGGTCGGCTCGTCCGCCTCCTTCGCGCTGCGCAGCATCTTCATGGCCCTGGGCGCCGTGGTGATGATGGGCGTCACCAGCCCGAAACTGACGGCGCTGGCCTTCCTCGGCGTGCCGGTGGTCCTGGTGTCGATCATCATCATGGGGCGGCGCGTGCGCGGCCTGTCGCGGACCGCCCAGGACCGCATCGCCGACACCTCGGCGCTGGCGAGCGAAGTGCTCAACGCCATACCCACGGTCCAGGCCTACACGCACGAACCTGTCGACCGGGAGCGCTTCAGCGCGGCCACCGAGACCGCCTTCGCGAGCGGCATCCGGCGCACGCGCCTGCGCGCGTTCATGACGGCCGCCGTCATCATGATGGTCGGCGCCGCCATCGTCATCGTGCTGTGGATCGGCGCGGTCGACGTGCTGGCCCATCGCATGAGCCCGGGCCTGCTGGGCCAGTTCATACTCTATGCCGTGATTCTCGCCAGCTCGGTCGGCGCGCTCAGCGAGCTGTGGGGCGAAGTACAGCGCGCCGCGGGCGCCACGGAACGGCTGATGGAGATCCTGAGCACCACGCCCGTGATCCGCGCGCCGCCGGCGCCGGCACACCTGACGCAGCCCGTGCAGGGGCGCCTGGATTTTTCGGGGCTGCGGTTCTGCTACCCAACGCGGCCCGACCACGCGGCCCTGGCGCAATTCGATCTGCAGATTGCTCCGGGTGAGGCGGTGGCGCTGGTCGGCCCGTCGGGCGCCGGCAAGTCCACGGTGTTCCAGCTGCTGCTGCGCTTCTTCGACCCGGGTGCCGGGCGCATCCTGCTCGACGGCGTGGACATCGCGCAGCTCGATCCGGCCGAGCTGCGCGCGCACATCGCCGTCGTCGCGCAGGACCCGGTGATCTTCGCCGGGACCATCGATGAGAACATCCGCTATGGCCGGCCGGAGGCGAGTGCCGCCGAGGTGCGGGCCGCAGCCGTGGCCGCCGCAGCCGACGAATTCGTGCAGCGCCTGCCGCAGGGCTATGAGACGCTGGTGGGCGAGCGTGGCATCACGCTGTCGGGCGGCCAGCGCCAGCGGCTTGCCATCGCCCGCGCGATGCTGCGCGACGCCCCGGTATTGCTGCTCGATGAAGCCACCAGCGCGCTTGATGCGGAGAACGAACGCCTGGTGCAGCAGGGGCTCGCCAACCTGATGGCGGGGCGCGGCGGCCGCGGACGCACGACGCTGGTGATCGCGCATCGGCTGGCGACGATTCAGCGCCTTGCGCGCATCGTGGTCATGGACCAGGGTCGCATCGTCGCGCAAGGCAACCACGCGCAGCTCATCCAGGGCGACGGCCTGTACGCGCGACTCGCGGCGCTGCAGTTCTGAATCGGCGGCGATCGCCCGGGAGTCTGCCGGCCGAATGTGACCGGGCTAATGATCCCCGTCGCGATCGTGACGACGATCCTCGTCGTGCCCGCGTCCTTCGTCGTGCCCGCGTCCCTCGTCGTGCCCACGCCCTTCATCGTGACCACGGCCCTGCTCATAGCCGCGCGGTTCCTCGTGGCCGCGATTTTCCATGTGCGGATGGCCCCAGTCCCCGCGCTGGTAGTGCGGCACGTACTCGCGCCGGTACCAGTCGCGGTTGACGAAGAAGACCCGCCGTCCGCAGGCCTGATATTCGTGGCAATGCCGGGCCCAGTGCCGCTCATAGCCGGGCGGGACGTACAGGTAGAGCGGCTCGTCCACATAGTCGGGCCCGCGCTCGATGATCACCGGTTGCGGATAGAGCACCGGCGGCGGCTGCGGAACGTCACCGATGTTGATCTGGCCGTAAAACCCGGGCTGGCCGATGTTGATGGAGATGCCGACGTCCGCGGCCAGGGCCGAGCCCGCCACCGCAGCGCACCATGCCGCCAATAGGATTTTCTTCATGCTGGGATCCCAGGGTTCAAACAGGGTTTCAAGGCCGATGACCGTGGCGCGCATGATAGTGCAACGACCCGATGGACGCCCGCGCGTCGGCCTTTGGAGACAGAATCACGCCCCGGGACGACGCGGCACGGGCGGCGCGGCACGGGCGGCGCGACATTGGCGGCGCGGCACCTTGACAGCGCGCGGGGCCGCGTAGAATCTAAAGTCCCTATATGGCTGACACGCTGTGGATCGGCACCCGCAAGGGCGTCTTCACGCTGCGCGCCGCTGCGCGGCGGCGCTGGACTCTGGCGGGTCCGCAGTTCCTCGGGCACATCGTCCACCATATCGTCCAGGATCCTCGCGAGCCGCGCCGCCTGCTGATGGCGGCGAAGACCGGGCACCTGGGTCCGACGGTCTACGTGTCCGGAAACCGCGGCCGCAGCTGGACCGAGGCGGCCGCACCCCCGGCGTTCCGCAAGGCCGGCGAGTCGGAAAAGCCGCGCGCCGTGGAGCGCGTGTTCTGGCTCACTCCAGGTCATGCTTCCGAGCCCGGCGCATGGTATGCGGGCACCTCGCCGGCCGGGCTGTTCCGCTCCGAGGATCACGGTGCACACTGGGCGCCGGTCGCGGGCTTCAACGACCATGCCATGTATGCCCGATGGGCCGCCGGATTTCGCACCCCCGACGGCGAGCTCCTGCATTCGATCCGCGTCGATCCCCGCGACCCGCGCCACCTGTACCTCGCGATCTCGATCGGCGGCGTCTTCGAGTCGACGGACGGCGGCGCGGACTGGGCGCCGCTGAACGCCGGCGTGGCGGCCGACTTCATGCCGGATCCGGAGGCCCCGTACGGGCACGACCCGCACTGCCTCGTGCTGCATCCTCTGCAGCCCGACCGTCTCTACCAGCAGAATCATTGCGGCTGCTACCGGCTCGACCGCCCTGGACAGCGCTGGACGCGCATCGGCGAGCGCATGCCGAAGAAGATCGGGGATATCGGCTTCCCGATCGTCGTGCACCCGCGCGATCCGGACACGGTCTGGGTGTTTCCGATGGATGGCTCCAAAGTCTGGCCCCGCACGTCGATCGGCGGCAAGCCTGCCGTCTACCGCAGTGCCAACGCCGGACGGAGCTGGCAGCGGCTCGATCGCGGCCTGCCGCGGACCCAGGCCTGGTTCACCGTGCTGCGCCAGGCGATGTGTGCAGACGACGCGCGGCAGCCCGGTCTCTATTTCGGCACGACGCAGGGCGAAGTCTGGGCGGGCGCCCGCGAGGGCGAGGCCTGGCGCTGCATCGCGCGCCATCTGCCGGAGATCTACTCGGTCACGCATGCCTACTGAAGCCCCGACCGTCGTCCGCGTACCCTCCCCGCTGCGCAGCTACACGGCCGGTGCCGCACAGGTGCGCGCGCACGGCACGACGATCGCCGCGCTGCTCGCCGATCTCGAGCGCCGCCATGCGGGCATGCGCTTTCGCATCATCGACGAGCAGGACCGCATCCGCCCGCACATCCGCATCTTCATCAATCATGCGGAAGTGACTACACTGCAGCAGCCGCTGGCCGCCGGCGATGAAGTACACCTGATCTGTGCCCTGAGCGGCGGCTGAAGCCAGCGCCCGCGGCCCGCGCGAGCACCATGACACTCAATGCTTCCGAACGTGACCGCTACAGCCGCCACCTGCTGTTGCCGGAAATCGGCCTGGCCGGCCAGGAAAGGCTCAAGGCCGCGCACGTGCTCGTGATCGGTGCGGGCGGCCTCGGCTCGCCGGCGAGCCTGTATCTGGCCGCGGCGGGCGTGGGCACGCTGGGCATCGTCGATCACGACCGCGTCGAGCTGTCCAACCTGCAGCGCCAGCTGCTGTTCGACACGGCGAGCGTGGGTGCCGGCAAGGCGCCGGCCGCGCGCGCGCGGCTGCAGGCACTGAATCCCGACATCGACGTCGTCGCTCATGCGCTGCAGCTCGACGCGAGCAACGCGCTCGACCTGCTTGGTCGCTACGACCTCGTGGTCGACGGCAGCGATCGGCTGGCCACGCGCTACTTGGTCAATGACGCCTGCGTGCTGCTGCGGCGACCGCTGGTCTCGGCCGCGATTCACCGCTTCGAAGGCCAGGCGATGACCTACGTGCCGGACGGCGGCCCCTGTTACCGCTGCCTGTTCCCGCATTCCGCCGAAGGCATGGTGGCCAATTGCGCGGAGGCGGGCGTGCTTGGCGTACTGCCCGGCATGCTGGGCGCACTGCAGGCGACCGAGGCCATCAAGCTGATTCTGGGCATCGGTGCACCGCTGGTCGGGCGGCTGCTGACCTACGACGCGCTGGCGATGCAGTGGCGCGAGTTCCGATTTGCGCGCCGCGCGGACTGTGCCGTATGCGGTGCACAGCCGACAATCCGCAGCCTGCAGCCGGGCGCCGCGAACCTCGCGCCGGAGCGGCTGCGCGCGAGGCTCGCGCACCCCGATCCGGACGCCGCGGCACCGGCCGTGGTGGACGTGCGTGAGCCGCGCGAGTTCGCGCTCAGCCATCTGGCGGGCGCGGTCAACATTCCACTGGGAGAATTGCCGCAGCGGCTGTCGGAGCTGCCGCCGGACAGGCCGCTGGTCTTCGTCTGCCGCAGCGGCGGACGCAGCCGCGCCGCCTGCGACATCGCCGTCGGCGCCGGTCGCCGGGACATCATGAACCTGGAGGGCGGCATGCTGGCCTGGGCACGGCACGTGGACCCGGCGCTGGAGATCGCGCCCTATCCCTAGACCCCGGCGCGCCCCAGGGCGTCGGCAATGCCGCGCAGGCGGGCGGCGAGATCCGGGTGCGCCGCCTCGAACCGCACGGCCAGCGACTCCAGCCGCGAGGCATGCGTCTCATCGCCCTTGCGGTCGCGCAAGCGCTCGATGTCGGCGGTCACCTGGGCCAGCAGCCGGGTCGATTCCTCATCGAGCGCCGGCATGCCCTGGAGTTCCGAGTGCAGGCGCGCAAGCGCCGCGTGCAGGTCCTGATTGCTCATGCAGGCATCATAGCGCACGCAGAGGCGCGTACAGGAGGCTCAGGCTCAGGAAGCGTCCGGGAACAACTCCAGGGTCGTCGGGCGCAACGCGGGAATTTCGCCCGCGACATCGGCCGCCACCAGACCGCCGACACGCACGCCGAGCAGCCGCAGGCGCCGCTCCAGGGGCGCCCGCTTGAGGCACAGCCCCGCGGTGCGGCGGATGACGGCTGCGTCCGCCGTGGGAAACTCGAGCGTCTGGGCGCGCGTCAGCGCCTGGAAGTTGTCGTAGCGCAGCTTGATCGCAATCGTGCGCCCAACGTAGCCGTGCCGCTGCAGGTCGGCAGCGACGCGCTCGCACAGGGAGGTGAACACCGCGGTGAGCGCCGGCCGGTCGCGCACCGCGTGCAGATCGCGCTCGAAGGTGGTTTCGCAGCTCATCGATACCGGCTCGCTCGCGGTGACGAGGTCGCGCGGATCGCGGCCCCAGGCGGCCTCGTGCAGCCAGGCGCCGTAGTGGCGTCCGAACTCACCGACCAGCACGCGGCGTTCGCAGCGCGCCAGCTCGCCGATGGTCCGGACGCCGAGCTGCTCCAGCCGCGCGCTGGCCTTCGGCCCCACGCCGTTGATCCTGCGGCAAGGCAACGGCCAGAAGCGGGTTTCCAGGTCCGCGGTGCCGACGATCGTGATGCCGTTGGGCTTGTTGAACTCGCTGGCCATCTTCGCCAGCAGCTTGTTCGGTGCGACGCCGATGGAACAGGTCAGGCCGGTGCCCGCGCCGATGGCCTGCTGCAGGCGTTCGGCCAGCGCCCGGCCGCCCTGCTCGGCACCGCCCGGCACGGCATCGAAATCGATGTAGACCTCATCGATGCCCCGGTCCTCCATGCGCGGCGCCAGCGCGAGGACCGCCTCCTTGAAGAGGCGCGAGTAGCGCCGGTATTGCTCGAAATCCGCCGGCAGCAGCACCGCGTCCGGACACAGGCGCGCCGCCTGCATCAGGGCCATGCCCGAATGCACGCCGAATGCCCGCGCAGCGTAGGTCGCCGTGGTCACGACACCGCGTCCCTGGTAGCCGCTGAGCCGGGCGAATCCGGCGCCTGCTTCACCCGTGGCCGGCCGGCGCCGGCCGCCGATGACGACCGGCTGGCCCTTGAGCTGCGGGTAGCGCAGCAGTTCGACGGAGGCATAGAAGGCATCCATGTCCAGATGCGCAATGCAGCGCTCCGCGGATTTGACGACGCCAGCCATGACGCCAGGGTAGCGAATCCACCGGCGGCCCGCACGCCACCCGCGTGGACCGCGCGGCCTGCGCCGGCGGGTCGCTAGACCGCCTGGGCCAGCGGCGCATCAACGGGCGCTGAGGGCTTCGACGGCGCCTTGGACGCGGCCTCCCAGTTGCGGACAAAGGCCGGAATCTCCGCCGCCGGCAGGGCGCGGCTGCAGAAGAAGCCCTGGTACTCGTCGCAGCCGAGCTTGCGCAGGCACTCGAGCTGTTCGAGCGTCTCGACGCCCTCGGCGATCACCTGCAATCGCAGGCCGCGCGCCAGCGCTACGATGGCGTTGGCGATCGAATCGCTCTCGTTGCTGGCCCCCAGGTCCGAAACAAAGCTGCGGTCGATCTTCAGTCGATTGATGGGCAGCCGCTTGAGGTAGCTCAGCGAGGAGTAGCCCGTGCCGAAATCATCGACCGCGATCTGCACGCCCAGGTCGCGGATTTCGCCCAGCGTGCGGGCCGACTGCTCGATGTCGCCCATGACGGCGCCTTCGGTGACTTCGATTTCCAGCAGCTGTGGCGGCAGCCGCCGCCGCTCGAGCGCCTCGCGCACCTGGGCGCCAAGTCCGGCATCCTGGAACTGCAGCGCCGACAGGTTCACCGCCACGCGCAGCGCGGGCAGGCCGGTATCGCGCCACTCGGCCAGCTGGCGGCAGGCCTCGTCCAGCACCCAGGCGCCGATCGCCACGATCTGGCCGGTTTCCTCGGCCATGCTGATGAATTCGCCCGGTGGCACCAGGCCCTGGACCGGGTGGCGCCAGCGCACCAGCGATTCCAGTCCGACGATGCTGCCGGTGCCGATGTGCAGCTGCGGCTGGTAATACAGCTCGAGCTCGCCACGCGCCACGGCGTGGCGCAGATCCGCCTCGAGCTGCAGCCTGCCCGCGGTGTACACGTGCGTTTCGGCACTAAACAGGCACAGGCGGTCGCGGCCGCGCTGCTTCGCCGCATACATGGCCTCGTCGGCGTGCGAAACCAGTTCCTCCGCATTCAGGGCATGCAGCGGATAGATGCTGGCGCCCATGCTCACCGTTGCACACAGCTCGTGGCCGTCGACCTCGTAGGTCCGGCGCATGCCCTCGAGGAGGCGCCGCGCGATCTGGCTGACGAGTTCGACGCTGCCGACGCCGCGCAGCAGCACCAGGAATTCATCACCGCCCGTGCGCGCCACCACGTCACCGCCGCGCAGCAGGCCGGCCAGGTGCTTCGCCACGATCTTCAGCAGCGCATTGCCGGTATCGTGCCCGATGGCGTCGTTGATGACCTTGAAGCGGTCGATGTCGAGCGCCAGCACCGCGAGTGCACCGCCGGCCCGGCCGTCCGCGGCGGTCGCCGCCTGCAGCAGCGCCATGAACAGTTCGCGGTTCGGCAGGCCGGTCAGGGCATCGTGCGTCGCCTTGTGATGCAGGTCGGTTTCCGTCTGCGCGAGCACCTTGCGGTGCCGATCGCTGGTGTACTGCAGGCTGGCATTGAAAAAGGCCGTCAGCAGCGTGACCAGCAGTACCGACACGGCCGACGCGCTGATCGCGACGACGGCCCAGCCGCCCTCGATGACGACGCCGCCGCTGCAGAAGGCCCCGGGATCGAACCCGGCGGCGGCCATGCCGATGTAATGCATGCCGGCGATGGCGACGCCCATGCCGAGCGCCGCCCCCAGCCGCGGCAGCGACAGCGCCCGGAATTCGCTGTGACGCGCACGGTAGTACAGCCACAGGGCCACGTACGAGGCGAGCACCGCGACCAGCAGCGATGCCGCCACGAGGCGGCCGTCATAGTGAATCGCAGGCACCATGCGGATGGCGGCCATGCCCGAGTAATGCATGGCGGCGATACCGCTGCCCATGATGAGGCTGCCCGCCAGGTGTCGCCAGGCCGAATAGCGCTTGGCGCTGGCTACCTGCAGGGCGAAGCCCGAGGTCACGATGGCGATCAGCAGCGAGTCGGCTGTCACCATCGGGTCGTAGCTGAGCACGATTGGCAAGCTCATCGCCAGCATGCCGATGAAGTGCATCGACCAGATGCCGACACCCATGCCGACAGCGCCGCCGGCCAGCCAGCGCCAGCGGCTCCCGTTCGCCCTGGAGATTCGCGAGGCGAGCTTCAGCGAGGTGTAGGCCGCCAGGACAGCGAGCGCGACCGAGAGGAAGACGAGTCCGCTGTTCCAGGTGGGGTGCACTGCGTTGACCGGGTGTGGGAGGGCCAGAGGGTATTGGGCTGCTAAGCCCAGTATCGGCCGCGCCAAGTGGTTCTTTATCGTCGGTTTTTCGACGGCCCCTTCCGCGCTGCAACAGCATCGGCACGGCGATAAACGGTCAATGACCATAAGCCGTCAATCCAGGCGGGCCTGCTCCGTTTTAAGGCGGCGGCGTGAGCTGTTATTGCGACGCAGCAGGTTGGTTTACGGGGGCATGACCGGCGGGTGGTACGGCAGCGTCGTGCCGAGCGCCCAGAGCAGCAGCAGCACCAGCGGCACGTGCACGACGAACTGCAGTACCGTGAAGCCGATCAGATCGCGCGCCTTCAGGCCGACGATACCGAGCAGCGGCAGCATCCAGAACGGGTTGATCAGATTCGGCAGCGCTTCGGCGGCGTTCTAGATCTGCACCGCCCAGCCGAGCGGATAGTGCAGCGCGTTGGCGGTCTGCATCACGTAGGGCGCCTCGACGATCCACTTGCCGCCCGCCGAGGGGATAAACATGCCCAGGAATGCGGAGTAACTGCCGAAGACCAAGGCGTAGGTGTTGCGGGTGGTCAGGTGCGCAAAGGCATGGCTCAGCCCGGTAGCGAGCGAAATCCCGCCGGCGGACGAGGCCCTGGCGAGAATCGCGGCGATGCCGCCGTAGACCGGAAACAACAGCAGCACGCCGGCTACGCCGGGCACGCTGCGCGCCACCGCCACCAGCGTCACGGCCCCGCGCCCGCTGCGCGGCAGCCGCGCGACGGCTGCGAGCGTGACGACGGCGAACACGAAGGTGTCCGGGTACCACCGCTCCGACCACAGGCAGGCGCGCAGCGCCATCCTTGCCAGCGGCGCGGCTTTTCCCGCGGCTTTTCCCCCGGTTGAGACGCGGGGCTGACCGTCCGTCACAGCCAGGCGAGGATCCAGAAGCTCACGCCGATCGCGGCGCTCAGTCCCGAGACGATCAGCAGCCAGCGCTGGCGCGTCAGCACGGTGAGGGCTGCCAGCGCAATGGCCACCTGCACGAGCGCGAGGGCCTGCGCCAGATGATGGTGCGGCAGGACGGCCCGCACGCTGGCGGCGTCATTCGCCTTGGCCTCCTCGTCCAGCGCCCGCGCCGCCTTCTGGATGTCGGCCTTTTCATCGGCGTAGCGTTTCGCCTCGGCCGCCAGCCGCGCGCGATCCGCCGGGTTCGCGACCGGCATGTTCGCGACGATGATTTCCTTGATGCCCTTGGCCTGGTAGTAGGCCCACTGGTCCGAGGCCTCCGATTTCTTGAGGATGGCCTCGTTCTTCAGTTCCAGGCCCTGGGATTCGCTGGCGCCGTTCTGGTAACTGATGATCGCGCCCATCGTGGCCAGCACCGCCGTGAACATGGCGACCCAGCGGCCCAGCGATTCGGTCTCGGCAGCGTGTTCCACCACGTGGTCGTGG
>Ga0075030_100003267_pt1 | contig 14750 bp, 11 predicted proteins | sample LitLauG_LLR_2012_FD_71393 | JGI IMG/M metagenome (GOLD analysis project Ga0075030, IMG submission 71393) | Freshwater sediment microbial communities from Pennsylvania, USA - Little Laurel Run_MetaG_LLR_2012 | ecosystem: Environmental > Aquatic > Freshwater > Creek > Sediment | place: USA... | reverse complement strand
AAGCAACACACGCCTTCGGCGTGGATGATGACCCTCTGATCTCCCCCCGTTCCCAATCCCGTTCACGGTGTGGGGCACTTAAGCCGAACGCTGCTGGATCACTTTTGCCAAGCGCCGAAGGGGTGCACCCCAAAGTGGATTCTCGCGGCTCATCTTCCGAATCAATTGGCGGATTTCTTTCGACACCAGGACGCCCGGGGCTGGCCATGACGAACTTTCCAGGTCCAGAACAGCCGAATGCCATTACGGTGCCACAGCCAATGACGGTTTCCGGCTTGACAATGACCAGGGAGGATCGCCAATCGCTCCAGACTGCGCACAGCCACGTCCAGAGGAATCGGCGAACGTCAGTTTAGGCCGCTTCACCGAGCGACGCAGAACGCCGAGTTGGTGCCGGAGCGCGAGGTCCTCCAGTTCAAGGGTAGCTCGAGACTTGAAGGCTGCCGACGCGATGCCGCTGACCACGTGAAGCGCTGAGCGCCAGATGGAAGAATTGATGAAAGCCGTGTAAACTCTATGTTCTCATTCAGTTCGATGTTTTTGATAGCCACAGGTCAAAATGAGAACCAGGAAAGGCGTGTCATTGGATTCTACCCACGTCGATTGATGGCATGATAAGAATGATGTCAGCGGCTAAAGCGATGCCAACGCGCTGCACGAAGTGCCCTGTGGTCGTCGGAGCCGTTTGGGTGAGTGACCCCGCCGTGGCGTCTGAAACATAGATAGCCCCTCCCACCGTCCAGCTTTGCGTGGCCGAAAATCGGTAGGTCCCGCTATAGACGCATTGCGTAGTAGAGATCGAAATACAGATTCCGGGCACCGTGGTCGATGAATCCGCTTTGGCCAACGTTAATCCACTTGCTCCCTGGTAATAGAGCTTCTCTGGGGTCAACGAGGAGCCTGGGATATACTGGCCCGAACCCGTGCTCGTACCTAAGGATGAATTCGTGTTGAATACCTGATTCGTCTGCGAGATCTCCCCGCTGACATTGCTGGAAGAAACTTGCCACTTCACATTCTGGTATCCAGCCTCGGTAGCGGGCGTTGTCATGTTGAAGTTGGGGCTGGATACGGAGGAGCCGTTGACATTGACGGAGCCGCCGCCAGCCGCCCACTTCAGCCCAGTCGTCTGAGTAGAGTCTGCCGTGAGCACTTGGGTGTCGGTGCCCGCTGCGAGCCGATTGATGCCCGCCCCGTCGTACACCATCAGATCCCCCTTGGTGGTCGGGGTGGTGACGGCCTTGCCCTTAACGCTATTGACCGTATTCGCAGCGCTCGAACCAGTCACGTCCCCCGTCAACCTTGAAGTCACGTTGTCAAACGTCTGTCCAGGTATAGTCCCGGCATCTGTCTGTGTCCATCCATTCACTGTTACTGAACTGCAAGCTGGTGGGTTCGTGCCTACCGTTGCATCACACCTATAGAGATGGTGGCCGGTCGTATCACTGAAGAGATCGCCTGGGAGATTACCGGCAACCGAACCTGGAGGCGCAGTACCAAAGAAAGTTCGACTCACATATGCCGTAGCCGTACCTGAGTCTGAAGCGGCACAATTCGTCACAGTGCCGGTGCATTGGTTGGGGCCGATGATCGTACTCGTACCCGCGTTGACGATAGCGTTCGTCGCGATGCCCTGGAACTGGTTTCCCGTAACCAACCAATTCGCCGACCCAAAAGCGATATTCACGTAAGCGGTAGCCGATTCATCGGATAGGTTACGAAAAACGTTTTGTGTCACATTCGTACTAGCGGCGCTGCCGGTGCCAAACACGCCGTTTAAGTCGGCGTTGCAGTGGTTGTTGTCAATCGTATTGTTAGCCGAGTTGGAACCATTGATAAGAACGCACGTTCCGAAGCTATTGATTTCGTTATCATGAAGATTCAACCCCTGACAATTTTCGCAGTCGATGCCTTTGGTCGTGCTATAAGCGCCGGAAAAGTAGCCGCTGCCTATTTCTACGTGCGACTTCCCCCCTCCGTAGACATTGGTGATCAGCACTCCAGTGTTGGCGATGGCGTCACACACAAAATGGTTCAGGTGCAGATCGTCGTTATTGTAGTTGGTAGTTGTCCCATTTTGGGTTGAGGTGATTTGTGCACAGTAGTCAGCGCCGTTCACGCCAAAGTAATCAATCTGTAGATCAGCGATAAGTCCGCCTGAGATGCCAAGGCCCGTTACGCCACTGCCGTTCCTCTGCCCCAAGGCCTTTTTGATATGTATACTGGGACTGCCGTTGGTGGAGCTAAGGTAATACATATACCTCGTTGTGGAGGTGTTATTCTGCCAGTAGGCCTGAGTCCCGTCGAATACCGTATTGGCGGAATCATAGACGTAAAAGTCGTAAATGGCGTCGAACGACTCAACCTCCGTCAGTTGAGTCCAGCAGGAGTTGTGGATATAAATTCCCTTAGACGTTCCCGTACCTTCTGCTGATCTCCTAATTCCGAAATGCTCCAAGCGATTGAACATCTGGACCGTGCAGATACTTCCTGCGCTGTTTATATCCAAGGTGTCGTTTCCCAAGTTTCCATTCTGGACGATAATGCTGGAGCGTGCACCGTCGCCTATAATATGGACATTGGAATTGGCTATTGTGAGTGTATTGGTAACTCGGTAGCAGGTGCCTGCACGGAGGCGGAGATACGCTCCACCAACCGGGAATGAGGATTCGGTAACCAGCCCCCCGAGGTAGGTCAGAGCCGCGCTAATAGGCGCGGTATCGTCCGTACCCGCTCCGGTAAAACAGTTGGCGTCACCTCTGGCTCCAAACTGCTCCGGAGTAACAAAAGGCATAGCGTCCCCATTAGCGGAATACCATACCGTACCGTTGGAGATACACCGCGACCGCACGTTAGCATTTACACCGCCGCCCACCCAGCAGTCTCCGGGGAACTTTGGGTCGCTCACGTCGTATATCTTGCCAGCGTTGCTACTAGCAGCAGGTAACGTGCCGACGGTAGCCGTCGCGTTGCTCCGAAATTGCGAAAATGCCGGGATCGAAGCCCCCGCTAATGCGATTAGCAACAGAACTGTGGAGCGCTGGTTATTCAAGAGCATAAAACTTCCTCGATACCACTTGGATTGTTCGTGCTCCCGTCTGATTTACGGGCGTTGTGTCGGAGCCAAATAGAAAGTTCCGGTTTCCAGCCGGCGGGCGGCACTGCGAGGAACCGAGGGTCGGGGTCCGTCAGGAACGGCCACACGATGCTTTCAATCGTGCCGCCGCCTTCGGTGTACCTGAAGGCGTTGGCCGTGTTATCGCAGTGTCGCTCCGCATCTGGCTCTTCAGGATTTCCGCCACGTTCTAGCAGTTGGCCGAAGCCACCACCAGCCGCGGCGTCGAAAGCATCTGCAGGAACCCGCGGTGGTCCTTCAGCCCTTCCCAATCGGTGAGCGCCAATTCCAGACTGCTCGCGTCCAGATCGGCCGCCACGGTCAGCGCGTTGTTCTATGTGCCGACAGCTTTCACCAGCGGATGCGCCGAATAGCACAGCGCGTAGCTGTCGGGTCCGGGATAGTTCGTACCGTCGAAAGCGTTGTTCAGTACGCTGGCCGGCTGAATCTCCCAGGCCTGGGCGATGGATTCGGCAAGGGCCTGCGTGCGCCGGCTGATGATACTGAACTTGTCCTCTTCCACCAATCTCTTGCGAGGCTGGGATGCCCAAGCCGATCTTCGGCGGCTCAAACGTCTTGTTGTGCCCCTGGACGAAGTTGTCGGTCGGCATCTCCTGGATCTGCTTTTCGTCCAGGCGGCCGGGACGACCGGACCGCTCTCGTTCCGTAAGGCCCGCCAGTCCTTCCTGGTCGAAGCGGTGAACCCAGTTTTCAACCGAACGCGGGTCATCGCCGAGCAGGCGAGCCACCTCTGGGCAGGTCATGCCCTGCGCAACCAGTAGCACGCCGTGTAATCGATGGTCATAGCGCGACTCCTCGGACCGCTGGATTTCTTGCTGCAATCCCAACACAGAAGTGGCCCCGGATATCGTGAGTGGCCTCATGATTCAAGCAAACCACGTTTCGACATTATGCGCAATTTCTCATGACGCTGTGTTTAAAAGTACAGGCGGGAATCCGGTCCCCTAGCTACTTTCCCACTTAAAATTCCGTACCTAAGCCCCGTCGTTCCATAAGGTGCGGGTGCGTCGCGGCTGCTGGATCGAACGCTGCGCTTGTTCCAGAAGGGATCGGGCAGGTCTCGGCGTTGATCGGGTCGCGAGAACATTTTCTTTAAAAATCGGGTGAAGTCGCGATAGACCAGGGATCGTACGGATACCGGCCGAAGCGAACAGCGCATCAAGCGGTGAACCGGGTGGCTCAAGCGATGGTCGAAGAGAAAACCCGAATTATTGACATCGACCTCCGCGCCTATTTTGAAAATGCATCGTGCCGGACATGGTTTTCGCAATATAGTACCGACTATAGTACCGACTCCCGTCTGCCCAGATGAGGTCAACAGTCTGCCGAATCGTGCGTGATGATATTGCTCTGAACCCATTTCTTGTCGCACAATTGAGGCACATGGTCTACACGAAGAGCTTATGGCGAGTCGCAGGCTTCTCTGTAGCGACGCTGATTCTGGCAAGCGTTGCAGCTACATTACAGTGCTTCCCCTGGGACACCGATCCGCAGGTAGATCAATCTGCTTCTGGTGGCGCAAAGGACTATTATGTGAAAGCATACAGCGGCTTAGAGAGTTCAGTGAGCGCCGGCGCGAAGACAGACCTCGCACCGCTCTCGGCGAAAGAGCAGATTTATGTGGACACGGCGCGCAGGGCGGCTAAAGAGTCTCGTATCCCGGAGATGGTTCACAGATTCGTTGGGGACACGGGCCTAGGAGGCAAGCGGGTGCTCGAAGTCGGCGCCGGAAGCGGTTTGCTTCAGGATGCAGTCACGGACTACACGGGCCTTGATATTTCCCCAACGGCCCGGCGGTTTTTTCACAAGCCTTTTGTCGAGGCATCTGCGACGGACATGCCGTTTCCCAACAATACATTTGACGGCGTGTGGTCGATTTGGGTGCTGGAACATATACCCAATCCTGAAAAGGCCCTATTGGAAATACGCCGCGTCGTGAAAGCAGGAGGCTACCTGCTTCTGTATCCCGCTACCGACGTGAGTAGATACGCCGCTCAGGGTTACGGCGTGAGGTCGTACGGGGACTTTGACTGGAAAGGAAAACTGATCAAAGCCACGATGCCACTGGCGCATTCGCGAGTATTCCATTACCTGCAGTATCATCAGGTTCGGCTACTGCGGTGGGCCGGCGTGGGCCTAGTGGGCGGCCCGTCACGTCTGCATTTCATCCGTTTGACACCGAACTACGACCAATATTGGGTTCCCGACAGCGATGCCACCACCTCTGTATCCTTTCATGAGCTGTATCTCTGGTTCACGTCGCGTGGCGACTATTGCCTAAACTGCCCGTCAGCGGCCGTCATGACAATTCGCGACCCTCCGTTGGAAGGCTTGGTCATTCAAATTAGGAAGCACTGAGTGGCGATATTGAGCGGGGCTATTCGGACCAAGATTCGTGTGCCTACTGCAAATCTCATCTGTGGACGGAGGTGGTCGCGAACAAAGCCGCAAATCGAATGTCCGGACACACGTTTCTCGACGGAACAATCGTGAAGCACGGAAAACCCGCACGGCGAGTGGCGAACCTAGCTACTTTCCCACTTAAAATTCAACAAAGCTGCCTCGGTCCAAAAGCGCCTCAGCAGACCGCGCCCAGACTGCGAGGTTGTCTGGCGCAGCACCTGCTGGACCCTGTCGGTGGCGGCGAAAAGGGGTACCAGTTTGGCGGTTGAACGGGAGCCATGTGTGGGGTTACGCTCTGGCCAGCGGTAGGCGCAGAAATGGGGAGCGGACAGCTCCCTCTCTCAGGTGGGGTCTTCCTCGCTCTTGGCCAGGGGCGTGCGATAAGTTTTGCCTTTGACCTTGAGGATGATCGCTCTTTCGACCAGGCGGTCGAGAAGCGCCATCGCCAGCGGGCCGTCGACCAGATACTCTCCCCATTTGTCGAAGTCCACGTTGGTCACCAGCGCGGTAGAACGCTTCTGGTTGCGTGAGGCGATGATCTTGTACAGCAGATGGGCCGCCTGCGCGCACTCGGTCCGTTCGATGCGGTCGAACCCGAATTCGTCAACAATCAAAAGATCTGGGCGCGTGTAGTAGCGCAGACGCTGCGGGAAGCGTTTTGTCGGCGAGTGAAGCCGTCAGGTCGGCGAGCTGTTAGCGCCGGTTTAAAAGAGCAGCATTTTCGCCGGTTTTGACGCCGTGGTGAGCGCCGGAAACGACGCCGAGGCACACGGCTGCGATCCCGCGCGGCGATTCGAGGCGTAGCGCGGCACGTGGGCGGTTTAGCGAAGCGTCGGCGTCTACTCGATAAGTGACCCTCCCGCGCCGTCAACATGAGCAGGAGCATTGGAACACCGAGTGTGTTTGGTGTCCGGCCGGACCGATTCGATCAACCAGGTAGAGTTTATCGGCGCTGTTGACCTTGCCCGCTATGCAATACGCCCGATCAGGCGCGATGAGCTGAGCTTTGGTGAAGTCGTACAGACGATAAACGCGCTGAGTGCCGCGGTCCTGCATCAAGAACACCGCACACGAACGGTATTCCGTCCGTGTGAGCAGGAACAGATGGTTGGCGCTGAAGTTGAACATGCGAGAAAAGGGGTGAGGGCTAAAGCCGGAAGCGGGAGTTGAGACTCCCGCCCCAGTGGCAGCGCCGTTGAGGGGTTAGCCCGACGGACTCCTCCGTGACGGGTTATCGCACAGCGCGGCGCTTGCTCGGAGCCGACCGCAACTACTCGGCCGGCGGATTCGGATTCTTGGACTTGCGCAGGCTATCGCCGCCCAGCAAGAAGATTTCGGAGTTCTCCACGAGCCTGTCGGCGATGGCGGTGGCAATGGTCGTGTTGAAGAGAATGTTGCCCCAGTCGGAGAACGCCGTGTTCGTTGTAATAATTGTGGACCGCTTTTGGCTGTGTCGAGTGGAAATGACTTGGTAAAAGAGATTCGAGGTCTGCTGATCGAGAGCCAGGTAGCCAAGCTCGTCCACGACGAGCGCGGTGGGATCGGTATAGGTCTTGAGCTTGCGGACCAACGAGTGATCGACCTGCGAGGCGAGCAGATGATTCAGCATGTCCATGGCGGTAGTGAACAAGATCCGCTGATTGGCCTGGCAGATGCGCCAGCCAATGATTTTCGATAGAAAGGTTTTGCCCACCCCAGGATTCCCGATGAACACAAGATTAGTTCCCTTGTGCAGAAACTCCAAGTCGAGGAGACGCAGAATGCGGTTTTTGTTTTGCAGCCGGGACTTGTGATGCTGAAAGTGGAAGCCGTCAATACTGGGCTGCGTCTGCAAGCGCGAGCATTTGAAGCGGCGTTCAATGGCGCGGCGATTGCGGGCCTCCAGTTCCATATCGGCAAGCCATTCCAGGGTGGCGGCCACGCTGAGGTTCTTGGTAGCAGCTTCAGAGAGGGTCGTCTCCAGTTGGCGGCTCATCGTCGCCAGGCTCAGTTGATCCAGTTTCTCTGGCAGAGTCATCGGATTCCTTTCCGGATTCAAGAATGAAAGCGTCGTAGGTCAGCAGCGACAACGGGTCGGTCGCTAGTTCGTTCAACCGCGGATCGCGGAGGCGAAGGGGCGGCTGCGGCCGCCGTGGCGCTTGCTGCTGGCGGAGGAGGTTGACGACGTAGTCGGCGCCGAACGCGCGAGCCGCATACGCTTTAGTGAGGGCGCCGGCCACTGCTTCCGGCCCATACTGTCGGATCAGTTCCAGCAGTTCGTTGAGTTGGCGTGACAGCACACGGTCGCTATCAGCCAAGCCACGCAAGTAACCCTCGGCCACGTCGGGGGCACAGAGGCCGTCCATAAAATCGAGGAAGCGCTGCTGCGCCTGCGAACGGCGGGCCGCCGGCCGTTGTTCGGCCAGTTCCCGCTCGAAACGCTCGGCGCCGAAAGTCTTGCCGCGCCGCCAACCGCGTGCGTAGGAGGTGATTTCCTGGAAGCGATAGTAGATGGTGACGGAACTGGAATCGGCCTTCACCGTGAGCCGGTGTCCGACAAAACGATGAGGGACGCAATAGCGGTTGCCATCGAACTGCAAGCGGAGATCTTTGTGCACCAAAGCCTCCGTCGTGTCCCGGTAATCGTAAGGGATCACCGGCAGTGGGCGTAGGGCATCGGCACGGAAGCGATCGATGGGTCGCTGCCGGGTCTCATGATGGAGGCGCACATTGGCGACCTCGGCCAGCCACTGTCGCGCCTGGCGGTTCACATCGTGCAGGTCGGTAAACTCGCGCAACGGCCAGAAATTCTGACGCACGTATCCGATGCCGCCACGTTCCACTTTTCCTTTTTCCCAACCGCTGGCTTGATTGCAGGCCCGTGGGACGAAGTTGTATTCGCGAGCGAATGCGAGGAAACGCGGATGGAAGCGCACCAGGCGGCCATCATGTTCGGCCACCGCCGTGGCCAGATTGTCATAGTAGATTTCCCTACTTACACCGTTGAAAGCTGCAAAGGCATGGACGTGGCAACGCACGAAGGTTTCAAAACACTGGCTGTGAGTGAACTCCAGATACGACATCCGACTATGCCCATCGACCATCGCGAAGGCATACAGCTTGCGCTGGTCGCCTTCGTAGCTGAGCGCGCCGAAGTGTCCCCAGTCCACCTCGAAGCGATCCCCGGCCTCGGGCTCCATTCGCACGAAGGCGTGCTTGGATTGTGCCTGCGGACGCACCTGGTGGATGTAGTCACGCAGGATAGAGTGGCCGCCGTTATAGCCGAGGGGCCGCAGACGTTGCTCGATGACGGCCGCGCTGGCGCGGGCGTCTTTCTCCAGCAGTTCGGCGATGGCAGGCTTGAAGGGATCCAGTTTACTGACGCGGGACCGTGCCGCCGGCGTCTGCGCCGGTGCCTCCAAATACTTCTTGATGGTGCGCCAACTCATGCCGAGATGCTGCTCGATCTTGCGAATGGGCCAATGCTCGACCCAATACAGGTGATGCAAATCGTTGATCTGATCGGTGGTGAGCATGGCTCGCTTCCCTTTATGGGGCACCGGGCCACCTTTTGACCAGAGGGCTGTTGTTGGCAAGAAAGGTTCGGCGCTTTGGATTCAATGACTTCGGGGATAGCTGGGCTGTTGTTGGCAAGATTTGGAGCTGAGTTGTTGTTGGCAAGAAGGTGTTGCCGCCGTCTTTCGTCTCGTTGCTGTTGGCGCTGCCGGTTGCGTTCCGCCCGCGCAGGATTGTGCTCGCGCAAGTGCTTCCAGTAGCCCGGATGCTCCGCACGCCATTGCTGCGCGCTCTCCAGGCACCCCTGCCGATATACCGCGTCGGTGGCGACCTTCCGCCGATGGTAATCGTTACGGCGTCGCCGTTGGCAGGCCAGATGGCTGCAAACGGCTTGAGTTGGCTGAAACTTGGATGGCTGAAATGATAGCTGGCAATAGCGGCAGACCCGTTCTCCCATGAGCCAGTTCTCGCATGCCACGGCCCTCCGTTGCAGAGCAGTCGTTCGCCTCTTCAGGCAAGCAATTTAGAAACTCATGTAGAGTGCGTACGGCGTCCCCGCCACTGGGGCTGTTCTTTTGAACTACAAAACCGGCGAAAGTGCTGCTGTTTTATTCCGGCGCTGACAGCGAGCAACTCGGCCGAAGTGCGATACAGAACGCGGTAGCCTTGGACACAGACTTTCTGCCCCAGCGCCTGAATGATGTGACTCTTTCCGATCCCGCTCCAGCCGACTTATGATCAGGTTGTTGCAGCGGCGGATGAAATCGCCCGTGGCCAGTTCCTCTATCTGCACGCGGTCGAAAGCTTTGGGGTTGAACTGCCAGTTGAACTCGGGATGGCTTGTAGCACTCTCGGGAGGGCCCAAGGGAGGTCATTGCTCCCAGAAGCTCTGCCCCGGAGGGGATTGCACTCCTCTCCGGGGCGCAGCCGATCTTCGCATCAATACGAGATCAACAACTCTATCGCAGAGATCAGATGCCCGCGGTCTCGCCGCTCAGGCGTTCTCCTTTTCTCCGCCAGCGGCGGTTGCGGCTGCCTCCCACCACCCGCGCGGGATTTCACCCGGAGCGATTAGCAGCAAAAAACGATGATGATTGGGTCAGACGGCATGCCTCGATGATCGGTATCTTGTTACCTAAACTTTAGTCGGGCCACCAATGTATTTCTTAAATCTGGAAACGATCGATGAATTAGAACAAACGGCCATAGCAGGCGCAACGGCCGGATCCGGACAGCAGTAGTTCGCGGCACAATCCCACCCGCGGTCTTGGTCTCCGCCTGAGGACTGAACGGGACTGCGGCTGGACTGAACCGCGTTTGCACAACCCGGTTTCCAAAGAGAGAAGGTCGAGCAAATGGTTGGGCTCGAACTGTTGGCGATCCCACATGCCCCGTATTTCGACCTGCACTCCACGTCGTAGCCGATCTCGACAAATCGACAATGTTTCAGCCTGCCTTTCTAAATATCCAGTGGAACTTTATAATCGCTGTCCCGCCGATCCCGATGAGAAAGCCGAGAGACGTTTGCTGAACCGAATGCCTCCAGAGACAGCAGCCTTCGACTTGCACGTGGCGGGCTGCGCGCGTTGAGCAGCGATCGTCGAGAGTACGCGGGAGTTCATCGAAGCCATGCGCGATACCAGTAAGAATCTCGGACAACGATCCTTTCCTGGACTGAATCCATCCGTTTTCAATTCCACCAAAGTAAATCAGACCCAATTTCCCTTTATTTTCTACTGAATTTCCGGTACAGCCTTACTCTTGGTGCAATGGGCGTAATAGCTTAGCTAGCTTCTGATTATCCGGTTGCTTCAGCATGCCCCAACATGTAGTGTAGAGGGGTGCCACGACCGCCGTTTCCCAAAGCGCTCCGCCAGTTTCAATCCGACTTCGCTACGGAGGAGGCCTGCCAGCGGTACTTGGCGGCTTGTCGGTGGCCGGATGGCTTCATCTGTCCTCGATTCGGGCACCGGCGAGCCTATGAACTGGTGAACCAGCGACGCCGTCAGTGCGCCAAGTGCCGACACCAGGTTTCGCTGACGTCCGGGACTGTTCTTCACCGGACGAAGACTCCGCTGACCTGCTGGTTCTGGGCGGCCTACCTGATGACTACGGACAAGCGTGGAGTGTCCGCACTGCTGTTGCAGCGTCAGCTCGGTCTCGTTACGAGACCTCCTGGATGATGCTTCACAAACTTCGTCGGGCGATGGTGAATACGACTCGGGAGCCATGGCACGGTGAGGTAGAGGTGGATGACACGTGGATTGGCGGGGAACAAGCCGGTCTCCGAGGGAGCCGACAACTCAAGAATCGCAGAGCCGCTCTTGTCCTGATCGCTGTCGAAAAGCTTGGGAAAGCTTCCGGCCGAGTTGGGATGAAAGTGATTCCTGACTTCAAGGCCACCACGATAATTCCGTTCCTTACCCAGAACGTCACACATCCACGATCTATACGGACGGCCTCAAAAGCTTCGCCGGCGTCTCGGAGGCCGGCTTTAAACACGTCGCTCGCAACCAACCGCTCCGATCCGAGTTGCGCAAAGGCGCGAAGTCCGCTGTCCCGCTTGCCGATCGGGCCATTGGCAACCCCCAGCAGTGGCTGATCGGCACCTACCACGGAGTGAGCAAGGACCAACTTCAGGTTTACCTCGATGAATTCGTCTTTCGCCATAATCGTCGCAAGACACCCGCGGCCGCATTTCAGTCACTGCTTGGTCTCGGAACCAGCCGCAAATCAACCAAGTACCAGCAGATCAGGGGAGCCAGGGATCTCAACCCCAAGCCACCATATATTGCGGTCAGCCACGGCGGGCGTGTGCCGACGCCGCGCCGCGCTCGCGAGCCTGCTGCACTGCGGTTGAGCGGAATGCGCGGTCCGAGAGAGATTTCGGGCGTGGCGAGGCGCACAAGCCCGGCAATAGGGCTTCTGTCGCGGCGCTATGTCCATTTCGCACTCGCAGGCCTCGCGACAAACACTACAGGTTGGGGGTAGCTGAAGCAACCGGATAATCAGAAGCTAGCATAGCTAAGCTAGGGCGATCTTGAGTGTCGAGAATTTCAATACCAGAATGCTCAGGTAATCCCCCGATGCAATTGTCCAATTCTTGCCCAGCGGACGGGGGCCAAAGCGGGTGGGCCGCTGGTCGCCCGCCGGAAGCCGACACCTTAAGAACTCCACCATCCTGATGGATTTCTGCCGAGGTCAGACGCTCAGCGGGGTTGCGTGGCAATCGAGGCCAGCCCGGCTGATTTGGAATTCAGCAAGGGCGCCAACGAGTTTTGGGGCCTATTCTCCGTAAGTAGTTATAAGTGTTCTGTCGGCTTAATTCATCTTCTTGCGACGAAGCAGGAGCCAGGAGGGTGACTCGGCGACAATGGCGAAGTGCTGCTGAATGTAATTGCCGAACATGGACTGCAGCCATTCGACGCGGTCAGGGTAAGGCGCATCCTTGGGGATCATGAGGATATTGGTGTGGCCGAGGAACCAGTAGGGGGAGGGCATCCGGCTGGGATTGAAGAGGCCGCCGCTTGTGTATGGTCCGCCGCCGATGGCGGGTTTGCGGGCCAAAGCGTACGAGAACGGATTCACGTAATCTAGGGCAAAAATACTTTCCTCGGAAGAAGAGTTCTTCCGGAGCAGGTCCAGACCGTCGTTGACTTGGCGGATGTACTTGTCGTTGGAGGGTTCGTCCCAATCGGGATGGACCTCGCGGGTTGCCAGGGTCTGAAGGCGTGAAGGTGCGAAATATGCGGTGGGCCTGGGACCCATCGCTTCTTGTTCAGCGACATAGGCAAGACTGGCGAAATCGCCGGCGAAATCGGGGAGAAAGAGCACGAACCCGACGAGTAAGCCGAGTCCGCAGACCAGTCCGTAGCGGTTGCGTTGGTCTTCGGCGGCGCTACGGTACCAGGTCGAGATCTGACTGACCAGCAGGAGAGCGAAGACGCCCAGCATCGGTACGGATTCCTGCGTGCCGTTGGTCATGAGGAAGAGCGATTCGATCCCGCAGACGACGGCAGCGGCTGCGACTGGCCACCAATCGCCCCACAGGCGGCGGGCGCGGAAGGCACAGGGTAGAGCAGCCACAATCCATGCCAACAAGAGCAGGCCGACGAATGGTGCGGTTTTGTCGGCGGCGTGCTTGAGGAGAGGAACCAGGCCAACGTCCGAGCGAGGATCACCGCTCTTGGCCTGAACACGGGAGGCGGCAACGGTCGCCAAGCTGCGCACGACGAGGGTGAAATCAAAACGCAGATAGGCCATCATGGCGAGGAAGGCGGCGGCAAAGCCGGCGATGAGGGCCGGGACACGGCAGGCGTCGCGGTTATCGACAAACAGCAGGCAGGCGAGAAGGATCACTGCCGCGACCAGAAAGAAACTCGGTTTGACAAAGATTAGGAGGGCGCAGAGGATACCACTGGACACGGGGCCGATCCAGTTGGCTTGGCGGCCGGGGAGACGGGAGGGAATGGCGGTCTCCAGGACGACGAGGAAGAGCATGGAATAGCCGAGGCGATTGTAGATCGAAGCGTAGGTGAGTGTGGAGGGCCGGGATCCGATGGAATGAGGGGCAAAGGTGAACACAGCGACGAAGAGGGCGAGTAGCAGCGCCGCGGGGCTATCGAGGCGGTGTTTGCCGAGATACCAGCACCAGATGCCGAGAATCAGACCCCCGGAAAGGAAGCCGAGATCGACGCCGGCGGGGCCTCCGCCCGAGAGCAGCATGCCGAAGGCGATCAGTTGAAAGGGGACGGGGCCGATGCCAGTGGGGAAATCGGCATAGGGACGCTGGCCGTTGAGGATGCGCCACCCGCCGTCCAGGAACAGGAAGGTGTCGAGCATCCAGCGGTGGACGGGGTGGGGGGCGGCGTAGATCCCGAAAGCGGCGATCAGTAGTAAGGCGATCCAGAAGACGAGGTCGAGGCGGCGACCTGTGAGCGTGGACATCCATTCCGATACCATCAGAATCGAGTGCGCCGGTGCCGTCAGGACTTCGGAGAACTCCTTGCGCTCTTTCGGGACACGAGATTTATCAGCGGGACTCATTTTCTCGACAGAGATCCGCACATAGCGAACCACGAATCCAGGCGTATAATCGAATCAGGAACGATCACGAAGCCATTATCTCTCAACTGCCTGCCATCAAGCGGATCGAGCCATTTGGAGGGTTCCATTACGTAAGAATGCTGTCGACAATCAGCATGTTTTATGGTTTCCACGGAAAGGCCCTATTTTATTATGGTGGTTTGGAGACATCGGGCGATACCGAAAAGGCTCAACAATGGAACTTCGCAATGGAACCTTGGGGCGCCTCAGCTTCGTCCGGCCTCTCCCTCCTGCGCGGGCCCGCGACCTCAAACTGCGACAGTGTAGCGATTATGTGAGTTCCCGGCTTGCCGACGTTCTGGCTGAACTCGTATCAGAAACTGTAAATGTGGCCTCTCACCGTGGCGTAATTCACGCCCCGCCGTGTACCGCCCAATCACGCTGTCGATAGCCAGAAACAGAAAACAGTTTGTAGCGACGTTAAATTACCGCTTCGCGCCGTTCGTGGGACGCCGCAAATGGCCACGCAGCCGCTTCGACATCCCTCCGGCCCGTCGGCGCTTTCGAAGAGTAACCCACCCGTGCTTCCCAGAAATGACCCAGTATGGCGCTGACAGGACGATTTTGCCTCTTCCGGATCGCCAAGCCGGGAAATAGCCAAGGATCGCAG
>Ga0075030_100003266_pt1 | contig 14751 bp, 12 predicted proteins | sample LitLauG_LLR_2012_FD_71393 | JGI IMG/M metagenome (GOLD analysis project Ga0075030, IMG submission 71393) | Freshwater sediment microbial communities from Pennsylvania, USA - Little Laurel Run_MetaG_LLR_2012 | ecosystem: Environmental > Aquatic > Freshwater > Creek > Sediment | place: USA... | reverse complement strand
GCGCGGTGGCTCGTGATGTTTCCACGGGCGTCCTTCCGCGGTATGCCAGCCTTCTCGCACAAGATGGGAACGAGGGATTTGTTGATATAGCTCGGAGCGACCCGATTGCCGCGAAACATGAACAGGAAATCGACGATTTCGCCGGTCTTCTCGTCGACGGCCGGAGGTTGTCCGGGGCGTTCTGCCTCCCAGTCCTGTACGGCCTCACCGACGACGTAGTCTACGGGTTTGGTAAACGCCGTGCTGGTCTTGTTCACCGGGACGGCCAAGTCACACATTTTCCCGGCGCCGCTGGAAGAGTCCTCATGGGAGCGCGTGCAGCCGATACGCAGCCTCCGAATCTCGTCCGCCCTAAGGCCGCCAAATAGCCAGACGATGGTCAGGGCCTTCACCATTTTCAGTGGATAGAAATGCCGCGAGCAGGAGAACGTCTTTGTAAGGTCGGCTTGAGTCAAATTGAGGCCGGCCCACAACAATTTCGCCCAGATGTCGTCCGCGATCACGCGCGGGTTCGGTCCGATCAACGCTCGCAAACTGCGGGGCGCCCCGAAGCAATGTCGGGGATCGAAGCGGCGGGGAATCCACTCCCACTCCTGAATGTCCCGAAAGAATGTGCACAAAGATGAGAGCAGATGCGTCCGAGACTTCGCCGACAGCGGATTGCCTCGCCGTTTCTGGGCTTTTTCATCGATTTGCGTCCACTCACCAATGGTCATTCGGCAAACAGCAGCCACCCATTCCGCGGCTACCTCGCGAGTCCAGCGATCCGGGGAGACGCACTCTGGATGCGTACTCGCGGCCCAGCGACCGGCCTTGAGAAGGTACACAAAATGGCGTTTGCGACTGCTCGGCTGCAAGGTAGAGGTATTGCGCCATCGTTCCACCCAACGGACCCATTCCGGGGGAACCCCGTTGCGAGAGTCGCCAAAATGCGATCTAGCAGTTGGCTTGGATAATGGATGTGCAATGGTGCCAAGACCGGCCAGTGCTCGTGACACGACCCCGATACTGGCTCGCCTGTATCGAATGGGGGTCAACTTCCTTTCTGTTTCCAACACGTCGAGCGTGATGTCTTCCAGGCGTGGGCTCCTGGTGGCCAGCAAGAGGGTACATACGGCCCACTGCGCGTCCTTTGCGCCAAATCGACTATAGCCCCAGGAGCGGATCAGATCGACAATCCGCTTGATAGAAGCCTCAACCTGTTGCCGGCAAAAGATCCTGCACGCAAGCGCCGTTCTATCGATGATCCCGAGTTTCCTAAAGTCGTCGAAGACCCCCAACAAGTACATACCGGCGGTCAACATCTGCCGGGCATGGCTGTTGGTGTGGCGATAGCGCTTGTGGAAGGCTCTTGCTGTGGTATGAAGGATCTCGATCCACTCGTCGGAACTCCAGCCCCAGAACGCCCGCTTGCGTTTGTGCATTTCGATCAGCATGATGGTCATTGCGCCCGAACGAGACTGTGGCGGCGGGTTTATGGCATTCATCACGTCGTGCAGCGGATCGGTAAGCCGCAGGAGGGCCGCTTTGGTGTCCACCGGGAAGTGACCGTATGGCCTTTGTCGTCCGGCAAGGTAAGCGAGTTCTGCGATCTCATTCTTTCGAAGCTTCGGAGACCGGTCGTACCTGCGGGGATCGACAGGCCAGAACCACTCTGTCTCCTGCTCTGGGGTAATTGACCTAGCGGAGTTGATGTACAACTTATTCAAGGAACGCCTCCTTCACTACCCGCGTACGCCAGGCGTGGATTTCAGCCATGCCCTTCGCGAATTTGGCCGCCAGTTCGCGGCCACTCAGGTGTATATAAAGGAGAGTCGTCTGAACGCTGCGGTGTCCAGCGAAGGCGGCGATCTCGTGGACATCCCAGTTCGCTCGTGCCAGATCCGTCAGGCATAAGTGCCGCGTGCTATGTGTCGTGAACTGGAGAACCCCGCTGCGATCCGAGATTCCTTCGACGACCTTGGACCATGTCCATATGGAGATCGGTTTCCCTACATTACGCCGCGATTCGGAAACGAACAGACGGCCCCGGTCATGCGTCAAATCACGGCGGCGCTTCAGGTAGGCTGCCAACAACTCCCCGGTCGGCGGAGAATACGGCACCACACGCGAGCGACGGGTCTTTGTATTCTCAGCTCGAATCCTGACGGTTCGATGCGCCGGATCGATATCGGAACTCTCCAGCCGGCAAAGCTCCTCTCTCCGCAGCGCCGAGTCGTACGAGAGTGCCAGCATCGTGCGGTTCCGAAATGATTCCTTTCGGGCCGCGTCAAGCACGGCTTGCCACTCCTGATCGTTGGGAATCCAGGGTAGCTTCGTAAACCGCGGGATCAGTCCCCGGTCCCTGGCGCCGCCAAAGCCCTTCCCGGGAGTGTATCGGCCACGGCCTACTGGATTGTTGGACCGGAGTCCTTCTTCCCTGAGGTAGTCGTAGAACAGGCGAACCGCCGTAAGCCGTTGCTGCAAGGTCGCATTGGCCAGCCCGGAGCCGGAATCCAGCACAACCACGTTAGCCCCGCGCGGATTCGGCCGAGACGTTAGGTCCCGGACGTACGCGGCGATGTGATCCTTGTTGGCAGTACAAACGGGGACGTTCTTGGCTGCGCTGAACGTAAGGTACTCCTCCAGGGCCCGTGCGTACGCGTCGAGCGTGTTTGCAGCAAGCCCAAGATTGGCTTGGAGCACCAGCCAGCCACGGGCGACTTCGACCTTATCAGTCCGTGGGTATCGTTGCCAGCGAATCTCGGCCATCCCGTCCTTCTTGCAGATTGGACGGAATACCCGTCGCGAGGTGCTGAAACAGAATGATGAATTTTTGGTTTCAAAACAGTAATGGTGCGTTATGTCTCATGCCGCTCAGTAGGCATCGAGGCGCGATAAGAAAGGTTACAACATGTCGGTTCCACACTCGATGCAAGACTATCTCCGGATGTTCGCCGGCGAATTGGGCGAGAGAATCCTGCAAAGTTTCCCCGCGCTGCACAATCCACAAGATCCGGTGTCGCCACGGCTTGCCACCTTGCTTCGAAAGCCTTTCCCGGCACAGGCTGTAGCAGCGATGGGTGTCGCGAAAAAGTGGGAGACGGACCGGAGTGCCGCCGTAATCGCGGAGTGCGGAACGGGGAAGACTTTGATCTCGCTCGCGGCCCTGCACGTTCATAGTAATGGACGGCCATTTACTGCGATCGTGATGGCGCCTGGTCACATCACACTGAAATGGTGCAAGGAGGCTCTCGAAACGATTCCCCGTCTTCGGGTGTTTATGATTGACGGTCTGCGAGATCAAGTTCGGGATAGCAGTTCGCCGTCCGGGGTCAACGAGGTGAAGTTGCGCCGCGGGCAGATCGTCCGCGAGGGCTTGCACACCACGCTCGCCGACCTTCGGCTGCGTAAGAACCAAAAAAGCGCCCGTGCGCGCTGGCAGCAGGAAGTCTGTTCCGGACCGGCGGTATTCGTGGTCGGACGAGATAAAGGGAAGCTGTCCCACTTCTGGCGCCATGCTTACCGCGTTGCGCGTTCCGGGCATTACCAGGGAAGTGTGGTCAACCCTGATACTGGCATGCGGGTAGAGTTGGGCGAGCGCTGGCTGATCGCTACCGACTTCCGAAAGGCTCGCCTCGGCGAGGTGATCGGCGACAACAGCCAGAAGGAAGCGGACGCCGATCTGAAACCCAGGCGGCCGATCTATAGTCCGTTATGGCAGGCCGACGGTAAGAGAATCCGTCGTGTAGCGCCGCTCGATTTCATTGGACGTTACGAGCCCGCGACATTCTGCACCACCTCGCTATGTAGCTGAAAACTTGGATCGTGACGTTATCGATTCTGCGTTGACGGGGACGTTTGACGGGCGGTCGCTGAGACCGCCTCCACCCAGTTCTTCGCCCGGAACCGAGCCCTCCGTCTCGAACAGCTCTATTCGTGCCGCACTACCTGAACTTACTCCTCTTCGCGCAGCCACCCTCTTGTTTGAATCGGAGCCCGGCCGGGATGAGAACTGACTGTCATAGGCAGTCCGCAGCGAATCCAGTAACACTCGCAATTCCAGAAGCGATCGCAGCGCGACAGGCATGATCGATGTTGATTATGCCATGAGACCGTGATCGCTGCACGGATTTGTTCCGCCTGACATGCCGCCTGCCGTTGCTCGTGTATGGGAAACCGATTGAGGCATGCTCAAGAAAGTTGTAGTATTGTGTTATGGCCCAGTCTCATCGGGAAGCAGCGCGGCGGCTTTTTGAGATCGCCGAACAGCAGCAGGGATTCTTCACCACGAAGCAAGCCAAGGCGGCTGGATTCGCCGAGAACACGCATCCCTACCACGTCCAGGCTGGAAACTGGATCCGTGAGCACCGCGGTATTTATCGGCTCGCCCTGTTTCCGATGGCCGATCGGCCGGATCTCGTCCTTTGGGCACTCTGGTCCCGTAACCGAGAGGAGGAGGTCGAGGGTGTATACAGCCATCAAACGGCGCTGAGCCTCTACGACCTGTCGGATCTGAATCCCGCAAAGCTCCACATGACCGTTCCGACCGATTTCCGGCGAAATAGCGACATTCCCGGAATCCTGGTACTGCACTATGCTGATCTGCCCGAGAGCGACGTACAGAACGCGCAGGGCTTCAAGTTTACGCGACCCCTGCGGACGATCCTTGACCTGATCGAGGCTGACACAGTGGAACGAAACTTCATCCGCCAGGCACTGAGGCAGGCTATCGACCGTGGTCTGATCAGCCGGCAACAGATTCGCAACGCGCGAATGAGCGGACCTGCTCGCAAGATCGTAGAGGACGTACTGCGACGAGTTGCGTAATGCCGTCACCCATAACATACACAAGCGCGGGAGCATTTCGGAGGGCCCTCGAAGAACGTCTGAAGCGGACGTCGATGAGCGAGCAAGTCGATCTCAACCGCCTTCGCCGACAGGTAGCATTCGACCGCCTGTTGGCCAGGTTGTTCCTGGAGGAACCGCCACCCTGGGTACTGAAGGGCGGCTATGCGCTGGAACTCCGCTTCAAGGCGGCTCGGTCTACGGTGGACATCGATCTGACGGTGCAGCGGGTCCCTCCATCGGCTCTCGACGACCAGAACCAGATCGTACGGGAAATGCTGCAAACCGCGGCGGCGATGCCTCTCGGCGACTGGTTCGAGTTTTCGTTCGGACCGCCTGCCATGGATCTGACCGCCGCGCCGTACGGCGGTGCTCGCTACCCAGTCGAAGCTCGGATGGACGAGCGGATCTTCGCTCTATTTCACCTGGACGCCGGCATTGGTGACGTCGTGTCGCCGCCGCTGGAAACGATCGTCTGCAGGGACTGGCTGGGATTTGCAGGCATCCAGCCCTCGCGGGTTCGGATGATCGCTCGGGAGCAGCAGTTCGCCGAAAAGCTCCACGCCTACACGCTGCCGCGCCACTCAGCGAACAGCAGGGTGAAGGATCTGTTAGACATGGCTCTCCTGATTAGCTCGGGTGGGCTGGATAGGCGGCGGGTTGCGGACGCGTTGCATCTGACGTTTGAGAGAAGAGGAACACACAACCTGCCTCCGAGTTTGGTCTCACCGCCAGCGGATTGGCAGATCCCGTTTCGTGCCCTGGCGGAGGAATGCAGGCTCACGGGCGATCTCGCCGCGGTGTTTGCGGAAGTACAGGAGTTTCTCGACGAAGTGCGAGCACAGCGCAGCAAGCGGTGAACGCGGTATGACCGAGAACGGATCAGAGTCCCTTCCATTCGAACCACCGGAGGAGGAAAACCCTCGTCTCCGCGAAGAAAATGCTCGCCTGCGGCGGCTGCTGGCCGCTCACAGCATTCCGATTCCACAACTGGCGCCCGAGAAGCCGCCGGCCACCAAAGCCGTCAAGCCGGCTCCTCCGGTGGACAAAGAGGAGCGAGCCAGAAGGAGAATCGCACTGTTTCGAAGCTTATTTCACGGGAGAGAGGATGTCTACGCAAGGCGATGGGAGAACGATGACGGCCGGCACGGTTATGTGCCAGCGCACGTGAAGAACTGGAAGGCCATCAACAAAAGCCGCCCGGAGGATCGCAAAAAAGTCGCACAGAAGACACGGAAGTTCCTCCCAATGACCGACGCCGTCATCGAGAATCATCTCCTGGGCAAGGAGACCATCGGCGTGTATCCGCTCCTGCCAGAGGAAACGTGCTGGTTTCTCGCGGCGGATTTCGACAAGAAGACCTGGGAGTATGACGCTTTGGCTTTCCTGGAGACTTGTCAGGAGTCGAATGTGCCCGCCGCCTTGGAACGCTCTCGTTCCGGAAAGGGCGGCCACATTTGGATTTTCTTCGACCGCGCGCTGCAGGCGATTACCGCGCGTAAACTTGGATGCGTGCTCCTCACTCGAACGATGGAGCGGAGACATCAGGTCGGCCTCGATTCCTACGATCGGTTCTTTCCAAACCAGGACACGATGCCCAAAGGAGGGTTCGGCAATCTGATCGCTCTCCCTTTGCAGTTCGCGCCTCGCAAGCTGGGCAACAGTGTTTTTATCGACGCTGGCTTCAACCCGTACCCGGACCAATGGCAGTTTCTATCTACGATTCGACGCATGCCCGGCGACGCCGCCGAGGAAATTGTTGCGGAGGCTCAGCGCAAAGGCGACCTTATTGGGGTCCGGATGAGCATCACCGATGATGAGGGCGCACAGGATCCCTGGACCTTGCCGCCTTCCCGCAAGCGCAGGGAGCGGCCGATCGAAGGGCCGCTACCAAAGACTGTTCAAGTTACTCGCGCGAATCTGGTTTACGTGGAAAAGAAGGACCTGCCACCAGCCATGCTGAATCGGTTGCTCCGGCTGGCGGCATTTCAGAATCCCGAGTTCTACAAGGCGCAGGCGATGCGGCTCCCCACCTACAACAAGCCGCGTGTAATCGCATGCGGCCAGGAATTCCCTCAGCATATCGCTGTGCCCCGTGGGTGTCTAACGGAGACAATGGCTCTTCTGGAATCGCACAAGATTCGGCCTGAGGTTCGCGACGAACGGTTCGCTGGGACGCCTATTGAAGCTGAGTTCCAGGGACAGCTTCGGCCGCTCCAGGAGGAAGCCGTCGCGAAAATCACCAGCCACGACGAAGGCATCCTGTGCGCGCCGACGGCATTCGGGAAGACCGCCGTTGCGGCCTGGCTGATTGCGAAGCGTAAAGTGAATACGCTGGTGGTCGTTCACCGACAGCAGTTGCTCGACCAGTGGCAGGGGCGCCTTGGCATGTTTCTGGATTTGCCGGCCAAGGCGATCGGACATGTCGGCGGTGGGAAAGCGGAACGGACGGGCTGCGTGGACGTCGCGGTTATCCAAAGCCTGTATCGTCAAGACGAGGTGAAGGACTTCGTGGCGGAATACGGTCAGGTGATCGTGGATGAATGCCACCATATTTCCGCTTTCACGTTCGAACAGGTGATGCGGCAGGTGAAGGCCAAGTATGTCGTAGGCCTGACTGCTACCCCGACCCGCAAGGACGGGCATCATCCGATCATCTACATGCAGTGCGGCCCCGTACGGTTCAGCATGAGCGCCCGGACGATGACCGAAACAACGCCCTTCGAGCACAAGGTGGCTCCGCGTTATACCGAGTTCCGGATGGCGCCTGAACTGACCGAAATCACGATCCAAGACATCTACGCCGCACTCGTCGGCGATGTCTTGCGTAACGAGATGATCGCCGATGACATCGTGCGTGCTGTAGAATCAGGACGTTGCCCGCTGCTTTTGACTGGGCGGACCGAACACCTCCAGTTTTTCGCAAGCCGACTCGCGGGCGTTGCCAAACATGTTTTCGTTTTAAAAGGAGGCATGGGAAAGAAGCAGCGCCGAGAGATAGCGGCGGCCCTGGCATCCGTGCCGGAGGACGAATCGCGGGTAATCCTGGCGACTGGGAGCTACATAGGCGAAGGATTTGACGACGCGCGCCTCGACACGCTATTCCTGGCGATGCCGATCTCCTGGAAAGGGACGCTGCAGCAGTACGTGGGCCGGTTGCATCGTCTCCACGACAACAAGCGAATCGTGCAGGTCTACGACTACGTGGATCACTATGTTCCGATGCTGGCGAGGATGTACGAGCGCAGGCTGAAGGGCTACAGCGCGATTGGATACGTGATCGAGGCAGAAGCCTTTCTGCCAGATTCTCCGGCGCCTTTAAGCGGTAGAGTGGGGAGCGCATAGAGGAACGGTATGGGTGTAAAGCGAGAAAGAGGACACGCAGCGGGTAAACGGCCTCGGCTGAGTAAGGCACAGCTCGATGAGCTTGTCGAGGAAGCGCTGGTGGATGCCTACGGCGAGTCGGAACAAGTGACCGGCTTCTATACCATGATGGAGAACGACCTTCGACTTCCTTTCGAGACGGAGATTCTTGGCATGACCGTGATTGTGGAAGGCATTGATATCACCGAAGACGACCAACTCGTTGCGGTGTGCCGGAAGAATAAGACCAAGCAACGGATCTCACTCTCGGAACTGCCGCTGCCCTTGGCGCTCCCGAAGGGAGCCGAGTGGATCGCTGCGTATCGATACTGGCGAACGGGCAAGATTCGATGAGCACGAGAGTTCGAAAACACTCGGGGACCCGCTCTGCCCGCCGGGACACCAGCCTACGCAGGGACGTGCAAGAGGCTGTCGACCGTATCTGGCCGGATGGAATCGTCGAGATGCCGCTTGATCCGGATGAGTCATATTTCATCGAACTTCGCCCGAAGCTATCAAGAGCCCTCCGCCGCATCCGGAACACGCGCCTCGTCTACGAGCGCGAAGCAGACGGAGGGCCTGTCTGGTGGGAGGAGTCGGATCCCGAAGAGGACCCACCGGATGAAATCGAGCGATCACGTTCGTATCACACGTTCTTCGTCAGCCCCGATGGCGAAGGCTTTACATTCGAAACGGAAGCCGAAGGCATAACAGAACCTGAGTTCATGACCGATGACTTTGCAGAAGCCGGGTGGGGAGAAGAACTGCCCGTAAGCCGAATTTCCGGTAGCGGCAGAACCGGCTGGGCCGTCGCGGTGTCCCTGTTGGCACCCTTTGCCGTCATCGAACTGGGCGACATGGTTACCTTTGAGGACGGCAGTACGACGGAGGCTGAGATTGAATCCTATGCCCAAACGGCGGATGGCGAGCTGATCGACCCAGAAAAGAACTGCCGGGAGGTTTATGGCGCCTCAGCATACAAGACCATTTTGAGCTTGCGCGCCAAGATCGCAGGCATCCTTGAAGGATTTGGAATTACAGTGCTGCCAGCGGAAGAATGGCGGAAAACTGTGCCCTGGTTGCGAGGCAGTGAGGAAACCCTCATAGGACTCGACGGAAGAGCGATCCGCGTGCTGGACACGTTCTTTTTCGAAAGCCTTTGAGAGAGGCCTCCCGATTTCTCACCTGCCAGACCCAGGATGTACTGCTCGCGGTTCCTGCCAAAATGTTCGTAAGCCACGTTCTTGAGCCAGGGTGGCGCGCTTCGGTTATCGGCACACCCCCCTATTGCTTATGTCTCAGCCGGCGGCCGGAACGTTTCACATTCCCGGAAGCCGAAGTACATCGTCATGTGGAATCGGCTGCACTCTTGACTGGTTGCCAGCGCGAATGCGCTGGATACGCTCCACGACGGCCGCGGAGCTCAGAGCCTCAACTGGAATCTGCCATGGCGCGAACTTGACCACCTGCGTTCCCGCCAGCACGTTGGTGCGGAGCAACTCCCGGACCGTCCGCATGCTCACGCCGAGGCGCTCGGCAGCTTGTTCGGCGGTCAGTGTGCCGCGTGCACGCATGTTGTTCGGGTCATAATTCGGCAGGTTTTGCTTGCTGCGCAGGGAACACACCAGATGTTTCCTCCAGGTGTTCCCATACCCCGTGACAAAGCCCAGCCGGTTCAGAGTGCTCGCGATGACGTCGTCCGGATAAAGGCCAGCCATTTGCTTCACGACCTCCACAGCCTCGAGCGCAGTGCTATGGTTGTGTTCGCCGGACTTCGGTTTCGAGACGCGCAATTCCGTGTGCCGTCCGCCCGACCAATGTACCAGCATGACCACGTGGTTGGCGGTCTGGTCTATATCGACGACGATCTCCTCAATAAGGGTTCGGATTATCCTCTGCTTGATCCGTAAGGCTGTCCCCGATGCGTTCCAGACCGACTCCAGGTCTGCTGCAAGCCGAAGCAGTGATGCTTTGTCCGGGATTTGCACGGCGTCCACTAAAGCTTGCACAGTTTGGAAGTTGGCCTCCAATGCCGCGACATGCGACAGCGCCGCATTCCATCTGGCCTCCAGCTCTCCAGTCACCAATCGATTCTCGGGGTCCGCGGCTTCGTAACGGCGCTCTACCAACCGGGCTTGATAACGTGCCTGTTCGAGTTCGAGCGAAAGCGCTTGCATTTGCGCCTGCTTTTGGCCTGCCGCACGTTCTGCTGCCTGCAGGGCAGCCTCGATCGCGCTGCCCTCGACGGCACGAAGTATCTCAGCGGCAATCCGCTGCTCGGGCCTGGCACCGGCGAAAGAGATGCACTTCTGTCCACCATGGACGATGTTCACTCCCCTGCAGGCGTAACGGACCAGATCGCCGCGACCGGAATAGTAGGTGTAGAGCATGCGGCCGCACCGCCGGCATCGCAAGAGGCCGGTGAGCAATCCGTGGCCCCCACGGCCCGCCTTGCGCGTACTCCCGGTGAGCATGAAGTTATTTTCGCTGAGCACCTTCTGATTGCGTTCGAACTGCTCCCACGTGATATAGCCCTCATGATGTTCCTTAATCAAAACGCCCCACTCATCGACGGGCTTCCGGTGACCCACAGTCTTCTTTGCCCTTCCCTCAACAACGGCGGTTCGGGATCCTGTCTTGCCAAATGCATAAGCGCCCGCAAAGACGGGATTGATCAGAATACTAAGGACAGCATGATAGACAGGTTGCCTCCATTGAATCTTTGAACCGGTCGGATCAGGATGATGGACTGGCAACTGAATTCCCTGGCTTCGGAATTCCATCAGAACTTGACGGGCGCTGCCCAGCGCCGCGAAACGCTCGAAAACGGACCGAATCGCCTGCTGGACTCGCCGATCGGGATCGAACTCGATTTTCCCACTTGGCGCCCAACAATAGCCCGCAGGCAGGTTGCACTGGAATTCGCCGCGCCGAGCCTTCTGGCGCATTGCTTCGAATGACCGCTGCCGGAACAGGTGAAGTTCGAATTCATTCATTGTGCCCTTCAGCCCGAGGAGCAATCGATCATTCGGCAAGCGCGCATCGTAGATTCCTTCCGGATCGATGACGACTGCCCCCACAACTCCGCACAACTCGATCAGATGATGCCAATCCCGACCGTTCCGCGCCAGTCGGGAAGCTTCGATGGACAGGATGGCACCTACTTGGCCGGCACAAACCTCCGCGACCAGCCGCTGGAACCCTGGGCGTTCTACCAGGCCGGATCCCGATTTGCCCAGGTCCTCATCAATAGTAACCACATCGCTGAAGCCTAGCTCCTTGGCATATTCAACGAGATTGTACTGCCGGCGCTGGCTTTCGAGATTGTGCAAGACCTGGATAACAGTCGACTGCCGAACGTACACAATCGCCCGGCGGCGAAGATGGTCCGGAGTGACTTTATCGCTCGTCATGAACACCTCCCGTCTTCCTCCGCTTCGGCTCCAGCGGCGCTCAGCAAGGGGTCGGCCAAGACCTGTTCGACTTCCGTCTGCTTTTCAGCAGGCACGCGAACGACTTCCTGAAGATCAAGCGGCAACAGTAACTGTCGCGCCGCTGGTTTCCTGTTCATCAGCACAGTGTCCTCCTTGAAATGACTTCACGCTTCCCTACGGCTGAAAACGTGCTCATGGAGACTTTAGACCATCCAGCAGGCGGCGCAGTTCGGCCAAGGCACGCAATCCGATGACGGGGTCGGCGACCTCCATCGCGGTGCAGCGCCCAGGATCTGTCATCCAACGCGGAATCGCGAGGACAATACCACTGGGCGTCTCGCAGTAAAGGTCATCGATGCCGGCGACCCTGGCGGTCTTGACCAACCTCAGTTTGCAGCCGCAAAACGGGTGCCAGCGATAAAGCACCGTTATCTCTCGGGTCCGATAGGTATTACGTGATTGGCTTGTTTATGCCGCACTGGTTCGACTATGCCATATGCGACGAGGCCGGAATCTCGGTGCTGTCGATGTCCAGTACGACCCGCTGCGGGGAATCGAGGGCTTCCGCCTTGGCGATGAGTTCCCGGTTGATGCGGGACAAACTGCGGAAGTTCGCCTCCTCGTGGTGCGCTAAAAAACCCCGGCGATCTCTGCCTGGCATCATCCTCAATGCGCCACAGTACTGGCCGCGGTTCGCGCCGCGGCCGGAACCTGGAGGAACTTCCCAGTGGAGAGCACCCGGCGTGTAAAACGCGCAAGGTGGACCGCACCCTTGAAGTAAAACTCCTTGTTGATGCGGACGCCGACGGAAGTGTGGCCGGGGCCTTCCGGTTCGAAATGAATCTCGGCTTTGCCTTGCAGTTCGCCATCCACGTAGCTGCGGTATTCCTTGCCGTCGTAGACCTGCGCCACGGAATGCCAGGTGTCCAGCGGGTACAGCTTTTCGCGGTTCAAAATGGCGCGATTCACGGTCGGTGTATGCACAAAGGCGTCCAGGCACCACTGGTTGTTGATCACGCGAATCTCAAACAGAAATCGAGTGTCCGTGTCCGCGCCCGTCTTAGGGTCCTGCTCCGCCAGGTGGAACCACCGCTGCTCCGGGGCGCCGCCTGTTTCGGGCCGAAAGATCGCCTCAAAAGTGAAAGCCTGAGCGCCTGCCAGCGGATGTTCGTTGATAAATAGCGCGTCGTCGACACCGTTGAACTGCACGGCCTTTCCTACCGGTGTGTCGATCACTTTCGGGTGGCCGAGCACCATGGTGGAAACGCCGCCGATCGTATCCAGGCGATCGAAGGTCCATGTCTTTGTTTCGGGCGGCTCGGCGCTGTGCATCCATCGCAGACAGACCAAAGCCAGGCCCGCGGTCACCAGTATGCTGGGCAGAACTTTCGAGGAAGTCAATTAAAACGCTCCAAGCCCTTAGACTTCCACACCGCGGTGGAATCGGGGCGCAGCAAATATTTGAGGAATGCGAGCGCATCCTCCCGATGGGCCGCTCTGGCGGAAACCGCGAGAGACATGTCGATCCAGGCCGCCAGTTCGCGCGGCAGCGGTCCAACCAACTCGATTTCCTTATAAGGGAGGATCTCGCAGATAGCCTGCAGAGCCATATCGCCCTCGCCGCGCGCCAGTGCACGCCCACCCTCTCCCTGCGTGCTGATGGGACTGTTGACCCCGGCGAACTCCGGCCGCTTGATCACGTTGTCTTCGATCACTTTCGCCACCATACTGCCGCCGGCGGGGTTCGACCGCATCACAGCCTTTGCGCCACGCAGCGCGGTTGCCAGCTTTTCCACGGTCGATATGTCGGGATGCGGTGCGCCGGCACGCACAGCCAGGCCCATCTCTGAGCGGCCCAGCGGCATGAAAGTGCTGGGCACGACGCCGCCATCTAACGAGAGCGTGCTCATCAGCTCGAACGGCAGCGAAACGATGTCGGCGGGCGGATTGGCCGTCTTTGCGGCGCTGACGATGTTACCCATGCCTACCGACGTCACAGCGACCTTCTTGCCTGTCTCTTTGGTGTAGGCAGCGGCAAGATCCAGCAGGCCGGCATTATAAACAACGCCAGGGACCAGCACGCGGATATCGGCGGCGGCATACTTGGCAGCCGCCTCCTGAGCTTCGGGAGATGGTGGGCGCTTTCCCTGGGCGTGAGCCGGCGCGGGAGCGGCAATGAGTCCCATTGCCAACAACGTGACCGTGATACCAGAAACATTCGAGCGGCGCATATTCTACTCTTGTGGCTGGTTCCCACGCTGCGCCGGCCTCGCAGGGGGAGTTTTCGATCCCTGGCGGCTTAAGAACGCCAGCAGATCTTGAAATTCATCGGACGCCAGCCGCCGATCGTAATCAGTCGGCATTAGACTCTTTGACTGATACTCCACGGTGCGTAGGTCGTCACGATTGAACGAGTGGATTGTGTTATCCGAACCCAGCACTTGTAGAGAAAAGTTGTCCTCGTTCCTGACAACTCCGGAAATAGTTTGCCCATCGCGGGTGACGACTCGCACCTGCTGGTAGAGAGACGAGGCTTCTAGACTGGAATCGTGATGGCCGCCATCGGTCGCGACGCGATGTTGGGGCTTGGTGAGCGCATCTCGAATCGATCCGATTTTGCGCCGGTTGGCCAGGCTGCAGAGGTCGGGGCCCGTAAGGCCGCCCTTCCCATGAATCATGTGACACTCGCCGCAGCCGCCTTTCCCCCAAAATACCTGTTCGCCATGCGCAACGTCGCCCTTTTCCGGCATGTCGATGGCAGAGGACCGCAAGCCCCGTATGAACGTGGTCACTTTCCAGGCATCCGTAGCAGAAAGGCCGGAAGGCGGCATCAGGGTGTTGGGGATTCCGTCCTCGATCGCGTCGAATAATTCGCGGTCGGTCGTCCTGAGGTAACGGCGAGCGTTGGCAGCCAGCGCGGGAGCACGGTCTCCCCCGGCGCCGTCGTGACCGTGGCACCCGGTGCAAACCCGGTTGAAGATGTCTTGTCCTTCGGCGGCGGCTTCGTTATTCCCACTGAACGGATTGGCAGCGGGCCGGGCGGCCGTGTTTTGCGCATTACCGCTGACAACCCATGCGGCGGCCGCTAGCGTGGAGAGCATGACCCGGAGCAGGAGCCGTTGATGAC
>Ga0075030_100003265_pt1 | contig 14753 bp, 8 predicted proteins | sample LitLauG_LLR_2012_FD_71393 | JGI IMG/M metagenome (GOLD analysis project Ga0075030, IMG submission 71393) | Freshwater sediment microbial communities from Pennsylvania, USA - Little Laurel Run_MetaG_LLR_2012 | ecosystem: Environmental > Aquatic > Freshwater > Creek > Sediment | place: USA... | reverse complement strand
GGAAAAATGGGAACGTCTTCAACAAGGAGAGGGAGCCATGAGCCAAAAGCAGCATCTGAATTTTGACGACCTTGTTTCACGGCGCGAATTTATGAAAGATCTGGGGCTGGCGGGTACTGTTGCGCTGCTCGCCTTTACCGGCGGTTGCGAGCAGATCATCGAAATTATTGAAAATCGGCCCATGCGCAAGAACGTCGACAATCTCGGCCCCGGTGATCCCATGGTCGTGGCCTATAAGGCAGCGGTTACTGCCATGAAGAACCTGTACACAACCAATCCCACCGATCAGCGCAACTGGGTCAACCAGGCGCTCATCCACAATAATCATTGTCCTCATGGGAATTGGTACTTCCTGCCCTGGCACCGCGCTTATCTTCTGTACTTCGAGCGAATCTGTCGCAAGTACAGCGGAAATCTCGATTTCGCCTTACCCTACTGGAATTGGACGTCCAGCCCTACGGTCCCATCCGTGTTTTGGGATGGTACTTCCGGTTCGTGCGCGGCGCCTTGCCCGCCCACATCAGTGTCGAGTTCAGCCAATCCACTGTTTGATTGTTCGCGAGCCATCACCTCGAGCGACGCCGTCAGTTCTGCGTTTGTCGGCATCCCCGTTATGGAAAGCATCTTGCAAGAGCCGAACTTTTTTAACTTTGCTAGCTACCAAGCCGTTGGACAGCGCGATTTTGCCGGCTATGGTCTTTTGGAAGAAACACCGCACAACCACGTGCATGGATTTATTGGTGGCTATATGGGCGCATACTGCTCGCCCATGGACCCAGTTTTTTGGACTCATCATTGCATGATTGATGCCTGCTGGGTCAATTGGAACATCACGCGCGGAAATCCAAACACGAACGATAATAACTGGCTCACATTTTCTCTGGTGGATTTTGTGGACGAGAACAACAATCCGGTCAACATTCCCATTGTGGATACCCTCCTTTACCCGATCCTCGCTTACCAATATGAGCCATCGCAGATGGGAAACACCGTGGCTCAGGTGCCGACACCCCGATCCGCGGAAGCGTCACTGGGAACTAAGAGCGCGACGATCTTCCCCTTTGCCAGTGCGTTTGCGGCTGCTAGTGATCCCCAGGGTCTTCCGTCTGGCCGGAAATTATCGAAGTCGGAAGCGAAGACACTGGTGAACTTCCTCAAGAAAGGAGCTCCGGTCAAGCTGGAATATACTAGCCGCTATGAGTTGGTGCGCGCGCTTAACGTTGAGGTCGGACGACCGATCACCGCTTCTATTAAAATCGAGCCAAACAAGGTAAGGGCGGCTTTGGATATTCAAAGCCGCAATCGGCTGTATCTCACCGTCGCAGGAATCACGATGCCGAAACGATCTGACGAGTTTGTGCGAGTATTTCTGAACAAACCTGATGCCTCGACGGAAACTCCCCTCAGCGATCCTCATTATGCGGGCAGCTTCGCCTTCTTTGTGGACGAGCACGGTATGCATGGCAACACCGCCCCGAATGCCGGCTTCGTTGTGGACACAACGGAAGCATTACGAAAGCTTAATCAGGTTGCAGCCTTGTCCGAAAATGTCGAGGTGCAACTCGTATCCATGCTTTACGACCATCGAACCGCAGAGGGGGAGCAGTTTACCCTTCAGAAGCTGGAATTGGGAATCGCACCCCCGCCGAACGTCACGAAGTTAAAGCTAAGCATGTAACTGGGGGCCTGTTCGAATGTGGTTGAACTTGTTTCTTGCCAGTTGTATGTGGTGTCTCCATGTCATGCAGACAGCCGCGCCGGGAAAGGCTGTGGAGTCAACTAGCGACGTCACTCTCACTGAGATACAGCCTGCGGCGCGGATTCAGCTTCCTGCCGCTATCCGCGCAGCGCCTGCCCCGATTCTAGAAATTCCCCTCGTCAGAATATCGAATCCACAGGAGATGAGTTTCTCGATTTTTGTATCCCTGGAGTGGTCGCGTCCCGCTCAGAGGGCCGCCGGAAAAGAAAAAATATTACTCGGAAATTTCACTGTTTACCCACCTGACCGGCCGGGCAATTACATATTACGGGCCTCAACTACCTTCGAGAAACTAAAAGCACTTGGTGCGGACTTGGGCCGAGATCAGATTGTCGTGGCGCTGGAGATGAAGCGGACCAACCCTAATCAACCTTGGTCGCCGGTTGAAGTAGAAATCGGGCCGCTACGCTGGCGGTCCGATAATTCCTAGTAAGGGCGCTCGCACGCCAAGAATGGTCTTGAAGTTTTTCGCTGTTTACCACTGCACAGGTGCAGCGTATAAACTAGCCGCATCAGATTGTGCGGTCCCCGTCTGATTGCCCACCTCTGAGCATCCAAAACAGAAGGTATGCCCATGGCCGAGGTTCAGTTCACCTATCACATCGGGCTGGCGCGCTCGGTTTTCAAGAACCCGCGTTTGGGTTTGAAGTTGGGACACTAGCGGACGGTATGCGGTTAACTCGTCGGAAACCGTAATGGCCGCTGGCCGTGGTAAAGAAGAATGCAAGGTCTTTACAGCGAGTGTTCAATTCGAGGATTCGAAGATAGGCCAAACCTTCCGCCGGGGCGTAATTCTCGATTCTCTGATGGGAACGGCAATGAAAGGCACGCGACACAGCGAAGAGCAGATCATCGCGAGCCCTGAAGCAAAGCGAAGCAGGATTGACGACGGCGGGGTCGGCGGGGGTCGCAGTCTGAAACCACGCGCGCGTAGAAGGGTCATCTCTAAGTGGGCATCCAGGTACGGATTTGTCCAATTGCCAACTGCCTTGCTGCCTGTCAAGCTGCTACCGTATTCGCTACTTCCATTAGAACTCGTACCGCAGCGCGAACTGCATTACGCGCGGTTGCGTCAGCAAACTCGTGTAGGCGCCGAAACTGTTCGGCTGCTGTGTCAGCGACGTGAGCAGAGACGACGACCCTATGCCTTGCGCGTTAAACCGTGTCAGGTTGGGGACGTTGAACACTTCCCAGCGGAATTGGACCCTGTGAGCTTCGTTGTAGGGCATCTTCCAGTTCTTGGCAAGGCTCATGTCCAAACCGGCGTAGCCGTCGCCTCGCAGGACGTTGCGCGAGCCGACCTGCCCGGGAAGTGGCAAGGTGAAGTCCTGCTGCGCTGCAGCCGGATCGGAGAAAACATTAACCGTGCCGTTGCCTTTGAACGTGCCTGTCTTCGGTCTGGTGGTCATCTGCGTGACCGCAGTGAGGAACCAATCCGTTGGCCAGCGCTGGCCTCCATCCACGCTGAAGGGAAATCCGCTGGTCCAGCGGGCGATGCCGGAAAGTTGCCAGTTGCCGATGAAAGCGTCCAACACTCCGCTGGCATTTGTGGCAATGGCCCGTCCTTTGCCGAAGGGGAGGTCGGCGACCCAATCGAGGTTGAGCTGATGAGTAAGATCGAAGTCAGAAGGTGCGCGGGCCAGCCTCGGAGAAAATGCATTGGCCAGGCGCGTGCCGACCAGGCCGATGTTCTGATAGCCGTACACCGCAAAGCCGACGCGTGATGCTGCAGAGGTTATATCGAGCGACTTGGAGAAGGTATAGTTCAGGTCGAACTGAACGCCGTGACTGAACTGTTTTCTCAAGTTGGCCTGCAGCGCGTGGTAAGTCGAACTGCCGATGGAACTCCAGCCATACATGGAAAACGCTTGGTTGTTCAAGAACTGGCCGGAATTGTTGCCCAGCAAGCCGGGAGGTCCGTTGAAGTAGTAGGAGCCGGAGCCGATGTTGTCCCCGAGCCCGCCGTAGGAGTCAATGTCTGCCAACCCCACAATCTCGTCGCCGATTACGGAAAGGCCCGGGTTGTAATAGAGATTGAAAACTTCCTGGATCAGGCTGTCAGTGGGATTCGGCGTCGGAACCAAGCCGGTACCAAAAGTGTCGGTGTAGTAAGACGCCCCCGGCCGGAGCGGCTGAATCATGTCAATCCAGTACTGGGCCGTCTTGCCTAGCCCGGCGGCGGTGACGCCGGCAATCTGGACGGTCGTCGGGAACCCTTGATAGAAGTTTGTCGGCTGTCCGCCGTTGTTGGCCAGGGCAAATTGTCTCGCCAGATTCGAGATGGCGGAAGCCGCTGTGTAGTAATCGATTCCGGTCTTCGGGTCCACGATATCCAGCGGTTGAGCGAGATCGCGCTGCGTGAGGAGCCGGCGCCCAAAACGGCCAACATACGACAGTTGCAGCGAGAATCGTTTCGGCAGCTCTCGACCGATGGAAAAATCGGCGGTGTAGGCATGAGGAGTCTTCATCGTGTTGTCAACCCCCCACAAGTTAGCTTGGGCGTTGGTGGCAGGTATCTGTGGCCAAGGCGGGCTCGTCGATGGTGGCGGCAGCAAGAAGGGAACGCCGTTGATATTGGTCTGCGGGATATTGTGGATGCCGGTGATCCGCGGCAGATCCTCGGCGCTGGTCACGCCAAACGTGCAGCAGGCGTTTTGAATGGTTGTGGACAAACCAGCCGCGCCGACCTGGTCGAAGCTGTTCAGAAGCGCGAAGCCCGCGCGGTCGTAAACCCGACTGAGCCCCAGGCGGACCACAGTTTTGTCGTTATCGCCAAAAAGCTTCTTGAGCACGCCGCCCGCCGGACGCGGCGAATAGGCGATCGAAATGCGCGGCGACAAATCGGTTTTTTCGAGCGGATAGAAGCCCGGCCCGCGACCCAGGTTGAACTCGATCGGCCCCATTCCGCCGTAGCCGATCCCTTGGTGCATATTCTTCACGTTCTGATTGAACTGGGTTCCCAAGCCGAAAGTTGGGAAGGTCTGGTACCCGTTGGTCTCCCAGGGCGCGGGAAAGAAAGACCAGCGCAATCCGTACGTCACAGTAAGATTCGGTTTCACGCGCCATGTGTCCTGCCCGTAAAACTCGTACCAGTCCAGCCCATACCGCCGGTTGAGCGGAGCGCCCTGCGGTTGAGCATTGCCGCCCTTGTCCAGGTTGTAGTTGGCGACCACGTCCGAGACCATGCCGTACAGGGCCAGCAGGGGACGGTCGTATTGCGTGGCGGTCTGAGGCTCAGGACCGACAATGCCTGGATGCCCGGCGGTGTTGGTCGGATCGAGCGTGCTGGTGGTGCCTGCAAAACCGATGGGAGAGGTCCAGTTGGTGGTGCCCAGTCCGATAGTGTTGGAGTGAAGGTAACTGGTCCGGGGATCGCGAGCTATTCCGATCGCGGTGCCGAACTGGAAGCTGTGGGTTCCCTTAGTCCACGAAACATCGTCCACCAGGTTGTGCAGCGGCACCTGGAAGCTGTGGCTGAAGCTGATGCCTTGATCCAGGCCCAGGAATTCATTCCATTGCTGGTCCGTGTTGCCAATGAGCCCAAAACTCTGCCGCGTGAATCCCCAATGGAAGGAATTGGTGAGGTTGGGACTGAGAATCGAAACGTAACCAAAGGCAAATCCCTTGCTGTAGTCAACGACGGTTTGTTGCGGAGGATCGCTAGGCAAGAAAGGGGCGCCCTGGTTGCGGAAATCTTGCAGTGAACCGCGCCAAAAAAGAGTGTGCTTGCCGTCCGAGGTGAGTTGGTAATCCAGGCGCGCAATGAAAGCATCGTTGTCCTCGCTGGTCGGAGCGCGGAAAACCAAACCGGCGTAGTTGAGACCATCTCCCGCGAAAGGATCGTTGGTCACGGTCTTGCCGGTGCAGAAGGTCTGGTCGAGATACCCGGTGTGGTTGGTCACGTCGAGCATGGCCGGATCGATCCCAATGCCTTTGGGATCAAGAAGCCTGAGCTGATCCTTGTTCCACACAGTTGTCCCGCCGCCTGCGTTTACATACTGAAAGATCCCCTGGCAGAAAGATGGCGTGGGAATCACGCGTTCCGCGCGTTCCTCCTCCCGCTTGCGGGTCCCTTCATAGTTGGTGAAGAAGAACAGCTTGTCTTTGCGAAGCGGCCCGCCGATCGACACCCCGAAGATATTGCGATTCAGTTGCAAAGGCTTGTTCGGGAGACCGATGTTCAACTGTGATTGCTTCACCAGGTAATCATTGGCGCTGGTAATCGTGTTGCGCAGATATTCGTAGAGTGCACCGTGCAGCGCATTCGTGCCGCTTTTCGTTACCAGCGCCACTTGGGCACCCGAACCCTGCCCCTGATCAGCACCGTAATTCGTGGTAGTGACGCGGAATTCTTGAACCGAGTCCTGCGTGATCGGCAAGACCGACTTGAAGGCGTAGCCATTCGCTTGATCGTTAACGTCCACACCGTCGAGCGTGATGTTGCTCTGATCGCTCCGTGCCCCATTCACCGCTCCATTGCGGGTGTCCTGGTCCTTCAGAACAGGATCATCGTCGATATTCCTGCCCGTATACGTGACTCCGGCCTGCAAGCTCAGAAGATCGGGGACGTTTCGGCCCTCCAGAGGAATCTGACGCACTTGTCGTTCGTCGAAGGAATTTCCGAGCGAAGCGTCCACCAGATTTATGGCCGGAATCTCCGATGTGACGGTAACCACTTCCCCTGCCGCGCCGACTTTCAGTTGCACGTTGGCGGTAGCAGGTGTATTCACAAGCAGCGCCAAGCCTTTCTGTTCATAACTGCGGAAGCCGGCGGCCTTGACCGTGAGCGAATATGTCCCGGGCGGAATCAGAAGGAACTGGTATTCCCCTTGATCTCCCGTGGTCGCGGTGCGTCCCGTCGTGGATTCAGCCGGCGCGAGAACCACGTTGGCGCCGACGATTGCGTTCCCGCTCGGATCAGTGACTGTGCCGCGCACAGATGTCGTGGACTGGCCCCACGCGGCGTTGGCGAGCAACATAAGGCCCACGCTACTCATCGCAGAGACGACGAAGGGTGCGAAACATAGGGAGAGAGCGGATACACTCCACCGCGCAGAGGACATCGGGTGCCTTCCAGTCATGGCGTCACCTGTTCGTTTTTGAACTAAGAAGCCCCAGTAGCAACATTACTAGAATTGCGGAAGGTTACGACCGGCTGCTCGGGCCTGTCAAGAAATAAAAATCAACGATTGCGATCAGGCACCTAGAGGCATAGAGAGCCACAGACTAAGGCGGTCTATTTGATCTGAACCACCCAGATCCGCGGAAAGTCACCTTTGAGCATTGATTTCAGAATCAGTTGGGCATCTTGGCGATCCGTCTTCTGCTTGCGTACTCGCTTGGTACGGATCTCGGCGGCGTCCCCAATCCACAACTCGAAGTTCAGCTCTGCTAGCAAGCGTTCAAGCCAGCGCGCATGCCCACTGGCTTCCATCCCCGCGCGCTTTCATTCCCTGTGCCGCCAGGCCCCGTAGACCTTCTCCGCTTCCTCGCGGTGCTGCAGTCGCCGCTCTTGCACTTCACCAGTTTTCGGTATCCACAGTCCGAGACCCGTCTTGTTCAGGTCGGGGAGAGCGCCGGGCCGACCGTCGCGCTTCCCGCTGCTGTTCTGCGTAGCTGCGCCCTTACCATTCTCGGAACTGCTGGCATTCCGCCTCGCGACGTTCTGGTTGACGCTTTTCAACAGGTCACGTCACGTGCTGCGAGTGGTGAACTCCGAATCGATATCGAGCAGGTTCCACTCGATGAGGTTGAGAATGCGTGGCAACGCGACCAACATGGTCGCAGGATCGTGCTCATTCCCCGCACAATTTCAGAGACTTGACCAACGGGATGCAACAACGGGGCTATTGCAGCTTCGCGTACTCTTGCTTCGGGATAGGGATGGCGAAATTGTCAGAACCGGAAGTTCATTGTGGTAAACCGACACGGCGCATGAGGTCTCGAAAGCGGGGGTCGGAGCGGAGACCGTCCCAAACGGGATTTATTTTCAGAAGATTCATCTCCTGATCGTGTTCCCCGTAACCCCGCTCAAGGAACGCCAATGCGCGATCCTTCTTGCCAAGTCCCACGTATATCATTGCAGAGTAACCCGACGCCACATACTCTCGCTTTGAGCGATCCTGAAATTCACGAAGGATGTGATCTGCATAATCTTGATTGCCAGAAACTGCGTACACGTAGCCCAGTAATGCCTGCGCTTCGGTGTTGTTTTCAGGAACCTTCTTAAGTTGCGCGATCGCGTCGCCATATTGTTTTTCTTGTGCGTATGCCGCAGACAAAAACACTAGCGCCGTCGAAAAGTTTGGATCGAATTCCAAAGCTTTCTTACACTCATCTATTGCCTGTTTGTACTGTCGGCGATAGTAGTAGTTGCCCGCCAAGTTCGATTGGATGATCATTGAGAGAGGATCAAGAGTTTGCGCCTGTTTCATTTCCATAGCAGCCTCATCAAACCGTCCTGTCGCCGCCAGCAAATACGCGTACCATTGACGTGCCGTGGCATAGTTAGGGCTGAGGTCGATAGCTCGCTTGAATTCCTCTTCGCCACCAGTCCAATTCCACTCGTAAAATGCCTTCACACTCCCAAGCGAAGCGTGAGCTTCGGCGAGGCCGTCATCAATCTCCAGTGCTCTTAATGCTGCTACTTTTCCTTTTGGGAAAGATTCGGATGGCGGAACCCCATAGAATGAGAGTAAAAGGTAATAGTCCGCGAGTCCGGAGTACGCTAAGGCATAGCTCTGATCGCGATTGGCAGACCGAGTGAAATAGTCAAACGCTCTCCTGAGATCGTCTTTTGTCCTCTTGTTCCAGTAGTAACGTCCTTTTAGGTAGTCGTCGCGGGCATCCAGATCGACCCGTCGCGAATCGGAAAGCCTTGCCTGTTCCACGGCCGTTAGCTTAACCCTGACTTGATTAGCTATATCGCTTGCAACGTTGTTCTGGACTGCAAGGACATCTGTAATCTCACGCTCGTAGTTTTCAGCCCAGAGGTGCCTATCCGCCCTCGCATCAAGCAACTGCACCGTGATCCGCACGTGGTCACCCGAGCGCAGAACCGATCCTTCCACTACTCCGTCCACGTTTAGCTCGTTCGCGATCTGAGGCAGAGTCTTTTTCGTTCCTTTGTAATGCATCACAGAAGTGCGCGAGATAACCTTTAGTTCGCTGATTCTCGCCAGATCGCTAATCAACTCTTCTGTCATGCCGTCTGCAAAGTAGTCTTGTTCGGAATCATGCGACAGATTCTCCAATGGCAGAACGGCGAGCGACTCGATGCGAGGGGCAGCAACGGGAAGGCGCAGCCATTCGCGCAGCCTACCTGCGCGAAATCCGGCCAGAATAACGAGTAGTAGGACAAGACCTCCGACTGCCGCAATCAGGCCACGCCGCCAGACGTAGGTCTTGTCAGCGGCGTCGGTTCCAGCCCAGCCTCGTCCTGACCCCGTTTCTCGCTTCAGCCGTTGCAGGTCAGTGCGAATTTCAGAAGCATGTTGGTATCGAAGGTTGCGATCCTTCTCCAAGCACTTGTTGATGATCCGTTCCAGCCCCGCTGGCACCTCCGGGTTCAGCCGCACTGGGGAAACGGGCGCTCGGTTCAGAATGGCGTCGAAGATCAACCCTGAACTCTCGCCTCTGAAAGGCAACGCCCCAGTCGCCATTTCATACAGCAGAGTACCGAACGAAAACAGATCAGTTCGTGCATCCGTTTTGCTTGCACGGACTTGCTCCGGCGACATGTAGGCTATTGTTCCGAGCATTGCTCCCGATCTGGTCAGGTACTCTTCCATCGAGAGAGTCGATTGCGCTCCTGCCATCTCGACTGCGGTGTTGCCAAAGATGGGTGATATCTTTGCCAGTCCGAAATCGAGAATCTTAGCGTGCCAGCGCTTGGTCACGAAGACATTCGCAGGTTTGATGTCGCGGTGGATGATGCCTGCGGCGTGGGCGGCATCGAGGGCGTCGGCGATCTCGATGCCAAGAGAAAGCAAGCTTTCCACATCCAGTGGTTTTCCCGCGATCCGTGCCCTCAAGGTCATGCCGTCCAAGAACTCCATCACGATGAAGGGCTTACTGTTTTGCTCCGCGATCTCGTGTATGGTGCAAATGTTCGGGTGGTTCAAGGCGGAAGCCGCTTGCGCTTCGCGCTGGAAGCGCGATAACGCTTGCGGATCATTGGCGACGTCATCCGGCAGGAATTTCAGGGCGACAAAACGATGCAGGGACACGTCCTCACCCTTATACACGACGCCCATCCCGCCGCCGAGCTTCTCCAAGACGCGGTAATGCGAAACGGTCTGACCGACAAGCTGGGAGGAAGTCGTCATTGGCGGAAATGGTAGGTCGTACAGAAACAAAGGTCAATGCAGCATCACTTGCCCTTATGGAGGCTTTCGAGTAGAGACGGAAGCTGGCGAAGAGTGTGGATTCTGTGAGTGGGGCGAACATCGTGGACAGACAGCGTTTCGGCGGCGCTCCGATAGACGCCGCCACTTAGCCAAACCGTACGAATTCCATACTCTCGCCCACCCGCAATATCGGTGTTCAGTTGGTTGCCGACGAACAACACTTCATCGCGGGCAAGCCCGCACTTGCGTAAAGCAAACTCAAAGAACTGCGGTGCGGGTTTTCGAAATCCGGCATCCACGGAGGTGACGACCCATGCGAAGAACCGCCCGATTCCCGCTCTATCGAGAAACTGCTGAAGGTCGTTGCCCGTAGCCGTCCGCGTGTTCGCCCAGACTGTTAGTGGAACCGGGATGCGGGGCAATGTCTCAAACACTTCGGGCATCAAGTGAACGGGACGCGATTCCAGCGGGACAGACGCGTCTTTCTCCTCGTCTACGAGGGTATGACCGAAGTCGAACGCCACAACCCTGATAAGCGCCACAACAATTCATTCCTTGTAAAGCTTGGCACCGACGAGCGTGGCAATGATAAGCGCCGGGAGTGTTCCGATCATGAGGGGGATGACCGTGCTCGGCGGGAAGAAGCCGAAGGAGCACCACGTTGCGTCTCCCAAGCTGACGATGAACCACCATGCAAAAGCTGCGATGACTGCCGTCTTCGCGCCGGGACGATAGAGCGGACGAATAGCGGCATAGAGCCACACGATTGAGATGCCTTCCAGCAGGTCAAGTACGACATTGAACACAAGGAAGCCGGTTGTGGGCTTGCCCAGATTGTTGTTAGGGAGGGCAGCGAAGTCGCGCCCTAGTAGCGCAGTAACCCCTGAACCAAGGACGATCCAAACGATCCCGGCTAGCAGCCCGCAGCCAAGCACGCGAGGCCAGTTGATTTTGCCCATGATTTCGGATTGTACATGTCGGTGTCACGCTCGAAATAAAAGGCTTTGCCGTCGCGTTTCAAAAGGGTTTTCCGGTAGCAGCCGCAAGGGAATGAATCCATTGACCCAAAAGTTTCGAATTTGATGGTCTGCCGGGTATACCTTCTGAGGCGTAACCAAGCATGATCACGACCACAGCGTGTTTTCTGTCCTGCCTTTACCCGTGCCCACATCAGTGTCCCGCGCTCCGTGCTATCGGTTCCCGCCCCAGACACATAGATGAAGGTCATCGTCGGGTTGAGCTTGGCTAAGGTTCGAGCCACTGACACCGTTGGCTCGAATGTCAATCGCCGACACTCCTCCTCCTTCATCCCCACTGCCGAGACACCGAGACAGAAAAGCATGCGTCGAACTCTGCGAGCTTGTCCTCAATCGCCGAGAGATCAGAAATATCTTGATATACGATTTCGCGAAGTTTGACATGGTGCGGCAGGCTGGTCTTGCGAACAATCGCAAGGACACTTTCACCCTGACGCTCGCGGCTGCTGGTTTCGCCGAAACGGGATTCACGCGGTGTTCGGGGCGTTCGCTATAGCGATCGCAATTGAGATTCGCTAGACTCCGTCGTTGCTGGAGAGATTCGCCAAATCGTCGCAAATGTGTTGCACTATTCTTTTTCTGCAGCATCTGCCTCCGCACCAATTTCGTCACCAACTTTCGTCTAGGAATGACGCTGAGCCTACCATGCTGGCCTCTGTTTGGAAAAATCTCAGGTGCAACGTGGGGAGCGCGCCTCGGAGGCATGGGCGTTCGCTCGTCTTGGGCTGTCGGCATAGCTATGAACGCACGTGGAGCCATGGAAGTGATTCTCGGAAGCCTTGCGCTTCGGGCAGCCTCAGGGGAACCTATGTTCGTGTCGCTGGGTCGTCGTGGCGCTCGTTACGTCTTTAATTTCAGGTCCCCTCACTCAAGCGCTGATGAAATCCAAAATCGGCTCTGAACAAGAACTGGATAAGGCGGCAGTTGACAGACTGGCTGTTTGCGCGTGGACCGCGAGCGTGACTGACGATCTCTTGTCCGAGTTTACGCGGCGGCTAGGAGAATCTGTTCTCTCCACGGAGGACTGAGTTGATTCAAGGGGTGCTATTCAAATTGCTCGCGATGGTGGATCACGCCCATTTTGGGACGCACGCGATCCTGACGAGAGGCACGTCCCTAGAGGAGTAACTTTAGGCCAAACTGGACTCGCCTAGGCGTACCCGCCGACAGAACGCGGCCGAAAGCGGGGGAACCCAAAAAACTGTCCGGAAGGTTGAAGTTCGGGCGATTCAGCAGATTGAAGAACTCGGCTCGGAACTGAAGCGTCAGTCCCTCCCGAATCGGCGTGTTCTTGACCGCGGAGACATCGACGGACGCAAAGCCAGGACCCGTCAGAATATTGCGGCCCGCGTTTCCGAACGTGCCGTAGGGCGACATCGCGAAGGCGCTGGTGTTGAACCAAGCATCAGAACTCGGATTCGAAATATGTGGATTGCCTATGAGGTTTGGGCGGTCCACGACGCCGAATTGGATGCTGGGTATGCCGGTGTTGCTGTTGTCGACGCCAGGCAGCAACGTGACCGTGAATGGCCGTCCCGTCTGGAACGTCCACACTCCATTCGTCTGCCAACCGCGCAGAAGGGCCATGTTGGCCAACGGGAGGTCGTAAGAATACGCCACGGTAAGGCGGTGCCGAACATCGAAGTTCGAAAGGCCGCGATCGGCTCGTGTGTTGTTGCTGTCCTGCGGGAAATTCGGATCGCCCGCGCTGGAGAAAAAGCCCGAGGCGTCGTCGATGGATTTCGACCAGGTATAACTCGCGAGTGCTGAGAGGCCCGCGTGGAGGCGTTGCGTGAACTTTGCTTGCAGTGCGTGGTAGTTCGAATTGCCGCGCGATTCGTACGCGTCGATATCCGCGAACTGCGGGACGGGCCGCGGGTTTACAGGCTGCGGGCTCGGCTTCGCCTGATTGATGTCACGATTGTCGATCAGCTTCGTGCCCTTCGTTCCCACGTACGCCAACTCGGCGACACTCGAGCGGCCCAGCTCTCGCTCCAAGCTCAAATTCCATTGCTGCATGTAAGGAGTGCGCAGGTTACGCTGAAAGGTGAAGGCCGGAGTTGGAATGAAGCCCGGGTAGTTTGACGGGAACGGGTTTTCGAGCAAAATGGGAAACTGCGCGGAGGGAACGAACACCTGCAAGTTGAAATACGGCGGGCTGAAATAGAGACCCTGGCTTGGCGCAAGCGCCGATTGATCGTAGTAGATGCCGTACCCACTGCGGATGACCCACTTCCGCGCGGTGTCGGGTGTCCAGGCGACGCCCAGACGCGGAGCAAAGTTGTTTTTATCGGGGTAATAGCCGGCCCGCGGAATACCGTTCTTCCCCACTGGCACAATCGACTGCGTGGATGGATCGTAGATGGTGGCGCGATCGCGCGGATCGACAGCAGGCGTGTTGTACTCGTAACGAAGCCCCAGCGTCAGCGTCAAGTTCGGGCGCGCGTGCCAACTGTCCTGGGCGTAGAAATTGTAGCTTTGCGTGCGCAGATGCTGTGGGTTGTCAAGGCGCGCCAGGGCCGTAAAGCTTGGCGCGTCCTGCAGCATCTCAGCCAGTGCGTTCCCGGTGAAACCCAGGAATTCCAGCAGGCCGCGACTTTCCACATCCGCGAAGGCATTCTGCTGCAAGCGTTGGAGGTCGGTCCCGAACTTGAATAAGTGGCTGCCGTGCGTCCAGTTCGCATTGTCAGTAAACTCATAAACGTCAGACGTGGTCCGTTGCGGGTTGTTGATTTCGTCGCCCAGAGTGGGGAAGCCTGAAACCACGATCTGGCTCAGCCCGGTATCACGAGGATTCATCCAAGCTGTAGGTAGGCCCACTGCCTGGTTGAGATTGTTGTGTTGATTCTGTTGATTCACCTGAAGACTCACACGGTTGAAGCCCAGCCGCGCTTCGTTCAGGAGATTGGGCGGGAAAATGTGCGTCTCACTCAGCATCACATTCTGCACGCGTCGAGGAACGTCGTTGCCGTATCCTGGAACAGAAGCCGAAGACCCTGCGGCGCCGTAAGGTTCGAAAAGGTCGCCGTCGCCGAGACTGTAGTGGAACGACAAGTCGGAGGACGTACTCAAGTTATGATCCAGCCGCAGATCAAAGTGATCGGCCCGGTCCTCTTCGGTGGGCGAGCCGACGAAATTCTGCCCTGGCGTTGAGCGATTAGGCAACGGATACTGAGCTGCGATGGCGAGGGCAACCGGACTCATGCGCGCCTTCGGAATCATGGAATTCGGAAAAGGCTGTCCGGTTAGGACATCGATTGGGACTAAGCTGCTGTGGGAAAAATCACCGATGCGTTCGAGCGACGTCGGGACGTTGGTGGTTTGGGTAATCCCCTCGCGGATCCGGAGGCCTTCATAATCGACGAAGAAGAAGGTTCGGTCCTTGCGGATCGGGCCACCGAGTGAAGCACCGAACTGGTTGCGAATATCCTTGGGCGTCGTGTCTTTGGGCGCGAAGTAGTTCGTGCCATCCAAGACGGCGTTGCGTAAGAACTCGTACGCCGTGCCGTGAAGCTGGTTCGATCCCGATTGGAGCACTACGTTGATCTGCCCGCCCACGCTGCGGCCGAAGGAGGCGTCATAGGCGTTCGTCAGCACCTCATATTCCCG
>Ga0075030_100003263_pt1 | contig 14759 bp, 22 predicted proteins | sample LitLauG_LLR_2012_FD_71393 | JGI IMG/M metagenome (GOLD analysis project Ga0075030, IMG submission 71393) | Freshwater sediment microbial communities from Pennsylvania, USA - Little Laurel Run_MetaG_LLR_2012 | ecosystem: Environmental > Aquatic > Freshwater > Creek > Sediment | place: USA... | reverse complement strand
GCTTGTGGTGAGAAGTACGTCTTCTTTGTTAGATGTTCAACATAGAATGAAAGTGCTTGATGTGCATAGGCAGCTGAAAGATGTCCTTCCTTTTTTACTGATGCATATTGAGCTGTTACAGGTGGTGAATTTGCAAGCCTGTTTGCGTTCTTGAGAGGTGTGAAGCCAAGACGCCAATCTTTACCACGAACGAGATGGTAGAGCATAATGTCTGCTGACGATATATTTTTATTGCGGGCTTTTTGCTTGAAGTTTGCGACATAATCAAGATACTGCTGTTTGTCTTCGATGATGCGCTTTTTTGCTGCGAGTGTTTCTGTAGTCATGATATTCTCCTTATGTTAAAAGTGTAAAGCAACTTTGTAAAACTTAACATAAGTCGAACGGGTGGTGAGCGAATTGATAAAACCTACGTGTGTGTCATGGTCCTTCTCCTTTTTGATGTGAACAATATTGATCACATCGCTATTATATATGCAAACTTATTTACCCTCAACAGATAAATAATTGGGCACCTAACATATAAAGGATATTATAATGGATCCACAAACACTTCGTCAACTAATTCAACAAACACTTCAACCGCTAAATTTGTATTCACCAGATGTTGAAGAACTAATGATGTTCACATGCGCTAATGAAAGTGATCTTGGTAAGTACCGCACACAGGGTGGCGGTGGCCCCGCTCGAGGAATCTTCCAAGTTGAAGGAAACACATTCAACGACGTATGGACAAACTACCTCGCCTATCATTCAGCACTTGCACAACAAATCTCTGCACTGTTCCAAAATCAGCCTCCATCCGTAGATGAGCTTGTAAATAATGATCCAGCAGCAATTGCAATGTGCCGCGTTCAATATCTCCGTGCACCAGAAGCTATTCCTCCTGCAAACGACGTTGAAGCAATTTGGACTCTATATAAGAAGCGTTATAATACACCAATGGGCGCCGCAACACACGATCGTGCAATGCAGGCATACCAAACTTACGTTGTTGGTAAGTAGTGCCCAAAATTTGATAAATATTTTGGCGAGTAGTATAAATAACTATGCACAGTAGTACAACTTCATTGGAGAACTTGAATGAAACTCGATTTAAATCATATGCGTAAGATTGCTGGTCTTGCTCCTCTTACAGAGGCAGAAGACGTTGAAGGCATGGAGATGGACATGGGACCAGAGGCTGGTGCCGAAGACATGGGAGCCGAAGGCGATGACATGGGTGGAGACGACATGGGCGCTGAAGGCGACGAAGGCCACGAGTTTGGCGATGATGACATGGAAGGTCATGTTGATCAAGAAGGTCACGTATTTGACGAGGCTTGTGAAGTTCTCGAACGTGTTAAAGACTTCTGCAAAGAAGAACTTGAGCATTGTGAAGAAGAAGAACGTTGCGAACAGTACCATAAGATTATGGGCGCAGCAGAACATCTTTGCGAAATGATGCAAGAACATCTCCATGGCGATGCAGGCATGGAAGGTGAAGACGGCGAAGACATGGACGGCGAAGGCGATGATGTCGAAGCAGAGATGGGCGGCGAAGGTGGTCCAGAAGATATGGGCACAGAAGGCACAGAAGAGATGCCAGATGAAGAAGAGCATGCTCCAATGGAAAGCCTTTCAGCACGTTGGCGTGAAATTGCTGGTCTTCCACCAGTATCAGAAAGCAAAGCACCAACATTTGCTCCAGGCGGTAAGTCTTCCAAGACAAAGGCAAAAAGCGGAATGATGCCAGCATCCAAGGCATCGAAGGCTTTCAAAAAGGCTGGAATGAAGAAGATGAAGCACCAGTTGCCAATTACAGGTAAGGCATTAGTAAAGTAATACCCTGTTGTCAAAACAATCCAAATGAAGTATAGTTAGGGCTCCTCTCAATGGGGCCCTTTCTTTTTGGAGCACGTTATGAAGATTCGCATTCTTTCAGATATCCATCTGGAATTTCATCAATTCACCGTCCCCGCACAGTTCGACGACAAAGACACTGTCCTCGTTCTTGCAGGTGATATTGGTTTGCCTTACTATCACGGTGAACCAAATCAGACGTTCTATAACTTCTTTGGACGTTGCGGTCAGCAGTTCAAGGCTGTTATCTATGTCCTCGGAAACCATGAATACTATCACGGAATGTATGGTGATACGCTTGATGAGGTTCGTCAAAACTTCAAAGACTGTGGCTATCACAATGTCCACATCTTGGAGAGGCAGACTGCCGTCATCGATAACGTGGCATTCATTGGTGCAACATTGTGGACTGACTATGAGAAGGCTAGCCCAACATCGATGATGTTGTCGGGTAAGGCTTTGAATGACCATCGTCTAATTAAGATCCACAAGATCGACGTTGACGAAGAGACTGGCATTCGTACGCCTTACATTGATCGATTCACCGTTGAGGAAGCTTACAAGGATCACGTTCTTTCAAGGAAGTATATTTTCGAACAAGTTGAACAAGCTCACATTGATGGAAACGTTCCTGTTGTAGTTGTCCATCATGGCGTTTCGTTTGAGTCAGTTCATGAGCGTTTTCGTGGCGAACCTGCTCGTCAATACAACGGAGCTTTTGTTAGCGATCTTTCGCAAGAGATTCTTGACACAAAGCCTACGTTGGTTATTCACGGACACGTTCATAACAAGTTCGACTATATGATCGGAAACACTCGCGTTATTGCTAACCCACGTGGTTATCCTGGTGAGAACGATGAATTTGATCCAAACCTAACGTTGGAGGTGTAATGTAATGTCTTTCGATAATAATAAGAAACTGACAGTAATTAACTTGTGGGCAGGTCCAGGCGTTGGAAAGAGTACAACAGCCGCTGCCCTGTTTGCAGAAATGAAAATGCGACACATGAAGGTTGAACTTCTTCACGAAACCGCAAAAGAGTATGTGTGGGAGAAGCACCCAAATATTTGGGGCGAGCAAGACTTGATCACAGCACAACAACATCGTCAACTTCGTCGTCTTGTTCATCATGATATTGAGTTTGCAATCAATGATGCACCGCTACCGTTATGCTTTATGTATATGTCCGACTGGTATCCACAATCGTTTAAGCCGTTCATCATGGACGTCTTCAACTCATATCGAAATGTTAACATCTATCTTCAACGAAGTTCGGACGTTGAGTATCAGGAAACTGGAAGAAATCAAAACTACGAACAAGCGTGTGAAATTGATCGCCGAGTTAAGGAACTACTGGAAGAACAAAATATTCCATACGAGACAGTTTGGATCGATCGTGGAACTGTACAAAAGATCATGCAAGTGATTGACTATCAAATTTGAGGACGAGACGTGGAACTAACAACTAAGACATGCGGAACGTGGTGGGCTAAGATTTACATAAGTGGTCCGATAGAAGTTGCCAAACAATTACTTCGTGAAGAGTGTAAGCGTAAAGGACTGTGCATTACTATTGAACCGACTGACTACATTTACACCGGTGGTGAAGAAACTGGATATGTTGTTGGTCTTCTTAATTATCCAAGATTTCCTGTTTCTAATGAAGCACTTGATCAACGTGCAATTGAAATTGCAAAGATGTTGCGTGACAGAACATTTCAATCATCAGTACTCGTCCAACTCCCCAACATTACGCATTGGTTTACTGATCGAGAATAATTAAGGACGCTTCTGCCAATTCATTGGCTGAAATGGAGCTGTTGCTTTTCTTTGCCACCACATTGACTTGAACTCATCGTCTGGTGTCATAGTTGGTTCTGGATCGCGGTACGGCTTTGGTTCAACGCGCTTGTTTGCATGTATCTTGTCAAATGCTTTAGCAACAGGTAATATCATTCGATATGCTTTGTCGATATCTTTGAAAATTTCTTCACTGCCGCCACGATCGGGATGGTACTTCATAGCAAGCTTACGATATGCTTGTGTTAAGTTTGCTTGACTGATAGGTAGAGAAATACCAAGGACTTTTGCAGCCCACTTGTCGTCAATAACTGGTCGTGTGAAAATTTCGTATAGTTTCATTGTAAGCTCCCTCTTTATTTATCGTTGGGCAGAGTTGATCACCTTTTTGGGGTGATGTATAAATAGTCTTGTTGTGATCGCAAGGATCCGACCTCTAACAGAGTTTAATAACAGGCATTTACTCTGTATGCCATAGAAAGAAGGAAATCATGATGTATAAGGAAAAGTTCGTCGTCGCTGTAAAATCAAATGGAAAAGTTCTACGCGAGTTTGGAGACACAGTCAAGTTGCCTGTTGGATCTGAATTTAGCATCTTCTTGAAGAACATGAATAGCGTCAAGGCACAAGTCAGCATTAGTATCGATGGTACTGATATTGCTGACGGTGAAACGTTTGTAGTCAATGCAAACAGCTCACTTGATATCGAAAGGTTCTTGAAGAAGGGCAACAAGAATCGAGGCAACAAGTTCAAGTTCATCCAACGTACTGCAAAGATCGAAGACGGTCCTCGTGGTATTCAAGCAGAGGATGGTTTGATCCGAGTTGCTTTTAAGTTCGAGAAGCGTGCTGCAAAAGTCGAAGAAGAGACTGTCATTAAGAAGACAATCTATGAAACGTATTACAAGCCACATTATCCATACTCATATCCATATCCTCCTTACTACTGGGATAAGATATATTGTGTTGCTCCACAATGGACAACTACGACAACATTGAATGCTTTCAATGGTGATCCTGCTGGTAAGATTGGTGGCATTGGTACCAGTAATCTTCAAGATGGTGTTGCTCAAGCTTACAGCGTATCGACTGGTGCAACTGGTGGAACAGTAGGTGAAGGCAAGGGGATGGGAGGTGGTGGTTGGGACGGCTCAGTAAACTGTAGTGCAACACACGCATGCGTAGATCCAAGTTCATTCTTAATGAATGCAAGCAACACCGTTCAAGAATTTAATGAACAGGTAGCTGCAAAGACATCCTCTATTCTTCGTAGTGCAGGAATGCCAAAAGTTTCAGAAGAAGTAGCTGGTATCACTGTTCCTGGTGGTATCTCTGATCAACAATTTGTAACTGTTCCTGACTTTGTTTGTGAAGATCAAGAATACGTTGTCGTATTAAAGTTGGTTGGATACACAGGAGAAGTTCCAGTTGCAAAGCCTGTTACTGTTAAGGCTAAGCAAAAGTGTCCAATGCCTGGCTGTGAACATATCAACAAAGCAACTGCAAAATATTGTTCTGAATGTGGATCTGGCTTGGAAATTATCTAACTGTTGACTTTTAGTAAGTACTGTTGTAATATTAGGTCATAGATCACCTTCACCGGTGTCTAAAGACCGGCACAGATTGGGGTCGTGTGAAAATTATCACGTGAAAGTACCCCCACATGGCGTCAGTCATGATACTTTCACGATTCGCTATAAATAGAAGTGTAGAGGATTTCTACAAATGCAATAAAACACAGGACATAGAGTCCAGTGCTATTTTTGAGAAGGATTTTCTCATGACAAAGCAAACATCAAAGCAATATCTCGAACACACACACGCTGGTAAAGAACTACTAAAGAAGTACGATCTTCGTGAACTCGCTACGTGGGAAGTCAAAGGCGAAGATCCGAATTGTGACTTTGGTGGTCAGCACTTTTCTCCAACTCTTGGATATTTCACCGGCAAGCTCGAAGACATCGTTGAACTTGCTGTCAATCTCCCCAACTTTTGGACGTGGGGTGGCGGCGGAAGAATTATTCGAATTAATTCAATGTCTGTGACGAATGCAACAGTCGCACATCACAAAGCTCTTCGTAAAGAACGCGAAGACCTTCAAGCACGTTTAAAAGAGATCAACCTCGAACTGGGAGAAAAGTCATGAAGCGCTACGACCTCGTAATTATGATTGGACGTTTTCAACCGTTCCACATCGGACACCAAAAGACTATCCAACGCGCTCTTGAACTTGGCGACAAGGCGATGGTGATCATCGGCAGTGCAAATCAACCTCGTACAATCAAGAATCCTTGGACTGCACAAGAGCGTGCGATCATGCTCTCTTGTGATCTTTCTCGTGATGATCAAAAGCGTCTGATCGTCAAGGCAGTATCTGATCAGATGCCCAACAATCAAAAGTGGGCTACGAATGTACAACAACAAGTTGATGAAGTTCTTCGTGGATGGTCAGACAAGCCAAAGCGTATTGGTCTGATTGGATACAAGAAGGATGAATCATCTTACTATCTTGATATGTTCCCACAATGGGAGTTTATCGAGACGGATCACATTGAGATGATCAATGCGTCTGACATTCGTAAGAACTACTTTACGCAACCTCTTCTGTTCACGAAGGCAGTCGTACCTGCAAAGGTGTTTAACTTTCTCGAAGAGTTTCGCAAGACGAGTGAATACGATCGTCTCTATCTTGAATGGCTTGTTATTGAAAACTACAAGAAGTCTTGGGAAGCTGCACCATATCCTCCTACGTTTGTTACAGCTGATGCAGTTGTGATTCAATCGGGACACGTTCTTTTGATCACTCGAAAGAAGGGTGCCCTCGGAGGTGGTTTGAAGGCTCTCCCTGGAGGGTTTGTCAATCAAAAGGAACAGATTGTTGATGCAATGGTCCGTGAGCTTCGCGAAGAAACTCGGTTGAAAGTTCCTGCTCCTGTGATCAAGGGCAACATCAAAGCGAAGGAAGTATTCGATCATCCCGATCGTAGCCTTCGTGGTCGTACAGTTACACATGCTTTCTTAGTAGAACTTCCCGCTGGCCCGCTTCCAGTTGTGAAGGGTAGTGACGATGCGGATGATGCTCGCTGGATTCCTATCTCGCGAGTTTGTGAAGACGAAATGTTTGAAGATCATTATCAGATCATTCAGCATTTCCTTGGAAGAATTTAAGGAGATTATTATGCCGTGTACAGATGGAGGTTATACCGTGGAGCAAGAGCGTGCAATCGCTCGCGAAGAGAAGGTTGTTCGAGCAGCTCTTTGTGCTCTACTGTCAGCGTTCGAAAAACGTGGAAGCAATCCATTTGCTTTTATTGACTATAAAGAAGCTGGGTTCAAAGTCGAAGAACTTGAGAGCTGGTGGAGTCAGCACAAGAAGATTGATGCTGCTCGTCGAGCTCGTGAAGAACGTGAACAGCAAGAACGTCAGGTTCGCAACAAGGCGCTTGCGAAGTTGACGGCAGAAGAGAAGCGCCTGTTGAACTTGAGGTAGTACTAACCAAAGTCCTGACATAGAGTCAGGCATTATTTGATAAGGAGCTTATCATGAAGAAGAACATTATTTTGAACAGCGACAGTTACAAGTACAGTCAGTACAACCAATATCCAAACGGTACCGAGTATGTTTACTCATACATCGAGTCTCGTGGTGGTGAATGGGACAAGACTCTATTCTTTGGTCTACAAGCATTTATCAAGGAATATCTAGTCGAGCCTATCACGATGGAAGATATCGATGAAGCAGAAGCGATCATCAATGCACACATTGGTCCTGGGGTGTTCTATCGTAAGGGATGGGAACATATTCTCAAGGTACACGGTGGAAAGCTTCCTGTGATCATCAAGTCAGTTGCAGAAGGTACGATCGTTCCTACAAAGAACATTCTCGTATCGATTGAGAATACTGATCCAAAGTGCTGGTGGTTGACGAGTTTCTTGGAAACTGCATTGCTTCGTGCTGTGTGGTATCCAACGACAGTTGCAACAAACAGTCTCGTAAGCAAGCAGATCATTCTTGATTCACTTGAGCGTACTGGTGATCCAAGCCTAATCAATTTCAAGCTTCACGACTTTGGCTTCCGTGGTGTATCGAGCCTCGAAAGTGCAGAGCTTGGTGCAGCCGCTCACCTTGTAAACTTCATGGGAACAGACACGATTGCTGGATTGCTTGCAGCTCGTAAGTACTACGGTGCCGATATGGCTGGCTTTAGTATTCCTGCAATGGAACACAGTACGGTTACTTCGTGGGGTCGTGAGAATGAAGTTGAAGCATACCGTAACATGTTGAAGCACTACGCAAAGCCTGGCAGTCTTGTTGCATGTGTCAGTGACAGTTACGACATTTTTGAAGCTTGCAAAAAGTGGGGAACTGAACTGAAGGAAGAAGTCCTTGCATCTGGTGCAACGATTGTTGTTCGTCCTGATAGCGGAAACCCAAGTGAGGTAGTTGTCAAGTGCCTGCACATTCTTGAAAAGTACTTTGGTAGCACGACGAACGCAAAGGGCTACAAGGTCCTCAACAACGTTCGTGTCATTCAAGGTGACGGCATTGATCATGCAAGCATTCGCAGTATTCTTTTCTGCATGGAAATGGCTCAATATAGTGCTGACAACATTGCGTTTGGACAAGGTGGTGCATTGCTCCAACAAGTCAACCGCGACACGTTGAAGTTTGCAATGAAGTGCTCTGCTGCAAAGGTGCAAGGTAAGTGGATCGATGTATATAAGGATCCAGTTACTGATAGTGGAAAGCAAAGCAAGCGTGGTCGTTTAATGTTGATCCGTCGTGACGATAGTTTCGCAACTGTTCGATATGAAGAAGAGTATAAGGATACTGACTGGTTGGACGTTCGTTTTGAGAACGGTGTCCTTAGAAATGAGGTCAACTTTGAACAGGTCCGTAAAAATGCGTCAGTGTAAATAGTTGTTGACCAAGAGCCCAGTTTCATATATACTGGGCTCTTGAGTGTCCTTCGTTGCGGGTTGGAGAAGTGGTATCTCGCTTGGCTCATAACCAAGAGGTCGGCTGTTCAATTCAGTCACCCGCTACAAAGGACATTCACCATAACAATTATAATAAGAGGTCATATGGCGAAAGTATATCTACCTGATCGCGATCAGTCAGCACGAGACGTTGATGTCGCTATCCGTAAGTTGAAGAAGATCGTTGATCGTGATGGTTTGTTGAAGCTCCTCCACGAGCGCTCTCATTATGAGAAGCCTTGTGAGTGGCGTAAGCGTAAGAAGGCTGCTGCTGTTGCACGGTGGAGAAAGTTTCTACGTTCACAAAACTTACCGAAGAAGATGTTCTAAACGAATAAATAGAATTTCGCGGGGTAGTGGAAAAGTGCCACGACGGGTTCATATCCCGTAGAACCGGAGCGTCACCGGCGACCGCAACCAACAACTGGAAGTGTGGCAGAGTGGTCTATCGCGCCATCTTGGAAAGGTGGAGACTCTTACGGGTCCGTAGGTTCGAATCCTATCACTTCCGCCAGCAATCCATATAAATACTCTCACCGTTAAAACCAGAGGATATTATAATGGATGCACTAATCGAATTCGCCAAAAAGAATGGCATGTCTGCAACTCTCGCAGTAATCGTTGTCTCCCTCGTCGTTGGACTCCCAGCTGCATTCGCAATCGATGCTCGTTATGCTCGTTCTGAAGACGTATCAAAGATTGATGCACGTATTGACAACCTCGCAGATCAAGTCAATCGAATGGCTGGTCAAGAAGAGTTGTTAATTACGATCATGGCTAATCGTGCAACGGCAATGCCAGCACCAAGTTCACATCTTAACAACGATGTTCGTGATCGTATTACTGATTTACAACAACAAAACAAAGATATTCAGAGCCAGCTTTCGCAACTTCGCAACGCAAAGAAGTAATTGTTGACTTTTTGTTAGTAAAAGGTATAATACAAAGTATTCTTTTTAGAGGAACTGTATGAAAATACTAAAAGTACTTGTCGGGTTGGGAATGATGCTAACTGCAGCAGCATATGCTGCTGATCCAAAGGACTTGCAGCTTACGTTTGAAACAGCTAACGCTCCGTTTGCAACTTATAGAATTGCTAACGAAGATCAGTTTCACTATGCTGGCAATGGCTTTGGACTTCGATATCCGTTCACCGAAGACAAGCGTTGCTATGGATCTGTTGGTCGATTCAAGAACGAGTACGATCACAACTCTCAATACGCTTTAGCTGACTGCGATCTATATCGCAAAGGCAACGAGAACGCCAAGGGCGTTGTTGGAGCAGGTGTGTTCATGGGATATATGTCTGGCTTCACAGATGGACAAAATCGCTTCCGACCAGTTGTTGCTGGTGTAGAAGGTGGATATCGATACAAGCATTTCGGTGTTGTCGCTCGTGCAATGCCTCCTACTGGTCCTGACTCTTCTGGACTTTTGACGTTTCAATTCTACTATCAATTCTAGCAGTTGCTAAATCCTCCCAAAACAATATATACTATCGGAACGCTCGTATAGCTCAACGGTAGAGTTGTGGGCACTCTAAACCCATCGGTCGCGGGTTCGACTCCTGCTACGAGCGCCAGAATTCGTGCATGTAGCTCAACGGTAGAGCAGGGATCTCTAAAATCTCCGGTCGTGGGTTCGACTCCCATCGTGCGCTCCAGAATTTGGGGGTATAATGAAAAAGAATAATAAAGCACTACAAATGTTTACAAAAGATTCAGCAACATCTCTTGCAACCGTTCGATCAGGAACAATGGAAGAAAGTGGAGAGCTTGTTGTTGCAGCAGCCTACCACAAGGATGGTAGGTACGGATATTTTATTACTCACGAACAAAAAACCACTGGTGGGTTCATGTATTCAGATCCTCTTGAATTTTTCCCCAAGACAAGCGAAAAAGCCTACAAAGAAGCCGTAGCCCGATTACGAGATATAGTTGAACAAAAACTATAGGCGAGTTCGGATGCATAGCCATAAATAGTTGATATCGTAGTATCAGATCACTAAAGAGGGCGCATTCGATGAACAATAGCTTCGTTATTTCACGCAACAGAAACTCAAAGACATACTTCCTGAAAAAGGGATGTGCATATGACTGTCCTGAATGGTCGAACAATCTAAAGGAAGCAGCATCTTTCCTTACTGTTGATCAAGCACAAGCAGCTGTTAAGCAAATGTATATGCGTGGCGACTTTGCAGCCAAAGTTGCAACACTTCAAGAGTCAATCGAAGCAGCTCCACCAGCTATCGATGTCAAGCGTCCAGACCTAACACAGAAGCCACGTGTTGCAAACGGTAAGATTCAAACAAAGCCAGGTCGTACATATGACAAGACACATGCATGGGGTCTTGGCGATGTCGTTTATTATAATGGACAGCAACAACACGTTGTAGCAACACCGAAGGGAAGTCAGCAAGTTGGTATCGCTGCTCGTCCGGGTGCAGCACCAGAAAAGATGGTTCATCATACAGCATTGTCAAAGGTTGGTTCGCAGGAAGATGAAGAAGTTAGTGAAGGCTACTTTAGCCGTCTTGCAACAGAGAAGGCAGAAGATGCTCTTGCAAAGTCAAAGAAGACACGTGAGAAAAATGCTGCAGCTGCAAAGGATCCAAAAGCTGGCATGAAGACGTACAAGGCAAAGCCAAAGACAGTCAAAGAGGATGAAGAGATTGGTGGCGGTGATGGTGCTCACGTTGCTAAGGCAGATTTCTATCAGCCAGTCAAGGTTGGTGATCAAAAGAATCTACGTCAGTTTGGTGATAAGCAGAATGTTGGTTCAGCAACAATGGGCAAAGCATCAAAGTCTTCCGTCAAGGGAGATGGTGCTAAAGTTGCTGCAACAAAGCAGTCTGATAAAGCTTTCAAACCAAAGGCAGAGAAGGGCGAGAAGGAAGATCATTTGGGCGAGAGCGAAGAGCTCACACGTGCTAAAGCAGAGATCAAAGCTCGTTCTGGACACGCTGCTGATAACCTCGATACAGATCCAGGCGTCAATAAGGAAGACAAAGGCAGCATTGAAGACCAACTCGTTCCTAACTTGAAGGGATACGACGACGAAGAAATGAAGTATGATACACCAGCGCAAGGTAAGCAAGAGCAATCAGCAACAATGCTTGAGCCAGCTGACAAGGTTGAATTTCCTGCAGAATTAAAGAAGCAGTTAAATGACAAGATTGATGAGTTCAAGAAGATGGCAGATTTCAATGATGGTCGTGATGATGCAAAGGCAAGCTTTGCAATGACAGTACATGATGCATTGGTTCAGTTGCTTGACGATCTTGATCTTGGAACGGTTGAAGGAATGAAGGCAGCACAGATTGCAATGGGAACATTTATGAATCCTATTACAACACACATTCCATCTGATGTTCTAAAGTTTATTGCACGTGGCGGTCGTCAGCCAACACTAAAAGACTATTTCAATCTACGTACAGGTAGAGACGAATAATGCTACTAGTCGAAATTGCTCAAGGCACGTGCCGTGCCGAAGTAAAACTGGGTCGCTTGATTGGATCAAGTATGGCTCGTACTTTGAGAATGGATGCACAGAAGCGTTGGGAAGAAAACAACAACGGTGAAGACTTTGATCACTACTTCGATACATACGTTCAGTCTGGTGCGTGGCGCAATGATATTGCTCAACCAGTAGAGCAAGAAAACGAAGAAGCAGATCCATACGCACTTGGAATGGGACATTTCAAGCGTGAGTGGGACAAAGAAGATCATCCAGTAAATCCTCATCCATCAACATCTCCAGAACATCATCAGTGGAACAGTGCATATGAGATGGGGAAGCGTGATCGTTATAAAGAACTTGGTGAAGGTGAAACGATAACAAAACCCAACGAATTTGATAAAAAAGCGAAGAAGATGACATATCCAAACGTATATAAAGATCGTGGCAGAATTGGTGCAAAGAAGAAATTATCAGCACAGACGGTAGTCGTCAAATCATCTGGTAATGGTACAGTATACGGACGTAGAACAATTTTCCAAAAATAAGAGGATATTATGCATCAAGACGTTGAAGACCTAGCTCAGATCGGACGTTTGACAAATCGCGTTGAATCATTAAATCGCAGCATCGATAAACTATTGACAGCACTTGATTGTTTAACAACCACTCTCGATAATTGTACGGGCGACTGCAACGCTTGTCCAACATACGTTGCTCAACAAAATTCATATGAAGCTACATCACGCCATTCAACTTATACGCGAAACTAACGAAGCAAAGTACGATCAAATACTTGTCAAGTTGTGCGACATGATTGATACAGGACAAGAGAATGACGATCAGTATTATGGCAAAGTTGCCGCGTGTGTTATAGATCACGATGGCAATGTTGCTTACGGGATCAACCACCGCGATGAAGATCAAAAGCGAATTCATGCTGAAAGAGCTGCAATCGCTGCATATGCAAGCAAGTACGATTCACTTCCTGACAACACAACAATCATTACAACGCTGAGCCCATGTACTGAACACATGAGTGATCGACACGGTGCAAGTTGCACTGATCTAATTGATCGATTTCACATTAAACAAGTATACTGTGGATATATTGATCCAACGCAGAATAAACATGCACACAAAGATTTTAAGATTGTTGAAACAAGCAATCCAGAGATTCGTGAAAAATGCAAGGCGATTGCAGATACGTTTTTAAAAGATGTTGACTAATTTATAAATAGGATATACAATTTGTTTGTGAGATGATATTGTGTGGCTACGAAATATTTCTTCCACCACCTAGACAGCAACATTGAAGACTTGTGGGTCGGCTAGAAAACTGCAACGTTGGAAACAAAGCAGTAGGTTCCCCGATCTAGGAAATCAATATAGGGCAACAATTTTTCGCTCACAATAAAATAATTGTTGACTTTTGGTTTGTTATCATATATACTTGTCAACATGATTTGAAATTTTTGAGCCAACTCATAAATAGTTGGTATAACTTTTACAGGATACGAAGAAATGACACACTTATCTCAACAACTCGGACAGCAACTGAGCCAATCATGGCTCGGGATGAGCTCCGTTTGTTCAGAGCGTGGTTATAGTCATGATAGCCGCTTTGAACCTAAGAGCGTCCTTCGTATCAAGGAGACGATGTAAGAATTAAAGTCTCCAGAACCAAGATACGAAGGGCTCACTCGAAAGACTGAGCCCTTTTTTATTGTAGTAAACCGCGCGAGACATCGCGGAATAGAAATCAAGTCGGACCGCTAAGATCCAGTCGAGTAGTCTTCAGACTGAGGAGTGCGAGAAAGGCAAAGATTTGATCAACCCCACTCGTGAGAGTCGGGTTGATATCAAAGAGCATTCCTGCGTACGGGTTCGACTCCTGTCTGCTAATTGAGGATGGCCTCTCAATCGTGTGGCCTGACGGAGGAAAGAGTGTTCTTTGATATCATATGGTGGTCGTAGTGTACCGGTGCGCACCTCTCCCTGTGAAGGAGAAAGAACGAGTTCGACTCTCGCCGACCACCCCAAGTCTTTAGTAGTGCTGTTAAAGCTGTTCGAACGCCAATGACAACAGCAGCTTAGTCTATCTTTCAACATAGCACTTTGGCGAGTGTCTATAGAGATTGTTCCTTTGGTGTAGGTGGGCCGCACACCGGCGTCGAGCCGGAGGAGAAAGTTCAATTCTTTCAGGGATGTAGTAGACGACAGCTTTAACAGCATTAAGAACATGGAAGTATGGCAGAGCGGCCGATCGCAGAAGTTTGCTAAACTTCAGACCTTCGTAAGGAGGTCCGTAGGTTCGAATCCTACTACTTCCGCCAGAAGGAGATGATTAGACATATACTGAATGCGCAAGCAATGTCCAATTGAGTGTGAGGCTCATCCGAACATGTTGGGGTGTAGTGTAACGGCTAGCACAAAACGCTTTGAACGTTTTAGAGAAGGTTCGACTCCTTCCACCTCTGCCAGAATATGGACCGTTCTTATAACGGCGATTATCCTTGACTGTCTATCAGGGGATACGGGTTCGATTCCCGTACGGTCCGCCAATTTATGATCCGATGAGAGTGCTGGGACACCTTCCTGCCGCTGAGGTAGGAGCGCACTGATCATGCGAGTGGGTTCGAATCCCCAATGAGGATCGCCAAGTTTCGATGTAGTTCAA
>Ga0075030_100003261_pt1 | contig 14761 bp, 21 predicted proteins | sample LitLauG_LLR_2012_FD_71393 | JGI IMG/M metagenome (GOLD analysis project Ga0075030, IMG submission 71393) | Freshwater sediment microbial communities from Pennsylvania, USA - Little Laurel Run_MetaG_LLR_2012 | ecosystem: Environmental > Aquatic > Freshwater > Creek > Sediment | place: USA... | reverse complement strand
CCATCTTTATGATGAATGTCATACGCATCGTCACTTGTTATCTGTCCTTTACAACCATCACACATAAAATTCTGACCTCTCGCAACTTGTATTTTTGTAGGACGTGTGAGCCTTTTTCGTGTTTTATTGTTTCCAGAAAAGATGGACAAATTACACAATCATATGTTTTAGAATTAATAAGAACTTTTCAACAAATCATAACCTACGCCATATTCTGATGGACCGTATATTTTTGTACCTAAAAGAGGGGATTTCCCTTTTTACTTGCTGTCGATGTGCTTTGAGGAAAAATTATGCACCGTTGAAACCAAAAAATGAAGCGTATGGTTGTATATCCGGCCCAATCCGAACTTTGAATTAATTTTAAGTTTAATTCTGATCTTTACACAAATGTAGCCAAAACTAGCAACAGTTACAGACATTAATCCCCCCGGGCCCGAACCGTGACAAAATGAGTAGGTATTGAACCAATTTAACCAAATCCACTCAGGTATACACCGTTTTTCTATATGATGCGAATACCTTTTATTCTCAAACTAATATAAAAATCAAAAATGTCAAAGAATGTTCTAGTTATAGGAGTCCTATTTTCTCTGACTTTATCCATGATGATAACTCAAGAGGCTAATGCTTTGACAAATTGGCCAGGACAGACTAGTCGTACCACTGCAAGCCTGGGTCCAAGCAAGGTTTGTGGCAATCACATATGTAAACCTGGAGAAAATTCCAAGTGGGCACATGCAATTATGGTATCGCAGCGTGAAGGTCATGGCAAAGTCACTGGTGGGCAATATGGTCATGTCATAATGAATCAATTGGTTGTAAATTCACTAGTAAAAGCAAGCCAAGCAAATCCAGCAATGATTGCTCAAGTAAATGTAACCGGTTCAAAATAGCACATATTGTTAACCAATTTCAAAAGTAAATTTTCCACATAGATTTTCTGCCATTATGAACACATTTAGGAATGCAGTAAAACATACATCTATTGCAAGTTACAAGGTATCAAAAATTAATTTTCATAGTTTTTACGGTAATAATTTTCAATTCCTGCCTTGATCTTGCATCATTTCCAGAATATTTTTGGGATGAGGGAGTCTATGTAGACAGGGCCGTAAATTTTGCTAAAACACTCCAAATGTACCAACAATCAGACTATATCGATCACCCTCCGCTTGGATGGATAATACCATCATTGCTTTTTTCATCAATTAGCTTTCCAGATTCAATCACACATTTACAAATTCATGACATGGGTTTGCAGATAATGCTATTATTTCTAATTCCAAGACTTGTTGCCATATCATATGTAATACCAATTGCAATCCTAGTCTACAAATTATCAGATAAATTATACGACAACAAAAAATTTGCCCTAATCTCACTTGCCACATTTGCATTAATTCCAGCAGTGTGGCCATTTCGAAATCTCTTGCTAGATCCTTTGATGATACTCTTTGTATTATTGTCATTATTTCTCATCACGCCAAAAAATGATAAAAAAAATAATGGTGCAACAAACCATATGCTACTAATCTCAGGAGCGCTCTTTGGTTGTGCATTGCTTGTAAAATTCTCTTCGATTTTTTTTCTTCCAGCTCTGCTTTTTCAGATCATACAAAGCAAAAAAAGAATACACCATGGAATAACGTGGTTAATTCCGCTAATTATAATAAATTCTTCATGGATTTTTGCAATGTTAAATCAACACGATCTAGGCAGTCTTTTACCTACGCAGGTATGGCAAGCCAGTAGAGCATCTTCATTGCCTTATGGCATAGCTTTACAGATTCTTTTCACAGTCTCACCAATTGGGATAACATTTGGGATTTTAGGCATAATTCAATTAGTAAAGAAAAAAAATATCTCGGCGTTGCTCTTATCGGTGCCATATTTTGGATTTTTGTTAAGAGGCGGTTTTGTGGGTTTTGTTCATACAATACCAATTCTACCAATACTAAGCATTTATGCAGGTAAACCTCTCTATGATCTTTTACAAAAAATATTGCAAATACAATCAAGACAAGAAAATGAAAAATCATTTAATCTTTTTTTAATAGTTATTTTGGTTTTTTCAATTGGGATTACATTATGGATTACATCCTTTGATGCAGGAAAAGCGCAAAGAGAGGCAATAGAATATTTGATAAACACACTTCCAAGTAATTCAGTTTTAGTTACAAATCCAGGTTACGGATGGGTTGTAAAACAATTTAGACCAGATGTACAGGTAACAGATTTTTTTAGTTTTAATTATGTCAAGAAAACTCCTGTTGACATATATTTTGCCGAGAGTAGCTCGCCATTTCAGCGAGACAAGTCATTAGTACAGACTCAACTTGTGTACGAAAAATCATGTCAGGTAAAGACATTCAAAATAGATCCACCGCATTTTCATCCCTATTCTTTGCCATCAGATTCACCATGGAATGTCATTGTAAGTCATTTTAGCACAAAAGGATGTCAGTGAAAGATTGCAGAAAAGTTGGATCGTTGTACTCACTGTCCCATGGGAGACATGCAGATCCAAAGTTAATGTTAAATTGGCACCTTTGACCAAATCTCATAATGACAGAATTTGAAGAGTTTGCATACGCCCTTTTGGACCAGATCTCAGTTGAGATAAATGAGGAAAAAGAGATAACAGAGTCAAAGGCAAAGGCGGAGCAGGAATTTGCTTCAAATATGAGGTTTGACGATATCGAAATAATCTGTAACAGGCTATTTTCAGACACATCCAAAAAGGTAGCAGAATTTACCGGAATTTCAGTAGCGCGGATCAAGGTAGAATTCCCAGAGCTTGTAGAGTTTAAGCGTCTCAAAGGTCGTAAAGTATACCCCACAAAGGAATCTGCAGAATTTGTCGATGAACTTTTTACAGCAATTGCGCACGAAGATGTTCAAAAAATAGCATCTCTTGCAGAAAAGCAGACTTTTAGATATTTGGTTTATTCGACTTATGCAAAGGGGTACATCTCACAGATATCTACAACATATGGAGATTTTTACGAATCTGCAATTTACCTAAATAAGTTCATTTTATCCAGCTACCCTCAAATCATTTTATACAAACAAGGCAAGCCCTATGAATCAAGGTTTGACCAAGTAAACTCTGGATACATGGGAGCTTTGAAGATGACCATTTTAGAAGAGCAGGTTCATTCGATACAAAACAATCTTTACAATATAAACAAAACTGCAGTTTCTGAAGTAAATACAATCAATGAAGATCTTGCCAAGATTATTTTAGAATTAGATGATCATACAACAAAGAACCTGTATAATTACTTGCAATTACCCGAAGTTCCAGATGAATATCCAATTGCAAAGAGGGCAAATCTATTTTTCATATTAAATCCAGATAATTTCATAGTTCAAGTGTTGGGCCCAGATGTCATGACGTTTAACAAGGTAACAGTCGACCCCAAAATTTTAGAAATGATTCCACAACTTCTTGACATTTACCAAAGATGGCTAAAACCAATACAGTCTCATCATGCAGCATTTACAACAATGGAAGGAATGGCAGAATTTGCGGTAAAAAACATCCTACGAGATGATCAAGATTTTAAGAACTATCTGATCACATTTGCAAATAGCGACATTTCATCATATCAGATTAGAAAAAGCATGGGAACAGATTTTACAGAATATGTCTTTTCAAAATTAGGCAAAGACACATACAAAACCCTAATTGAGAATCCTCCCACAACTCGTGAACTCAAAAACCCAGAAAGTTATCTGAGTAGAAGATGAGCAATTTTGATCCATTTGCAGCAGAATGGATTTCTTATGCAAAAAGTCCACAATATACATTGGTTGAAAAATGTCTGAAATTATCTCAGATGCTAGAGTTCCCAAATCTAGACATATCAGAGTATGTCCAGAAATTAGGATCATTTGAGCAGGGATTGCGTGATCATGTTTCGGATGTAAAAAATCCAATTTATCAGGTTTCAATGCTAAACGAATACATGTTCGATATTTTAGGATTTGAGGGGGATGACGATGATTATTACAACCCAAGAAATAATTTCCTAAATGTCGTAATAGAGAAACGTAGTGGGATACCAATCACATTATCTATAATTTACATTGAGGTTGCAAAAGCGATAGGTCTTGAGCTCAAACCCGTTGGATTTCCAGGTCATTTTCTTGTAAAATATTCTGAAGAGCTAATTCTTGATCCCTTTAACAGAGGTAGTCTATTAGATATCGAAGATCTCCAAGACATATTGGATGCAACTTATGGAGAAGGGGTAGAGTTTGAACCAGAATATCTAAATGATATAGAACCAGAAAAGATACTAACCAGAATTTTAAGAAACCTAAAGGGTTCTTATATCGAGTCATTTAGCTATCAAAAAGCAATGCATTGTATCAACATGGTTCTAGGCATCGAACCTGATTCGCCTGAAGATATTAGAGATAAAGGAATTGTCCAGATAAGATTGCTTCAATGGGATCTTGCATTAATATCACTTAACAAATATCTAGAGTTGGCCCCTGAAGCATATGATGTTGACGATATTTTAGAAATGATAAAAAGCATCAAAGAGAAATCTAGTCAATAATTGATTGTATGTCTTTTCCTTTTTTGATCAATTTATGCTCATACCGCACTATCTTGTTTCGCATTGTTCCTTTCAAGATATCCACTTCGTTTCTCAAGCTAGCAACTTCGTCTTCTAGTCTAGCTACTCTTTCGTAAATGGATTCATCTTCGCCTGACATATATTCAATCTGCGCTAGATGTGACCTTAAAAATTTATGGTTTATTTTATTGAGGGTTTTGTCAGTATTTTCTACAGCGTAAATTCAGCGTTGCATGATTGGCATTTTCCTTTCTCGCTTCCAATCACACCTATGATCAAAATCTTTCCTATTGTACCGCATTTAGGACAAAGACCAGTTGTAACGTTTTTTGGACCGCTTGCTCTTGGTTTGACTGTCTTTCTTCTTACCATTGTTTCAAGTCTGGAGATTCTATTATTAAGTTTAAGCGTAGATCGCAAAAAGCGCGGGGAGTGGGATTCGAACCCACGTGTCCTTGCGGACATGGGATTAGCAATCCCACGCCCTACCAGGCTAGGCGACCCCCGCATAGATGTTGCTGAAATTTAAACTGTTATTATAACTTTGGAACTGTAGTAAGAAGGAATTTACCTATTCTTCACCGTAACGTTTGTAGTTTTGTACAAGATCTTTGAGATGAATTTTCTCTCCACCTACAATTTTCAAATCCACTTTAATCTTGCCTCTCTCAATTGTAATGATATTGTAGGTATTCTCAAAAAGTCCCCTCATTCTTTCAGACGATACGGTTCCGGCATTTGCTATAGATAGATTTCCAAAGTTCCAAAACCATGGTCTGTGCTTGTGGCCACATATGACTAGGTCTATCTTGCCATCCAGTGCAGTCCTTAATACATCGCCAGAGTCTATTACAGTTACCCTGTCAGTTCCAGTATCAGGAACACCAATTAGATGATGATGCATTGCAAGAATCTTGGTTTTATTTTCATATTTTTTCATGGTTCTTTCAAGCCATAAATTCTGTCTATAACCCACCTCACCCTCATCTCTATCTGGTCTTGCAGTACCAATTGTTACAAGTACTGTATCACTATCAAGCTCATTTACTGAATCAAAAGGAAAGTACTTTTTAAAAAGAAGATACCCTGTGTTTCTATAGTCGTGATTTCCACTAATTGTGATTATTTTTTCAGTCTCAAATTTAGAAAACTTTGTCTTGCATTTTTCATATTCTTTGAGCAGGCCTTCATTTGTAAGATCGCCAGTAGCTACTATTACAGATGGCTTTAATTCATTTATTTCTTCTACAGCTAGATCAAATATTTCTTCTCTGAATTGAGCCCCTACGTGAATATCCGAAATCTGTACTATTTTCACAATCAAATATCAAAACAGAACTTTGTTTAAGGGTTGGGTTTTATGCCAATTTTTCTGGCAAAAAACTTCAGTAGAGTTAAATATACTGCAACTATCATTTTGGCTGATTTGACTAAAAAGGCTGCAATAATAAAAGGAGACGGAACCGGACCTGAGCTTGTCGATGCAATGTTGCACGTATTAAAAGCATGTAATACCCAGACTGAGATCATATTGTGTGAAGCAGGTTCTGAGCATTGGGAGAAATTTGGTGGTGCAACCTATATTCCCGATTCTACCATGAAATTGCTTGAAGAAAGCGATGCATGTTACAAAGGACCTACTACTACAATTCCAAGGCCTGATACTCCAAGAAGTGTTGCAGTAACAATTCGTCAAAAATTTCAGCTTTACAGCAATATCAGGCCTATCAAGACATATGACAGACTTTCGCCTGAAAGAAAACTAGACTTTATTTGCTTTAGAGAGGCAACAGAGGGACTCTATGCAGGAATAGAATTCAAGATCTCTGATGATGTAGCTATTGCCATTAGAAAGACTACAAGAAAGGGATGCCAAAGAATAGTAAATGCTGCCTTTACATGGGCAAAACAACACAATATCAAGAAGATCTTTCCAATTACCAAGAGAAACATCCTCAAAGAGACGGATGGAATATTTTGGAGTGAGGTAGAGAAGGCAAAAGCAGAAAACCCTGGCATTGAAGTTGAAGAATATTACATAGACAACATGACTCAACAACTAGTTAAAAACCCAGAACGATTCAACAAGTCCATATTAGTAAGTACAAATCTTTTCATGGATATAATTTCAGAATGTGCATCAGGCAGCATTGGCTCTATAGGAAATGTGTATTCTGCAAACATGGGAGATGATTATGCAATGTTTGAGCCAGCTCATGGAAGTGCGCCAAAATACAAGGGTCAGAACAAGGTCAATCCAACTGCAGCCATACTTTCAGGAGCTTGGATGGCGGAGTATCTTGGTGAACCCCACATTAAAAATGCAATCTTTGCCGCAACTGAGCAGGTAATAAATGAAGGAAAGTATGTAACTTATGATATTGGAGGTAACTCGACTACATCCAAGATGGCAGAAGCAATAGCAGAGATTGCAAAGCAAAAGTTACAAAAATAATCTAGATTTTAAACCAGTTTTTGCAGATAGTGCCAAAGTAAATACTATTGACATTACCAGAATAAGATATGATGTGGAACCAAATTCTGGAATGTTTGCATTATTGCTCATGGTAAAGTTTTGATGTGTAATTGGAATTGGTTGGGCCAATGGAGGTGATGTTGGAATAGAGATAAGATCAAGCGATCTGTCATCATTTGCATTCATGTCACCTGCTGTGTTGGCAGAGTTTGCATCAAAGAATAACTGGTATTCTCCATTTGTTGGATCAGCCCATATAAATTTCACAGGAACACTCTGTTTGGCAGGAACATCCAGCTTGACAAGATTATTGTAAAACAGAGAAGAAGTTTGATTTCTAATTTTTAGTGTGAATATTATAGAATTGGCATCTGCGTTTCCAGTATTTTGAATCTGCTTTGTTATTACAATACCATTTGAAGTATAGTTTTCTTTTTCAATTTTGAGTGATTCTGGAACCCATGAAAGTTCAGCATGCGAAAAGCCTTTTGATACAACAATTAGCCCAGAAGGCCACATGTCGGTCTTGTCATAGTAGTGGTATTTTCCCACAGTTCCAAAAAATTGTGTAAATGAATGTCCAGGTTGTATGATTCCACTATCAAAAACCCCCTCAGGACCATAGTTTGATGTTCCAGTAGTAACGGTATGAGTTCGATTGTCTTGATTTATCCATGTAACTGTATCACCTGTAGAGACATCTACCTGAAATGGCTTGTAGCAGGAGAGATCAGGCCCGCAGTGATTCATTGTTCCATTTACGATTGTCACTTGGGCGTCATACGCTTGGGCACTTGACAGTAAAGAGTAACAAATTACAAGCATTACAAAAGCACAGATTACCAGATTAAATCTCAATGGTATCAATTCTCTCCTTTACAGATAAACAAGTTATATTTTTTGTGAGAAAATCATATCATGGTCATTCATGTAAGTTTCTTACACATTCCACAAGTACTAACTCTTCATAGAATAATTTCTTTCTTGCAACTACCTTTGTGTCAAATCCAAGTGACTCACATAGTTGTATCAAAATAGAATAATTAGCAAGTGACGAAGTGAGAAATATCATTTTTCCGTTTTTTCCAATTCTCGGACTTGCTGACTTGATAATTATGCTTGGAATTCCCACACCCTTGTGTAATCCGTCTACGGTAGGATCCAACAATTCTTCAGATGGAAGATATGGTAAGTTGCACACGATCAGATCAAAACTAGTTCGTAGAGCATCAGCAGCATTACAACAGATGCAATTTATAGTAACATCATGTGTCTTTTTTAATGCAAAAATGTCTATATCAGTTGCAACAACAAAATCAAAATTTTTGGATAAAACTTTTGCAAGAATACCAGAGCCAGTTCCAATATCAAGTGCAGATCTTCCTTTTTGATTTTCTAAATAATCAGCTAAAAAAATTGAATCCTCTGCTGGTATATAGTAACTATTTTGTGATTCTTTTTGCAATTTCTATTATTTCACCTTCAGGTATCTCTTCCAATCTCTTATCCGAATCAATCTCCAGCCCCATTTTTTTTCCAATGTGCCGTATGGTTTTTCTTTTAAATGAAAATAGTTTGTTGACAGTTCGTACAATCTGATCTGAAAGCACTTGCTTTTGGACAAGCGATACAACTACAGAATCAACTTTTGGAGGAGGTCTAAAGTTGGTATTTCTTACCTCCATTAGGTTTTCAATATCAAAGCAATAGCTTGCAAGAACAGATATGGATCTTCTCTCTTTTCCACTTTTTTTGGCAAGTAATTTTTGGGCAAATTCCTTTTGAACCATAATAATTGCGCGCTTGAATTTTTTTTGAACAAGCCACTCTATGGCAGTGCGGCTCTCAGAATAAGGAAGGTTTGATACAAAGACTGTAAAATCAGTATTTTTTTTAAAGGCATCGCCCTTTTCTAGGATTAGATTTGGGATTTGTGAAAATTCCTCCTTTGCTTGTGAGTATAACATAGAGTCTTTTTCAATCGAGATTACCTGTTTTGCAGCATTACATAGAAGTGGTGTAAGAATTCCTTTACCTGTACCCACCTCAAGAACAATGTCGTCCTTTGTAATCTTGGCAAAGTTAACTATAGATTTTGCGATTGAATTTGATGTTAGAAAATGCTGTCCTAATGACCTGCGTTTGATCATTTTCTAACAAAGAGACTCATCCTTGTTTCTCCGGTTATCTCTTCGATGATTCTCTTTGCAATATGCTTTGCAGGGTCTTTTAGTCCAACTCTTTCTTGCAAATCCTTAAAGTTGGTAAACTTTTGCTTTTCTTTTTCCTCCAACATTTTTTTCATGTAGGTCTTTCCAATACCAGGAATAAGTTCAAGTGCATGAATTCTAGGAGTTAGTGGTTGTGCATTATTTAGATAATCTACAAATCTCTTTTCGTTTTGTAGCACGATCCTTTCCACCACGGAGTTTAGCTCACTCTGAGCAGAAGATGATATCTGATTATGTTCCAGTCTGCCAAGAACTGAGAGTATTTTCGTTCTCCCTTCCTTGCCAATGTATACTCGTTCCCCTATCTCAAAGGTAGAGTTTGGCATTGCCAACAATTCAAGTATTGTGAGTCTCTCTTCTCCAAGAGCTGTAACTATTATTCCATCTCTACCTCTAACAGTGGTCGATTTTCCTCTTGTGATAAAATCTAATACGTATGCGTATTCCTCATACTTTCTAGTTTGAGCGTGTTCCAAGAAAAAGTACTCCTAAACTTAAGAGTTCTCCTTGATTATCTTAAGCATTTTGTCGAGCGTTTCAGCAAGAATTAGTTTCTTCCAACCAAAAGTAAATGCTCGCAGTTCAGCTTCAGTACTTGGGAGATTATTTACAATTTCTACTGCTTCTTCTTCTTGTATTCCACATTCTTTTACAAGTTGCTGCTTGAGTTTCTTTGCAGCTTTTGCATCAATTTTTGAAAATTTGGTAACATAATCATAGGTCCATCGTTGTATCTGATCCATTGATTCAGTATCAACTTTTTCCATAATTTCTTTTACCTCTGGAATAGAAATGCCTTGTTTTTTCTTTACTTCTTCCATTTTTTAGACAACACCGAATGGTTTGATATGATCTAATCTAGTGATTAAGGTTTTTGGCCTGTTACCGAGTTTAACTATTAGTTTTACTGTTCTACGACCAGCTTCTATCACTGTTCCCACTTTTCCATGATATCTTCTATGAGGTAATGCTTTGTGCTGTGAAGGGTCTATTATTACCAAAACCTTGTCTCCTACAGCATACTCTCGAAGTAGGAAAGAGACTCCTCTGACCCTATCCTTAGTCATAACGGATCGTGATTTATGCATAAAGCCGTGTGAACGACCCTTTGGTTTCTTAGTAGTCATTAATCGCTAAGACTTGAGATGACCATAATTTAACACTTACTGGATATAAAAGAAATAGTGAGGCATGGAAGTACTGCACTTCCATCCACAGAACGGGATGAGACCGCCCTATTCTTCAGGCTCTTCTTTCTTTTTCTTCTTTGTTTCATCCTCAGGGTCTGCAACACCGCCTTCGGTTAGGGTGTAGAGAGCCTCTTGTTCAGGATGATGAGGACTATCAACCATTCTTGCAATTCTCTTCTTACCTGATTTCTTAAGGTAGACACGATATGTTGAAGCATGTGCAACAACGTTTCCTCCAACAGGTCTTGTTGGGTCACCAAAGAACTGATCAGGTGATGACTGAACTTGATTTGTTGCGATTGCTGCTATATTGTATGTCTCAGCAGTTCTTGAAAGCAAGTGCATGAATTTGTTTAAACGCTGTTGTCTTACAGAGAGTGTGCCTCTGCCAAGAAATTCTGCTCTGAAAAGTCCTACTGCCGAGTCTACAACAAGTAATTTTATTTTATGTTCTTCAATTACAGGACCTGCCTCTTGCAAGATTAATTCCTGATGGGCACTATTGTATGCCCTTGCCACCATAATTTTGTCGAGAACTTTTTCTGGATCAAGTCCTTTTGCTTTTGCAATTGAAACAATTCTTTCTGGTCTGAATGTGTGTTCTGTATCAATATACAATACTCCACCATCCAATCCACCTTCTTCTTTTGGTTTTTGAACAGTTACACATAATGTGTGACAAAGTTGTGTTTTGCCAGCACCAAATTCACCATAAACTTCTGTTACGGCTTGTGTCTCAATTCCTCCATCAAATAAAGTATCAAGTGCATTAGTTCCGGTTGTGATCTTTCCAATGTCTTGTCGTCTTTTGTATATCTCGGTTGCTGTGACAAATTCTTTAGCAATTTGACCATTGTCAATTAGTTGTTGTCTTGCTTTATTTACCAGATTTACAGCAGCATCAAGATCCATACCAGTAATTTCGGATATATCCACTGGTCCTCTTATTACAAGATCCATAATGTTATGAATTCCTGCATCACTTAGCTTCTTGGAAGTTACTGGGCCTACCCCATCTAGATTTTCTAATCTTAAATCGTCCATCTTACCGTATGGTACGGTACGGGTACCTAATAAATTTATTGATGTAAGATTCTGTTACTTCTTCGGTTGTTTTTGTTGATTTCCGAGAGTGTTCCCTCTCGGTTGATATATGGAAATTTTTCACAGTTAATGGATGGACTATATCAGTGAGACATCAATGATACAATATTATCTGATAAATTTACTTGTAGAAAATAAGGTAATCACAAGAGAGCAAGTGACTACCATCATTAGAGATATACAAAATGGAGGCTTCAACAACCCAGAAGGACACCCAAAAATAGAATGGTTGCATAAATTAATTCAAGAAATATCAAACGAACAAAAAAAGTAAGTAATTTTCTGAATTAGAAATCATTAGGTTTCCAATACTTCAAAACTCTAGCCCTGCAATCATCACACCACATGTATTGAAGTGGATAATGATAATCAATATCCATTCCAATTCTACATAGAGGACAGCGATGAACCGTCAATCTTCTCTCCTACTGGCATTCTGGATCAAAGTCAACCACTTGTTATTACCTTCGATATTGATACCGCACTTTTCCGCAGGAGTCTGACCATTTAGACCCATGTGAGGTCTGAGGTAATTATGATACATCTGATAGCCACCAATGAGAACTGAGTCTTTAATTTTGATTCCTCTTACAATCTTTTCCCTATTCCCTAAACTCACCATTGTACCTCTCCATCTTGTTATTGTTCATATCACCTCTAAGATGAATATGCTTGATGTGAATAGGTCGTTTTTGTCTGTTAATTTCCCACAATTCCTTTTGATAAGCTTCTGCGTAAGTGTGCAAGTCGTCAGTTATCAAGACCTTTGGTTTCGTCTGTGTTACTTGCTTGCCCTTTGCAAACAATCCGCTTGCATCATGACCTTCCTTTCTATCAGACACTTCTTTTGCTATCCAAAATCTTGTTTCCGCGTCCATAAGTGCAAATAGATACTTTAGATCACCTTTGATTAACGGTTACCAGGTATTTCATAACTACATCAGACCACACATGGCACTAGACGGTAAAACACCAGTAGAAGCTTGCGGAATAACAATTCAAGGTGTAAGACAAATAGAGGACATTGATAGAAAATGCAAGTAAAAACTGATTACTTTACATCATCAAGTATGTTGCTGTCGAAGCGATTATCTTTTCTCATCTTTGCAATTAGCGTATCAAAATTAGAACCGTCATGCAATGTTTTACTGAATTGTATACTGGAAAGTAAGCAAGATTCTGAACAATGCGTAGCAGTCCAATCTTCCATTGGTTTGCCACAGTTCTCACAGGTTTCTGTCATCAGATTTAGAGTGCTCCTCATGTTAAAATATTTGGCGGTTTTTATCCAGAGGGCTAGTCTATGATTAGAGATTTTATTATTTATTTTAATTATGCCATGATAGGTATTTCATCATTCATTCTAGGATTTGTCTACAACAAATATGCTAGTCTTAGTAGGAGGAATGCCCAAATCTTGACACCAATAATGAAAATGACAATTCTTATACCAGCACATATTATTTCTCCTGTTCCGTATTGTAAAGTATTTTTGCCAATAGAAGAATCCATTACCTTTGTTCCTATTTTCTCACTGGTGTCTTTGTATTCATATTCTGCATATGCTAAAGCACTAAACCCAATTACTGCAATTATTATCAGGGATAGCACCGATTGCCGTAGCTCCTACAAAAGCAATTAGGGTTATTCCAAAAGCACCTATAGAGCTGCAATAGTCATCATGTTCTTGACAGCTGTTGTAGTGCTTGAACCTAATAAAATTACAGATCGAGTAGTGGGTATGATATTTTATTTGAGATAATAGAATCTCAAGAAAGAAAAGATGATGTCAACATATTCCAAACTTTAATTCCAATTGTGGAATCTGTCTCTATTGATATTTACTAGTCAGCATATCTATTGGTAATGAAATCAAAGATGACTGTAACAATACACTTGATGAGAGGGCTAGTCATATCTCTACTGCTGGTTTCAGCATCAGCACTTGTAGCCCCGCCTGCACACGCTACCTCGCAATGCTTCACTCTTGCTGTATCACCGAGCAGTGCTACCATTCAAAAAGGCGGGTCATCAGGGACCTACCAAATATTGATGACAAGTGTAGATGGATTCTCCGGTACCATTAACGTTGGAGTAACTGGCATATCCCCGTCCGATTCGAATGGATTAATGTTGAAGGTGAGGAATTATGATAATTGGGTTCCAATGAACGGCCACGCGGGAACTATACTGACGACCAGCGCAAGTCCGAGCACTCTGTCCACCACCTACACGATAACAGTGACCGGGAAGGATATCACTGGTGGAAGCTGCCATGGCGTAACAAACACAGTGAACGTCACTTTAAGGGTAATGTAGCAGCTACCGAGTCAATCAGCAATGAATAGAATTCGGTCCTCTCTTTTTTGACTCCGCAGCTAAAGTAATAACAAATCATAATGTATTCTATAACGTAGCTAGATTCATTTTTTACTCACAAAGGGGCTTGCTTTACCTTTTTATTCGCTGTCGATGAACTCGTTTGAAGAAATTTATTCGTAAACATATCCGAAAAATGAAGCATCCGTAGCGTGTCCGACCGAATTCAAAGCAATGACTTGGAAAAATGTATCCACATTTGAGAGACTATTTACCTATCAACATTATCAAAATCAATTAATTAATTTTGTTGTTTTTTCTTGCTGTTACTTTAGATTGATGAATAAATTATTATCTTAATTTATTTTGTCTTGTTTAAGTTTGAGTAAAAGTAGAGGGAATTATTGTTATGAATTTTACCAAGGGTCTTTTTCATATTCAAATGGCTTACACAAGTGATCCCCGCATACTTTAATCTTGCCAAGCTGATTTAGCATACTTCCTTGCCTTTAGCAAACAAACTACTTGTGGGTTTTATCCAATCTGCTGTGTATTAATTAACTGTCAAAAACGGTGGACGAGGTTTAGACATATGGAACATTGTTACGCTTTAGATCCTCTACCCAAGCAGACATATCATTTTTATCAAGAAAATCTTTCTGAACACACTCATTAGCACATTTTGGGCAGATTGTGGATTGATCGTCTCTGTTTCTAGGAACCCATATACATTTTAGACAAACCCACCATTTTTCTATCATGTTTATCATATATGAAACTCGATTAAAAAGAAATGTTAGCTTGGGTTGATCATACGAAATCAGAAATTTTCTTTTGTTTGTTAAC
>Ga0075030_100003256_pt1 | contig 14778 bp, 19 predicted proteins | sample LitLauG_LLR_2012_FD_71393 | JGI IMG/M metagenome (GOLD analysis project Ga0075030, IMG submission 71393) | Freshwater sediment microbial communities from Pennsylvania, USA - Little Laurel Run_MetaG_LLR_2012 | ecosystem: Environmental > Aquatic > Freshwater > Creek > Sediment | place: USA... | reverse complement strand
GTTCTCTGGCTTTGATTCCTTGGTTATTTGCCCAAACAACAACAGAACCCGTGCCAGTCGCTTTTCGCTGAAATTGAAGAATTGATCTGCCAGGTCTTCCTCGACTCGAATAACTCGGGAAAGCAGGTACGCATTAAGCAACGCTGCAAACTGCGGGTCGCGCTTGAGCGTGCTAAGCGTGCTCGCCTTCTGCAAGCGAGTGATATTGGAGGGCCCGATTGATCGCGCCGTGTACATGCGCAGAGATTGCCCGCCCAGACAGCCTTCGCCAAAAAAACTACCCCGCAGCAGGACGGCGATTATTGCTCTTTTGCGACGCGTAGCGGCTATCGTGAGCTTAACCGTACCGCTCTGGATATAGAACACTGCATCGGCTTTGTCCCCTTGCGAAAAAATGATCTCGTTGTCTCGGAAGCTCCGCACAGTCATCGCAGAACGGAACTTTTTGCGGAAAACTGTGGAACTGAAACCGAGAGTTTGTTCAATCGCCATCTGTCTCCTCGGTACAATCAATTCAATTGGAGTACCGTCCTCCGCATAGAAAAATAAATCATATGGCTCGGGAATATGACGTGCATGGTCAATAAAGCTCATACACAATTGCACACAGTATCTAAGTGGTAATTCCGGGCAAACTCCTCTGATCTGAGGCTCCATGGCAGGATTTGCGCAAGGCTTGGTTTGCGAAATCAGGCGTTTGCACTCAAATTTCGACTGCTTTCGATTAACTTCATATCTCAGCGATTTTTCACAACCTCTGTGACTTCCATCACTGCACCGCATAATCCGACGAATTAGACTGTCGGGACGGAGTGGGATGTGCCGCGGAATGGCATGGCTAGGCGTTAACGTCAACCGGTGAACCGCCGTGGGGAAACCCCCTCGATGACGATCTGTCGTTGACAACCCTCCCGTAAAACGGAGGGTTTGCCTAACCTGCCGACAGGATACGTCGCGGTGCAGTAACCGCGAGTTTCCAACCGAAAGGCGGAACCCGGTAAGCGGTTCCCCCATCCCACTCCCTTCCTCCCCGAACATTTCCGGGACACTTGACTCTTCTGACACCTGCAATCAGTCTCTTTCTAAAAGACCAACGATTTTTGGATTCTCCGCTCGGTTGGAGATTTGGAGGGGCGCTCCACAATGGCCGATTTCAAACTGTTCGTTCAGAGTTTATTTGCTTCATGGATGGTCTGGGCTGGCGACATTTTGCGGTTGGTACTATTCGTTGGGAAACTATAGAAGCACACCTGCCCAAGTTGCCGAGAGTCGGCAAACTCACAACCCAATGATCTGGATCCCAGGCCGCGCGGCACTCGGCTACCTACTCGGCCAGCGCTAATTGTGCGTACTAGTATCACCATTACGATTGTCGTTGTTTTCGTTAGTTTCACGTGGGTTCTCTCTTGATTCACCCACAGCCCAGGCAGCGTGACGTCACCTCCACGGTTATTTCTCGTGGCGGTGATTCTATGTTCGTCATGGCATCTCCTTTCCTCACACGTGCATAAAGTAATCAGTCAGCAAGCTCTTCACTGCAAGTTCGAGTGCGACTGCAGGCATTGCGTCTTCGTCTCCAAACGCATCTCTCTCAACAATTTTCCCGTCTTTGTCTAGCCCGACCTCCCAGAAAAAGTCTTCTGGCGCCGGACCATCAACTGCGTTGCATCGAAATGGAGCGACTGACTGATCCTCTGTCATCTTCAAGTAATAGTAGAAGACAGGTTGTGATAGATCAGGATCGTCCAGTTTCTGGATCGATAATTCGATCTTTGCCTCCGGATCGGTAGTGAGCTTTTCCTGCAGAGTGACGATATCTTGGTCAACAAAAGCCCGCCACACTGAAAGAATGTTCAAAGCGTATTCTTCCGCTTGCAGTTCAATCTGCGATTCTAATTCTGGCGTAATTCTCATTTCACAACCGTCAGTACTTCGGCAGTCAGCGTCCGCTTCTGTTGTGGCATCTAGTTTGGCTTCTCCGGGTAGTATTTCTTAATCTCCTTCATGATCTGCTCCTTGGTAAAGCCATGCTGACGCAGCAGATCGCACATTTCTGCGTGCAGGTCCAGTAAATCTTCTTGACTGGTTGCTCTGCTGATTCTCTCCTTGAAGTACTCGAGTTCCGCGTCCGTAAGTTTGGTCATAACCTGCTTACCCTCCATTGTTTATACCTGTTCCCAAAGTCCCCTTCTTTTACCAGTGCCCGGCTATTGCGTTTTGCAACACCTACGAGTGCCAGCCCATCATCCAAGGGCAGGCGTTGGCGCCACGCCGCGCGCATTCAATCCCAAAGTCTCTCCGGCTCGTCATAAGGTTGAGTCGCGCGGCGCTCGATCTCAGCCTTCCTCCCCTCGTCCCACGGTTTGTATTGGAACTGTTCCAGCTCAAGCTTATTTTCCGGTTGAGGTTGAGCGGCCTGTTCAATCTCAATGTTATTTTCTGGGCTATTTTCCGATTGAACTTGATCGAGCGCCGCGTCCAGTTGATCGGCCTCACGTTGCTTTATATCTGTTCTGTAATTCATCTCGTCGTCGAGGGCGCGCTTGATGATCTTGTGGATCGCGAGATATTCCCAGCTGCTGAAGCGATTGAAATCGGTAAGGAACTCGCTGTCTTTCTCCATTCTGGTGAGAGCATCCAGTATGCGAGGATGCTTCAGTGTCATCCCGACGGACGTCGTAAGGGCCGCATTTCTGGTTCGGTCGTAACATGGCCTACACATTCCCTTCTTCATGCCGTCCTTGCACATTACGTTACAGACTTTGCAGTTACCTATGGTCAGTGGTCTAGCCATGCCTGTTACCCTCCCTTATCTCTTGTTAGACTCCCTTATCTCCTGAATACGCTCACTTAGATCCTGAATCCGCCCGCGCAGCTGTTTGATCGTCAGCTTTGCGTCCTCCAACTTTTCCCAAACCGACGGTTCATCCTGCCGATGCCAGGCCTCCTCCTGAGCGATTAGAGCCGCCCCCTCGCGGTCATCTGCCGTTAGACCGTCCTCATATCTGTCCTCGTACTTCTGCTGCAGCCATTCGTCGAGGGGCAACCATGCCGACTTGTGCGTCTTTTCGTTGAATCGCTTTAGCAGATCTTCTCGTGAGAGGCCGTCCGGCCGGCGCGAGCGAGGGTCGAACATCAGCCAGAAATGCCTGAGCATCACCCTAACTAGCTGATTTATGTTGACGTTACGGACGGCGTCCGCGTCGCGCACCCAAACCTGGAGGTCCCGCAGCCAGTTCTCGGCCGACGGGTCGACGTAAAGCATGTGCTGCTTTGTGGCAGGCTTTGGCGCAAGCTTCTTCTTTTTTTGGTTTATCTTCTTCCAGCGCACAAGGGTCTCCCGGACGTTTTGAGTTGCAACGTTTCGCTACTTTACAACTTGGAGACCAAAGAGGGTCATCAGAGGTGCGCCGTCCTTTTTGGAGTTGTCCCCTCCGGCAGTCGCCCATGGCGGGCGTCGGGAGCTAGGGGGTAAGTATGATAACATCGATTGGCGACCGAGTGTCAAGAACTTTCTTTCCCACACTTACAAATTTGTTATGGAGGTACCCAGAAAGGCATGGGAGTTATTGGGACTACTAGTATTTGCATTATACGGTGGCATTAGTCGGCGTGACGCAGATTACATCGTCTGAAACACCATTATATCGTCTGAAACGAGGTTATATCGAGCCTTATTCCGCCAGTGTTCGGTCGTCTGGTCATGCGCTCGTCTCCACCGCAACCGTCACGATCTCAAATGCAAGGACGTTTCTCACCTGCGTGTCGAAAAACTTTCCCTTGCTTTCACTTTTCATCAGTTCCTCGTAGATCAGCGGGGGGACGCGGCTGTAGCGATACAGCCGCCCGGAGTGAAATCGCACGTACAGGCTATGCTCGGCCAAATCGTATCCAACGGCTTGCAAGTTTGAACTGTCAACATCAATTAGTGTCACCACGTGCATGCTCCTTCGTACTCAGATTGCAACTTGTCTAGTTCCTTTAGAACTCGTTTCAGTTCACGCTTGGGCTCGCCGATGTCTCCCCGACCTGCTTCCAAGGTCTCGTAAGCAAGCTGAATTGCGGCGACGCACTCTTTGCTCAGTTCAGCGAATCTCGACCGCGTCCGCGAGTACGGCATCCGGACAATCTGGGCTGGTTGCCGTGGCAATGGTGTGCCATTAAATGCACCCGTAAACCCGGTTTGCTTGCGATCTGCCGCGTTAATTTGCTGTCGTTGATACTCAGTACTAGCCTTCACTGAAGTTGGCGGTTTCTTCACCCTTACGTCCTCCTTCTGTTTTCGCTGTGCCCAAACCTGACGTGCGGCCAGACTCATCTTCCGGCGAGTCTCTGGGCTCTTCCTGTGCCCACGATTCCAGCCGGTCAAACCTCGATTCCAGACTGGGACCAGGCGCTTGACTCCGAGCTTTGCCTGGCGGACTTTCTCGATAATCTCTGCCCGTTCACTGTCCGGCCGACTCCACCAACGCGCCCGGCACTCCTCTGTCCACCGTCGTTTTTGCTCCGCCGGTAGTAGATCCCACCGCAACCTCGCGTTTTCGGCGTAGGTGAGCAACTCTTGCCTGGTCTTGCCACGCCAATGCCTCAGGTTCCCCTCCCGTATTCGTTCCTTCACAGATTCCAGATGTCGTCCTGGTCCTTGTCGTCCTCCGTGTTGGAAGTTGAATCCAAATCGCGGATCTGTTGAATGGAACGCAGCAATAAAGAATCGCTCAAGTGCGTCAGCTTCCAGCTGGCAGAGAGTTCGAGCGAGAACAATTCGACGGAACCCAGCAGGCCCATATTTACGTATCGCCGCAAGCAAATGCGCGTTTCCCGCTCCAGCAAGATTTCCTGACCATCTTCTGTCGAGTGAATCGAAATGTGTTTGCCCCACATATAGCCTTCCAGACGAAATGTGTTCCAATGCATAGACGATCATTGTCCTTTCTGCTCCACGGTTAGCAGTTAGGACGAAGTGACGTGGATTGTTAAATAAGTAGTTACTTCGAGGAGGGAGTTAGGGCCATAGCCTGTCCCTTAATCCGGCCAGTAGATCTAGGATCAGGACGACCAGAAACCGACCGTAATTACGATCACAACTGCTGCGTAGATCTCTGTGAATAGCCTGAGCATGAAAGCAGAGAATTGTGTGTCCTCTCATGTATATATGCCTGCCTGCTCAGTTTTCCATTGATCTCTATCTTATAATCCCATTAGTATGCCCACAGTGTAGGGTGTCTTGTGGCTAGGTTCATCGACTTCTCGTTTGATGGTACGGATATCAAGGTTATCAACCATCTGCAATTCGCCTCTCAGTTACTGCAACACAAACTAGTCGCACGAATGACCGCTCTCATGACGCGGATCCAATTCAGGCTCAGGGCGAAGTACAACGCTGGTAAATATTCGACCGGCGAACTGGCTGAGAGCGTTACAAACCCACGCGCCGAGGTCGTCGGAGGCGGAGTCGTTGGCCGATTGGATATCACTTCGCCAGTCGCGACGTACCTGGAAGACGGCACGCAGGCGCACACGATCTACCCGAAGGCGACGATCATCAAGGGTACGATGGCCACGAGGGGCAAGGCTGCCGTCCGGCGGCAAGTTGAATCAAAAGCAGCGTTGCACTTCTACAGTGACAGACTAGGCAAGAACGTTTTCGCGGATTACGTATTCAAGGATCCGATCAGCGGTCGGCACTACGTCAAAAACACGTTGACGGAAATGCAGGATGAAATTCGTAAAGGTATTCAGTCGGCATTGGAAGAAGTCATGGCAGGGCGATAATGTTGAAGCAAATTACTGAAGAAATCAGGTTGCCCAGAATAACCGAAATGCTGCCGTTGAGGAAGATTGATCTGCGAAACCCATTCACAGGCGAACCGATGGAACTGGATAATTTGGCGATCCACAGGTGGCTCAAGGCCAAGCAGCTTGGGCTGCATGAGAGGTATGAATAGTGAAATTCATGGAACGTTGGGGCGGTTCGAAAGTTGTTGACCCAGAAGATCGTGCAGGGCTAACGCGCTACACGGAAGCAGTTGACCGAAAGAGCGAGACCCTGATCGACCGCCGGATGGCTGCGCAGGAGGATTATGACAAAGCGCAGGCCGAGTATCGTCAGCTTTCGTTCCGATTAGAAAAGCAAGGCCCAAGTCTACCCACAAACCAGTTCATCGAACTTCAGGCGAACTGCAACCAAGCTGGCCTACGCGTCGAACAGGCGATGAAAACCTTGCAGGAAGTTGGCCAGGAGGAAGCCCAGTATAACGAAGCTGAACGCAAGAAGATAGACCTTGTCACCGCAAAGAACTCCTACGATGCAGTCTTACATGAATATCAAAAAGTCGACGACACATGGGAGAAGCAGAAGATTCAAGCACGCGAACTTCAGAATGCGATCCAGTGTGGCGAAGCACGTCGTACGCAATTATTGATGCAGCTGAGTAGTGCGAAGGCACGATGTAAGGCACTCGGAATTGAGGTCTAACAATGTTCGAAGAAATCTTCGGTTTCGATCCGCCCAAGGCAAAGCCAGAAAAACAGGTCGCCAAGCTTCCTATCGACAACGAACTTGAGTACGCGATGGTGCCAACAGGTGTATCGGCTGACCCACTGATTCGTCAGTTAGAAGACGATGCGTTCACTTCAGAGATTGCTCCTCTCGAATTTGTAGATGAACACGGTCTGACCGTACGCCGATCTGTAGCTGCCAGTGGTGCGACGCCGCCAACATGGACTCCGACAGTACGGCTCACAGAAGACGAATTCAGCACTTTCATCAAAACGCTGACAGCTGGCGTGCGGAAAGATGCTCCCGCACCACCACCTACTGTTCAGGTGATGACACGATCACAACTTGAACACGGGTGCTTGTGCAAGTGTAGTTCGTGCAAGAAAGGCGATTGCCAGCACTGTCAGAGTGATGTGAAGTGCGATGTGTTCAAACGTCGATGGGGAGGCAAAGCTACATCCGACTTGGAGTTTATGGCAGTCGCTACCGGCTACTCCATGGGACACCTACAGAAGATGAAGTCAGAATATGAACGTCTGCCGGACCCGGCTTACGGCAATCGTTGGAACAAGAAAGTAGACATTACGCGTCAGTCGTGGGCTAAGTAACGAAAGGTTTAGGTATGGTGTCGATAATGGGTGGGTCAACAAAGGAGACTCGAGTTCATAGCCCAGCCTGTGCTGCTCCTTCGCGGGTTAAGTCGACATCTCGGCGGCGAGGGGCTTTTGATAATTTTCACCTTCGCCGCTGTTCTAAGTTCGGGAGTCTGCCAGGTGTCATAGCAATGCAGACGCTGGTAGCGCGGATCGGTAAGGGGACTGGACGTGACCCCCGAAAAGAGTGTTGCTAACCCCTCATCCATCAAAGCTACCCTCCGTCTAAAACCCGGCTACGGAGCTCCTACAAACGCCGGCGTCCTTTTCAACACGGATAAAGTTTTGCCGGTAGCAAAAGTGCCACAGCTAGCGATTGTGGAGAGCAGACACACAACCGGCAAAAGTTGTACAGCCTGCTCCAGGCCTCGCTCGTGCCTGAGGAAGAAACCGGCAATCTTGCCAGTCGGGCCAATTCCACTGGTAACGCAACAAAGCCGTCGCTCTATCGCAAGGGGTGACCTAATCTCCGGTCGGCTTTCACAGACCCTTCCAGCGACGGCTGTTCGACACAAAGAATTAACAGCCTGCTACAATCCCCGCGAGGGGGAACTCAATGACGAACCTAGGCGGTGTAGTGCAGATGTTGAGGAAAGAGCATGATCGGTTGAGCAAGGAGATCAAGGCGATTGGCGCAGCGCTCTCGGCGTTCGGAGCGGCTTATGGAAAAAAGCCAGGAACTCGGGCAGGGATTTCGGCTGCGGGCAGAGCAAGAATCGCGGCTGCCCAGAGGGCGCGATGGGCGAAAGTGCAGGCTAAGAACGGAAAGGCAAGTGTCGTCACGATGCCCAAGAAACGAACGCTGTCAGCAGCTGCCCGCAGGAAGATTGCTGCGGCACAACGCGCACGATGGGCGAAGGTGAAAGCCGCCAAGAAAACCGCTTGACCAAAAAGCGAAACAGGCCCGGATCGCCATTACACTAATTGGCCGAGCAGCGGTTTCCTAGATGCCGGAAGCAAGGTCACGCGACGTAACCTCAATCACTTACACCCATCCAGAGGTCTGTAGGCCCCGCTGAACCATCTCATTTTCGGGTTTCGGGACAGCTAATGGACAGTAACGAATCAGCCGAATCCGTCCAACGTTGTCTAAAAGATTGATCTTGTCAAGAAGAATGACGTAGACACGCCTCCTCCAATAACATCGTAGCGGATTAGGACACCTTTATGATTGACATCTCAGAAGTCACCGAGACGGCATTTCGCGAAGCGCGGTTGTTGGGAGAGTCAATGAAATTCGACAACCTTGCGCTAAGTCCGGACGAACAGTTCGTGAGAGCCTGCGCTCAGTCTCCCCTTCCCGAAATGGAAGTTGCGAAAGAAGTGATTGAGGAATCGTTTTGGGCATCAATGCTGACTGAAGAGAATCGGCCATGTAGACCGCGTCTGATCTACTCTCCAAGTGACAAGAAGAGGAGCTATTTCACGCATTGGCTTACCACGCGGATACCGTTGGACCGCGACAGTTTGCGCAAACTGACCCCGACTCAGGGGCCGTTGGGTTTTTTGGTTTGGAATTGCGAATCGAAAATTCCGGAAATCGTCGCAGTGGAAGGTTCACACTATGGGATCACAGACGACTTTACGATTGCCGCCCCGAACTATGGCGCCCTAGATATTAGCTGGCATCTCCTAAAGATGGTCGCCCTCAGAGCGGGCCGGATAGATTGCCGTTCGACGGATTTTCGTCCCGACCAACATAGCGCGCTGAATGTCATTTCGAAACTGCTGGAAAGTTTTGATCCCGTTTATCTCACGCACGCGATGCGGTCGATTACAAAGCATGGTCACGGTGGTGCCATTTGGACATTGCGGCATGGCTGCTCGATCGAGGGTATCCAGATCGGACATCAAGTCAAAGAAAGCAGCCCTCCTGTGCGCGAGAACCACACCCAGCGTTTCAAATGGCTAGAATCAGTTGGGAATCTAGCGGCCGTTGACGGCGCCGTGCTCATCGACTCTCAGTTGCAAGTGCTCGGATTCGGTTGCTTTGTAGACCTTCCGGATTCAGAGAGAGATGTCGCGTGTCTCGTGGGCTCCAGCGGTGTGGAAAAGCGACCATCGAAATCTCTCGGTGGTGGAAGGCACCGGTCAGCTATCGAATTTTGTTGCCGATTTGCACCTGCAGCGGCGATAGTCGTATCTGAGGATGGTCGCATATCACTCTTTTGGGCGGTACCGGGTCAAACGCCTTCGTGGGCTCCGTTTTCGATACTCGGATTTAGCGGTGAATTTGTATGAGGCAACAGATCGCGATTAGGAAAGGACACTCCTCGCCGGGATAACAGTTGAACATCGTTGAACCATATTCGCCAAACCGCTGATCGTCGCATCTGACTGACAGCGAGAACCGAAGAGGGTGAATTGTCCCGAAAATGTCCGAAACGGGGGTTTTGAGTGTAATGGCCTGTTTACAGCAGTTGACCTCCGTCCTCATTGAGACCGGCAAAATCGCGGCGTGCCGGGGCCTGCTCGGGCCGCGCGTGGGGGCTCGTATGTGCGTGACGGAACTCCATCGTGACTACGATCACTGAAAGCCAGTCAGGCGGTTCCGTAGAATCCGACAGGTTGGATTTTGTCGTTACCATGCTGGTAAAGAAGCTCAGCCCCGGCACGGTGGGGCGAAGATCAAGCAGGCTCCAGATCATATTCGCTGGCTGTGTCGGACTGCTTTCCTTATTTGTCCCGAGCGCGAACAGTCAGAATACCCCGCCAACGGAAAACGAGTCCTCAGCTATCGGTTTAGCCACAATCAGACAATCGGTCCGCCGCGTGCTGGTTGATATCGTCGTCACCGATCATGAGGGTAAACCTGTCGAAGGGCTCCGCCGGAACGATTTTCGAGTTTTCGAGAATGGCGCACCGCAACAGATTCGAACATTCTCCTCACCATCCCCGGCGCCTCCGACGCGACCGGGCGAGATCGAAACATCGACCCTTCCGCCCGGCACATTTACCAACGCTTCGACCGTGTCCGATGATTCTCCGCTCAACATCATTCTGTGGGACCTCAGGATTCGGCACGCAGACGTTTCTGAATTCCGCAACACCCAGGCGGAATCTTCCCCGATTTCATCCATGCTTTCGGCAAGAAAGCAGGTGATCGACTTCCTACGGCACAATCCTCCCGGAACACGCTTCGCAATCTTTCTCCAGACCGACCGCTTGAAGTTTCTGCGAGGCTTCACGGATGATGCCAACCAACTCGCCTCGGCGATGGAAAAGGACGAAACTAGATCGATCGGATATTGGCCAACTTTCCGTCCAAGCCCTCCGCCCTTCGCCATTTCCCTCAATAACGAGAATGTTCAGGCCAGAGTGGGGTTACTCAGTCGCATGGTCTCCGGAGTTGATCCGGTTGTACAAAAAAGGCGCAGCCTCGATGATCTGGAAAACCTGTGGGCAAGGCAGGCGGAGATCGATGGATTCTGGGAGTTGGCGCGATGGACGGTCGCCTTGCCGGGTCGAAAGAATGTCTATTGGATCACATCTTCATTCCCCGGCAACCCTGCGTTCATGGAGCAAAGCGCCGCCATTCTGGCACTATCGCGGGTCGCCGTTTTCCCAATTGACTGGCGATCCCTCAGTACAGACGCGATCTCCGACGTCACCTCAAACCCGGACGTGCTGAGCAAAGTATCGGGCAATGTCGACCCACGCACCTGGGTGCCGCAACTCAGCAAGGAATATCTGCAGGATGATCGAGAACGAATCGAGAACGTGGTGACGATTGCGGAGCAAACTGGCGGCCACGCCTTTTTCTATATCAATGATCTGCGCAATGCTCTGTCCGTTGCCGTCGAGGAGGGCTCCCGCGTTTACACACTGACGTATTCGCCATCCAACACCAAGTTCTACGGGCAGCGGCGTAAAATCAAAGTGGAATTGGTCGCGAATCCTGGCTATCACCTGAGTTATCGCCGTAGCTATTTTGCTGATCCTGTAAGGAAGGAATCCGCCAAAGATTCGAGTCGGCAATCCGATCCGTTGGGGTACGCTTCGCAATTCGGAGCGCCAACTTCGCAGGAAATCCTCTTCACTGCGCAAATCGAGAGAAAGGGTGAACCACGGGCAGCGAGCCAAGTTGAAAGGGACCAACTTGCCGCCTTCGGTGGTGCAGGTGAGACAACTGCACACCCGAACGTCGATGGCACGTCTGCCGTGCGCGTCCGGGATTATGTGATTCACTACTCAATTCTGCCGGGGTCTGTCGGAGTCGCAGCGAGTAACAAGAACGGTGTGCAATTTGAGATCGCAACGACCGCGTATGACGCCGAAGGCCGCAGGGTTTTTGGTGTCTGTGGAACCCCGGACGCGCTAGTGCCCAAGACGCAAGGTAATGGATCAGACATTCCCTTTCGCGTTCGCGCCAGCCAAGCCGTGACTCTACCTGCGCGAGCCGCGTTTCTTCGATTTGCCATACTGGACAAAATATCTGGACGAGTTGGATCGCTTCAGGTATCTCTTCCGCTCTGATTCTTTATCGACCCTTAGTTGCCGATAACTGTTGAGAAATCCTAATTATACTTATTTACCCTTTCCGGCGTCGTCCTACCTCGACAAGCCTATACTGAGAACCGGGTCGCCGAGGGAGGTCAGCGATGAAATACAAAATTATTACGCTCCTTGTCTTCTTGGCGCTTCCAGCTGTCGCGGCCGCGCCACGGGAATTCGTCAGCACCTGCGATGTGCAGATGCAGATTCGCGACGGCCGCAATCCTGAAGGCTTGCCGATTCGAGGGCAAAGTGCGGACCTCATTCTGCCCTGCATTACAAAAGATGAGCTGGCAAGAATCATCGAAGACTTTGCAAAAGGCGATGCCGAGAAGAAAGATCGAGCGCTGGACGCTCTGAATCGCGCCAAGCAGGTCAAGATAATGCTCACGCCAGAGTTAGCGATGCAAGAAAGGGATTGACGTTCTCAGGTTGTTGCAAAATCGCCATTACACTCATCATGCCGCCGCCCGAGGGGTTTTGAGTTTCCATGGGCCTGCGGCCCCACCCATAGGGATGAAAGCGCGTTATTGACGTAACTGACGTCGATTCGCGCGGGCCGTAGCCGTTTCCATCAGGACCTGGGCTCGCGTGATGATTTCGGCAAGTTCCGCCAGCGTCATCTCCCCGAGCGGCACCCCGGCCCGATCAGGGAAGTCGTTGCGCCATTGTTGCAGCGCGAAGTAGAAGTGCTCGGTGTCGGTCTTCTGCACGAACAGCTTTGTGCCGGCTCGCAGTATTACTATCAGTGGCATTTTGTGGCTTCTCCTGTGAAATAGGGCTAAAACCGCTGGAATAATGGAAAGGGACTAAACAGGGAGGAAACTGCTTGCAGAACGCGGGCAAACGCGATTGACCTAGCAGTGTTTTGGATGGCACAACACGGTATATGGAAATACTAGTATTCCCATTTTACGGGTACCTCTACTGCTGGCTGGGTGGATCCGGCTGCTGCTTGTCCAGGTATGCTTTGATGATCTCCCTGAGCAAGCTACTCATGGAATCCTTCGTGGGAGCCAACCGCCGGAGGGCGTCCAGCTGGCTCTGAGTCGTAGAAAAGCAAATTATCCGGTCACGCTTTTCTGGCATCTTGAACTCCTTTCACGGTGTAGATGGAAAGGTTGAACAGTTGAGATAACGCACGTTTCAGCTCCTGCCAAGGCCTGCGAACACCGTCGAAGCAACATCGCGGCCCTGCATCGTTGTTCTTCTGCGCGACGTCCCCCTTTGATGCCAGACGTACTCAGCAGCCAGGTTTCCCGGCGTCCGTCGGAGCTGGCGTGCGACTTGCATAACGTCATGCAAGCCTACTGGGCCACAAGCTGTACTAGCCCTGCATACCGGTCGTTCCACATGCAACGATTCAACCTTAGTCATCTGTACAAGACTGGCGTAGCTCCCGTTGAACTCCAGGAATCGCTTACCGCCACATGTGGCATGGTGTCTCAACTCTTCAACCTTCCCTTCTAAGCATGTTTAGCGCTTGGACTGTGATCATCAACTTTCGATACTTCTTGCACTTCCTGCAAAAGCAGGCCGCAGCGTGCGGTTGTGCTTCGGGACGTTCCAAGCGAAGAACAGGCCGGATGATGATGTACGGCAGTTGCTTTTCTTTCGGTATGTCCTTGTAGTGCCCTCGCTTCATCGCTGCTAAGCCCCTTTGTTATTATGAGCTTAATTGGATTTCATAATCTTCTCAATGATATTCATTTACGAACCGTGGGCTATCTATTGCGGCCTACTAGCCTACTAACAATGCGATGTGCTGGCACTGGTAATAAGGAATGTAACTCCACTGGTAAGTACGTGTTAGCACTGCTTGACTCTTGATAGGCTGGTATAATATAAGTGTAAATACAATCTAACCTGATGGTGTCCCTGACAAGATACCAGAGACCGGTGCTGTACTCGACATCCCAGCACCGGTTTTCCTTTCTAAAAAGCCCATTTTCCCTCTTGATTTTCTCTCGCAGTCATATTACAAGAACATTTGTCAGGGAATCAGGATGTCGAAAACCCAAACAGACCGGATAGGCGTTGGCGCGGTGGATTTAGTAGACGACAGCATCCCCCTGCATCTCACCTATCGCTTTTGCACGGAGTATCTCGCCTACCAGAACGCACGGGATCGGTACTTCAGCCCCCTCAACGCCTGCTATTCATACTATGAGGCGAGGGGCATTGGGTTTGATTTCCAGTCATTTCTTGAATTTATGCGAACTGTGGGTCCGAAGCCGGATCCTAGTTACGGGGTGAAACAGTTGTCGATGGAACGTGTTGCGGTCGAGGGTTTTACAGCAGAAAGCGGAGCACGTCGGGGCCAGCTGTCGCAGGCGGACAGTAGCTCGGGCGGCGCGGTTCCACTCGGCCATCCGTGTCCTGTAAAGGCACCTCCGGCGAAATAACGCTGGGGCGACCTCAGGTGAAAGCCTGAAGGCGTGGATCAGGTATAGCAGCCGCACACGGTCCATTGACTTTCGAAGACGTCGACGTACGGAAAAACATCCGTGCGCCGAAGTGAATTGGCGACCGACTTTCGACAATCATCACACAAAACAAGGTAGAAGAAGTTAGAAGTGGGGTTTAGAAAGTAAATCAGGTAAATCAAAACTTGAGGAAAGGAAGAAGGAGATAAAGATAAAACGTCGAAAGGCGGGCGTCAAGTAACGAAGGCAAACGGCCAGAATTCTGTCTACCAGGAAGCGGTAGACCATCTAACTGGTAATCCCACTACAGGTAATGAATAGTACGCAGAAGACGCCTGTTTCAGTTTAGCAAAGCTAAGACGAATACGTCCGACGGTGAAGCGTTGTCGGACGGTATACGTTTACACTTCGTCTTTCACAGGAGATGGGATAGTACCTGGAACCAGAATGAAGTAGAGGAAACCATCTGGGAGAATACGGTAAAACCTCGGTGATTCTCTAGATAGATGTTGTTGCGTTCCGGCGCGGTACTGGTAAGGTGCAGGTTGCAGGCGCAAGAGATGGTCGCAGAAGTGCGTTAGAAAGTAGCCCGCGACCGCTACACCTGCGAATATTCTGCAAACTTTTCTTACCTGGATTTCGTCACCGACAAGAGGCAGGCGCCAGCTGGAGGAACTACGGATGGGAAAACCACAACCGTTGAGGA
>Ga0075030_100003253_pt1 | contig 14788 bp, 13 predicted proteins | sample LitLauG_LLR_2012_FD_71393 | JGI IMG/M metagenome (GOLD analysis project Ga0075030, IMG submission 71393) | Freshwater sediment microbial communities from Pennsylvania, USA - Little Laurel Run_MetaG_LLR_2012 | ecosystem: Environmental > Aquatic > Freshwater > Creek > Sediment | place: USA... | reverse complement strand
GCGAGGCGCACCGCATCGTTGTCCGTCTGCAGATCGCCCGTCACCACGGCCACGCGCTCGGATGGCTCGAACCTTGAGAGAGTCTTCTCTAAGAGTGACGTCTTGCCCGACCCCGGCGAGCTGATCAGATTGGCGCAGTAGATCCCTCGTGCGCGAAGCCCGTCCCGGAGCCCGGTCGCAATGCGTTCGTTTTCACTCAGAACTTTCGTTGCGACATCTACTCTTGTCATCGTCATACTGCTCCCTGCTCCTTCACGCGTCTTCCAGTTCGAAATAAGCCAGCTCCAGCTCATTTCCCGTCGCCACGGTTGTTGCCTTGCATCCGCAGCGTGGACACTCCGTCTGGAATGCCTCCACGGGAAAAACCCATTCACATTCGGGGCATCGATTCTGGCGTGGACAAAATTCAATTTCCAGTTCGCATTTCTCGTCTTCCACCTGCATCAGCGCATCCCAGCAGAACTGGAGCGAATCCGCGTTCACGCCGCTCCACTCTCCAATCCGCACGCCGGCCTTCACTACGTGCGCGCCCGGGCACTCCTTCCGCACGGCTTCGAGAATCGACTCCGCTATACCCATCTCGTGCATGATTCAACAGATCCTCATCGAAAAGGCCCTTCAACAAATACGGGGCAACTGGCCGCCCGCCAGCATCGCGACCACGCGTGTCGTCCCGAACGCCGTTCGCATCGTGACCCACCCGCGGTTTGTATCGGTCACGCATCCAATGATCCGTGCTTCGGGGCCCAGCGCATGGCTGCGCATCGCATCCAGCACCGCAGCCGCGTCTTCCGCCGCCACAATCGCCACCAGCTTGCCTTCGTTCGCCACATACATCGGGTCGAGCCCCAGCATCTCGCAGGCTCCGCGCACCTCTTCGCGCACCGGAATGCTGTCTTCTTCGAGCCGCATCCCGACGCCCGATTTCGCCGCGATTTCATTCAGCGAACTCGAAAGCCCCCCACGCGTGGGGTCGCGCATGCAGCGGATCGCCGCGCCCGTTCCGAACATCGCTTCCACCAGCGTGTGCAGGGGTGCGGAATCGCTCTCCACCGGCGTTTCGAACTGCAATCCCTCGCGCTCCGCCATGATCGCGATGCCGTGGTCGCCAATCGGCCCGCTCAACAGAATCGCGTCGCCCGGCCGCGCGTTTCCGGCCGAAAGGCTGCGCCCGTCCGGCACCAGCCCAATTCCCGCGGTATTGATGAAGAGTCCGTCGCCGCTGCCTTTCTCCACCACTTTTGTGTCGCCCGTGACGACTTCCACGCCGCAGGCGGCAGCCGCGCGCCCAAGCGAATCCGCCACACGCCGCAGCGTTTCGATCGGCAGGCCTTCTTCCACGATGAAAGCCGCGCTTAGAAACATCGGCAGCGCCCCGCCCATGGCAAGGTCGTTTACCGTGCCGTGCACAGCCAGTGATCCGATGTCTCCGCCGCGAAAAAACAGCGGCTTCACCACAAAGGAATCGGTGGTGAACGCGAGCCGTGTGCCGTTCACCGTCACTACTGCCTGGTCGTCCATCCGGGCGAGCGTCGGGTTCCGAAACGCCGGCAGAAACACTTCCCGGATCAACTGCTCCGACAGGCGCCCGCCGCTGCCGTGCCCCATGACAATCGTTTCCCGCACCATCACCGGCGTCGGGCAGTTCAAAAGGATCGAACTCATGACATGCTCCCCGAAACGCCTACCAGATCGCCGTGCCGCTTGTACTGGTGATACGCGGCGCAGGCGCCTTCCGAAGAAACCATCAGGGCGCCCAGCGGATGGTCCGGTGAGCACTTCGTCCCGAACGCCGGACAGTCCACGGGCTTCTTCATCCCCTGCAACACCAGCGCGCTGATGCATTCGGGTGGTTCATCCACTTCCACATCTTCGAGGCCGAAGATCTTTTCCGCGTCCCACTGCGCGAACTCTTCGCGCAGCCGCAGCCCGCTCTTTGGAATTGTGCCGATGCCGCGCCACTTCCGGTCCGCCACTTCGAAAACCATCTTGAGGACCTGCTGGGCGGCTGTATTGCCGCTGCGCGTCACGGAGCGCGCGTATTGGTTTTCCAGTTCCGCCCGGCCAGTTTCGAGCTGCGCCGCAAGCATGGAGATCGCTTCCAGCAAATCCGCCGGTTCGAAGCCGCCCACCACGATAGGCACGTGGTAATCCCGCACCAGTTCTTCGTATTCGCCGCAGCCCATGATGGTGCAAACATGTCCGGGCGCAATGAACCCCTGCACTCGGTTGGTTGGGGATTCCAGAATCAGCCGGATGGCCGGCGGCACCAGAACGTGCGACGCCAGCATGGAGAAATTGTTAAGCCGCTCAAGCCTGGCCTGCCACAGCGCCATCGCGTTTGCCGGAGCCGTGGTTTCAAACCCCACGCCGAAAAACACCACCTGCTTCGAAGGATTCTCACGCGCCAGTTTCACCGCATCCATCGGCGAATAGACAATACGGACATCGCCGCCCGCCGCCTTGACATCAAACAAGTCCGTCTTCGATCCAGGCACACGCAGCATGTCACCGTAGGAAACGAACGTCACATCGGGGCGCGCCGCAATCTCCAGTGCCTTGTCGATCGTCTCGATCGGCGTCACGCATACCGGGCACCCCGGTCCATGCACCAGTTCGATGCGCCCTTCCACCAGTTCATCGATGCCGTAACGCATGATGGTGTGGGTTTGCCCGCCGCAGATCTCCATCAGCACCCAGGGCCGGGTAACTTTCTGCCGGATTTGCCGCAGAAACGCCGCTGCCAGCGCCGGATCGCGATACTCGGAGAGATATTTCACGGGGCATCCTCCGTGAGTGTTACGGGCGCGAAAATGCCCGGCGACGGTATTTTCTCAGCGCTGATTCCACTCCCGACGGCCAATTCGCGCTGGAGTTCGCCCGTCTTCCTCAGATGATCGAGTGTGCGCACCGCTTCGGCCTCATCCACCTTGCTGATGGCGAAGCCCACATGCACAACTACGTAGTCGCCCGTGTTCGCTTCGGGAACCAGGTCCAGAAACACCGGCCGTGTAATTCCGCCGAAATCAACTTGTCCGACCCGGTTGTTGCGGATGGTCTCAGTCTGTTTGATTCTCCCCGGCACCGCCAGACACATAATGTTCTCCCTCTCGTTTTCGCCCCACGTGTTTCTCGCTCAATGCAGCTACGGCGGCATTTACCACGCTTCGCGCCTTGCCCAGCGCGTCGTCGAGGTTTGCCAGCACCGCCGGCGATAACCCGATTCCCGTCGTCGTCTCCTCCGGCTCTATACCCACCAGCGCGACCGCTCCCGGCGTGTCGCCCAGCAGTTCAGCCGTCTGCAGCAATTCGCGCGCGTCCGTCTCGTGCGCGCTCGATCCCCGTGTGTGATGAAATGCCTCCACTTCCCGGCCTTCGAACACGTGGGGCGTTCCGGCCGGCGAACCCGTGCGGATCGCATCCAGAACCACCAGCGATTCCCGCCCGCCAATCGCGCTCAGCAACGTCAGGCCCTGCGTACCGCCATCCAGAAACTCCACTTGTCCGTCCCAAACCGCTTCGTTCATGGCCAGGCGCCGGAGCATTTCGAGTCCCACCCCGTCGTCGCGAAGCAGCGGGTTGCCGAGGCCCAGCACCAGAACCGGCGCGCGGCCCGTCATATTCAGAGCCGTCACGCTAACTGGCCCACTTATCGGCATCGATATCGCCTTCTTCGTAAAACTTCGGACCGGCGATGATCGAATCGATCAATCCGTCGCGGTACAGTATCGAATCGTAAATCACAATGTAAATGTGGAACAGGACGAACACGATAATGAACCACGCCACTAAGTGATGCCACATATGTACGCGGAACGGCCCACCCAGCAGGGGCACGGACCATCCGAGCAGCTTGTCCCAAAAGCCCCCGGGATTGGATTCGCCGAACAGGGCAAAGCCGGTCAGCATTTCGAATCCGCACATCGCGAAAAAGCCTGTGTAACCGGCGCCCGCCAGCGAGTTATGTCCGATGTTGACAGGCCCGCGGCTGATCCCCATATACTCCACTACCTGATGGATCACAGCCTTGTACCAGGAGGCCTTCCAGAACATCGGAACGCCCGTCCGTGCATAGTTGTTGCCGACGAAAAACCAGTACATCCGTCCGGCGACACAGCACAGCATAACGAACGCAGCAATGAAATGCAGTTCCCGGACCCGGCCCATCAGAAACACCTGGTAGGCTTCGCCCGGCGGCAGCAACACCGGATTTGCTATGTAAAGGCCGGTCGGGATTAGAGTGAAGATAGCCAGTGCATTCACCCAGTGGATGATGCGAATGGGCAACTCCCACACGTACCGCGCGCCCTTGGGCCGCGGCGCCCCGGATTGCGACTGCGTTGGAATTGTGACGCTTGCCATAAAGGCTCCTTACCGCGCTAACGAACAATCACCTCGGACAGTGTCTCGCCCTCCGGGCTCAGCACGTGCGTAGCGCACGCGAGGCACGGGTCAAACGAATGTATGGTCCGCAGAATCTCCACCGGCCGCTTCGAATCCACGACTTTGGTCCCGATCAGCGCCGATTCATAAGCGCCGTGCTGGCCCTTCGCGTCGCGCGGGGAAGCGTTCCACGTAGAGGGCACAACTATCTGATAGTTCTCGATTTTCTTGTCTTTAATGTGGATCCAGTGGCAAAGCGCGCCGCGTGGCGCCTCTTCCGGTCCATAGCCTTTACAATCGACTGGCCACGTAGACGGATCCCACTTACTCGTGTCCGCGACGGTGGAATCCCCGTTGCGCAGGTTGTTCATCAGCTTATCGTACTCATCCTGAAGCCACTTCACGCACAACTGTGTTTCGAGGCCGCGCGCAGCCGTTCGTCCCAGTGTGGAAAACAGCGCCGTAACCGGCAGCTTCAGTTTGCCGAGCACATCGGTCACCACGTCTTTGTATTCCGTTCGCCCGCTTGCGAAGCCGACCAGCATTCGCGCCAGAGGCCCCACTTCCATCGCATTGCCCTTCCAGCGCGGAGCTTTCACCCACGAATATTGGCCGTTCTCATCAAGCTGCGAATAAGGCGGTTTCGGCCCTGTATACTTTGCCTTCGTCACACCGTCATATGGATGCCGGGGCGTGCTGCCGTTCGGATACTCATACCAGGAATGCGAAATATCTTCGGCAATCTGGGCCGGGTCTGTATGGTCGAGCGGCAGCACTTCACTGACGTTCTTATTGAGGATCACGCCCCGCGGCATCTTGTACTTGCTCGGGTCGTCGATTCCATTCTGCGGTACGTCCCCGTACACCATGTAGTTACCCAGCCCGCCGCCGATCGTCGTCCATTCCGGATAGAAACTCGCAATGGCCAGCAAATCGGGAACGTACAACTGCTCCACGATCTCTTTCCCTTGTTTGATCAGATCCTGAACGACGTTGAGCTGCTGCATGTTAATTGCGTTATCGCCCTGCAGCGAAATCGCGCACGCCATGCCGCCCACTAAGTAATTCGGATGTGGATTCTTGCCGCCGAAGATCGTGTGTATCTTCACGATCTCCTTCTGCCACTTGAGTGCTTCCAGATAATGTGCCACCGCCATTAAATTTGCTTCCGGTGGCAGCTTATACGCCGGGTGTCCCCAGTAAGCATTCTGGAAGATGCCGAGCTGGCCGGAATCCACAAACTTCTTGATACTGGCCTGTACATCGGTAAAGTACCCGGGCGACGACAACGGCCAGGAGGGAGACACCTTTTGGGCAAGGGCCGCTGTCGCGCCTGGATTCGCCTTGAGGGCCGAAACAATGTCGACCCAGTCAAGAGCATGCAGATGGTAGAAATGGATCACGTGATCCTGCACCATCTGTGTGAGAAACATAATGTTGCGGATGGCATCGGCATTCTTCGGCACGGTAATGCCGACCGCTTTTTCCACTGCCCGCACCGAGGCCAGCGCATGCACCGTTGTGCAAACGCCGCAGATGCGCTCGCAGAAGGCCCACGCGTCACGTGGATCGCGGCCCTGCAATATAACCTCAATGCCGCGCCACATCGTGCCGGAGGAAATAGCGTCGCCAATCGCGCCGCTGCCATCCATAATGGCTTCCACCCGGAGGTGGCCTTCAATCCGGGTTACCGGATCGATCACAATTCGGTTCGCCATGGCTTCTTCTCCTCGGTGCCTCCGCGCTATGCCGGCGGCTTCTTGTTACCTTCGAGATCGCGCGCTTCTTTGCGCATGAAACTCGTCGCCGCATGTGCCGCTACCCCGGCAGCCGTCAGCGCTACCAGCGTCTTGCCAATCGTTTCCGGCGTCGCTTCTATTCCCGGAGCGATGATGTTCGAAAGCCTCTGGTAGAACGGTCCGTTGTCCCAGAAGTTCTCTTCGCTGCACCCGATGCAGCCATGCCCGGAACCGATCGGGAACGATGTCCCCTGATTCCACTTCACCGTGGAGCAGGAGTTGTAAGTCGTCGGCCCGCGGCATCCCATCTTGTACAAGCACCAGCCCTTCTTTGCTGCCTCGTCGTCCCACGATTCCACAAACTGCCCCGCGTCGAAGAACGGCCGCCGGTAGCACTTATCGTGGATGCGCTTCTCGTAGAACATCTTCGGCCGCCCAATGCGGTCCAGTTCCGGCAGCGTGCCGAACGTCAGGATGTAAGTCAAAACACCAGTCATGACTTCCGCGATCGGCGGGCATCCGGGCACATTGATAATTGGTTTGTCCGTGATCAGCTTATGCACCGGCTTGGCGCCGGTGGGGTTCGGCTTCGCGGCCTGCACGCAGCCATTCGACGCGCACGATCCCCAGGCAATGATCGCCTTCGCGTCGACCGCCGTTTCCTGCAGGATATCGAGGAACGTCCGCCCGCCCACCGTGCAGTAAACCCCGCCGTCGTTGGTTGGTGCGTTGCCTTCCACTGCGAGAAGATACTGGCCCTTGTACTCCTTCATGATCTTCTTGCGGATCTCTTCCACCTGATCGCCCGCCGCCGCCTGCAACGTGTCGTCGTAGTCGAGCGAAATCATGTTCATAATGATGTCCGCCGCGATCGGGTGGGACGACCTGATAAAGGATTCGCTGCAACACGTGCATTCGAGGCCATGCAGCCAGAGCACCGGGATGCGCGGCTTGTTATCCATCGCTTCGACCACTTCAGGGATCATGGATGAGCCCAGGCCCATCGCCGCCGCCATCTGGGTGCAGAACTTGAGAAAATCTCTCCGTGCGATCCCATGCTCCCGCAGCAGGTCGTAAGTCGACTGCTTTCTGTCCACCGAAGTCGCCACAAGGACCCCCTTTCGGACCGATGCCGGCGCGTTTAGCCGGTCGCACAGGACAAAAGCACTCCAGTGGCCAAAGGTTTCGGGGATGAAAACCCGCTTTTCTGCCGCGAATCGCATCTATTTGAGTGAAACAACGCAGCTGAGGTTGCGTCACGCAGCGAACTGCGGCAGAGATCCTGCAACCGCGAGGGAATCGGCAGAGAGATTGTGGGCCGTGAGATGCCGCTGGGATCGGGCTGCGCCGCCTGTTGGAGTCGAAACCTCCGGTCACTTCACATCGAACAGCGTCTTGAACCCGTAATCCATGTGGAACTGCTGATGGCAGTGAAACAATGTCAGGCCTCCCATCGAAGGTACAAAGTCCACTTCGATCTTCCGATATCCCTTCACCAGCACCACGTCCTTCACCACCCCCGCCGTCGCCTTGCCATAGACATTAGTCAATTCAAAGCTGTTCCGATGCAGATGCACCGGGTGCGAATCGTCCGTCTGGTTGTCGAACACCAGCCGGTATCTCCGCCCCTTCTGCAACGCTCGCGGCGCGTCCTTCTCGTCGAAGCTCTTCCCGTTGATCGTCCAGTGATTGTAGCCGCCTTTGCCGCCGTTCATCTTGCCGAACGCGAGCGGAATCGTCTCATCCGGCGGCGCCACGGCCCGCGTATCGCCGAACATCGTGTAGTCCCAGCGCGCCGGTCTCGGTTTGATCCAGCGCGGTGCGCCGGTTTTGCCCGCGTACTCCACCACGATCCCCATGCCGTTCTTCCGGTCGTCATCCATCGGCGTCCCCAGCACCCACACGCCCGGATTCTTCATCTCGACAACTGCTGACACCCGCTCTGCCGTCCCCAGTTCCAGCACCTCCACCATTTGCGGCTTCGGTACCGGATTCCCGTCCAGCGCCACCACCTGAAACATGTGCCCCGCCAGAGCCAGCTTGATGTTCTCCGTCGCGCTCCCGTTGAGAATGTGGAACAGCACCCGCTGCCCCTGCTTCACCCGCACCGGCTCGCCGAACCCCAGCGCCTTGCCGTTGATGGTGAACCGGTCATACCCGATCTCCCACCCATTTGGCCCGTTCTTCTTGTCCTCCTCCGCCTTTCGCTTCTTCTCAGCGGGCGTGATGTCCGCGTCCTCCATCTCCTCCTCGTCCGACAGCTTCGCTTCCCATTCGTGCGTCGCCAGAAAAACCTCCTGGTCGTACTTGCCCGGATTCTCCTTCGGCTCGATATAAACCAACCCAAACTGCCCCGAGTACGGCCCGCGCGCAAAATCCGCCATTGCCATCACGTGCGAATGGACGAACCTCACCCCCGCGGGCTGCGGCGTCATCTTGTACCGCAGATGCCCGTGCGCCGGGACTTCGAGACTCTTTTCCTCCGCCGCCCCGTCGATCTCCGCCGGCACCGCGAGCCCGTGCCAGTGGACCAGCTCGGTCGTGTCCGTGTCATTGAACAGATCGACCGTCACCTCAACGCCCTCGCGCAGCCGCACCAGCGGGCCAGGGACAGCGGCGTTGTAACCGATGGTGCTGACCGTGTGCCCCTTCGCAATTTCGGCCTGCACTTTACCGATGCGCAGCGTGACGTCCGCCGGACCCTCGAGTTCTTTGGATGCCGGACTCGTGGATTTCGAGCAGCCCGCCAGCAGCAGCCCGCTGCCGGCAATGGCGAGGTCGGATAAAAACGCGCGTCGAGAATAGGTAAGGGCAGTCATGTGAAGCCTCGCTATATACGATATCGCCTATAAACTGCACGACCCAGCCCGGCCGAAAGAAAGAAAAAATGGAACGTACTCGAATTGAATGACGATCCGTCCGTCGCTCGCGCCCTCCGCACCCTCGAGAAAGCATACTCCCGCGCAACGCCGCCGTCGTCTTCACCCCACAAATAAAAAAGCCGGCGACACCCGCGTCACCGGCTCCTCTTCTGACTGACTAACCCCTGTTAGCCCTCCTGCAAAACTTAGTACCGATAATGATCCGGCTTGTACGGCCCGTCCACCGGCACGCCAATGTAATCCGACTGCTTCTTCGTCAGCGTCGTCAGCTTCACGCCGATCTTCTCCAGATGCAGCCGCGCCACTTCCTCATCCAGCTTCTTCGGCAGCACATACACACCCGGCTTGTAAGTGTCCTTATTCGCCCAAAGGTCCAGCTGCGCCAGCGTCTGGTTCGAGAAGCTGTTCGACATCACGAAGCTCGGGTGCCCCGTCGCGCAGCCCAGGTTCACCAGCCGCCCCTCCGCCAGCACGAAAATGCTGTTACCAGCCGGGAATGTGTACTGATCCACCTGCGGCTTGATCTCCAGCTTCTTCGCATCGCTCTTGTTCAGCGCTTCAATCTGAATCTCGCTGTCGAAGTGTCCGATATTACACACAATCGCCTGATCCTTCATCTGCCGCATGTCTTCCAGCGTGATGACATCCACGTTGCCCGTAGTCGTCACATAGATGTCGCCACGGCCCAGCGTGTCCTGGAGCGTCGTCACTTCATACCCTTCCATCGCCGCCTGCAGCGCATTGATCGGGTCGATCTCGGTCACGATCACACGCGCCCCCAACCCGCGCAGTGAATGCGACGAACCCTTGCCCACGTCGCCGTACCCGCACACCACGCACACCTTGCCCGCCACCATCACGTCCGTCGCCCGCTTGATGCCGTCCGCCAGCGATTCCCGGCAGCCATACAGATTGTCGAACTTCGACTTCGTCACCGAGTCATTCACATTGATCGCAGGCACCAGCAATTGGCCCGCTTCGAACATCTTGTACAGCCGGTGGACGCCCGTCGTCGTCTCTTCCGAAACCCCGCGCCAGTCTTTCACGATTTCGTGAAACCAGCCCTTGCTTTCCGCATGAACCTTCTTCAGCAGATTCTTGATCACCTGCTCTTCCAGACTGTCCGACGCCGAATTCACCCAGTCCGAACCATTCTCCAGTTCATAGCCTTTGTGGATGAAGAGCGTCGCATCGCCGCCATCGTCCACAATCAGCTCAGGCCCCTTGCCGCCCGGATGCGTCAGCGCCTGCAGCGTGCACCACCAGTACTCTTCCAGCGTCTCGCCCTTCCAGGCAAACACCGGCACGCCCGCTGCCGCAATCGCCGCCGCGGCATGGTCCTGCGTCGAGAAAATGTTGCAGCTCGCCCAGCGCACGCTTGCGCCCAGGTCCACCAGCGTTTCGATCAGCACCGCCGTCTGGATCGTCATGTGCAGCGACCCGGTCACCCGCACTCCCTTCAGCGGCTGCGTCGCCGCGTGCTTGCGCCGAATCGACATCAATCCCGGCATCTCCTGCTCGGCGATCGTGATCTCTTTGCGGCCCCAATCGGCCAGCTTCATGTCTGCGACTTTATAGTCGGTCCCAACGGAGGGCATCGTGGCTGTGCTCAAAAGAAAATCTCCTTGTATCGATGAATCAAGATATGTTGATATATTATCACGACCCGCTTCCATGGCAATTCTGAAATGGCAATCTTAAAATCCCTGCGGCTCCTCGCCGATTCCAGCCGTCTCCGCCTCCTGCTCCTCCTCGAACGCGAAGAGCTCTCGGTAGCCGAGCTCCAGGAGATCCTGGCCACCGGCCAAAGCCGCATCTCCACCCACCTCGCGCAGCTCCGCCAGGCAGGTCTTGTCGAAGACCGCAAACAGGGAAAAAACAGTCTCTATCGATTGAAGGATCGGCAAATTGTCGATATCCTCCACGCTGCCGCCCACGAAATTCCCGAGGCCGCCGCCGATTCCCAAGCCCTCCAGCTCGCCCTCGATAAGCGCCGCGACCGCGTCCGTACTTACTTTGACGAACTCGCCGGCAAATTTGGCCGCAACTACGTCCCCGGCCGTTCCTGGAAGGGCCTCACCGAAACCCTGCTCCAGCTCATGCCCCCCCTCGTCATCGGCGATCTCGGCGCCGGCGAAGGCACCTTTTCCCAGCTCCTCGCGCAGCGTGCCCGCAAGGTCATCGCGGTCGACAACTCCCGGAACATGGTCGATTTCGGCTCCCGCCTCGCCCGCGAAAACGGTCTCGCCAACCTCGAATACCGCTTTGGCGACCTCGAAGATCCGCCCATCGACCCCGCGTCGCTCGATATCGCCTTCTTTAGCCAGAGCCTCCACCACGCCCTCCACCCGGACCGCGCCGTCGCCGCGGCCTTCCGCCTCCTCAAGCCCGGCGGCCGAATCGTCATCCTGGACCTCAGGCGCCACACCTTCGAACAGGCCCGCGAACTGTACGCCGACACCTGGCTCGGCTTCTCCGAGATCGAACTCCGCAACTTCCTCGCCACGGCGGGTTTTCAATGCGTAGAGAGCTGGATTGTGGACCGCGAAAAGCAGAGTCCGGCGTTTGAAACCATCCTCGCCATCGGTTCGCGTCCGCAACCGGCTCCTGACCGGTCGCAACCAGAGTCCGCTCCCACGCATATAGAATTGTGATGATGAATAAACTCGCGCGCGCGGCGCTGTTGCTCGCCGCAGCCCTCCCCCTGGCCGCACAGGGACCCGCTTTCGATAATTCCGGCAACAGTTTGCTGAATGGTACTTATTATTTTCGCGACGTCGTCCAGGTTGTCGGCAATAACGCCGGCGATCTCAGCGAGTCTTTCGCCATCTTCGGGAACATTTCGTTCGATGGAAATGGTAACTACTCGATTGCAGGCGCTCAATATATCGATTGTTCCACTTCCTGCACGGGAGGGACGACACCTGTTACGGGCAAATACACCGTCTCCGCCAGCGGTTACGGTTTCATGACCTCGCCCGCCTCCAGCGCCGATACCACTTATATCCTCGTCTCCCAGGGCATCTTCACAGGCAGCGCCACTGAGTCCGCCAATGGCTTCAACGAAATGATCCTCGGCGCGCCTGTCGCTTCGCCGCTTCTCACCAACGGCTCCTTCAACGGTAGTTACACCATGGTCGGTTTCATCCCCGGCCCTGCCAACGTTTCCGGCGGTGTGGCATATAACACCAGTTTGAGCTTCGCCCTGAACCCCAACGGCGCCGGTGCGCTCGGAAGCGTCGGCGTTACCGGCTACTTCGCCGGCAGCGCTGCCGCCCAGACTCAGGCTTATAACAACGTCAAATACAATTTCAACAACGGCGCCGCCATCGTCACCTTCCCCACGTCCACCACCGCCCTGTTCTTCTCCGGTCAGGAGTACCTGTATTGCTCTCCGGACGGCAACTTCTGCTTCGGCGGCTCCCCCAACGGCTTCGACATGCTCGTCGGCATTAAGAATCCCGCCAGCAGTGCCCAGCCGCAACTCTCCGGCCTGTACTATCAGACAGGCATCGATCTCGATGCTTCCACCCTCAGTACGGGCTACGCCTCCCTCGATACTTACTACGGTTCGTTCAGCGCCGGCAAAGTCAGCGCCGGCAAAGGCACCATTGTCGAAGCCGACCGCCTTCTGTCCGTCTTCAACATCAATCCGAACACCAACAATTACACTGCTTACTCCAGCAGTTTCGCCGATACTTACCCGGCGCCCATATCTTCCGGCAGTTACACCAGCTCCGTCGGCACCCAATACTGGCTCAACGCCGCCGGCACCATCCGCATCGGCGCCGGCACTTTTCCCTATCTCGGCCTGAGTGTGGCTCTTCAGGCCCCAACGTTTATTAACACTGCGGTAAACACCCCCTTTATCTACCCCAACGGGATCGCCAATTCCGCCAGCGCCGCGCCCTTCACCGGCGGTGTTGCGAACGGTGAACTGATCACCATCTACGGCTCTGGCCTCGCCGCTTCCACCGTCGTCACCTCCAGCGCGCCCTTCCCGACTACGCTCGGCAACGTACAGGTGATCATCAACGGTGTCCCCGCTCCTATTTACTACGTGAGCCCGAATCAGGTCTCGGCCATTGTTCCCTCCGGCAACCCCTACGCCGTCGCGAAAATCCAGGTAGTCAACAACAACGTCCCCTCCAACGCAGTTACCGAATTCGTCCGCACCACGTCGCCCGGTGTCTTCACCCTCACAGCCGATGGACTCGGTTACGCCGCCGCCGTCCACAACGCCACCGGGGCCATCGTGACACCCACCAACCCCGCGCAGCCAGGCGAGTACATCCAGGTCTTTGTCACCGGCCTCGGTATTGTTTATCCGACCGCTCCCGATGGCGCGCCCGGCCCCGTCAACCCGCTCAGCAGCACCGTGAACACGCCGACCGTTTACCTGAATAACGCCCAGGGCAGTACGCAGGCGATTGGCAATTACTTCTTCGCAGGCCTCGCCCCCACGCTCGCCGGCCTTTATCAGATCAACTTCCTCGTAACCCCCGGCCTCACTGCCGGCGACTACACGCTCCAGGTCAATGGCCCCGATTCTTCCACCGCCCAGGCGCTGATTTCCATCGGCACCGGTTCCACCACCACCCTCAGCGCCGCACCGCCCGTGATCTCCTCCGCTGGCCGCCATCCTTCGCCGATGTCGCGCCAGCACTCTGCGGTCGGCAAATTGCCCGCTCGTTCGTTGCTCTCGACTCCTGGGACCCTTCAAGGCCTCCCGGTTACCGAGTAACTTGCTCAGCCGCGACAGTAACTACTGAGCCGCGACAGTAATGGAGCGGTAACGAGATCTCCGACTCCAGCTGCTCCCCCGCCAAGCTGCTAACATAGTCCGCTGATGCTCTGCCGCGCCCACGCCTTGTTCGTCCTGACGACAGCCTTCTTCTGCGCTCCGCTCTCCGCGCAGTGGATCCACTACCCTACAGCGGGCGTCCCAAAAACCTCAACCGGTAAACCCAACCTCGCTGCACCCGCGCCACGCACGCGTGACGGCAAGACCGGCCTGAAGCCCGACCTCTCCGGCATGTGGATGAACTCCGTCTCCCTCCCCTGCCCTGCCATGCTCAAGGCCGACGACGGCAGCTGCGCCGAACGCAACGGCATCGCCCCCGAAGAGGTGAACATCGGCAAAAGCCTTCCCGACGGCCTGCCTTACACGCCATGGGCCCTCGACGAAATGCAGCGCCGCAAAGCCAACCTCTTCGGCGACGACCCTCATGTCCGCTGCCTCCCGCCCAGTTTCCCCCGCGCCTGGGGCCTGCCCCATATCACCAAACTCATCCAGATCCCCGGCGAGATCGCCATCCTCGACGAGTACAACGCCAGCTACCGCCAGATCTTCACCGACGGCCGCCCGCTCCCGGTCGACCCGCAGCCTTCCTGGCAAGGCTACTCCACCGCACACTGGGAAGGCGACGCGCTCGTCGTCCGCACCGAAGGCTTCCGCGACGACATTTGGCTCGATTCCGCCGGCAGTCCGCTCACAAGCGTCGGCAAAATGACCGAACGGATCCGCCGCCCCAACTTCGGCACACTCACCATCGACCTCACTATCGAAGACGCCAAAGCCTATACCAAACCCTGGACCATCCACCTCAAACAGGCCTTCGTCCTCGATACCGAACTCATCGACGAGATTTGTCTCGAGAACGAGCAAAGCATCCGCCACTTACCGCTGAAGTAAGCGCATAACGTTCAGCTTGCGCCGCCCTGCCGCCACTCCTTGAACTGGTCCACCGCGCGAATTTGTGTGTTTCATGAGCGCGATTGGTG
>Ga0075030_100003251_pt1 | contig 14796 bp, 15 predicted proteins | sample LitLauG_LLR_2012_FD_71393 | JGI IMG/M metagenome (GOLD analysis project Ga0075030, IMG submission 71393) | Freshwater sediment microbial communities from Pennsylvania, USA - Little Laurel Run_MetaG_LLR_2012 | ecosystem: Environmental > Aquatic > Freshwater > Creek > Sediment | place: USA... | reverse complement strand
GAAAGCAAGATTGGCTGGGGAGGCCATCGAGAGGAGTTTGATACGGCCGGCCCCATGTGCGGGTGACCGCCACATTCCAAGGTGTGACGTCGAGTTTTCATAATAGTTCGAACGTGCCGAAGGGGCGTTTGGATCATCGCGACATAACAGTGATCCAACCGGACATCGGATGCGTTTGCAGAAATTAAGGACTCCGGAGGCCTCCGGTGAACGGCCGCCTGTTTACCGTTGAGATCGGAACGAGAGCGTGATGCGAATGGCGGATACGGGGTTTAGAGATGACGATCGCTCACCTCTCGATATAGCAGTGGTCGGCACCGGCATCGCCGGTATGGCCTGCGCTTGGCTGCTGTCGGCCCGCCATCGCGTGACGATTTATGAAAGCGCCGAACATATCGGTGGCCATGCGAACACCGTGGAGGTAGCCACACGATCGGGTAGTCAGCCAATCGATACCGGCTTCATCGTTTATAACGAAGCGACCTATCCGAATTTGACCGCGATGTTTCAATATTTGGGCGTGCGGACTCAAGAATCAGATATGTCATTTGCGGTGTCACTCGATGAAGGGCGGCTGGAATATGCCGGGACTGACCTGAACGGTCTGTTCGCGCAAAGGCTCAATCTGTTCCGGCCGCGCTTTTGGGGCATGCTGCGCGATCTCTGGCGTTTTTATCGCGAGGCCCCCCGTGATCTTCCACGTTTGGAACACGATCTGGTGTCGCTCGACAGCTACTTGCGCGATGGCGGTTATGGCGCGGCCTTTCGTGACGATCATTTGTTGCCCATGGCCGCATCCATCTGGTCCTGCCCTCCAGCCGCCGCCGGGCTGCAACCAGCCGCGGCCTTTATCCGGTTTTGCGACAATCATGGGCTGCTAAAAATCTCAGACCGTCCTACCTGGCGCACGGTGCGAGGGGGCAGTCGTGAATATGTCCGGTGCCTGACCGAGACGTTCGCGGATCGTATTCACACCAGCCGTCCCGCGCTCGCGGTGGAGCGCCTCGAGGGCGGGGTTCGCGTTCATTCAGTCGCTGGCGCACACTATTACGACCATGCAGTTCTCGCTTGCCACGCCGACCAGGCCCTTGGGTTGCTTGGACGCTGCGCGACCAGACGGGAACAAGCGATCCTGGGTGCCTTCCGTTACACGCGGAATATGGCGGTCCTGCACACCGACGAGACCCTGATGCCAAAACGGCTCGATGTCTGGGCAAGTTGGAATTATCTGGGACGCTCATGCGGCACGCCCCCTGAGACGCGCCCTTGCGTGACTTACTGGATGAACCGGTTGCAGCGTTTGGAGGGATCCACGCAATACTTCGTGACGCTCAATCCGCCTCGGCCGCCCCGTCCCGCGACACTGTTACGCACTGAAAACTACGAGCATCCGGTATTCGACGATGCCGCGATCCTCGCTCAGAAACAGTTGTGGTCCCTGCAAGGCAATCTCGGAATATGGTTCTGCGGAGCGTATTTCGGGGCGGGCTTTCATGAGGACGGACTTCAGGCGGGACTCGCCGTCGGCGAGCAACTCGGCGGGGCCAGGCGGCCATGGACCGTCCCAAATGAGTCGTCCCGCATCTATGTGCAATCGTCCGGCAAAACGGAAACCGGGACGAGGACCAGCGCGTGAACGCCACCAGTTCGTCGGTAATTGAAAAGCTGCGGCCCAAGGTTTCGCCGGTGGGCTCCGCGATTTATGCCGGAACGGTCATGCATCGGCGGACTCGACCGAAGCACCATCGCCTGCGTTACCGCGTTTTTTCTTTGTTACTGGATGTCGACGAAATTCCCGCGCTGTGTGAACGCCTCCGTCTCCTGTCCCACCGCCGGTTCAATTTGTTCAGCTTCAATGAGCAGGATCATGCTGACGGAACAGGAACATCGTTACGAAAATGGGCAGAAGCTCAATTAAACCGAGCTGGAATAGATATAGTTGGCGGGCGGATCCAACTTCTGGCGATGCCGCGAGTACTTGGTTACGGGTTCAATCCGATCAGCGTATGGTTCTGCTATCACCGCTCTGGCCGCCTCGCCGCTATTATGCATGAGGTCCATAATACCTTCGGAGAGCGCCACACCTACGTGATTCCGGTCGCACCGGGTGATGAACCGGGGAACATAACCCAGACCTGTGCCAAGACGTTTCATGTATCCCCCTTCATGGGGATGAATATGCACTACGACTTCCGCATTCACGCTCCAGATGACCGTGTTTGCCTCGCTATACGCGGAAGCGATGAGAAAGGACCGCTTATTGTCGCGATACTCTCGGCCCGTCGCCGCGAGCTGACCGATGCGGCGTTGCTACGCGTCTTCCTTGATACACCGTTGCTAACCTTGAAGGTGATTGCCGGCATTCACTGGGAGGCGGCGCGGCTGTGGATCAAGGGGTTGCGGCTTCACCCACGGCCCGTGGCTCCTTACAGTTCCGTCAGCATCATTGGCCAAAATGAAATCCCGCCCACCGATCCGGCGCCTGAGCGATCGAATGTCACCTGAGGAACAGAAATCGATGACCGAATTCGTTATGATTTACGCGAAGCAATCCGGTGTTCTGCCTCGACAAATCCGGGGTCCCAGCCTGTCTTTCGCGCGGCGATTTCTCGTTCGTCTCGCATGTCAGGTCGATCGTGGTCAGATCGTCATCCACATGCCGTCCGGGGAGGCCATCCATCGTACCGGCACACTGCCCGGGCCCAGCGCTCGGCTCAACCTGCATTGCTGGCGAGCCGTTTGGAACTTGTTATTGGGCGGAGATATCGGCTTCGCCGAAGCCTATATGGATGGCGCCTGGTCCACTCCGGACCTGACCGCGTTGATAGAGCTCGCCGCGCTCAACCACGAAACGATGATGCCGTCCGTGAGTGGCTCACGCCTCGCCCGCCTGGTCAATCGCCTGTCGCACCTGCGACGAAACAATACCAAGCGGCGCAGCCAACGCAACATTCAGGCTCACTATGACCTTGGCAATGAATTCTATGCGGCATGGCTCGATCCGGGGATGACCTACTCATCAGGGTTTTACGCGGAGCCTGAAACGACCCTGGAGCGCGCGCAGGTCGCGAAACAGGACATGGTGATTGACGCGCTCGCGCTGGAGGGGGGAGAGCGCGTCCTGGAAATCGGCTTTGGCTGGGGTGGACTGGCCGCGCGACTGGCGCGCGAACGCGGTTGCCATGTAACCGGTCTGACCCTCTCGCCCGCGCAATTAGATCACGCGCTTGAAACCATTGGCGCTGATTGCTCACCGGGATCGGTTGACTTCCTACTGCGGGACTATCGAGATGTGGGCGGAACCTATGACCGTATCGTGTCTATCGAAATGCTGGAGGCCGTAGGGAAGGATTACTGGCAAACCTACTTCGCCACTATTCGCGACCGCCTACGCCCGGGTGGCATCGCCGTGCTCCAGGTTATCACGATGGCGGACGACCGCTATGCAACTTATGAGCGTGGTGCCGATTTCATTCAGCATCACATATTTCCGGGCGGAATGCTGCCATCCGCGACCGTGATGAGGGCGCACGCTGCCGACACCCAACTGGTTCCGGACGGTGCCGAAACATTCGGGGGCAGCTATGCCCGCACGCTCGCCGACTGGCGGTTCCGCTTTCACCAGGTCTGGCCCCAGTTGAACTCGATGGGCTTTGACGAACGATTCAAGCGCAAATGGGAATATTACCTATCGTACTGTGAGGCGGGGTTTCGCGCGGGTGCCCTGGATGTCGGCCTGTATCGTTTCCATCGGGCGGACGAACCGCGGAAATGATATCGCGGCGGGGTGTTTTGACCGGCAGCTTGTTCCTGGTCGCCGCGTCACCGAACCGCGCCATGGCATCGCCCTTTAAACCCGTCATCAGTTTCGAGGTGAGCCGCAATGGCGACCGAATCGGGCAGCATACAATCCGCTTTCGACAGGACGGCGCCTTGCTGGAGGCCGAAATCAACGTGGATCTCGCCCTGCGCCTGGGACCGATCGTTTTGTACCGCTACACTCACAAATGCCGAGAAATCTGGCGGGACGGCGCCTTCGCCAGCCTTGAAAGCGAGACCGACGACGATGGAACCCGGTTTCGCGTCAAAGCCGCACGAACACCGGAAAGCATTGTCGTCGAGGTGTCGGACGCATCGAGAGCAATTTTTCCACCCGATGCGATTCCTCTAACGCACTGGAACAATCTGTGCATGCAAAGGCCGCTCTTCAGCCCGCAGGACGGCACGCCCATCGCATCGAGCGTGGTACCGCGTGGCGAGGACATGGTGCCTCTGGCCGATGGCCGTTTGGTGCGCGCGACTCGCTATTCTTTGATCGGCAAGGTCGCCCTGGACGACTGGTACGATACGGCCCGCCAATGGACGGCGCTACGCGCTCCGGGACGCGACGGGTCAATGATCGAATATCGTCGTGCCGCCTAAGCCGTCGGGTTTCAGCTGATTCTCATGGTGTCGTTTTTCGTTCGACTTCAACAAACTATTTCCCGCCTGACGCTGAAATGCGGGCCCACACATGATCCATTCGAGTATCTCGATCGTTTTATTTTGTGTCGGCGGCGTCAGCTCTCCTGATGACTGTGACACCCACTTTGAACCAACGGAAATTCCAATGAGCGTCCGACCCATCAGCATCGCCAGCCGTCCTTTTGCCGAGAGAATTCCCTCAAAACCGTCCGAGGCGGACGGCGAAGCCGCGTTCCGTGCCGTACTGCACTGGATTGGCGAAGATCCGGACCGGGATGGGCTGCGGGAGACACCCGGGCGCGTGGCCCGCGCGTTCCAGGAGTATTTCGCGGGTTACGGACAGGATCCCGAACAGATCCTGCGGAAGACGTTCGAGGAAATCGACGGTTACGACGAGATGGTCGTGCTGCGGGGCATTCCGTTCCAAAGTCATTGCGAACATCACATGGCGCCGATCGTTGGTCACGCCTGGGTCGCGTATGTTCCGAATCAACGGGTCGTCGGTATTTCAAAGTTGGCGCGCGTCGTAGAAGTCTATGCTCGGCGTCTTCAGATTCAGGAACGGCTGACCGCGCAAGTCGCCAATACGATCGAGAAGGTTCTTCAACCCAAAGGTGTCGGTGTGGTGATCAAGGCGGTTCACCATTGCATGTCCACCCGTGGAATCAACAAGCAAGGCACCGATCTCGTGACAAGCCGTATGCTTGGATGCTTCCGGCAGGACCCCATGGCCAGACAGGAATTCCTGTCGATGGTCAATTCGTCCATAGCGACTGCGGCTGGTTGACCTTGTGACGTCGTGTCGAGCGACGAACTGGGATTTTCGCCACGGACAATCTGAAACTGGCGAACAGATTGAGTGGAAGACAGCAGTCCGCAAAAGAATCGGAGGCACAGCGTAGTGGCCTCGACATATCGAAAATCGGTTTCCCGGAGGCGTGAAAGATGGCGCTCGTGCGACGGACAATGATCACCGGCCTATTGGCGGCGTTAACAGACTGTTCGGCGGCTGAAGTTGGACAGCCCCCTCTGATACTCGCGAAAGACGTCCATCTCGACCGCTATCTCGGACGCTGGTATATCATCGCCAACATCCCGTATTTCGCCGAACGGGGAAATGTCGGCGCTTATGTCGAATACTCGATCCGACCTGACGGGCAGATCGCGGATGTGTATTACGCACACGCAAAGAACTTCAACTCGCCGCTGATACGCCGGGAAGGTCGCGCCTATGTCGTGCCCGGAAGCAACAACGCTCTTTGGAGAGTGACGTTCTTCTGGCCTTTCTATGTGTCTTATCCAATTATCCATGTCGACGCGGACTATAAGACCGCGCTAATCGGCTATCCTGATCGATCGCTCGGCTGGGTCTTCTCCCGCGATCGCGATATGGACGAGGCGACATATCGCGATCTTCTCAACAGATTTGCACAGCAGGGGTATGATATCACCCTGTTTCAGCGAATACCCCAACGTCCGTAATTTTGGCACGATGGTAGATCGTTAGGGATAAAAACAATAAGGTTAAACTGCCTTCCAAAAACGCTATTAAACAAAGCTTGTGAATCGACACGCTCTAAACTGTCGTTTCAATACAACATTACAAATCCGATCGCCGGAATCCAATTCCTTCAGATCAAGCATGATATTCGCGACGGGTGTGCATGTAACGACCCCGGCGATCAAAAATCTCACAATCGAACGAACGGCTGTATCAGCGAACCGATAAATCCGGGTAGCCGCAATTTTCCGTGCATCGCGACGAGACAAACGCAATCTTCGCCCGGCCCGACCATCACGTTATGATTCATGGTTTCGTCACCCAGATCGAAATCTCCTGGACCGAATGTCCCAGCATCGTGACTGAAACTACCCGTCAGCACACAAGTCATCTCGGTTCCGGTGTGAGTATGTTCCAGCATCTTTGTCCCGGGTGCGGATTTCAGCAAAAATACCCGCGTGCCACTTTCGGCAGGCAGCCGAATTGGGCGCAGCCTCACACCCGGTGCGATCCACTTCCAGGGGGCGGCGGAATAGCGGCGCACGAAAATCGGTAATCCCGGTATGTCGCCAAGTGTCCCAGGACCCGTTTGCTCACCGCGTGTTTCATGAGCGACCGGCTGGCGAAGACGCGCCTCCACGCGGTTTAACGCGTCCCCAGACATCGGCGTCGGGGTCAGACCCGTCAGCAAAGCGCCGCCGACATGCTCCATCAGGTGCATCGCCTCCCGGCAACGCGAGCATCGCGTCAGATGAGTCGCCACCGCGACATGCTGGCCCAGATCCAGGGTACCGGCGGCGAAAGCGGTCAGCAGTTCGTCGAGGGGATGGTGTTGAATAGTCATGCAAATTCGCCCAATAGGTTGCGCAACCTGTTCATCGCCAGGCGTGACCGGGATTTCACGGTGCCGAGTGGGATATTAAGTATCCGCGCGATTTCTCCATGAGCCTTCTCTTCGTAGAACGACAGTTCCAGGACACGCCGCTGCTCCTCGGAGAGTTGAGTGAGAGCGGCCCGCACTCGTGACTCCGCCTGGGCGGATGCCACGCGCGAATCGGGTGCGGGAGACTCGTCAACCTGAAATTCGGCATCAACGTCCGATGATTCTGCCAGCCCGCCACGCTGGCTGCGGCGGTAAGCGTCGATGCGTAAATTTCGGGCGATGGTAAAGATCCAGGCGGCCGCTCCGACGGTAGAAGGATCGAAGAGAGCTGCTTTCCGCCAGACCGCAAGTAACGTTTCTTGCGCTAGTTCGTCGGCTCTCGCTTCAGCCACACCAGATCGCCGCATGAAGGTCTTCACAAGCGGCGCGAAATGTTCAAACAGGGCCGCGAACGCCGCGCGATCCTCACGCACGGCCACTAACTCGATTAGGCTCGCCCAATGCTCACCGTCAGAAGCCCTCTCTCTGCCGCCTGACGTCATGAGTGCGCGTCTCCAGGTGTCGGTTTCAAGGCGGTTCGACCGTAGGAACATCGGCCTGTCCAGTGGCGCGCCAGATTGCCGTGAGCGAAGTTCGAGAGCGTACATGTTTGTTGTAACGTGGTAAACCAGGATTTGGATCATGCCGGGGCAACACGGCGTCGACCATACGCCCAAAAACACCCGTCCATGGCGTTGGTGCAATTGTGGAACTGATGATAAAATGAGTCCGGCTCGTCCCGCTATGCGATGACCCGAATCCGGCGCACGGAATCCAAGCGTCCGGCCGCACACATCGACTGCGGAGCTTAGACGCCGATGGCTGCCTCAGCCTTCTGGGCGGCAAAGCCGCGGGGCCAAGGTCGAGGTTCGGTCGCTGCCTTGTGGCGGCCCATAATCGTTGCGATCAGCAAGCGCTTCTCAGAAGCTGTCGCCTGCCGCCAAACCAACTGACCTTGTGCCGCGATCAGCCCAACATGCCGGTCAAGCTTTGTAACGGGGCCCCGGTCACCCACCAGATTGGCCGAGATCCCAAGCCACTTCATCGATCAAACGGACGATGTTACCGCCGGAGCCAAAGCCGCGGAGTTAGCCGCGGGATGCCTTGGGTTGCGGAACCGCAGTTCACCACTCATTTTAGGAGAGAGTTCACCTAGCCCGAAAAGCTCTACCCGAGAGACGAAGCTGACCGCGATCACCGAAAGCGCTTCCGTATTGGTCATAAAATGTCGAGTTTCGCCCTCCAGTTCAAGGCGATCGCGAAGCCCGCGCCATTCCGCCCGATCGATACCGTCCACAAACATCGACAGGATCCCAGCGCGCTGTCCAGTCAAACGAGTCGCCGCCAGGGTTGACAGACGCTGTCGGATCGCGCCCGCGACGTCGTTTTCTCGACCGGCCCGTGCCGCCATGACGCAAATGCTGCGGCCTGACGTAATAACCGCCAAAGAAGCCTCCGGCCCGAATTCCCGTCGCAGCGAGGACGCCAGCGCGGTGTCGTCAGCCTGCGCGCTGGCTAGCACCAGCGGATCCAGCCGCAAAACGATCGTTTCGTCGAGGTGTTGCCGCGACCGGGACTCAAGTAGGGCGAGGATGCGCTGATGCAACGCCATGCGTTTGTCAGTTTCCTGCACCGACTGATCCCACCCGCCTCGCAGCCCAAGCGGGAGAGTCATTTTCAGGAGATAACGGCCAGGGTGAACGTCAAGCCATGCTTGCACGTCCGGCTCGATAATGTCGGTCAGGCGGGCCCATGCACCCCGTTGCACGCTACGCCCGACTTCGGCACTGACGACGTCACAGCACAATTCTGCTTCAGTGCCTCCGCGCCTTATCAGCAGGTCGTAGGGCGTATCTTCCTCCAAGCAGGGAAAGCGAACGACGAAACCCCGGGACTGCTGCATTATCGCGGTCCTGATCAAGTGAAAGACCGGCATCAGGCTGTTCTGCCCGCTGAGGCCAAGAAAAATGAGCTCAATCAGCTTGTTACGGCCGCGCTGTGTCAGGCCAGCGGATAGCACAGCGATATAGTCAACGACTTGCCCTAGCAAATTTTCGGTAACCGAAGGATAGTTGCTGGGCCGACGACGACATTTCTCCAGCGCAAGTTCGATGGCATAGTGTTGACGCACCGTTTGCGCAACCCGCGATCCGACTGATTCCATGTCGTGGATTGCCGCTATCCTGTCGCGCCAGCGTTTGGCGCCAACAAGTGCAAAAAACGGCTCTAAGTTCGGAAACATATCGGACATGGTAAGTTTAACGTCCAAACCAACACTTGATGAAACCGTAGCCCCATAGATCCGGCTGACCAGGCGATTTCAATCGATAAATCTCAACCAAACGCGTTGCAGCCGCTAGGCTAGTATCCGATCGGGCGCGCCCGATCGGATAATGCTCTGGTTCCAACGGAACGGATATTTCACCAAAGGGGCACCGACCAAATAAAGCCCGCTAAACCGGCTCCCTGATCGGATGACCCTCGGGATTCAAAACCATCGACGAAAAGAAATATCGGTTCCATATCAGCCTACTTCGGCATCAGAACCGTATCGATAACATGAATCACGCCGTTGTCGGTTACGATGTCGGCCTTCGTCACCAACGCGTTGTTGACGTGAACGGATCCTTTGGTAGCGTCGATGTCGAGCGTCTGGCCCTGAACCGTTTTCGGCGCAACCGTCTTGCCTGCGAGGTCTTTTGAGAACACCTTCCCAGACAAGACGTGATACGTGAGAATGGTCACAAGTTTCTGCTTGTTTTCCGGCTTCAGAAGCGACTCGACAGTTCCCGCGGGCAGTTTCGCGAAAGCGGCGTCGGTCGGCGCGAACACGGTGAATGGTCCGGCACCCTTCAAGGTATCGACAAGCCCGCCCGCCTTCAAAGCAGTAACCAGCGTCTTGAAATTGCCCGCGGAGACAGCGGTCTCAACGATGTCCGCGGCTCTCGCGACGTTGACAGTCAACATAAGGGAGGCGGCGCCAAGTAACAAAGACCTGAACATTTTCATCACTTCCACAAAAAAATTAGGATGATTCGACCAGTTAGCCGGATTCTATGGGAGCATAACTGAAGTTAAGCGGTGCCATTATATATTTAACACCCAGCTTCCTTTTGATGACCTCCACTCATTTCTGCCTCTCTCGCCGGGGACAAATCGATAGACTCAGGCCAACCCCGAGAAAAAAAATGCGTGCTCGCCTGATAGAATTCTGAGAGCATAATTACATTCCCTTCCACGTTAACACCTAGGGTAACGCTGAACACCCGGCCTTGGATCACCCCAAAGATCACACCGGCGACATTCGAAGCACCTTAGTCTCAGCAGTGCCCGGGAGAGGCGTGGCGTGACTTGCCGAACGGAATGAACCCCCGGAGTTTTCCGGAGGCTGATCGGCAACCAGATTGGGCACGCGATTCCAACGCAATTGCGCCTCGGAACGTGTGAGCAATTTGCCCTGCCGGATCTTTCCCGCGCCAGCCATGATCCCCCATCAAGACTGAGTGTGTTTGCTGCTTTCAAATAAATTTTCGAATGTTTTACATCGTCTGTCAGAGGACTTGTTGTCGGCGGCAGTATCCAAATCGATCACAAAGGAACCGATAGAGACCGCACCCCGCGGCGATCAACTGAACGAAATTGAGAGCAAACAACCTACCATGAAGACGATCAAAGCGTCATTGCGCCGAACATCGTCGACACCAACAGCAAGGTGGCGAATTCAATCATTCTCCACCTCCGGACCGTTGATGGGTGTCATCGAGCTGAGCAAGAAAGGCGTCCGCCTCGGCAAGGATCGCCGCTTTGCGCTCTCGCGGCCACCCTGCAAGCGTAAGGTACGGCATCGCCAGCCGCGTATTATCCGACAGCCGGTCTTTCTGCCGGATCAGAAAGGCCCAATAGAGATAATTGAACGGGCAGGCGTCCGGACCGCTCTTCTGCTTAACATCGTAGACGCAGTCTGAACAAAAATCCGACATCCGATCGATGTAGGCACCCGAGGCGGCGTAGGGCTTGGACGCCATCTGCCCGCCGTCCGCGAACACCGCCATTCCGAGGGTGTTCGGCATCTCCACCCACTCGAACGCATCGGCATAGACGGCGAGGTACCACCGCTCGATTTCCCGCGGCGCGACGCCGGCCAGCAGCGCGAAGTTGCCGGTCACCATCAACCGCTGGATATGGTGCGAGTAGGCGTGTCGCGCTGTGCTGCCGATCGCCTCACGGAGACAGCGCATGTCGATGTCGCCGGTCCAATAGAACGCCGGTAACGTTCGGGTCGCTTGCAGCGCGTTCCGATCCGCATAGTCCGGCATCAGGGTCCAATACACGCCGCGAACATATTCCCGCCAGCCCAGGATCTGCCGCACGAACCCTTCAACCGCGTTCAAGGGCGCCGCCCCCGACCTCCACGCAGCTTCCGCCGCCTGGCAAACCTCGTTCGGACAAAGCAACCCGAGATTCAAAGCCGGCGCCAGCAGCGAGTGAAACAGGAACGGGGCGCCGGCTTTCATGGCATCCTGGTAGTCGCCGAAGTTTGGCAGGCCATGCGCTACGAAATCGTCCAGGGCCAGCACTGCTTGGGCGCGCGTCACCGGCCACCCGAATTCCTCAAGCCCGCCGAAATGATCGGGGAACCGGTGTTCGACCAGCTCCATCACCTCACGCGTCGTCGAATCCGGCGAGAATCGCAGCCTCACGGGCGGAACAGTCCGCGCCGGCAAGCGCTTGCGGTTCGCATGGTCATAGTTCCATTCGCCACCCGCTGGCTGCTTGCCGTCCATCAGAATGCCATGCTCGCGCCGCATCTCGCGATAGAAATGCTCCAGCCGCCAGTTGCGACGCCCGCGCGCCCACGCAGCGAACCGGGCGCGGCTCGCAAAGTAGCGATGATCGGCTCGGATCTCGACCGGCGTGCCGATCAGGGAAGTCCAGCCCTCCACCAGGGCCTGCACCCGCCACTCCGAAGGTTCTGTCACCACAATGCGGCTCGGCCGATGTCGTGCCCAAGCGCGTTGGACCTCTGTTGTGAAGCTGCCGGTATTGTCAGGCGCGTCGAGCTTGACATAGTCGACCCTCACACCGCGCCGACGCAGCGTGTCCGCGAAGTGGCGCATCGCAGACAGCACCATCACAATCTTCTGCTTGTGGTGCCGAACATAGGTGCTTTCGTCCACCACTTCCATCATCAGAACCGTATCGCGCCCGGAATCAAGGTCGGCCAACGCAGATAGGTCGAGCGAGAGCTGGTCGCCGAGAATAATTCTCAGGACGGTCATAACTGCGCTGACCTCGGCCCAGAGGCGGATCGGCGCGGCGCGGCGCCACAGCGGTGGGAGCAGTACTTCACATTGTCCCAGTCGCGCGCCCATTTCTTGCGCCAGGCGAAGGCCCGACCGCAAACGGCACAGACTTTTTTCGGCAGGTCAGCCTTACAGCGGGTCGGCGCCATGCGTTCACCAGGGTATCGGCTGGGCGCGCCAATCGAAGAACCCTCCGTTGGCGTCGGCCGTGAGTTGCTCGACAACGGCGAGCAGATGGCTGGCCGCCACCGTGGGAGGATTGACCTCCAACCCAGTCGCCGCGAAGGGGGCAGACAGCGCCGTGGCAACTGTGCCGGGATGCAGGGCAATGCAAAGCGCATCTGGAGATCGACGGGACAGTTCAATCGCCGCGGTCCGCACAAGTTGATTGAGAGCCGCTTTGGACGCCCGATAGGAGTACCAGCCGCCCAACCCGTTATCGCCGATGCTTCCGACCCGCGCGGACAGCGTCGCGAAGACCGCCTTACCGGACCGAGGCAACCGCGGCAGCACATGCTTCATCATCAAAGCGGGTCCGATGGCATTAAGCGCGAAGGACCGCGCCAGCCAGGCCGAATCGAGTTGCCGCCAGCTCTTCTCAGGTGACTGTTGTTCGTCGTGGAGAAACCCGGTCGCATCGATCACCAACCGAAGCGGCCCCTTCGCGGCCGCGAACGACGCGGCGCGCTCCAGACTGGCCTCGTTCAGCAGATCGAATGAAGGAGAGGTGCTGCGACTGAACGCGACCACATGCTCGAACCTTTCCGCGGCTCGGATGGCTTCGACTAACGCCTCTCCAATACCTCCGCTGGCGCCGAAAACAACCGCAACGGCTGGGATCGGAAACGATTCGAGGACAGCATTGGTTGACGGTTCGTTCAAAGGCTGTTGCTGTCCCATCACCCGCGCTCCGTCTCATTGTCTGCCGCCCCGCGCCGCTGTAACACGCCGAAAACACGGGAGATGAACGGCCGGACCGGAAGAAACAGCCGGTAGACAAATTCCAGCACGCTGAGGGCTCCGGGCAGCGACGCGGCGAGCGCCGCCCAGCGCCATCCGGGCAATCGAGCCCATACCTCGACGAATGCGGCCGCACCGGACATAATTTGCCCGTTTCCCGAACGGACATGGAAGCGTTCCATGGCGCGCTGTTGGGTAATTCCCTCTGGACCCCTGGCGTTCGGCTCCGAAACATCCACGAAACAGAGTGCGCCGGCTCGATCTTTTCCCCGATAATATCCGATCTCAGCCCGGCACAGTGGACAGGATCCGTCAAAATACACCGTCGATTTCGAAAGCTCTGATTCCACGCGGATCTCCTGAAGATCAGACAGTCAGTTGATCAGTACGGGAGCCTGCCGCAGATAGGTCTGATCCTCTATCTGTCGAACAAGGAAGTCAGCCACATCCGCGCGCGAGATCATGCCGTTCCGCCATTGCGCGGCATCGGCGAGTATCTTGTAGCGTGCCGTCCGCCGCCCACCCGTCAGAACCCCTGGCCGTGCGATCGTCCAATCAAGGCTGCTTGCCTTGATCAAGCCCTCCTGAAGGCTCTTATCCTCATACGCGCGGCCGAACACCAACTTAAAAGGCACTCGCTGCAGGCAACTGATATTCGCGCGACTATCGCCTGCGCCAAAACCTGTCACGCTGATCAGACGTTGGACGTTTTGCGCCTGCATTGCGGCGATCAGCACCCGGGTCGCGTCAGAAAACAGCCGGACAGGGCGGAACAAGTCCCCCAGTCCCACCCCAAGGGTCTGGATCACGACGTCCATTCCGATCAAGGCGGCTTCCACGTCCTGGATTTTCAACGCGTTGCCGGGAACTTTTTCGAGCTTTGAGTTGGAAATATCGATTTCCGCGGCGGACCGGGCGAACGCGCGCACGGCATGTCCTGCCTCAAGCGCCTGGCGGATGGTCTCCAGTCCTATGCCTTTACTGGCTCCTATGATCAGCACACGCATTATTCGAAATCTGAAAACGGTTTAACCAGCATCGCACCCTGCCATTTGACCAATACCTTTAATTCCATACACGTTCCGGCCGCTCCTTTGGATCACCTTCAGTGAAGAGACAACGGTCGGATCGATCGTCGGCGGTCCACAAAGCAACGGCAACTGAGCCGCGAGACATCTAAAGGACGGGGCCGTCGCTGCGCCGCGCGGAATGGGCGGATAGGCCGGAGGCTCGGCTCCTGGAAATTGTACCGCCGGTATCGCCCCTGCCTCTCGACGATCAAACGTTTGATGGAAGCGATCGCCTTCGCCAGGTTCAGGCCTTTTACCCGAGGAGCGGAGCCAGCAGACGTCGCGGAGGGATGGGCTTGTCCAGGGACATACCTGGGTGAAGGGACCGCTGCGGATGAGCGAACCACATGACGGCTTTCCGCGTCTTCAACCCGTCGCTGCAGGGCGCAAAGGTCGACCCGAATGGCGATTATGTTCGCCGCTGGGTCCCCGAAATCGGCAAACTTCCCAACACGCTGCTGCATTCGCCATGGGAGGCGAGGCCGATAGAACTCGCCGAGGCCGGGATCCGTCTCGATCGAACCTATCCCGCGCCGATTGTCGACCGCCGATTGTCGACCGCCGATTGTCGACCAC
>Ga0075030_100003245_pt1 | contig 14814 bp, 12 predicted proteins | sample LitLauG_LLR_2012_FD_71393 | JGI IMG/M metagenome (GOLD analysis project Ga0075030, IMG submission 71393) | Freshwater sediment microbial communities from Pennsylvania, USA - Little Laurel Run_MetaG_LLR_2012 | ecosystem: Environmental > Aquatic > Freshwater > Creek > Sediment | place: USA... | reverse complement strand
AGTTCAAAGTCCGACTCGGAATCAAACAGGGCCCGGAAGCCCACGAACCGCAGCGGGTCGCTCTCGACTACGGCAATACGGATGAGAGGCTTTTTCGCCATTGCAGCTTTCATAGCAGTCCTTGTTAGGATGGAACTGAATTCAGCATAGCCCCAACCGAGCACCCTGCAAAGAGCGAGTAACAAAAGGGAAATTACCGGAGTAACATTGGTACAAGCCCAAAAAGGCGGTAGGAGAGCATGAAAATTCGGAATTTGGCCCAGTTTCTCTTGACACTTCTGGTGGCAGGCACGCTAGCGGCAGCTGCAGGCCAGACCACGCCCCAGACGGAGGTCCCGTCCCAGGCACCGGCTGCCGGGACAACCCCCTATCAACCGAAATTTAAGGGAGACCCCGCCCGCTCCGATTCTGAGGCTGGCGCCCTGGGCTTCATGCGAGTCGTGATCCGCGCACAGAACGAATACAACAAGAAACACGACGAATACGCCACGACGTTCGCCGACCTGGTAAACCACGGCACCTTCACCCGCCGCATGGCCAAGAGCACGGACCGCGGCGACTACACCGTCGGCTTCAAGGGGAAAAAAGACAGCTACGTCCTGACCATGACCCCCAAGAACCTTGACGCTGAACACCGTTCGTTTTACGCGGAAGAGGATGGCGTGATCCACGCCGACGAGACGAAACCCGCGGACGCAAGTTCGCCGAAGGTGAAGTGAGTCTTAGGAAGACTTGTCTGCCTTGATTTCTACCGCTTTGCCATCGTGGTATGTAATTGTGAGCGGATTGCCGCCGTTGGGGTAGTGCACCGTCTTCCAGGATGGGTCCGGTTGAAAATCCGGGCGTCCCATCCCGATGGCAAAATCTGCCTGGAATTCGTTCATCCCGAGCTTGACTTCGTGCTTCCCGACTGATTCCCAGACATCTGCTGGCCAGTGTTTGTAGAGCTCGCGCGGGTCTTGCACGAACAGGATCGCGTCGGAGTAGATCTTATATTCGCCGTCTTTGAGGATTCCGATCTGAAAGGCGTAACTCTTTCCCTGGTCCTCAAAAATAGCCATGACCTGTTTTTGGCCTCCAGATCCGGGGGCGGTATCGACGATGACATCCTTGATCTCGAGTCGCTGGATGGGCAGCAGCAAACCGGCCTCGTGGGCAAACGCAGTGTGATGGGTGGTAGGGTTATAAGGATAGTAGAAGTAACGGTATCCTTCCTTGACCCACACTGGCTGCTTGGTCAATTCGCGGGCGGACTTTAAATCGTACGGATATAGCTTCTTCGGGGTAACGTAGTAATCCGGATTCAGCAGCGGCGCGGCTGCTTTCGGCTGCTCTTTCGGCGCGTTTTCTTCATAACGCTCGTAAAGAACATAGCCGGTACGCAGTGCCGCGATCGCGATTGCCACTGCGAGCGCCAGTTGAATCTTGTGCTTTACGTCTGCTTCCATCTCGATCTTCCTACCCGGCCAGGAATCCGCGAGACGTCGCGTTCGCGGCGCACCCGTAAGTTCCCTCTCTTCCCGAATTGCATAAGGTAAACTAGACAGGGGAGTGAGGCTTCAGGCACCCAGAATCATAACCCACCAGGAGAGTCGATGCCGGTTACGCAAGAGGAAGTTCTGAGCGCACTCAAACAGTGTTACGACCCGGAAATCCCAGTAAATATCGTGGATTTGGGGCTGATCTACGAGGTGCGGTTTGAACCTGTCCCAGACGAGAAGCAGGACGTCACCATCGACATGACCCTCACGGCGCAAGGCTGCCCGGCCCACGTCCAGATCAGCGACCAGGTTCGCTCCCGGCTGGAACAACTCCCTGGCGTCCGGACGGCTCACGTGAACATCGTCTGGACCCCCGCCTGGACCCCGGAACGCCTCAGCCCTGACGCCAGAAAACAACTCGGCATCGAGTAGGACGGATGTTCGAGCCTACCCTTCAATCTGATCCCAGGTCTCCCGGCCGTTCCGCTCCGCCAACTGCGCAATTTTCTGCCCGGCGCGCGAAACCATTTCCATCAGATGCATGCCACCCCTGAAGTATTCCGGCAAGGCGTCCTTTACATTCTCAAACTTCTCCGGATACTCCGACGCAAGCACGGCCAATCCGACCCCGGCCGTAAGCACGCCCGCGGGCCATTTCTTCTTCAGGAAAAAAATTGCCGAGGTCCCCAGCGATCCCGCCACCACCGCTTTCTTCCACGCTTCCATGGATCCCCCCCGTGTCCGATTCTAACCCACGCCCGCCGCTGCTTTATACTGCACGAGCTGTTGCCGAGAATCTTGGAAATACAACTCCCACATCGGTGGAGAAGTCGATGCCTATCCAGTACCGGTCACGCACCAAGCCCGGAGTCTCCATCCTGCCGGTTTTCGCCCTGCTCTTTGGGTCTGCGTTTTCTGCGGCCCAAGCCAAGCCTCGTGCCCGCGACCTCGGCGTCCCGTTCGACGGCACGCCCGGAGCGTACAACGCGATCACCGACGTAAAGGGCGTTGAGGTTGGGCACACAACGCTGATCTCCGGTTCGGGGAAACTCAAAGTGGGCGAGGGACCGGTGCGCACCGGTGTGACGGCCATCCTTCCCCGCGGCAAGGACAGTCTCGACCCGGTTTTCGCTGGTTGGTTCGCTCTGAATGGAAACGGCGAGATGACGGGCACGACCTGGCTCGACGATTCGGGCTTTCTCGGTCAAGTAGCGCGCGCCGGGGAAGGTGCTGCGAACTCCACCAGCGTTGAAAGGGTTTTGCGATGAAATTCCTGCCGGCAATTCTGTTCCTGACCAGCACCTTCCTGACGGCTCAGGACCCCGACGCCCTCCGCCGCCTCGACTATGACCACCACGCTCCGCTCGACATCCGCGAAGTTTCGGTCGAGAAGCGTGGCGGCGTAGCGGTCCACGAGCTTTCCTATGCCAGTCCGAAAGGCGGACGCGTCCCGGCATACCTGGTCGTTCCTGGCGGCAAAGGGCCGTTCGCCGCCATCCTCTGGGGCCACTGGTACTGGTCCAATTCGCCCATGCGTAACCGGAAACAATTTCTGGATGAAGCGGTTCTGCTGGCTCAATCGGGTGTCGTCTCTCTGTTACCGGATGGCCCCATCGCCCGTCCCGGACACGTTGAGAATGATGCACCCCTTAACGAAGATCAGATCACCGATTTGATCCAGGCCATTGTTGACATGCGCCGCGGCGCTGACTTGCTGCTCGCCCGGGGTGATGTTGATCCAGCCCGTTTCGCCTACGTCGGGCATAGCTACAACGCATCTGTCGGCGGTTTCCTCAGCGGGATCGACCAGCGATTCCACGCGTTCGTACTGATGGCGGGTGGACTTTCAGACGCGTCCGATTTGCAGAGTGAAGAGATTAAGCAGTACCGGCTGAAAGTCGGGCCAGACAAATTCGACGCTTTCACAACCAAATATTCCTGGCTTGATCCCGGCCAGTTTGTTTCCCACGCGGCACCCGCAACCGTCTTCCTCCAATATGCCGCCCAGGAGAAATTCTTGACCTCCGATCGGGCGCGGCACTACGCAGCGATCGTCAGTGAACCGAAACAGCTGAAGATCTACGACGCGCCCCACGCCCTGAACGCGGAGGCCCGGCGGGACCGAGTGGCGTTCCTCTGCGAACAACTCAAGCTGAAGCCGCCGGACGCGAAGCTCGTGGCGGGAGTGCCGGACCTCTACCAACCGCCGGAACCAGCCCCTTGAAGTGGAAGCGCCCACAAAACGGGCGCGACGGGCGACTGCGCTCTACGCCGCGGCGCGGCCGCCGCTCACCACTTCCAGTGCGACGGCCTGCGCCCAGCAATGTTGGTCACCTCGAGTGACCCACTCTTCGACCAGGTAAAGACGACGGCCTACATCACAAGCCAGTTCATGCCAGCGCCGCTCTCGACGCGAGGCTTTTGGATTCCGCCACACGATTTCCAGACCAAACATACCAATACTCCACCAGACTATGGATCCTCATCATCAAAATGGACCTCTCAGTCTGTATTCCCGCAGTATTGCGCTGGTCGTCGTGGGGGTCAGTCGCCATGGTCACATCTTTGCGTGATCTGCATCACAATCGATCCGGAGCCGGGCTGCCTCGGAAAAAGAAGCGGCAGATCGGGGGAACCGCGACCTGCCCAAACTTCGAACGCGCCTGCACGCGACCCTAGTCGACCACGGCCCTGTCGGTGATGTCGAGTCCTTTGTCGATGATCGCGAAGGCTTCGCGCAACTGCTGCTCGTTGATGCACAACGGAGGATTCGTGTAGAACGTGTTCCAGCGGACCAGCGTGTAGAGCCCATTTTCGCGGAAGAACCTGCCGAGCGACGCCATCTCTTCCGATGCTCCGTTGAACGGCGCCATCGGCTGCTTCGTTTTGCGGCTGCGAATTAGCTCGAAAATCCCGAACAAGCCGATCGACCGCACCGCTCCCACCGACGGATGCTTCGCCTGCATCGCGGCCCCAAGCTCTTTCAGAATCGTGCCCATCTTGCGAGCATTTTCGATTAACTGGTCTTCTTCGTACACCCGGATGGTCGCGAGCGCCGCGGCGCAGCCCATCGGATGGCTGTTGTAGGTCAGGCCACCGTAAAAAACCTTGTCCTGAAAATGCTGCGCGATGTGATGGCGCATGCCAAGTGCACCCAAAGGCAGATAACTCGAAGTCAGCCCCTTCGCCATCGAGATGAGGTCGGGCACCACCTTCCAATGATCAACGGCAAACCACTCTCCCGTACGGCCGAAGCCTGCCATGACCTCGTCGGCGATCATCAGGATGCCGTACTTGTCACAAAGCTTGCGCACGCCCTGCAGGTAGCCGTCCGGCGGCACGAGAATTCCGTTCGTTCCGACGACGGTTTCGAGAATGAACGCCGCGATCGTGTGCGGGCCTTCGAGTTGAATGACTTCCTCGATCATGGCGAGCGATGTTTCCGCCGACTCCCAGCCACGCTCGATGCCGTGATAGGGATCGAGCACGCGCACCACGCCCGGAATACCGGGTTCCGCCGGCCAGCGCCGCGGATCGCCCGTCAGCGTTATGCTACCCGCGGTCGCTCCATGATAGGAGCGATAGCGCGCCATGATCTTGTGTCGCCCGGTAAAGAAACGAGCGATCTTGATCGCATTCTCGTTGGCCTCCGCGCCGCCATTCGTAAAAAAGAAGGTATCGATGTCGCCCGGGGTGATTTCCGCGAGCTTCGCGCCCAGCCGAGCACGCGGCTCGGTTGCCATGAACGGATTCGCGTATGCCAGCGTCGCGGCTTGTTCCGCAATCGCCCGCACAACCCGCTCGTCTCCGTGGCCGATATTGACGCTCATCAGCTGGCTGTTGAAATCGATGAAGCGCTTCCCTTCCGGTGTCCAGAAATAGATCCCCTTGGCGCGGGCCACCGGAATCGGATCCACCTTCGATTGGGCGGACCATTCGTAGAGTGTGTGCTTCTTGGTGAGATCGACGATTTCCTGACCGGTCATTGTGGGAATAGTAGGAGCTGTAGTCATAGGATTCCTTTTGGCGCTTAATGAAGAGTCCGGGGGCTTTGTCGCCAACAATCAGATGCCCCCGTCAGATTTGGCTAGAACTTGCGCGAGTGCTCTTTCGCCCAGCGCTCGACGACCACTTTCTGCTCGGTGTAAAACTCCACCGAGTCCCGGCCCTGGCCGTGCAGAATGCCGAAGAAGCTGTCTTTCCATCCGCTGAACGGAAAATACGCCATGGGAGCGGCCACGCCGATGTTGATACCGATATTCCCTGCCGGGGCTTCGTAGCGGAACCGCCGCGCCGCCGATCCACTGGAAGTAAACAGCGACGCCTGGTTGCCGTACGGATTCCGCTCCAGGAACGCAATCGCCTCATCCATGTCGCTCGCATGAATCAGGCTCAGTACGGGGCCAAAAATCTCGGTGTGCGCGAGCTCGCTGGTAGCGGGCAGGCCGTCGAGAATCGTTGGCTTCACAAAGTTGCCCGCTTCATATTTCGGGACTTTCGAGTTGCGCCCATCCAGCAGCACCTTGGCGCCCTGCTTTTCGCCCATGCCGATCAAAGATTCGATTCGTTCTTTGCTTTGCTTCGTAATCACCGGCCCCATTTGCACACCATCTTCCAGACCGTTGCCCACCCGCAGCTTCGATGCCGAATCGGCGATTGCATCGCGAAACGTCTTCTGCGCCTCTCCAATCGTCACGGCAACCGAAACCGCAAGACACCGTTGACCGGCGCACCCGAAGGCGCTGTCGGAGATAATCTGCGTGGCCATCTGCATGTCCGCGTCCGGCAGCACGATGACGTGATTCTTCGCTCCGCCTTGGCACTGCGCACGCTTTCCGTTCGCCCCAGCCCGTGCGTAAATGTAGCGCGCGACAGGAGTCGATCCGACAAAGCTGATCGCCCGCACCCGAGGATCGTCCAGCAGCGTGTCGACGGCGACCTTGCCGCCATTGACCAGGTTCACGACTCCCTTCGGCAGCCCCGTCTTCTCGAGCAATTCGAAAATGTAGCGCAGCGTGAGCGGCACCCGCTCCGACGGCTTGATGATGAAAGTGTTTCCGGTCGCAATCGCGTAGGGCAGAAACCAGAACGCGATCATCCCCGGAAAGTTGAATGGCACGATGGCGGCGACCACTCCCAGCGGCTGCCGGATCATCATTTCATCGATGCCGCGGGCCACGTCCTCCAGGTTGTACCCCTGCATCATCATCGGAATGCCGCAGGCAACTTCAACGTTCTCGATCGCCCGGCGCATCTCCGCCTTGGCCTCTGCGAAAGTTTTGCCGTTTTCTTGCGTGATGATGCGGCTGATGTCGTCAATGTGCTCTTCAAGCAGCATCTTCAACTTGAAGAGCGGCTGGATGCGGTCTTCCGGCGGGGTCCGCCGCCAGGCTGGATACGCCGCTGCCGCCGCGTCAATCGCCCTGGTAACTTCAGCGGCATCGGAGATCGGGACCTTTCCCAGGCTCTCAGCCGTGGCGGGATTGACGACGTCAACCCACTCGCGTGCGCTCGACTCCACCCACTCACCGTTAATGTAGTTTGGAACTTTAGCTTCAGTAATAACCGCGGTACTCATGGCAACCCTGCCTCACCAATCATGAAGAATGTAAATCGGGACGGGCAAAACGGAGCTCGTAACTCCACTCGATTGCCCTCTAGCTTACACCGGCTGTGCGGCCGCTTCGTGCTTTCTTTCGTAAACCGCCTTCAACGAACTCTGCAGAACGTCCAGCCCTTCGTCCAGCTGCGCGTCCGTAATGACCAGCGGCATAAGCAGCCGGATGACATTTCCGTAGGAGCCGGCCGAGATGGTGATCAAACCGTGTTCGTAGCAGTACTGCGTGACCTGCTTCGTTTCTTCGGCAGCGGGTTCGCGCGTGTCCTGCGACTGCACCAGTTCGATCGCCTGCATCGCTCCGAGCCCGCGCACGTCGCCAATCATCGGCCAGCGTTTCTGCCACTCGCGCGCCCGCTTCTGGAAGTGATCACCGAGCTCATTAGCGCGCGAATTCAGATCCTGCTGTTCAAACAGATCGAGCACCGCCAAAGCCGCTGCGCAAGCCGCCGGATTGCCTGCGAAGGTTCCACCCAGGCCGCCCGGACCGGGAGCATCCATGATCTCGGCGCGTCCCGTGATCGCCCCGAGCGGCAAACCGCCCCCGAGGGACTTCGCCGTGACCAGCATGTCCGGCTCGATTCCGTAACGCTCGCTTGCAAAAAGCGCACCGGTCCGGCCAAAACCGCTCTGCACTTCGTCCGCGATGAACAGCACTCCGTGCTTGCGGCAGATCTCGATCAAGATGCGGAAGAAGTCCTGGGGAGGCGCAACGAATCCTCCTTCGCCGAGAACCGGCTCGGCAATCACCGCCGCCACACCCTCATGTGCCACCACGCGTTTGAATGTATCTTCCAGATGTCGTGCGCAGAACAGATCGCACGACGGATACTTCAGCGAATACGAGCAGCGATAGCAGTACGCGTATGGAATCCGGTAAACCTCCCCCGGAAAGGGCTGGAATCCCGCCTTGTACGGATGCGTCTTGCTGGTAAGGGACAGGGCCATCATGGTGCGCCCGTGGAAGGCGTCTTCAAAGGCGATGATGCCCGGACGTCCTGTGGCCGCGCGCGCAATTTTGACGGCGTTCTCCACGGCTTCAGCGCCGGTGTTTACGAGTAGCGTTTTCTTCGGGAAATTGCCCGGCGTCGCCCGGTTTAAACGCTCCGCGAGCCGCACGTAGCCCTCGTAACCGGTGACCTGCACGCAGACGTGCAGGAACCGGTCGAGCTGCCGCTGGATCGCGCTGACCACACTGGGCGAACGATGCCCGGTGTTCTGGCAGCCGATTCCTCCCGCAAAATCGACGTAGCGATTGCCATCGACATCTTCGAGCACGGCACCCTCTGCCCGCGCAACGTAGAGCGGCGTTGCCTGGGAAAGCCCGCGAGGCACGGCTGCAGCACGTCGATCCGCGAGCGCCCGCGACTTCGGTCCCGGAATCTGCGTCTTCAGTTGAATCGTCGCCATCTCAGTACCACCCGATTGGAGCTTCGTTGAGATTGATGTGCACCTGCTTGGTTTCGAGGTACTCCTCGATCCCCCAAGGCCCGAGTTCGCGGCCAAAGCCCGATTGCTTGTAGCCGCCCCACGGCGCTTCTACATAAGTAGGCTGCATGTGATTGACCCACACAATGCCAGCACGCAGTGATTTCACAGCGCGGAAAGCCTTGAAGATGTCACGAGTCCAGACCGCGGCTGCGAGTCCATAGGGAGAATCGTTCGCGATCTTGACCGCATCTTTCTCGTCTTCGAACGGGATCACGGCGGCCACGGGGCCGAAGATTTCCTCGCGTGCAATGCGCGCGCTGTTGTCGACGTCATAAAAAATCGTCGGTTGAACGTAGTAGCCTTTCGCGAACTGCTCCGCGCGCGCGCCGCCAAAGGCCAGCTTAGCTTCTTTTTTCCCCACCTCTTGGTAAGAACGCACGCGGTCGTACTGATCCTTGCTCACCAACGGCCCCATCTTGGTCTCGCGATCGAGCGGCGCGCCGAGCTTGATCTTCTTCGCCTTCTCCGCCATCGCATCGACAAACTTCTTGTAGATTGGCTTCTGCACCAGGATGCGGCTCCCGGCAGAACAGACTTCCCCCTGATTGATGAACACTCCGAACAGTGCACCATCAATAGCCGCCTCGAAATCCGCATCGGCGAAAAAGATGTTGGGAGACTTGCCGCCCAGTTCCAGCGTCACGCGCTTTACCGTATCGGCAGCCTGTTTCACGATGATCTTGCCGACCGCCGCGCTGCCGGTGAAAGCGATTTTATTGACGTCCGGATGCTGCACCAGCGGAGCCCCGGCCGTCTCGCCGAACCCGGTAATCACGTTGACCACGCCAGGCGGCAGGCCCACGTCGGCAAACCACTTGGCGAACTCGAGCGCAGTCAGCGGGGTTTGCTCGGCCGGCTTCAGCACGCAGGTACACCCCGCTGCCAACGCTGGAGCCAGCTTCCACGCGGCCATCAGAAGCGGGTAGTTCCAGGGGATGATCTGCCCTGCCACGCCGACCGGCTCTTTCATGGTCAGGCTGACTGCGTTGTCCGGCACCGGATTCACGAAACCGAGAATCTTTGTCGCCAGTCCGCCGTAATACTCGAAGCAGGTTGCCGTGTCGGTGATGTCGTACTCGGCTTCGACGATCGGCTTGCCGGTGTTGCGGCATTCGAGTTCCGCCAGCAAGGACAAGTTCTGGCGAATCTTTTCGGACAAGCGGAAGAGGACGCGACCGCGCTCCTGCGCCGTTGTACTCGCCCACGGTCCCTCTTCAAACGCCGCCTTGGCCGCCGCGACAGCGCGGTTCACATCGTCCGCGTTGGCGTCGGGCACGTGGGCAATGACTTCCTCCGACGCGGGATCGTAGACCGGGAATGTTTTAGCCGACTTGCTGTCGACCCATTCCCCGTTGATGTACATCTGATACGTACGAACGTCGGTTTTGACGCCACCGGGCATACCAACCTCCTGCAGATATCACGGAGCCGAGCTGCGCTCGGCAGGAACCGGCACGCTGCCCGGCCCCAGAGCTACGGTCTGACGCGTTTTCAGACGGCCATAGACAAAGAAGAAAAACACGGCCAGTAAGATAAACGCTAACGTGATGCCTATCATCGTGACCTCGTATTTCCACACCGAGGTGATCTGCTTCGCTGGGAAAAAAGCGAGCGCGATGCCGAGGGTAGTAGTCACGAAGCCCGCACCACCGGCGAACAGCAGCGTTCCCCGGCTGTAGCGGCCACCTTCGAGTGGCTTCCGCATGGCAAACTTCAGCAGCGCCGCGAACACGTACAGGAACGGCACCAGTTGCAAAACCACCGCCAGCGAAAGCATCTTCTGAAAAGCTTCCTGCACGCCACCAGAAGCGTAGAAGTTGATGACCACCAGTACGAGGGAAACGACGGCCTGCACGATCAGCGCCGCATAGGGTGTCGCGTACTTGGGATGGATTTTCCCCAACCATGAAGGCATGTAGGAATCGAGGCCCGCGACGAACGGAATGCGCGCCGACCCACCCATCCACGCCGAACCGATGCCGGCGATGGAGAGACTCAGCATGACGGCGAATGGTGCGATGATCCAGGCCACGCCGACTCTCGACGCCATGTGGCTCACCGCCTGCACAATGCCCTGCAGCACGCTGATCTCATCGCGGCGCACGGCAATCAGCAGCGTGAGCGTCGCTCCGATATACAGAGCGCCCGACACGACTCCACCCCAGGCAACCGCTCCAGGCAAAGTCCGCTGCGGCTCGCGAATCTCGTCCCCCATGATGGAAGCCAGTTCGAGACCCACCAGCCCAAAACAGATCACGCCGAAGGAATTCAGGACGAAGCGCGGGTCCGCCGGAATGCGGAAGTCACCCGCCGTCACCGTGGTCCCGAAGCGGAAGTAGATGGTCAGACCAAGGCCGATCAGAACAGCGGCGGCGACGAAAGTGCCAATAGCCCCGATGTTATTCAACCATTTCCCTACGCCAAGACCGACAATGTTCAACACTGTCAACAGCGCCAGGAGCACGAGTGACGTCACCATGGCGAAATTCTTGCTGTCCGCCAGGCCGGCGTGTCTAGGGCCCAACGCAAACACCGATACGCCGACGAAGTACAGCATCACCGTCGGCACGTACAGCATGTTGTTCGTCCAGTAGCACCATCCGGAAAGGAATCCGTGAAAGTCGCCGAAAACTTCCTTCGCCCACAGGTAGACGCCGCCTTCCCCCGGATACCGGTGCGCGAGTTCGATCACGGCGATTCCCTGCGGCCAGAAGAACAGCAGCAGGGAGATCAACCACAGCCAGATCGTAACTCCGCCATTGGCGGCAATCGAAGGAACAACATTGAGATTGAAAACAGCGACCACGAATAGCAGAACCAGGTCCCAGCGCCCCAGGACCCGCTTCAGATGCGGTTGTTCAGACTCGTGGTTCGGATCGGGCAAAGGTCACTCCGGTACAGGTTTCAAAGTTAAGGTTTCATAGTCTCAAAGGTTTCATGGTTTCAAGGAAAGCTTGGAGGCGCGGTCTACACGGCCGGCTTCGACGATCCTTGAAACCTTGCCACCTTGAAACTTTGAAACTTGTGAGGCGGGAACTCGTGCCCGCCTCACACGGTCTGCCTTAGTGCGCGGCCAGAGCCGGAGCTTTATTCGCACGTTCCTGCTGCGCTTTCGCAAGCGAAGCGGCGATGTCATCGAAGGCCGCAATGTGCTTATCGATGTCGGCTTCCGTGTGCTGTACTGACATCGTCCACTGCTCATCCTGCCAGTAGGGCTGCGCCATCACGCCGCGGTTGACCATGCCGAACCAGTAGTGACGCCACAGATCGACGTCCACGGCCAGCCAGTCGCGGTAGTTGCGAATCTCCTGCGGATAGAGCATGAGAGCACCGTTAGCCCCGGCCTGCGCGATGTAAGCCTGCAGCCCAACCTTCGAAATGATCCGCCGGTAGCCATCCACCAACTTCTTACTGAGCTTCTCCACGTGCGTATAGTTCTCCCGAGTGAGAACCTCGGCGAAGGTCGCCAACCCGGCCGCCATCGAGACCGGGTTCGTGTTGTAAGTGCCGCCGTGAAAAACCTTGTGCTGCGAGATCAGGTCCATCACCGACTTGTGCGCGCCGAAAGCAGCCAGCGGGAATCCTCCGCCGATCGACTTCGCCAGGCAGATCATGTCGGGGATGACGTTGTAGTACTCAGAAGCCCCGCCCCAGCCGAGCTTCGCTCCCGTCTTCACTTCGTCGAAGATCAGCAGCGCGCCGTTCTTGGTGGCAATCTCGCGCAGTCCCTGCAGGAATCCAGGCTGCGGCATGCACAACCCCACGTTCATCAGGATCGGCTCAAGGATGATCGCCGCGATCTGTCCGGGATTCTCCTTGAATCGCCGCTCCACGGTCCCAAGGTCGTTGAACGTCGCGATGACGACATTCGCAATCGAAGCCTTCGGCACTCCCAGACCGCCGGGAACAGAAACAGGGTTCTTGATGTCGCCGAAGTCCGGAGCGTGCGGCTTCACGCTGACCAGCGCGGAATCATGCAACCCGTGGTAGCCGCCTTCAAACTTCACGATCTTGTCGCGTCCAGTGGCGGCGCGGGCGAGACGAACAGCGTGCATCGTCGCTTCTGTACCGCTGGAACCGAAGCGCACCATCTCGACTGGAAAACGCTTGCAAATTTCCTCGGCCAGTTGCCACTCCATGTCGTGCGGCATGCCAAACATGGTGCCTGTAGTGAGCCGTTGTCCGACCGCCTTCATCACCGCTGGGTGGCAGTGTCCCGCCATGAGCGCGCCAAAACAGAGGTTGTGGTCAACGTAATCGTTGCCATCGAGATCGCGGAAGTGCGATCCCTGGCCCTCTTTCACGAAAATGGGATAAGGATCGTAAGCGCGATAGTTGCTGGCGACGCCCAACGGAAGACGCTTCAGGTTCTTCTTATGGGCCTCGGCGGATTTCGGCGTGCGGCGCTCGAAGGTCTCGAGCTCCTTCTGCAATTCGGGGTACATCGGGAATCTCCAGGAATGCTCAGGCCGTAGTGGCGGCCATTAGATTTAATGTGCCCAGGCGGCGGAAGGCCGCCCGGGACTTGGGTCTAGAATGCAAATTTTACAGCAAATTGAATGTTTCGGGGATCACGCGTGTGCTTGACCCGGCCGAAGTCGCCCGGATTGTTGGGATCCGGCGTCAAGCCATCCGCAAGAAAGTTCCCGTCGCTGATGTTTCCGTCCGGATTCAGGAACTGGGCATGATTGAAAATATTGAAAAATTCCGCGCGGAATTCGAAATGTTTCGTCTCTGCGACGGGCAGAATCTTCTGCACCGAGAAGTCGAAATTGTTGATCCCGGGGCCGCAACACAGAGTGCGCGGCGAGTTTCCCAAAAGAGATCCCGCGTTCGCGGCAGGATTCGTATAGTCCGGCACCTGAAAAGAACTGACATCAAACGCGTAGCCGTTGTGGCTGCGCGGATCCTGGGTGTGGAAGGGTGCGATCAAGTTGGGCTTGCCAGGCAGTTCGAAGTCGAAGCTGTTCATCAACTCCGCATCCGCGTTGGACTTGATGCTGATCGGAAACCCAGCCTGGAGACTCGTAATTCCCGATACCGCCCAGCCGTTCAGCACCTTCCCCTTGAATCCCTCGTATTGCGGCACCGGCAATTCCCACAGGTAACTCACCACGACGCGGTGTCGGGCGTCGAAGAGGGACAGTGAGCGGTTGCAACGGTCGCAAGTCGGTCGAATGATGTTCTCGAAACTCGATGCGCCGTCGATGGATTTGCTATAGGTGTATGCCACTTCAAACTGCAATCCACGGCTGAGTCTCTTCTCGAGCGAAGCCTGGAACGAGTTGTAGTTTGAGGCAGCCGCAGTGTCCTGCGCAAAAATACTCGAAAACACCGGTACGCCATCTGACGGACAGCCATTGCCCGACAATGGATCGCAACGCGGGGAAGAATAACGACGCAAGCCGACGAGCGTGATTCCGTTCGGGGCAACCGACTGAATTTGCGTCCCCGCCGGAATCACTGACGGACCGTTTACACCGTAAGGCAGGTGTAACCCTCCGGCGGGAGCTACGGTCGGCGTGCCGCCCTCAGTCGTGGGGATGAAGAAGGGGCTGTCAGCAAGATACGGGCCGCAGGACAAATTCTGGTCACCGTAAGTGTTGGACATGGCCAATAAATCAAGGCAAGTCTGCGGGTTGCCGTAGTTCAAATCGCGCGTCACCAGCAAGCGGTGCCCCTGAGAACCAACATAGCCCAACGACAACACCAGATCCTTGGCGATCTCCCGCTGAATTCCCAGGTTGTACTGCGCGGTGTATTGCGCACGAAGATTCGGCTGGAGTTCGCCGAACAGGAGGATCGGGCGGAACGCCGACCAGTCCACTGGCGTGCCCGGCTTTGGAGTTAGGATTCCGTTAAACGGGTTAGGGGCGATGGTGAGATTGCCGGGCCCTCCACCTTGGCTCACAAAGGGAGTGGTGAACAGACCTTCCGAAATTAAGGAACTCCCGCCGAACGGCGGCTCGCCCTGGAACTGTTCGAGGACTAACTGTTCCACGGGGTTGTAGAAGAGGCCGAAGCCACCGCGAATCGTCGTCTTTCCATCTTTCTTTGGATCCCATGCCAGTCCGACCCGCGGTGCGAAGGCCTTGTAGTAGCTGGCAGTGAGTCCTTTCGGAACGCCCTTGTCCCCGGGTATCACCAACCCGAGCGGAAACACGGAAGCTGAGTCGGAGGCCGGATCGCTGCAATTCGGATTGGTATATCCCAGCGTGCTCAAGC
>Ga0075030_100003243_pt1 | contig 14822 bp, 16 predicted proteins | sample LitLauG_LLR_2012_FD_71393 | JGI IMG/M metagenome (GOLD analysis project Ga0075030, IMG submission 71393) | Freshwater sediment microbial communities from Pennsylvania, USA - Little Laurel Run_MetaG_LLR_2012 | ecosystem: Environmental > Aquatic > Freshwater > Creek > Sediment | place: USA... | reverse complement strand
GTTCAGGTGCAGGTCACGCAGCCAATTGGAGATGTGGGCGGACAGGACGTCGACGTTGCCGGTCAGGAGCAGGATCCCGAACCCGACCAGGATGAGCCCCCCGACCAGGTCCACGATCCGGAGCCGACCCCGCACCTTGGCGAGGAGGTCGGTCATCCGTCCGAACGCCAGGCCGCTGAGCAGGAAGGGCACACCCAGGCCGAGGGAGTACGCCAGCAGCAGGGCGATCCCCCCGGTGGCCGACCCGCCGGTGCCGGCCGCCAGCGCCAGCACGCTGCCCAGCACCGGTCCGATGCAGGGCGTCCAGGCGAACGCGAAGGCCATGCCGAGCAGTGGGGGCGCCCACGAGCCGAGCACCGACGGCCGGACCAGGAACCGCTTCTCGCCGGCCAGGGCCATGGGCAGGGTGACCCCGGCCGCCATGGCCACCAGCAGGGCGCCGAACAACACGATGAGCACGCCGGACACCACCTCCAGCGTGTGCTGGTGGGTCAGGAACAGCCGTCCGAGCGACGAGGCCGAGGCGCCGAGGATGGTGAACACCACGGTGAAGCCGGCGATGAAGGCGAGGATTCCGCGCAGCAGGCGGCCGCGGTGGCGGCGCATCTCGTCGGGGTCGGGATCCACGGCGGTCCCGGGGGACGTCGGGACGGCCTCCTCCGTCGGGGACCGGTCGCTCCCCCGTGCCCCCACCGGCTCCGGCACGGGCACGGCGGCACCGGTCGGGGCCTGGGCGGGGGCCAACGCCGTCAGCTCGGCCGCGGTCAGGCCCGAGACCATCGACAGGTAGGCCGGCACCAGTGGCAGCACGCACGGTGACAGGAACGACAGCATCCCCGCGCCGAAGGCCACGAGGAGACCGAGCGGGTCGGCGTGGATCGCCGCCGGTCCGGCCACGTCCAACCGCTAGGCCTGCTGGCTCTTGACCAGGGCCAGGTCGGCCTCGACCATCATCTGGACCAGCTGGGGGAACTCGACCTCGCGTGTCCAGCCCAGCGTCTGCTCGGCCTTGCCCGGGTCGCCGATCAGCAGGTCGACCTCGGCCGGGCGCAGGAAGCGCTCGTCGATGACCACGTGCTGCTCCCAGTCGAGGTCGGCGGCGGCGAACGACAGCTCGACCAGCTCCTTGACCGAGTGGGTCTCGCCGGTGGCGACCACGTAGTCGTCGGGTCGGTCCTGCTGCAGCATGAGCCACATGGCCCGCACGTAGTCCTTGGCGAAGCCCCAGTCACGCTCGGCGTCGAGGTTGCCCAGTGCCAGGGTCTTGTCGATGCCGGCGGCGATGCGGGCGACCCCGTGGGTCACCTTGCGGGTCACGAACTCGAGTCCCCGTCGGGGGGACTCGTGGTTGAACAGGATGCCCGACGAGGCGTGGAGGTCGTAGCTCTCGCGGTAGTTGACGGTGATCCAGTGGCCGTAGACCTTGGCCACGCCATAGGGGCTGCGGGGGTAGAAGGGCGTGGTCTCGACCTGCGGCACCTCCTGCACCTTGCCGAACATCTCCGACGAGCTGGCCTGGTAGAAGCGGATCTCGGGGTCCACGGTGCGCACGGCGTCGAGCACCCGGGTCACGCCCAGGGCGGTGGTCTCCCCGGTCAGCACCGGCTGGTTCCACGAGGTCTGGACGAAGGACTGGGCAGCCAGGTTGTAGACCTCCTGGGGCCGGATCTCCTTCAGGATGTTGATCATCGACACCTCGTCGAGCAGGTCGCCGGCCACCAGGTTGATCCGGTCCTGGATGTGGGCGATCCGCTCGAAGTTGATGGTGCTCGACCGCCGGACCATTCCGCTGACCTCGTACCCCTCGTCGAGCAGGAGCTCGGCCAGGTAGGAACCGTCCTGGCCCGTCACTCCGGTGATCAGTGCTCGCTTCGTCATGGGTTCGGATGCTCCTCGGTCTGTCGTCGGTGCTGTCGTCTGTGGTCGTGTGCCGGTGCCCGGTGCGGCGGCGCCGTCCGCATGGTCCGTCCGCGGCGTCACGTGCTGCGTTCAGGCGGTCCCGTCGGTGCCCGGCGCCACCTGCCAGGACGGGGGGCGCTTCTCCGCGAAGGCGGTGATCCCCTCCCTCGCCTCCGCTGTCTGGCTGGTGACGGTGAGCATGGCGTGGAGATAGGGCAGGGCCTCGGAGGCCGCTTGATCGACCACAGCGTAGAACGAATCGCGCCCCAGCCTGGTCACCCCGGGCGGCTTGGAGGCGAGGACCGCGGCCAGGTCCGCCACCGCCGCGTCGAGGTCGTCCCGGGGCACCACCCTGGTCACGAAGCCGATGCGGTCGGCCTCCTCGGCTCCCACCACCCGGCTGGTGAGCATCAGCTCCAGCGCCTTCTTCGGGGGCATCGACCGCAGCAACGACACGGTCACCATGTACGGCCACAGGCCGACGTTGAGCTCGGGGGCGCCGAACCGGGCGTCCTCCGACGCGATGACCATGTCGCAGGCCAGGGCGAGGCCGAACCCGCCGGCCATGGCCCACCCCTGCACCCGGGCCACGGTGGGCTTGCCGAGCGCCCACATCTCCTCGAAGAGCTCGGCCAGCCAACCGCGGGCCATGTGGTGGTCGAGGTACTCGTCGGAGGTGCCCCCGGGGTCCGTCGGCACCATGCCGGACAGGTCGGCGCCGGCGCAGAAGGCCTGGTCGCCGGCGCCGGCGAGCACGACCACCCGCACGGCGGGATCCACCTTGGCCCGGGCCAGCTCGCGCCGCAGGCCGGCGATGACCTCCCAGGTCATGGCGTTGCGTCGCTCGGGGCGGTTGATGGTCAGGGTCAGGACGGGACCGACCCGCTCGGCCAGCAGGTCGTCGGTGGCGGCCTCGTGGGCGGCAGCGGTGGCGTCGGACACGTCCCGACGGTAGTCCCGTACGGGGTGGGCGGTCGCATCGACCGCCCCGGTCACGCCGTCGGCCCGACCGCCGCGGACCCCCGCTACGGTGACGCCATCGCGACCGCCGCCCTGCTCTCCTTCCGCCTCGGTGGCACCGACGGCGTGGCCATCGAGGCCGCCAAGTGGCGCTGGGCGCTGGAAGCGCTCGGGTTCACCGCCTACACGGTTGCCGGGGCAGGTCCGGTCGACGTCACCGTCGCCGGGCTGGCCATCGACGCGCCCGTCGGCCCGACCCCCGGCGAAGTGGCCGACGCCCTGGCCGGGGCCGACCTGGTGGTGGTCGAGAACCTCTGTTCGCTGCCCCTCAACCAGGCCGCCTGGGACGCGGTGGCCGACGCGCTGGCCGGGCGGCCCGCCGTGCTCCACCATCACGACCTGCCCTGGCAACGGCCGCAGTTCCTCGACCATCCGCCCCCGCCCGACGACCCGCACTGGCGCCACGTCACCATCAACGAGCTGAGCCGGACGGAGCTGGCTGTCCGCGGCATCGGGGCGACCACCGTCTACAACTCCTTCGCCGTGCCCGACCCGGACCCGTCACCCGACCGAGCCCTCCGTCGCACCGAGGCCGGACGGGCCCTGCGGGCGGCCCTCGGCATCGCCCCCGACGAACGGCTGGTCCTCCAACCCACGCGGGCCCTGGCAAGGAAGAACGTCGGCGCCGGCCTGGCCACCGCCACCCACCTGGGTGCGACCTACTGGCTGCTCGGACCGGCCGAGGACGGCTACGGCGCTGCACTCGAGCGGCTGGTGGCCGGCGCGGTGTGCCCGGTGCGCCGGGGACTGCCCGACGGGACGGGGACCGGCCCCGGCGGCGCCTTCGGGGTCGACGACGCGTACCAGGCCTGCGACGTGGTGGCCCTCCCCTCCACCTGGGAAGGCTTCGGAAACCCCAGCATCGAGTCGGTCACCCATCGCCGCCCGCTGGTCATCGGCCCGTACCCGGTGGCCCGTGAGCTCGCCGCCTTCGGGTTCGACTGGTTCGGCCTGGACGACCTCCGCCGCCTCGACCGGTGGCTGGCCGACCCCGACAACGGGCTCCTGGAGCGGAACCTGGCCGTGGCCCGCAGCCACTTCTCCCTCGACGGGCTCCCCGGACGGGTGGCCGCCGTCCTGCCCGACGTCTGAGGGGGGGGTCGGGGCCGGCCGGCGGACCCCGCCCGGTCAGACCGGGCCGTTTCGGCAGCCGGGGCTACCATGACCGCCATGTCGTCCACCGCCACCACCGGACGCGACGGTCCCGGCGCCCAGCCCGCTCCCGTCCGCCCCACCCGCCGGCTCACCGCCGACGCCCGGCGCCGCCAGCTCTTCGACGTGGCCCTGGCGCTGTTCGCGGAGCACGGGTACTCGGCCACCACCATGGACGACATCGCCGAGGCGGCCGGGGTCACCAAGCCGCTCGTCTACCAGCACTTCGAGTCCAAGCGGGCCCTCTACCTGGAGCTGCTCGACGTCTTCTCCTACGAGCTGATCGACCGGATCGTCCAGGCCACGGCGGCGGCCGAGGGTCCCCGCCAGCAGGTCGAGCTCGGGTTCGCCGGCTACTTCGAGCTGATGGTCCACAATGAGAACGCCTTCCGCCTGCTCTACGGGCGTGACGCCCCGGACGACCCCGAGCTGGGCGCCGCCCTGCGCCGGGTCGAAGAGGCCATCGCCGTGGCCATCGACCCGCTCATCGACGCCGGCCTCGACCCCGCCCACCGGCTCCTGCTGGCCCACGCCGTGGTGGGCATGGCCGAGGGGGCCAGCCGCCACTGGCTCGAGTCGCACCGGTTCGCCGTCGGCGGTGCGGGCGCCGAGCCCGACCTGGAGCTCGACCGTGCCGCCGAGGCGTCCCGGCTGGCCGCCCAGCTCGCCGACTTCGCCTGGGCCGGGCTCCGCCAGGTGCACCGGATCTAGCGACGTGGACCGCTCCCGCGCCGGGCGACCCCGATGATCGACCGGTACGTCGACGTCCCGACGCCCGACGGGGTGATGCCCACCTTCGTCACCCACCCCGAAGAGGGCGGGCCCCACCCGGTGGTCCTGTTCTACATGGACGCCCCGGGCACCCGCGAGGAGCTCCGGGACATGGCCCGGCGGCTGGGCACGGCGGGGTACTACGTGGCCCTGCCCGACCTCTACTACCGGGACCAGCCGGGGTTCTCGATCTTCTCGGGCGATCCCTCCCACACCGCCGAGCGGATGTGGGAGCTGATGGCGTCGCTGGACGACGAACGCGTCCTGGGGGACACCGCCGCCCTGCTCGCCTGGACCGACGCCGATCCGGCGGCCGACGCCGACCGGACGGGGTGCATGGGCTACTGCATGAGCGGGCCGTTCTCGTTCGCCGTGGCCTGCGCGTACCCCGACCGGATCCGCGCCGCCGCCTCGCTCTACGGGGTCCGGCTGTACGGTCCGGGCTCCCCGGCGCACCGCGCCGCCGAGGCCACCGCCGAGCTGTACTTCGCCTGCGCCGAGTTCGACCAGTGGGTCCCGGCCGACATGGTCGACGGACTCGAGCGGCACCTGGCCGCCATCGGGGCCCACGCCCGGGTGGAGCGCTATCCCGGGGTCCATCACGGGTTCGCCTTCCCCGGCCGTGGCGAGGCCTACGACAAGGACGCCGCCGAACGGCACTGGGAGCGCCTGCACGCGCTCTTCGCCCGCAACCTCGTCGCCCCTCCCGCCTGACGACCGGCCGGGGAGGAACCGGGGTTCAGACCCGCAGGGCCCCCACGGCGATCGGCTGGTTGTGCGACGCCACCACACCGCCGGCCACCTCGTCGGTGATGGCGAACTCGGTCACCGGGGCGCTGCCGGCCACGCTGAAGGGCACGATGCCCGGGTGTGACCCGAGGAGACCCAGCGAGATGGTCCGGTCGCCCATGACCGCCCACAGCTGGTAGGTGCGGTCGGCGGGCAGACGGGCCAGCCCGTCCCCCTCGGCGGCGTCGTCGATCACGAACCCGGTGCCCGCCGCGGTCAGCACGATGGTGGCCGGGGTGTGCCCGGCCCCGGTCGAGCTGGTGTCGGCCAGCGGGATCCTGCGGGTGGTGGGCGAGGCCAACGCGGCCCGCTCGGCGGCCGACAGCTGCGGCGCGGCCTGCAGGGCGTTGACCTGGCCGTGCAGGTGGTGGACCTGGAGGCCGAGCACGAGGGCGAGGACGGCGGCGGCGGCGGCGGCCACCAGTCCGGCGCCGGATGCGGCGACCCGCGAGCGGCGGCGGGCGCGCCCGATCGGCACCACCGGGGCGGGCGTGGCGGCGCCTCCATCGCCGAGGTCGAGGGCACGGTGCTCGCCGGGGACGTCGAGGCGGGCGGCCAGCCGGTCCCAGGACTGGTCGGACGTGCCCCCCAGCTGCAGGGCGATCCCGCCCCACAGGTCGGCGGGAGCCGTGCCACCCGAGTTGGCCAGGAGCCCGGTCACCTCGTGGTGCTGGCCCACCTCGATGGCGCACCGCACACACCCTTCCAGGTGCGCCTCGATGACGGCAGCCGCCTCCGGCTCCACGGCATCGAGCGCGTAGGCTCCCAGCAGCTCCTCGATCTCGCTGTGGCTCAGCGGGGCCGACGGGGTCGTCGGGTCGGGCGTCGTGCTCACAGCCCCGCCCCCGCCGGCTCGATGCCGCGCTCGATGAGGTTGACCCGCAGCCGTCCCAGACCCGAACGGATCCGGCTCTTGACCGTGCCCTCGGGCTCGTCGAGCATCGAGGCCACCTCCTTGTACGTGTGGCCGCCGAAGTAGGCGAGCTCGATGGGCTGGCGAAGCTCGTCGGGCAGGGCGACCAGGGCGTCCTTGACCTGCTCGGCGACGGCCATGTCCCACACCTCTCGGTCGATGTCGTAGGCGGCGGTGGCCGTCTCGCGGGTGGTGCGCTCCTCGCGCCGGCGGCGGGACTCCTCGGCACGCACCACGTCGACCGACTTGCCGTGCGTGCGGGCCAGGAGGAACGAGCGCAGGGTGCCGCGCTGGGCGTCGAACTTCTCCGGGTGGCGCCACAGGTCGAGGAAGACCTCCTGGGTGACCTCCTCGGCCGGCGGGTCCGAGCGCAGGATCCGGCGGGCCAGCGCGTGGACGGCCCCGCCGTGGCGGCGGTAGACCTCGGCCAGGGCAGGCTCGTGCCAGCGACCCACGGCCACCACCAGGTTGGCGTCGCTCGCCTGCTCGAGTTCCAATTCCACCACCTAGACCGTCGTCCGCTCCGTCACTGATGCTATTCGGAGCCGGTCGGCGATCGGATGTGGGCACCGCCGACAGGACTCAGGTCGCCTCCCGGTCGATCCGTGTCCGGGCCAGCGGCTCGCCGGTCTCGAGGAGCGACTTCAGGCTGGACAGGAACACCGGCCAGCCGTTGCGCACCATGGTGGCCGCCGTGCTCCCGGGCTCGAAGTCGTCGTGGACCACGGTGAGCTTCACCAGCTCGCCGACCTGCTCGATGTCGAACGCCACCCGGGAGCGGCGCTCGGCGGCGAGCTTGGCGAACAGCTCGTCACCGAACCGGACGCGTTCGTTCAACTCGGGGGTGAAGGTGTGCCACGTGTACGAGAGCCGGCGGCAGGGGTCGGACTCGAGCACGACCTGCTCGGGATCGGCGATGACCACGCCGCTGTTGTCCCAGACCATCGCCGACCCCACCGACCAGTCCGTGTCGAAGGTGGTCTGCCACCACCGGCGGGTGAAGGCCGGATCGGTCAGGGCCTGCCACACGAGTTCGGGGGTGCTGCGGATGTACGTCGTGTAGACGAACTGCGGTCGGTCCATGGGTGCTTCCTCCAGTGCTCGTTTGAGGTCCGACAGGGCCCGGACCCGGGGGCGGTCGTAGCGGTGGATCCACCGTTCGGCGATCTCGTTGATCGGGACGGCGTTCAGGTAGTGGAGCTTCTCCCGGCCACTCCGGACCGTTGTCACCAGGTTGGCCGCCTCGAGGACGGCCAGGTGCTTGCTGACCGACTGGCGGGCCATGCCGAGCCCGTCGGACAGCTCCCGGAGGTTCTGTCCGTTGCGCCCGTTCAGGCGGTCGAGCAGGAGGCGGCGGCTCGGGTCCGCCAACGCCCGGAAGACGTCGACGGCAGGTGGCCCGGATTCGGGGGTCAGAACTTCAGGTCCTCGGGGAACGGGGTGCCGGTGCCGGTCTCCACGAACGCCTTGAGACTCAGGAGGAAGTAGGCCCACCGGGCGCTGCAGTGGGCCATGAACTCACTGGGGTCCCGCCAGTCGGCATGGGTGAACAGCACGGCGGTCCCGTCGTCGGTCGGGCTGAGGTCGAAGGTGAGCGTCGTGCCGACCCACTCGTCCGCTCCCCCGACGCAGCGCCACGTCACGTTGGCGTCCGGACGCAGCCGGGTGACCTCCATCACCGCGGCCGGATCCGGGTGGCCGAAGAAGAACCGGAGCTCCGACCCCTCGGCCGACTCCCCCCGCACCCCGTCCCGGGTCCACCACCCGGCGACGCCCTCGGCGGTGGACACCGCCTCGTAGACCTGTGCGGCCGGGGCGGAGACGACGACCCGATGTCTGATGTCCGGCATTGGACCCTCCTCGATAGGCAACCGGTCGGTTGCGTCATAATATGCAGCCAAATGGGTGCATGTCAACCCGGCACACGAGTTCGGGCGGATCGGCCGCCAACAGGCGACGGGCACCCGCCCGCTCCGGACGGCGGATCGGCTGCGCCGGGCCGGTTGCCGATCCGGCGTGCACGAAACCCGACCAGACCGGTAAGGTATTGCCGTGTTCACGTTCCCGAATCCCGTCAACGACTACGCGGCCCGCACGGTGGCCACCGGGGTCGTGCTGATGTGCGTGGCGGCCATGGCCCTCCGACAGCCCTGGATCCTGGTCCCCCTGGCCTACGGCTTCTGGGCCCGCGTCCTGTCAGGACCGCGCTTCAGCCCGCTGGGCCAGCTGGCCGCCCGGGTCGTCGCACCCCGTCTGCCGTGGGGGCCGAAGCTCGTACCCGGTCCGCCCAAGCGATTCGCCCAGGCCATCGGTGTGGTCTTCTCCACCACGGCGCTCGTCCTCTGGTTCGGCTTCGGTCTCGGCGCGGCCACCTGGGTGGTCGTCGCCATGCTGACCGCCGCGGCGTTCCTGGAGGCCGCCTTCGGGATCTGTCTGGGATGCAAGGGGTTCGCCCTGCTGATGCGGGCCGGGGTCATCCCCGAGTCGGTGTGCGTGGAGTGTGCCGACCTGTCGAAGCGCCACCCCGAGCTGGCCACGTCGACCCCCAGCTGATCGGCTCGCCGACCGACCGCGGGCGGACCGGGTCCCCCGGGGTCGCCACTAGCGTGACCGGATGACCGACGCCGACTCGCCCGCCCTGGCCGCCGCCGCCTCCGCCGCCCTCCATGACGGCCCACCCGTGGTGCGGCCCGCCGACCCGGCCGAGTTCGCCCACCTGCGCCGGATCGAGTCCGAGTCCGACCGGCTCTACGAGGAGGTCGGCATCGGCCCGTTCCGGGAGGACCAGACCGCCGACCACCTGCCTCTGGCCGCCGCCGTGTTCGCCGTCGGCGAACCGGCCGTCGGGTTCATCTGCCTCGAGGTGGTCGACGGCGCCGCCCACGTGGACCAGGTGTCGGTCCTTCCGGCACACGGCCGCCGCGGCATCGGTCGGGCACTGCTCGAGACCGCCATCGGCTGGGCGGCCTCGTCGGGCTACGACCAGCTGACGCTGACCACCTTCCGCGACGTCCCGTGGAACGCCCCGTTCTACCGGTCGCTCGGGTTCGAGGAGGTGGAAGCCCCGGGTCCGGAGCTGGCCGCCATCCGCGCCCACGAGCGTGCGCTCGGCGAGGACGACTTCGGTCCCCGACTGGCCATGCGCCGGGTGCTGCGCGCTCAGGTCTGACCCGACCCGGCGACGGTGCCGACCAGGTCGGACTGGAGCCGACGGAGATCGCCCATCCGCTCCTCCACCCACAGCAGTCGGAGCACGGCGAGCACCCCGTCCCGCCGACCGTCCCGGCGCACGGCGTCCCAGGCCGCTACCAGCTCCGGCGCCAGCCGGTCGTCGACCGGTCGGAGCGGTGGGACCGCCAGTGAGCGGGTCCCGAGCGCTGCCGCGAACCGGTCGAACCACGCTTCGACGGCGCCGCACTCGGCGGCGACCGCCGTCCGGGCCAGGACCACCTCGGGCACCGGGGCCGGACCGCCGGCCTCGGCCACGTCGGGCAGTCCATCGAGGGTGAGCGCCGTCAGGCGGAGCCGGGCGCTCCCCGTGAGCAGGCGGGTGATGACCGGCTGCGACACCCGTTTGGCCCCGCGCTCCCCCAGGTACTGCCGGTAGGCGTCGTCGAGCCGTCGGGCGGCCGCCAGGGCCTCGGTGTGCTCGGGCGTCCACTCGGCGCCCATCGGCACCGTGGCGGCGGGCACCGGGCGGGCGACCCGGTCGACGGCCGCAGTCAGCCACGCCGCCGAGGTGGCATAGGCGGCGCCGAGGGCACGGGCCAGTTCGGCCTCGGCCCCGCGTGGCCAGAACAGCAGGCCGACCCCCACGGAGACGGCTGCGCCGATCATGACGTCCTCGATGCGGACCAGTCCGACGCTCGACCCCACGGGGTCGATGATGTTGAAGGCGACCACGACCATGACGGTGAACCCGGCCTGGCCCGCGGTGAACGAGATCATCGCGGGTGCGATGCCGGCCACCAGCACGGCCACCGGCAGGACCAGCCACAGTTCGACGACGTGCGGGCCGAGGGCGAGCAGCACCACGTAGCCGCCGAGGAAGCCGATGGCCGTGCCGAGGACCGCCCGCAGCGCCGTCGCCCCGGTGCCCAACGCGTTCGACCGGAGGACCGACAGCGTGCCGAGCACCACCCAGAACCCGTGCTGCACGGTCGTCTCCTCGACCACGAGCACGGCCAGGGCCAGGCCGACCGCACCGCGGAGGCTGTTGCGGAACCACACCGACCGCAGGGTCAGATGTCCGGCGGCCACCCGGACGAACGATCGGAGCGTCGCTGTCGCCCGGGCCACCGGGCCGGCGTCGGACCGGGACGACCCGAGTGCGTCGAGCGCCACCTCGGCCAGCATCTCGAGGGCGAAGGCCAGCATGCGCACCGGGTAGGTCGGGTCGACCTGGCCCAGCGCCGCCGACGGGTCGGTGGTCGAGTCCACCCGGTCGGATCCAGGGGATCCGGCCCGGGCCAGGAGCGCCCCGAGTGCGGTGTCGCTGGCCCGCTCCCGGGCCGCCTCCAGGCGGTGGACCGCGGTCTGCAAGGCGTCCGTGAGGCCGCGCCGGTCCGCCCGGTCCGGCGCGGCCAGCGCCGCCGCCACCGCCTCGAGCACGTCGGCTGCCGCCTGCTGCACGGCCACCACACGGTCGACCTCGGCCGGCGGCGGAGCCACGGCGGTGGCGACCCGTGCCCGGGAGCCGACCCATTCGAGCCGCGACACCAGGTTGGTGAGGGCGACGTCGGTCGGGCCGGCACCGGTCGGCCGGTAGGGCGTGGCCTCGTACTGTGTCCGGAGTGCCGCCAGCGCCGGGTCGGCCACGGTGCGGTCGGGAGCCACCCCGCCGGCTGCGGCGGCGTCGTCGTCCAGTCGGGCCACGGCGCGAGCGGCTGCGGCCAGGGCACGGCGCAGCGGGTCGTGCCAGCGGCCCGGCCAGACGACCAGTGCCACCGGGATGCAGCAGGCGCCGGCCAGGACCCATCCGAGCAGTCGGTCGGGGACCGCCGATGCCGGGGCCCGTTCCGACACCGGGAGCACGAAGGTGAGCAGGGCGGCGGTCGCGGCGGCCACCGCCTGTGGACTCACCACCCCGGCGAACAGGACGAGGAACCCGACGACCGCCATCGAGGCCACGGCGGCGGCCGCGTCGGTGGAGCACAGGGTGCCGACGGTGATGAAGGAGGCACCGACCACCCACAGCACGGCGTACGAACGGGCACGGGCCCGTCTCGGCCCGCCGAAGTCGGTGAGCAGCAGCAGGGACACCGAGCCGAAGACGGCGAAGAGCGGGGTCTGGGCGTTGGACGTCCCGTACACGGCGACGGCGAACACCGCCGGCACCACCACGGCGGCCCGCACCGAGCGCTTGGTGGCCCGTAGGCCCGGGTCCTTGGCCACCAGCCAGGTGCGGATCCGTTCGCGGACCGGTCGTGCCCCTCGGGCGCCCTGGTCTCCCCGGCCATCGGAGGACGTGCCCGGGTCAGACGGGGAGGAGTCCACCGTCCGACGGTACCAAGGGCAACCCGTCGGTCACCGGGACCGTCCGACGGCGCTGCGGCCGTTCAGGCGAGGAGCGGTCGGAGTCGGGCGCACAGGTCGGCCAGTTCGGCGGCGCACGACAGGTACACCGGGTCGTCACCGCCGGCCGGGTCCTCCACGTCCTCCCACGCCCCGATCTCGACCTCGTCGAGTCGCAGTGCGGCAAGTCGCTCGGCCAGCGGAGCGGGTCCCGGACCGAGGTCGCGGACCAGGCGCTTGATCGACGCGGTGCGGTGCGCGGCCCCGGGGTGCTTGCGGCGGATGTAGGACACGTGCTCGGCCGCCATCGCCAGGATCAGCACCGAACCGTCGATGTCCGCCTCGGTGATCTGGTGGCTCCGGTGGCCGTCGGCCGAGTACCCCACGGCGTCGAGTGCGGCCCGGGTGCGTCGGCTCATCGGCTGGCCCTCGATGACGTGGGTCCCGGCGGTGACCACCGGCAGCGGCCCGTCGAGGAGCATGGCGCCGGCCATGACCGAGCGCGCCGCGTTGCCGGTGCACAGGGTCACGAGGGTGTCGGGCACCGGGCCACGGTATCCGAGTCCGGCCCACCCCCGGTCCGACGTGGCGCGGCCAGCGGAGCGCTGATGCGGAGGGTCCCCCGGTGCCACGTGCGTCTGCCCGCGCCGTTCCGGTCGGCTACGCGGCCTTGTTGAACATGTAGCGGGCGATCTTCCACCCCGTGTCACCGTGCCGGAAGATGAAGATCTCACGGTTGGCCTCGGTTGACTGCTCGCCGGTCGCCAGGACCGTCTGGGTGCCGTTGCTGCGGGTCACTGCGTAGGCGCTCGCCTCACTCGTCACCACCAGCTCGTCGACCGCGAACGAGACGTCGAGGCGGATCGCCCCGAAGATCTGGCGATAGGCGGTCTCCAGTCCGGATCCGGATGCCGTGGGCAGCGTGGTCGGCATGAAGACGCCGTCGGCGGTGTAGCAGTCGGCGGCCAGACCGGCGTCGCTGGTGTTGAGCGAACGCTCGTAGTCGGTGAGCAGTTCCTCGATCTGGTGTGCATGGTCGGTGGTCATCGGTGCTCCTCCGGTAGTAGGTTCCCTGGAATGTACCTTGCGGGAACCGAGATACATTCCATGGAATGCAACAACCCGTTCACCGAAGGCAGTACGTGCAACCTGACCTCTCCGAGCTGTTCACCGACCTCGTCCGCCTCGAGACCGCACTCTGGTCGCGTGTCGACGCCCGGCTGCAGGAGGATCACGGTCTCGCCCTGACCTGGTTCGAACCCATGCAGCTGATCGGGCGCATCGGACGATGCCGGGTGATCGACGTCGCCGAGGCGTTGTCGATCACGATCGGCGGCACCAGCAAACTGGTCGATCGCATCCAGGAGGCAGGTTGGTGCCTGCGCCAGCCGAATCCCGACGACGGGCGGTCCTCGATCATCGAACTCACCGACGAGGGGCGCCAGCTCCTGGAGGCCGCCACGGTGTCCTTCGTGGACGAACTGGGACGACGTCTGGGCGGCGGCTGTTCCGACCGGTCCCTCGGGCAGTTCGCCGCGACGACACGAACCCTTCTCGACCACCTGCGGTCCACGACCCCAGGGAGCGGCTGACCATGGCCACCATGCGTGCCGTGGTGTCGGACGGACCAGGACCACCCGACTCGTTGACCATCCGGGAGGTCACCGTGCCGGTGCCCCCGCCGGGCTGGGTACTCATCGAGGTCAAGGCGTTCGGAGTGAACCGGTCGGAACTGCACACCCGACTCGGACTCGCCGAGGGCGTCATCTTCCCGCGGGTGCTCGGCATCGAGGCCACCGGCCTGGTCGCCGCCTGCCCGAACGCCGAGTTCGAGGTCGGTGACCAGGTGATGGCGATGATGGGCGGAATGGGCCGTGTCTACGACGGCGGCTACGCAGAGTTCACCTGCGTTCCGGCATCGCAGGTCATCCCCTTCCGCAGCGATCTGGACTGGTCGGTCCTGGGCGCCGTGCCCGAGATGCTCCAGACCGCCTACGGTTCCCTCACCATCGGGCTCGATGCGCAGCCGGGTCAGTCGATACTGATCCGGGGCGGCACGTCGTCCGTCGGGATGGCCACCGCAGTGCTGGCGAAACAGATGGGCATGACCGTGCTGTCGAGCACTCGGAGCCCGGCGAAGGCTGCGGACCTGCTCGGTGCCGGCGTCGACCACGTGCTCATCGACGGTGGCCACGTCGCGGACGAGGTCCGGGCGCTCGTCCCCGACGGAGTCGACACCGCGCTCGAACTGGTGGGGACTCCGACTCTCCCCGACACGCTCCGGAGCACCCGGATCCATGGCGTGGTGTGCTTCACGGGCATGTTGGCCAACGAATGGACGGTCGAGGACTTCTACCCGATCGACTACATCCCGAGGGGCGTCCGCCTCACCTCCTACGGCGGTGACGCCACAGACCTCCCGCAACCGGTGCTCCAGGCGTTCCTCGACGCCGTGGCCGACGGCAGCGCCAAGGTGCCGATCCACCGGGTGTACTCGATGGGCGACATCGCTGAGGCCCACTCGGACATGGAGGCGGGGCGGGCGGCCGGCAAACTCGTCGTCACCACGTAGGGCATCGCTCCCCGGCCCATCGGCGACGCCACCGGACGCGACGAGGCCCCCACTCCCCCGATCGGCGGGGCGCGGGGGCCTCGTGCTGCCGCAGCGCGGCGACTACTTGATGTGGACCCCCGAGATGGCCCGGCTGATGATCAGCCGCTGGATCTCGCTGGTTCCCTCGAAGATGGTGAAGATCTTGGAGTC
>Ga0075030_100003242_pt1 | contig 14829 bp, 5 predicted proteins | sample LitLauG_LLR_2012_FD_71393 | JGI IMG/M metagenome (GOLD analysis project Ga0075030, IMG submission 71393) | Freshwater sediment microbial communities from Pennsylvania, USA - Little Laurel Run_MetaG_LLR_2012 | ecosystem: Environmental > Aquatic > Freshwater > Creek > Sediment | place: USA... | reverse complement strand
GGCGGTTCCTCAGCGCCACTAGGGCTAAAGCCCAGCCGGACAGACCCCCTTACGCGGCCCTGAAGGGCCGCTCTTCCACGGCAACGGGGGCCCCTTAAGGCGACGGACAGGAGTGTCCGTGCCACATGGGTTTTCCACAGAATTGGGGGGCGTCAGGCGGGAGTGTGACGGACAAACTTTACTGAGGATTTCAAAACGTTTGGCACGCAAAAACGACCACCAGGGCTGAAGCCCACATTGATTCCGTGCTTTTTGCGCGGCCCTAAAGGGCCGCTCTTCCACTGAGCCATCATTTTTCTGCATGCTCGTTCACTCCGATCCTGAGGTATAATCCCGCCACTCTGGGCGGGAAGGGCCGGATCTGGTTGACCTGGAAGAATAAACACAGAGAATCGAAAAAGTGCACGCGGGCGCGTGGAGACGAACAGGTGTAATTTCCTCTCACGTGATTTCGCCCGGCGTTGCCTTGTCCCCGGGAGGCTATGTCGATGACGCGAATCCATCAGCAAGTGAGTAGCATGCGGCACGAGCGGTACTACGGCATTCGACGTGCGCGGGGTGCGAGGCGCGCGATTCTGGTGTTGGCAGCTCTGGCGTTCCTGGCCGCGTTTGCGACCGCACAATCAGCCAGCCAGCTGAACGGGAGCGTTAGTGATCCGACTGGCGCCAGCGTTGCCGGCGCGAAGATTACTTTGACCGACGCGGCAACGGGGTTGCAGCGCACCACCACCAGCAACGGGGCAGGGCTCTATCAGTTCCTCGAGATGCCTCCGGGGAACTACCGGTTAGACGCAACGGCGAGCGGCTTCGCGCCATTTTCCGCGACGAATGTCACGCTCATCGTTAAGACTCCCTCCACCCTCAACATTAAGTTTCAGATTGCAGGGGTGGAGACATTAGTCAGCGTCGAAGGCGAGGCGCCGCTCGTCAATCGCACCGACGCCTCGCTCGGCAACACCCTGGAAGAAAATCAGATTGCGGAATTGCCCATCGCCGACCGCAACGTCGTTCAGCTGCTGAGCCTGCAGCCGGGTGTGGCCTACCTGGGCAGTCAAGCGGACGCCGACACCGACACACGCAGTGGCGCAGTGAATGGAATGCGCAGCGACCAATCCAACGTCACCCTCGACGGCATTGGGGTCAACGACCAGAATAACGGTTACGCTTTTACCAGCGTCCTGAATGTGCCGCCCGACTCGGTCGAGGAATTTCGGGTCACCACCGCCAACGCCAACGCCGACTCCGGCTATTCCAGCGGCGCTCAGGTCGCACTGGTCACCAAGAGCGGCACGAACAACTTTCACGGCTCGGCCTACGAGTACAACCGCAACACCGTCTTCAGCGCCAACGACCCCTTCTTGAAACAGTCCCAGCTAACCAGTGGCATATCCAACAAAGCGCCAAAGCTCTTGCGCAATGTATTCGGCGCGACGTTGGGAGGGCCGGTGGTGAAGAACCGCGTCTTCTTCTTCGCCAACTACGAAGGGCGACGCGATGCCGAGGGCAAAAGTGTATTGCGTCTTGTGCCGAGCGCGACTCTGCGGGCGGGCGATCTCGTGTACTTATGTCAACGGCTTTCGGACGGCAGTCTGGACACTGCTTCGTGTCCGGGCGGGACCGTCAACGGAGTGACTGGTGTGCAACCGGGCTACTATGCCCTCGGACCGAACGAGATCGAAGCGATGGACCCGAAGTTCATCGGCCCGAGTGCGGCGGTCGCGCCCATCCTGAACCAGTATCCGACCTCGAATGAAAATGCAGGCGATGGTTCGAACATCCTGGGATATCGCTTTTCCTCGAACGCTGACCGCAGTTTCAATACTTACCTTGCCCGTATGGATTGGCATATCACGTCCAGCGGCTCCCAAACGTTGTTTCTGCGCGGCCAGACGCAAAATATCAAGCAGCCGCAAGACCAACAGTTCCCCGGCCAGCCCGCAGCTACAACCATACTGGATGACAGCAAGGGGTTCACCGTCGGGCTCACGTCCATCCTGTCTCCCAGGCTCATCAACGACTTTCACTACGGCTTCATTCGCCAGGGAGGGAAGAAAGCCGGCACCTCCACGGTTCCGAGAGTGGCTCTCGATGGGCTCGACGACCTTGTTCCGTTCACTCGCTCCACAACCCTGTTTGTGCCGAACAGTCAGTTCACCGACAGTTTGAACTGGACCCGGCGAAATCACACCTTTGAGTTCGGCACCGATGTGTTTTTGATTCGCGACAACCGCATCAGCTACGCGAACTCGTTTTCTGACGTTCGGACCAATGCGGTCTATCTCAACACGGGGGGAATCGCCGGCACGTCCAGCCCGCTCGATCCCGGCAACAACGGCTTTCCGGCTGTGGATTCTAACTTCGGTCCGAACTACGACACCGCGACTACGATCGTGATGGGGATTTTTCCCGAGGGCGACGGGCACTATAACTTCTCGCGCAACGGCAATGCAGTAGCCCAAGGCACGGCCATCAACCGACGTTATGCCATCAATGACTACGAGTTTTATGGACAGGATACCTGGCGCGTCACGCATCGCTTGACCGTCACTTATGGCCTGCGCTGGGTCCTGGAAGCTCCCCCTTATGAAACCAATGGATACCAGGTCGCGCCTTGTGTCGGAGCTGCCGCGGGAGGTTGCACGCATCAGAACGCCGCCGACTGGTTTAATCACAGCGCGGCATTAGCGGTTGCAGGCCAGCCCGCCAACAGCGCCGGGGAACTTTCTTTCATCCTCGGAGGACCCAAAAATCACGGTCCGGGCCTGTGGAACTGGGACCACAAGAATTTTTCGCCGCGTATTGCCGTGGCTTGGGCGCCCGACACTGGCAACGGCTGGGTCTCAAAGGTCCTCGGAAAAAAAGACCAGTTCTCCATCCGAGGCGGCTACAGCATCATGTTCGACCACTTCGGCGTTCCCATCGTGAACAGCTTTGACCAGAATGGCTCTTTCGGCCTTTCCACCATTCTCGGCAATCCCGCCGGCGTGGTGTCGCCCGCTGATGCGCCACGCTTTACCTGCCTCGTTCCAGGATCATCCGGGCAATCCTGCCTGCCTCCACCCTGCCCGTCTTTAAACGGCCCGGGCTGTTTGTTCGGCCCCGCACCTACCGGCGGGTTCCCGTATTCCCCAGGCAATGGCGCTTTCGCGATCAACTGGGGGCTGGACCAGACTTTGAAAACCCCTTACACGCACGTATTCAATTTCTCGCTCTCGCGCCAAATCACGCCCCGATCGTCACTCCAGATTGCCTATGTGGGAAGTGTCGGCCGGCGTCTGCCGATGCAGGTCGACCTGGCCATGCCGATTAATATGAAAGACTCCTCCAGTGGTGTGAAGTATTTCCAGGCAGCCACGATGTTGTCGCAGGCTGCAGCCCAAGGCAAGGACGTCAATAGCATTTCGCCCATACCGTTTTTCGAAAATGTTTTCCCCGCCTGGGCGAGCGTGACCCAGGGTATGCTCAGCAGCCAGTCCACTCCCCTGAATTGTGCACCCGGCGCCTACCCCGCCAGTCCGTCCGCCACGCAAAACATCTACGAACTGTGGAACTGCTTCCCGCATAACGAGACTTTCTCCTTGTTCGAACTCGATTTGCCCGCCTCCATTTCCGGATTGAGCCCCGCGCTCCCCAACAGCAAATACGGTCCGTTCGCCTTCTACCATGACCAGTTCAGTTCGCTCTATGCATGGCGCAACATTGGCACTTCCGACTACAACGCGCTGCAGGTGACCTACAATGCCCGCTGGGGATCGAACCTGCAGGGGCAGTTCAACTACACGTTTTCGAAATCGTTGGACGAGGCCTCGGCCGCTGAGAGAGTCGGTCCTTACGAAGGAACGGGTGGAACGGGTAACGACTTGAACGGCGGTGGGATTGTGATCAATTCCTATGATCCGCTGTCTCTGCGCGGGCTCTCCGATTTCAACGCCTTCCACCAGATCAACGCGAATCTGGTCTATCATCTGCCCTTCGGCAAAGGCCAGATGCTGGCGGGACACGCGAGCCCGCTGCTCGAAGCCCTGATTGGCGGCTGGCACGTCTCCGGTATATTCCGCTGGACCAGCGGTTTCCCGATCACCATCGACAACGGTTTCACGTGGGCAACCAACTGGAATATCGAGGGGGATGCCATGCCGAACGGGCCAGCTCCGAAGGCGACCAACACCAAGCACGCCATGGTCAATGGTGTGGACATCGGCCCGGACATTTTCGCCAATCCAGCGGCGGCGGAGGCGGCTTTCCGCCCGGAGTGGCCGGGCGAATCCGGGGTCCGCAACAACGTCATTGGCGACGGCATGTTCAACATCGATACCGGGGTGAGCAAGAATTTTTCTCTGGGCGAGCGCAGGCGTCTGGAGTTCAGTTGGCAGGCGTTCAACGCGACCAACTCTGTGCGCTACGACGTGCGCGGCAATGTAGGCGCGTCCGCTCAGCCGTCGCTCTCCTACGACCCAACCCAGTTCGGCAAATACCTGTCGACGCTAACCACGCCGCGCTTCATGCAGTTCGCTTTGCGCGTCGAATTCTGAGGCAGTTTTGGCATGCGGGAAGATGGCCGTCCGGCCAGCCTTCGCGCCTTTGTTCAGTCCCACGTCATGGGACTGGACAGCCTTTTGAAGAGTGGGGACCATCCAGAACTCCGCGACGGATGGCCCGGTTGACCGGATTGAAGCCCCCGTTACTCTTCGTGACGTCTTGACGCGGCGCTGAACTCGTCCTTCTCCGCTCCATTGTCCAGTCTCCGTTCCCCCGGCCGACGGGCAGTAACTCTTGGGAGATTCCTTCGACTGCGCTCAGGATGACGCCGGCTAAAACCAAGTGGCTAGGACTCAAACTGTGGCACTTGCGGAACTCCCGCCCTTCGACAGGCTCAGGGCAGGCTTTCTTGCAAAAGCGGCGAGAAGTGGGCACACGGGTTTCATCTGCTTCGGTGGGCCCGAGGCCCATGGATACTCAAGGCAGGCTCTGACCGGACAGCCGAGGCGGCTGTCCCCACAGGAGAAGGGGGACCCTCCGTCGCGTTACTTGGCTTTGTTGAGAGGCACTTCGGTTAACGTCTCGTAGACTTTCACGATATTGATTTCGTTACCCAGGCGGGCCCAGCAGCGGAGCATGTCGGGATCTTCCTGGGCTGTGCGGCGGGCTTCTTCGGAGTTCCAGTAACGGAGAAAAACGTAGTGCGATTCGCGGTCGCGATAGAGCAGGTCGCGGCCGTATCCTTTGGCCACAACGATGGAGGTGAGTTCGCGAAGGGTGGCGAGCGACGCGGCTTCCATTTCGGGGACGGGTTCCCAGACGGCTACCGAGAGGATCTCTTGCGGCATAAGGGGGGATTATAACGCGTGAGGCGGTCGAGCTTGGCTCGACCGGACAGCCGAGGGGGCTCAATCTGGCATTACCTGTTTCAGGGCGTCATCCCGAAACCCGGCGCAGTTCAGCCGAGCGAGGGATTTCGCGGCTCCAGAATTCACGGCACGGGAGATCCTTCACTCCGCCTGAAGAACGGCTCCGTTCAGGATGACGACGCACGAAAGAACTCATTTCTTTGTCTGGCGCTTCTTCGTCTGGCGCTTCCTGGAATGCTTTTTGGGGTGGGAGATGCGCTCGGCCTCTTCGCTGGTAACCACGTGCAGGCGCATCAGGTTGGTGGAACCGGAGGCCTGGCGCGTGCCGGCCACAACGCCTAGCACGTCTCCGGGCTTGAGCAGGCCGCGGCGGACGAGATCCTGCTCTGCCATGGTGACCATCTGTTCTGCCGAGCGGGCCTGGCGGCAGCGGACGGGATGAACTCCCCAGTACAGATTCAGGCGATGCACGACGGGCTCAATGTGAGTGAAGGCATAGATCGGAACCTTGGGTCGGTACTTCGAAATCATGCGGGCGGTGTTGCCGGTTTCGGTGAAGACGGCGATAGCACCCATGGGGAGGTCCTCGGCGCAGTGTGCGATTGATTCGCAAACGGTCTCAGCTACGGAAAGGGCGCGGTGCTCGCGGCGGCGGCGGGACTGTATGAAGTCGCCCATATTGCCTTCGGCTTCGACGACGATGCGCGCCATGATCGCGACGGATTCGCGCGGGTATTTTCCGCTGGCGGTCTCGGCCGAGAGCATCACGGCGTCGGAGCCGTCGAAGATGGCGTTGGCGACGTCGCTGGTTTCGGCGCGCGTGGGCCGCGGGTTTTCAACCATGGACTCGAGCATTTGCGTAGCGGTAATGACGGGCTTGCGCCAGGCGCCGGCGCGGCGAATCATGTGCTTCTGGATAACCGGAACTTTTTCCGGAGCAATTTCGACGCCGAGGTCGCCTCGGGCCACCATGACTCCGTCGGCGACTTCGAGAATCTCTTCCAGATGGTCGACGGCCTGCGGCTTCTCCAACTTGGCAATGACGGGTACATCGCTTTGGTGCGTGGCGATGATCTGCTTAACCATGCTCACGTCGGCCGCGGTGCGCACGAACGAGGCTGCAACGGCGTCTACACCGTGCCTGAGGCCGAATTCCAAGTCCTTGCGGTCTTTTTCCGTCAGCGCGGGGATGGAGAGGGCCACGCCGGGAAGGTTGATGCCTTTGTGCTCGCCGAGCATGCCGCCATTCAGCACATCGCAGAGGACGTCTTTGCCGCGGACTGCGCGAACGCGTAGTTCGATCAGGCCATCGCTGAGCAGGACGCGGGCACCGGGCGCAAGTTCACGAGCGAGATCGGAGAATGTGGTCGAGATGCGCGCGGCTGTGCCGGGGATGTCTTGCGGAGTGATGGTCACGACGGCGCCGGTCTTCAAGAGGACAGGCTCGTGTCCCTGCAGGAGTCCGGTACGGATTTTCGGGCCTTGCAGATCCTGGAGGATGCAGACGGTGCGGCCCTCGCGATTGGCGGCGCGGCGCAGGCGGGCGATGTTGTGAGCGTGATCCTCGTGCGTGCCGTGAGAAAAGTTGAGGCGCGCAATGTCCATGCCGAGGCGAAGCAAGTCGCGCATGGCGGCTTCGGTGTTGCAGGCGGGGCCGATGGTACAGATGATCTTGGCGCGGCGGGATGCAGACCGGGCGGGCAGCCCCTCGGCTGGGACCTGTTCGGTAGCCCACTGGTCGTCGGCGTCGAATTCTCTCGGTCTGGCTTTCAATTCTCTCCTCGAGCTGAGTTATGACAATCGTAGAGACATAGCTAGCTACGTCTCTGCTGGCGGCATTTCCACGGTGGCAAGAGAGACGTTGCAAGCAACGTCTCTACGGCTTGCGGTTGTTGATTGCGGTCAGTTCTTTTCCCAGCATGGCGCGCGGGAACAGCAGTGCGTTGAATTCCGCGCCCACCAAGACCGCCAGGGAAATCAGGTACATCCACACCAGCAAGGCCATAGCAACACCCAGTGATCCGTAAATGGTAGCGAAGTTGGCGAAATGCTGCAGGTATGAGCGAAACCCAATAGTCGCCGAGAACCACAAGACCGTTGCCAGAGTCGCGCCGGGAATCACGCTGTGCCAAGGCTGCGTGCGGGGGACGGCGTGGTGGTAGATCAGCGCTATGACCGAAATGCTGGTGAGCGTAGCGATCATCCAACGTATCGCGCCCCAGAGCAGCAGGATGTAGGCGCTGAAATCGGGATCGATGTAGGGCAGGAGGCGCGTCTCGATCTTGCTGCCTAACGCTACCAGGAGGGTGGCGAAGGTCATCGGAACCAGCGCGAAGACTACCAGCAAGAATGCGATCAGGCGCTCCTTCACCAGGTTCCAGGTCTTTGGCAGCTCGTAGCAGCGGCGGAAGCCCTCCATCCAGGAGATCATGACGCCGGAGGCGGTCCAAAGGGTGATGAGCGAGGTTGTGGTCAACAGGCCAACAGGATGCTGCGCGGCTCCCTTCAGATAGGTCAGGGCGGTGTTGCTTCCTGCCGGAAGGATGCTGCCCAGAGCGTAGGAGATTTCCCGCAGGTAGGGTCCACCTTTGCGCCAGTTTGCCAGTCCTGATCCAAGAATGAGCAACAGGGGGAAGAAGGTGAGAATCGAGGAATAGGCTGAAGCTTTAGCAGTGGCGAAGGCATCGTGCGTGAAGGCACGCCAGAAGGCAAGGCGTAAAAGGCGCAGAAAGCGAAACATACGTTGCCCTAGATTAGGGCCCGGGGGCACCTGGCGCAAAGAAGGAAGTGCGCTGGGTTCCTCGAATCGCACTCGCTGGGGGTCGGCGTGCATTCGTCGTGGTCACGGCTCCGAAAATTGGGTTAGGCCGCCTGGGCTTCGCCCTTGGCGGGACAGCCCCTTTGACTGCGCTCAGGGCAGGCTACGGCTGTCGCTACATGATTCTAGGTCCAGATGTAGCTTCGGGGGCGAAGTGATTCGCCCCCGAGGCTTACTCTAGTTTCGACTACTCCGCGGCCGGCACTTCCGCCGGCAGATCTTCGGTCTCGCCCTCGTGACGCATCAATTCGAGAGCGCGCTCGGCCTCTTCGTACGCGGCCGAAACTTCCGCCTGTACCTTGGCGGCGGCCTCTTCCATTTCTGGCGAGAGGCGCACGTTGCGGTAGTACTCCATGCCGGTGCCGGCAGGGATCAGGCGCCCGACGATGACGTTCTCCTTCAGGCCGCGCAGGTGATCGACGGCTCCCTGGATGGAAGCTTCGGTGAGGACGCGCGTGGTCTCCTGGAACGACGCCGCCGAGATGAACGAATCCGTGGAGAGCGACGCTTTCGTGATGCCGAGCAGCAACGGCCGGCCAGTGGCCGGTTTGCCGCCCTGCGCAATCACGCGCTCGTTCTCTTCGCGGAAGCGGAACTTGTCGAGCTGCTGCTCGAGCAAGAACTGCGTGTCGCCCACATCTTCGACCTTCACCCAGCGCATCATCTGGCGGACAATCACTTCGATGTGCTTGTCGGAGATGTTGACGCCCTGCAAGCGGTAGACTTCCTGGATTTCGTTGACCAGGTAAGCCTGCAGCTCTTTTTCGCCGAGCACGGCCAGGATGTCGTGCGGGTTGAGTGGGCCGTCCATGAGCGGTTCGCCCGCCTTGACGCGCTCGCCTTCCTGCACGTTGATGTGAACGCCACGCGGAACCGAGTACTCTTTTTCGGTGCCGTTGTCGGCGACCACGTAGACTTTGCGCTGTCCTTTCGAAACCTCACCGAATTTGACCGTGCCATCGATTTCGCTGATGACCGCGGTCTCATGCGGCTTGCGGGCTTCGAACAGTTCGACCACGCGCGGCAGACCACCGGTGATGTCTTTGGTCTTGGTGGTTTCGCGCGGGATCTTGGCCAGCACGTCGCCGGGATTGACCGCGTCGCCGTCCTGAATCATAAGGTGCGAGCGCGAGGGCATCAGGTAACGCTTGCTGGTCTTGCCACCCTTGATCACGATGGCGGGCTGGCGCTTCTCGTCGGGAGAATCGCCGACCACGTGCCGCGACAGGCCGGTGACTTCGTCGACCTCTTCGTGCAGCGTGACCCCTTCCTGCAGGTCCTTGAACTGCACTGTGCCGCCGATTTCGGTCAGGATGGCGAAGGTGTAGGGATCCCACTCGACCATGACCTGGCCGAGCGTGACCGGATCGCCGTCGTTGACTTTCAGCTTGGCGCCGTACACGACCGAGTAGCGCTCTCGCTCGCGGTTCTTATCGTCGACCACCGCGATCGAGCCCTGCCGGTTCATGACCACCAGGTCGCCCGACTTGGCCCGGACCGTCTGCAATCCGATGAAGCGCACGTTGCCGTTGTTCTTGGCATCGAGGCGCGACTGCTCGGAAACTCGCGATGCCGTACCACCGATGTGGAAGGTGCGCATCGTGAGCTGGGTGCCGGGTTCGCCGATGGATTGCGCCGCGATGACGCCGGTGGCTTCGCCCAGTTCGACGAGGCGTCCGGAAGCCAGGTTGCGGCCGTAGCACATCACGCACACGCCGCGCTTCGATTCGCAGGTCAGCACCGAGCGGATTTTTACCCGCTCGATACCGGCCGCCTGAATCGCTCCCGCGAGGTCTTCGGTGATCTCCTGGTTGATATCGACGATGACATTGCCGTCATAGTCTTTGATCTTCTCGAGCGACACGCGGCCGACGATGCGGTCGCGCAACGGCTCGATGATCTCGCCGGCTTCCACGATGCCTTGCACGTAGATGCCGTCGACCGTGCCGCAGTCGTACTCGCTGATGATCACGTCCTGTGCCACGTCGACCAGGCGGCGCGTCAGATAGCCGGAGTCGGCCGTCTTGAGCGCCGTATCGGCCAGTCCCTTGCGGGCGCCGTGAGTCGAGACGAAGTATTCGAGCACCGTGAGCCCTTCGCGGAAGTTGGCCGTGATCGGCGACTCGATGATTTCGCCGGAAGGCTTGGCCATCAATCCGCGCATACCGGAGAGCTGGCGAATCTGCTGTTTGGATCCGCGAGCGCCGGAGTCGGCCATGACGTAAATCGGATTGAGCTGCCCTTCCTTGTCGCGCCGCTGCATTTCACCGAACATTTCGTCGGCAACTTTTTCGGTAATCGCCGACCAGATTTCGATGACCTTGTTGTAGCGTTCACCGTTGGTGATGGCGCCGTCCAGATACTGCTGCTGAACGTTGACCACCTGCTTCTCGGCGTCGCGTACCAGCGTCTTCTTGCTGTCCGGGATGACCATGTCGTCGATGCCGATCGAGAGTCCCGCGCGGGTGGCAAAGCGGAAGCCCAGCGACTTGACCTCGTCGAGCATCTTGACCGTGGTTTCAAGGCCGAACTTGAGATAGCCGAAGTTCACCAGAGCGCCGATGCCCTTTTTCTTGAGCAGGCCATTGATGAAAGGCATGCCCTCGGGCAGGTGATCGTTCAAAATCGCGCGGCCGACCGTCGTGTTGACGAACGAGCGCTCGACCTGCACCGGCTCGGTGTGAATGATGTCCTGATCGTCATACGCCGTGGTCAGGTCAATCAGTTCGCCCGAGTAGCGCAGGCGGATCGGGGTAAGGGTTTCGACTTCGCCCGCATCGAGCGCCAGCAAAACTTCTTCGATGTTGGCAAAGGCGCGGCCCTCTCCCTTCGCACCGGGCTTGCCCTTGGTCAGGTAATAGAGACCCAGCACCATGTCCTGCGTAGGCACGGTGATCGGCTGACCGGAAGCCGGCGAAAGAATGTTGTGCGAGGCCAGCATCAGCACGCTGGCTTCAACCTGCGCTTCCGGAGACAGCGGAATATGCACCGCCATCTGGTCGCCGTCGAAGTCGGCGTTGAACGCCGTGCAGACCAGCGGGTGGATCTTGATCGCCTTGCCTTCCACCAGCACCGGCTCAAATGCCTGGATGCCGAGACGGTGAAGCGTAGGAGCGCGGTTCAGCAGCACCGGGTGATCCTTGATGACCTCTTCGAGGATGTCCCACACGATCGGTTCCTGCTGCTCAACCATCTCCTTCGCTTGCTTGATGGTAGTGACGTTGCCCGTCTGCTCCAAGCGGTGATAGATGAACGGCTTGAACAGTTCGAGCGCCATCTTCTTTGGCAGGCCACACTGGTGCAGTTTGAGCTCGGGGCCGACCACAATGACGGAACGTCCGGAGTAGTCGACGCGCTTGCCGAGCAGGTTCTGGCGGAAACGTCCCTGCTTGCCTTTCAGCGTGTCGGAGAGCGACTTCAGCGGACGGTTGTTGGCACCGCGCAGAACGCGGCCGCGGCGTCCGTTGTCGAACAGAGCGTCAACGGCTTCCTGCAGCATGCGCTTTTCGTTGCGCACGATGACTTCGGGCGCGTGCAGGTCCATCAGCTTCTTCAACCGGTTATTGCGGTTGATGACGCGGCGGTACAGGTCGTTCAAGTCAGACGTGGCGAAGCGGCCGCCATCGAGTGGAACCAGGGGGCGCAGCTCCGGTGGAATGACCGGGATCACGTCGAGAATCATCCAGTGCGGCTTGTTGCCGCTCTTGCGGAAAGCCTCCACGACCTTCAGCCGCTTGGCGTACTTGAGTCGCTTCTGCAGCGAGCTCTCGTTCTTCATCTTCTCGCGCAGTTCGGTGGAAAGCCCGTCGGCATCGACGCGCTTCAGCAGTTCCTTGATTGCTTCAGCGCCCATCATGGCCTTGAATCCGGCCGGACGATACTGCTGGTCGAGTTCGCGGAACTTGGCTTCGTCCTTGATGACCTCGCGCTCTTTCACCGGAGCATCGCCGGGTTCGACCACGACGTAGGCTTCGAAATAGAGCACGGACTCAAGGTCGCGCAGAGAAATGTCGAGCAGGTGCCCGATGCGGCTGGGCAGTCCCTTGAAGAACCACACGTGCGAGCAGGGCGACGCCAGCTCGATGTGGCCGAGGCGTTCGCGGCGCACTTTGGAGAGCGTCACTTCCACGCCGCACTTGTCGCAGATCACGCCACGGTGCTTCATGCGCTTGTACTTGCCGCACAGGCACTCCCAGTCCGTGACCGGCCCGAAAATGCGGGCGCAGAACAAGCCGTCGCGCTCCGGCTTGAACGTGCGGTAGTTGATGGTCTCGGGCTTGGTGACTTCGCCATGCGACCAGCTCCGGATTTTTTCCGGCGATGCCAGGCTGATACGGATGGCGTCGAAATCCGCGATCACATTTGCCATTTCAAACGGGCTCGAACGAAACAAGGGGATCCTCCGCTTCCTGCGGTTCTGACGCGTCCGCTAACGGAGCTCGAAAGCAAGTTCTCAGTTCTCGATAAACCGAGTTGAACTCTCGCCTTTCATGCGGCATTGAGCTCGGATGCCGCAGTGGCGCGTATTTCTAAATCTCTTTCGTCCTCAATCCGCTGCTGCGCTGGCCGTGGGCTTTTTTTCTGCTGCCTTGATCAATTCCACATCCAGGCAGAGTGACTGCAGCTCGCGGATCAGCACGTTGAACGATTCTGGCACGCCGGGTTCCATGGCGGCTTCGCCCTTGACGATGGCCTCGTAGATCTTGGTGCGGCCGTATACGTCGTCGGACTTTGCCGTCAGAAGCTCCTGCAAGATGAAGGCTGCGCCGTAGGCTTCAAGCGCCCAGACTTCCATTTCTCCGAAACGCTGTCCGCCGAACTGCGCCTTGCCGCCTAGGGGTTGCTGGGTGATGAGTGAGTACGGCCCGATGGAACGCGCGTGAATCTTGTCGTCCACCAGGTGCGACAGCTTCAGCATGTAGATGTAACCGACGGTTACTGGCTGTTCGAATTTGTCGCCCGTCATGCCGTCGAACAACGTTGTTTTGCCCGAAGTGGGCAAGCCGGCGTGCTCGAGCAGCGCCTTGATCTCGCCTTCCTTGGAGCCGTCGAACACGGGCGAACCCATGAACACGCCCTTGGTCAGGGTCGGGGCTACGGTCTCGAGTTCCTCATCGCTCATTTCGGCGATGATGTCGGCGAGTTGGGAGTCTTTGAACAGCGCTTTCAGCTCGCGGCGGATCGCCTCGGTGCGGGTGTTCTCCTTGAGCAGGTTCGCGATCTTCTCGCCCAGCACAAAGCCTGCCCATCCCAGGTGGGTTTCAAGAATCTGGCCCACGTTCATACGGGAAGGCACGCCCAACGGGTTCAGGACGATCTCGACCGGCGTTCCGTCTTCGAGGTACGGCATATCCTCTTCGGGCAGAATGCGCGCGATGACGCCCTTGTTGCCGTGACGGCCGGCCATCTTGTCGCCCACGCTCAGCTTGCGCTTCATGGCAATGTAGACCTTGACCAGCTTGATTACGCCCGGCGGCAGTTCGTCGCCCTTGGTGAGTTTGTCCTTCTTCTCGTTGACGATCTTCTTGAGCACATCGATCTGGCGGGACGTCATTTCTTCGATCTCGTCGATCTGCTCGTTGACCCGCGGATCCTTATCCGCATACTTGATGCGCTTCAGGTTGCGAGTCGAGATGCGCTCGATCTCGTCGCGGTTCAGGATGTTGCCCTTGGTCAACAGGCGCTTGTTGGTGCGCTCGTCGTGCAGGTCGGCCTGTACTTCCTTGCCGCCGAGGATGTTCTCCAGTCGCTTGAGGCGCTCGTCGGTCAGAATTCGGATTTCGTCCGAAAGATTCTTTTCCAACTTGGCGATCTGCGTGGCTTCGATGGCTTTCGCGCGCTCGTCCTTCTCCTGGCCCTTGCGCGAGAAAATTTTCACATCGACGATGACACCCTCGATACCGGGCGGACAGTAGAGCGACGCGTCGCGAACGTCGCCGGCCTTTTCGCCGAAGATCGCGCGCAGCAGCTTTTCCTCCGGCGTGAGCTGGGTCTCGCCCTTGGGTGTGACCTTGCCCACCAGAATGTCGCCCTGCTTCACGCTGGCCCCGATGCGGATGACGCCGGCTTCGTCCAGATTGCGCAGCATGGACTCGCTGACGTTGGGAATATCGCGCGTGACCTCTTCCGGACCCAGCTTGGTGTCCCGGGCCTCGATCTCGAATTCCTCGATGTGCAGCGAGGTGTAGTAGTCCTCTTTCACCATCTTCTCGGAAACGAGGATCGCGTCTTCGAAGTTGTAGCCGCGCCACGGCATGAAGGCGACCAGAACGTTTCGTCCCAGCGCCAGCTCGCCGTGATCCGTGCAAGGACCGTCAGCGATGACCTGGCCCTTCAACACGCGTTCGCCCTTCTTGACCACCGGCTTCTGGTTGATGCAGGTGTTCTGGTTGGAGCGCTTGAACTTGGTGAGCTGGTAAATGTCGCTGCCCACCTCACGCGACAGCTGCGTGGGATGATGCTCGCCTTCGACGCGCACGATGATGCGCTCGGAGTCGACGGAGTCGATGAACCCGTTGCGGCGGGCCAGAACGACGGCTCCTGAATCGCGAGCCGTCACGCCCTCCATCCCGGTGCCAACGATCGGCGCCTGGGCGCGAAGCAGCGGCACCGACTGGCGCTGCATGTTCGCACCCATCAGGGCGCGGTTGGCGTCGTCGTGCT
>Ga0075030_100003237_pt1 | contig 14844 bp, 17 predicted proteins | sample LitLauG_LLR_2012_FD_71393 | JGI IMG/M metagenome (GOLD analysis project Ga0075030, IMG submission 71393) | Freshwater sediment microbial communities from Pennsylvania, USA - Little Laurel Run_MetaG_LLR_2012 | ecosystem: Environmental > Aquatic > Freshwater > Creek > Sediment | place: USA... | reverse complement strand
GGCGCCGAGATCGCCGGCAACTGGCCGCCGGCCTGGGTCGCCTACCTGGCGGGCGCGCTCAAGCAGGCCGGGTATACCGACGTCGGGTTCATCGACGCGATGACCAACGACCTGACCGAGGAAGCGCTGCGCGAACTGCTGGCTCGCGAGAAACCCGACCTCATCGGCGCGACGGCGATCACGCCGGCCATCTACAAGGCCGAACGCCTGCTGCAGATCGCAAAGGAAATGCATCCCAATGCGGTTACGGTGCTGGGCGGCATCCACGGCACGTTCATGTACCAGCAGGTGCTGACCGAGGCGCCCTGGATCGACGTCATCGTGCGCGGCGAGGGCGAAGCCGTACTCGTGAAGCTGGTGCGCGCCATCGAGAACGGACAGTGGCCGCAGCAACGCGAGGCCATAGCCGGCATCGCCTACGCCGACGGCCGCAAGGTCGTGGCCACGCCGGCCGAGCCGACCATCAAGGACCTGGACACCATCGCGCCCGACTGGGGAATCCTCGAGTGGCACAAATACATCTATATCCCGATGAACGTGCGCGTGGCCATCCCCAACTTCGCCCGCGGCTGCCCCTTTACCTGCAGCTTCTGCTCGCAGTGGAAGTTCTGGCGCGACTACCGGGTGCGCGATCCGATCAAGGTCGTCGATGAGATCGAGACGCTGGTGCGCGACCACCAGGTGGGCTTCTTCATCCTCGCCGACGAGGAACCGACCATCCACCGCAAGAAGTTCATCCAGTTCTGCGAGGAGCTGGAACGGCGCAAGCTGCCGGTGCTCTGGGGCATCAACACGCGGGTCACCGACATCCTGCGCGACGAAAAGCTGCTGCCGCTGTACCGGCGCGCCGGACTGATCCACGTGTCGTTGGGAACCGAGGCGGCCGCGCAGCTCAAGCTGGAACGGTTCAACAAGGAAACAACCATCGCGCAGAACAAGAAGGCGATCGGCCTGCTGCGCGCCAACGGCATCGTCGCCGAGGCGCAGTTCATCGTCGGCCTGGAAAACGAGACGCGCGACACGCTGGAGGAAACCTACCGGATGGCGCTCGACTGGAAGCCGGACATGGCCAACTGGGCCATGTACACGCCGTGGCCGTTCTCCGACCTGTTCAAGGAGATGGGCGACAAGGTCGAGGTGTTCGACTTCGAGAAGTACAACTTCGTCACGCCCATCGTCAAGCCCGACGCGATGGAACGCACGGAGCTGCTCGACGGCGTGATGCGCAACTACCGGCGCTTCTACATGCGCAAGTCCTTCCTCGAATACCCGTGGATCCGCAACCGCACCAAGCGGCGCTACATGCTGGGCTGCCTCAAGGCTTTTCTCAAGAGCGGCGTGCAGCGCAAGTTCTACGATCTGGGGCGCGTCAACTACTGGGGGCCGCAGTCGGTGAAGAACGTCGACTTCAAGTTCGACGGCAGCCGCAAGCTCAGCACCGAACAGATCGTCGAGTTCCAGAGCGTGCCGCGCGGCCGCAAGTCCCTGCGCGGCGCCAATGCCATCGCCTGCAGCGGCGGCCATGAGCACTTCGACGACGAGGACGCGCGCGCGCTGCTGGCCCGGGAAGCCCAGTCCCAGGAGGCAGCGACGGCCGAACGCGTATGAGCCGGTCCATGGTCGCGGCCACGGCCGGACACCCCGCCCTGCCTGCCGCCGGCGCGGGGGCTGACGCCGCACCGGCCCCAGCGCACTACCGGGGCCGCATCGGTCCCAACGCCATCACGCGGGTGGCCGAGGCGCTGCTCGACCAAATGGGCGTCGCGGTGCGGGCCGAACTCTTTGGCCGCGCCGGGCTCGATGCCTATCTGCGCGAGCCACCCAGGCAGATGGTCGACGAGGAGGAAGTGATCGGCCTGCAGGACGTACTGCGGGCACGGCTGTCTCCGGAGCAGGCGCGGCGCGTCAATCGCGACGCCGGGGCACGCACCGGCGCCTACCTGCTGGCCCATCGGATCCCGCGGCCGGTGCAGGGCCTGCTGCGGGTCCTGCCGGCGCCGCTGGCCGCACGGGTGCTCGTGGCTGCCATAAGGCGGCATGCCTGGACCTTCGCGGGCACGGCCGACTTCAGCGCCCGCGCAGCGCGCCCCGCGGGCTTCACGCTGGCCGGTTGCCCCATGTGCAGGGGCGCCCGCAGCGACGGGCCCTGCTGCGACTTCTATGCCGCGTGTTTTGAACGCCTGTTTCGCGCGCTGGTTCACCCGCGGGCGACCGTGCGGGAAACCGAATGCGCGGCCGCGGGCGACGCGGCCTGCCGGTTCGACGTGCGCTGGTAATGGCGTGAATTGCGGCGCGGGGTACGGACTTACTTGAGCAGCGGCAGCCGGAACAGGCCGGAGAACGGACCGGGGTTTCTCGATATCTGCGGCGTGCCGAACACCGAGAGGTGCGGATTGGTGAGTTCGCCCAGGCCCAGGAACGACGACGTGGTGGCACCGGACTTGGCGATAGCCGGCAGGCCCATGAACAGGTAGTTATTGGGCTTGGAGATCACCGGGAATCCGAACCCGCTGGAAAATGGCGCCGCATCGTCCCAAACGGGCTTTTCTATCTCGTCGACCACGGGGGATTCGACCGGGTTGAGCTCGTCGAGGAGCTCCTCGTAGATGCGGCCGGAGCCAAAAGGCGGGTGCAGGCTCACCAGCGAATTGCCCGCCGCCACGGACTGAGCGTAGATCTTGGCGTCGGATGCCAGGACGCGTCCGCCGTCGCGGATGGCCGCGGCAAGTCCGTCTACCGTGGTTGCCGTTGCCGGCGTGACCATATTGATGAAATTTTCCTCCTTGCTCAGTTCGTACTCTTCGAGCAAGGCATAGGCCTTGGCGGCAACGTCGGGGGTGGCGTACAGACGAACGAGTGCATAAATCATTGGATGACCTCTGCTGGCTTGAATGGAATGAGCTTTACACCACCGCACCGGCGCATATGCCGCGTGCTGCGTGATCGTACCTGAACCTTGCGGGGAAAACTAAGCACGGCTGGCAACACCTGTGGGCGAGGGCGGCGCGCCAGCCGGTACCGGCACACTGCTGCGGGAACCGGTTCGCGCAAATTGCAGCCGGACCCGCAGGCGCTGCAGGATCGACAGGCGATCGACGAACAGCCGGCCACGCAGATGATCGATCTCGTGGCCCAGGCACACGGCCAGCATGCCATCGACCTCGCGATCCACAGGGGCGCCGTTGCGGTCCTGCGCACGCACGCGCACCACGGTGTGCCGCTTGACGAGTTCGCAGACGCCCGGCACCGAGAGGCAGCTTTCCTCCACCTTGCCCAGGCGCCGTCGCGAAACGATCGCCGGATTGATGAATACTTCCGGCGCCTCGCCCTTGCCGGAGACATCGATGACGATGACCTGGCGGTGCACGTTGACCTGGGTCGCCGCAAGCCCGATGCCGCGCGCCGCATACATCGTCTCGAACAAGTCGTCGATCAGCTGCGCGAGGCCGGCGTCGAACTGGCGCACCGGCTCCGCGCAGGTGCGCAGCCGCGGGTCGGGATATTGAAGGATGGGAAGCAGGGCCATGGCGGGGCGGCAGCAGCCGCCTATTCCTGGACCACCAGGGTTTCGTGCGCGGGCGTGACGGCGGGCGTTACCTGCAGGGCGCCCGGGTTGCTCGAGGAGCGCACGCGCGGCCGGGTCAGGCGCGTCATGGCGACGATGGTGACGAGCAGCAAAATCACTTCAATGGAATACACGGCGGTATAACCGGTGGCGGCGGCGCCGATGGACGGCAGCACCGGATGGCTGGCGGCCGCGGACGCAACGAGGTCGCGGATCACCCCGCCCAGCGCTACCGCGAGCCCAGCGGCCGAGGCCTGTACCGCACCCCAGGCGCCCAGGGCCAGGCCGCGCTGGCTGTCGGGCGCGTGGTTCATGGTGGCCGTGAGGGTTCCGTGACCGAACAGGCCGCCGCCAAATCCGATGAGCGCCGTTCCCAGGGCGAACAGCCATGCCGAATCGAACGGCGCCGCGCTGATCACGCACAGGAAGGCCGGCACTCCGACCATTGCGCCGTTGCTGGCCATGCGCGCCGGATCGTAGCCGCGGCTCAGGACCCGCGAGGCCAGGCCAAAGCCGAGCAGGCCGCCGATGGCCAGCGTTGCCGTGAGCTTGGTGGTGGTGCCCACCGTGAGATGCAGGATCTGCCCGCCATAGGGTTCGAGCAGCACGTCCTCCATGCTGAAAGCCATGGTGCCCAGGCCCACGGCCAGCAGGCGCCGCACCGCGTTGTCGCCCTGGCAAAAGCGTATCCACGACGCGCGGAAATTCGAATCGGGCGCCGGCGGCGCCGCCCCGCGCGGCCGCCGCGCCTCCTGCTTCCACAGGGCCACCGTGTTGAGCGCCATCGTGATGACCGCGGATGCCTGGATGACGCGCACCAGGCGAAACGGCGTGAAATCGGCCAGGGCAGCGCCGAAGGCCAGCGCACTGGCGATCATGCCCAGCAGCAGCATGGTGTACATCAGGCCCACCACCTTGGGCTGGTCCTCGACCGGCGCGAGGTCCGTGGCCAGCGCAAGGCCGATGGTCTGGGTCGTGTGCAGGCCGGCGCCCACCAGCAGGAAGGCGATGCCCGCGCCCAGCCAGCCCACCCATACGGGCACCTGGCTGGCGTTGCCGCCACCCGACAGGACCAGCAGGGCAAAGGGCATGATGGCCAGCCCGCCGAACTGGACCATGGTGCCCTTCCAGATGAAGGGGACGCGCTTCCAGCCCAGTGCGCAGCGGTGCGTGTCGGAGCGAAAGCCGATGAGCGCGCGAAACGGCGCGAACAGCAGCGGCAGCGAGATCATGATGCCCACGAGCGATGCCGGCACGCCGAGCTCGACGATCATCACGCGGTTGAGGGTGCCGATCAGCAGGACCAGTGCCATGCCGACCGAGATCTGGAATAGCGACAGCCGCAGCAGGCGCGAGAGCGGCAGGTCTTCGCTCGCCGCATCGGCGAACGGCAGGTAGCGGGCGCCGTATCCCGCCCACAGGCGCATGAGCCCCTGGCTGTACTTGTTCATGTCGGCGGCATGGCGGCTTCAGGGACAACAAGGAGCGGGATCCGCGGAACCCGCTCCTTGTTGCAGGTCATCGACGAAACATCGACGAAGGACCGGAACTACTGGGTTGCTCCCCCGGTAGCGGCCGGCGCCGAAACGGCAGCGGTGTGCGACTTGAAGCCACCCTGCCAGTACCCGCCAAACCACGTCGTGTGCGACAGCACTGCATAATGAACCAGCAGCGCTATCACCAGCACCGTCCCCAGAAACAGGGGCAGGCCGACCGTGGGACTTACTACGCACCAGATTCTTCCTTGATTCATGGTCGCTTCCCGTTAGTGCAGCCAAGGTGAATAGATATACGCCAGCAGGTGCGCGACCAACGCAATTGCAAAGAACAGCCGCGCGCCATCGATGACGTGCTTGTGTAGCTCTTCCGACTCCGGAATCGTCAGGCCTGTAGGCCAGACCCGGTTTGGATCGTCTGCCATATCGATTTGCTCCTTAGATAGCTATCACGCGTTACCAGGCCAAAGTCGTGCGATTCCCGCACAGGATCCATCATCGCTGGGCCCACAGACGATGAAATCGAATACCGACCGCGCGCATCGCGCGCACCATTTCAGGCAAAGAGGAATCACAGGGCCATGCGCCCTGCTTCCGACCGGCACTGCAGCGTGACCTGCGTTCACCGACTCGCGACCCCGATGTCAATTAATAATTGCGGGCGTGGATACCCTTACTTCGGTCCACGTTACCCATGTAACGTTCTGTTGTCAATTCATAATGTCATGCCATCAAGACACATGCCGTATTCGGGTGCAAGAATCCGGTTTATTGCAGTGCAAGGAGCCGCCACCATGAACGACGATGTCCCGCCCGCAGTCGCATTGCTGATCGGCACGCTGATCGGGGTACTGCTCTTTGGACCGGTACGGCGCTGGGTCGACACGCTGGTGCGAACCCTGCGGGAGCGCTCGCGCAACACGCAGAACCGGCTTGCCGGCTCGACCAAGCTGCTGCTGATCTTCGCGACCCTGCACCCGGCGCCGTGGTTGATCCTGATCGGCCTGCCCTATGGCATATACCGCCTTTGGTCGGACCCGCTGCGGCTGATCTGGGGCTGCCTGCTGGCAGGGTCCATACTGGGCGCACTGGTGATGGTCGCTTACGAGACCTTCGGCCGGGCGCGCTCCCGGCGGGCGGACGAATGAGGAAACACTCCATGTGGTGGGCAATCGCGGGCGTGCTGGCGCTGGGCGCGGGACTATCGGGACCGGTAATGAGCAACGTGGAGCAGCCCCAATACCGCGTCGTCGAGCAGCACGGCGACATCGAGCTGCGTGAATACCCGCCGATGATCGTCGCCGAAACCGAAGTTGCCGGTACCCGCAGCAGCGCGATCAATGCCGGGTTTCGCACCATCGCGGACTACATCTTCGGCAACAATGTGGCGGCGCAGAAGGTGGCAATGACCGCACCCGTATTGCAGCAGGGCAGCCCGCAGGCCGGCGAGCAGATCGCGATGACGGCACCGGTCACCCAGCAGGGCGACGGCGGCAGCTGGCGGGTTCGCTTCATCATGCCGGCCAGCTACACGCTGGCAACCCTGCCCAGGCCAAGGAATCCGGCCGTCGCGCTGCGGGAGATCCCCGGCCGGCGCTACGCGGCGATCCGCTTCACCGGTCTTGCCGGGGAGGAAAGCCTGCGCCGCCATACGGAAGCGCTGCGCGCCTATCTGGTCGGCCGGCAGCTGGCTGCGCTGGGTCCGCCCAGCTACGCTTTCTACAACCCGCCCTGGACCCTGCCCTTCCTGCGCCGCAACGAGGTGCTGCTGGAGGTTGGGGCAGGGGCAGGGGCAGTACCCCCCGCAAGCGCTACCCCCGCCGGGAACTAGCGCGGTGCGGGGCCATCAGAGCCGGATACGGCCCTGCCGTCCCACCGACCAAACCACGGAGAAGACATGACGACCAAACTCGACAAGATCCTGTACACGGCACACGCGCACACCACCGGCGGGCGCGATGGACGCTCCCTCACCGACGACGGCCTCCTCGATGTCAAGCTGGCAGTGCCCAAGTCCATGGGCGGTGCCGGCGGCGCCACCAACCCGGAGCAGCTCTTTGCCGCCGGCTATTCGGCCTGCTTCATGGGCGCCATCAAGCATGTGGCGGGGCTCAAGAAGGTCGCCGTGCCGGCAACGGCCGCCATCGACGCCAGCGTGGACCTGGGCCCCATTCCCCAGGGATTCGGCATCGCCGTGAAGCTGGTGGTCACGCTGCCGGGGCTCGACCGCGCGGTGGCCCAGGACCTTGTCGCCAGCGCGCACCAGGTGTGCCCGTATTCGAATGCGACGCGGGGCAACATCGAAGTGGACCTCAGCGTGGCCTGACGACAGCTTTCCCTGCATCGACCCGGTCCGTGCGGTTCTTGCCTTGCCTGGCGAGGACTGCGCGGGCGCGGGGCGCATGGCCAAGGCGCCATCTACCGGAAAGCAATTCCCTCAAACCGCGCTGAGGTCCCTGCGCGCAGGATCACGCGCCCATTCACGAGCAGCCGTCGAGCCGTCCACGTGTGCAGGCTCCGGTGCTGCACCGGCGATGCCAGCGGCATCGCTATCGTCGTCAACCAGGAATCCTCCGCTCTGGTGCACCCACAGGCGCGCGTACAGCCCGCCGGCGGCCAGCAGGCTTTGGTGGTCGCCCTCCTCGGCAATGCGGCCCTGGTCCAGGACGATGAGGCGGTCCATCGCCGCGATGGTCGATAGCCTGTGCGCAATGGCCACCACGGTCTTGCCCTGCATGAGGATGCCCAGGCTTTCCTGGATGGCAGCCTCCACCTCGGAGTCGAGCGCGCTGGTGGCCTCGTCGAGCAGCAGGATGGGTGCGTCCTTGAGCATGACCCGGGCGATGGCGATGCGCTGGCGCTGTCCGCCGGAGAGCTTGACCCCGCGCTCGCCCACCTGCGCGTCGTAGCCGCGGCGGCCCTTGGCATCCTGCAGTGCGCAGATGAACTCCTCGGCACGGGCGCTGCGCGCCGCCGCCTCCATCTGTGCCTGGGTGGCGTCGGGCCGCCCGTACAGGATGTTCTCGCGCACCGAGCGGTGCAGCAGCGAGGTGTCCTGCGTGACCATGCCGATCTGGGCGCGCAGGCTCTCCTGGGTGGCCAGGGCAATGTCCTGCCCGTCGATCAGGATCCGCCCGCCTTGGATGTCGTAAAAGCGCAGCAGCAGGTTGACGATGGTCGACTTGCCCGCGCCGGAACGCCCCACCAGGCCGATCTTCTCGCCGGCGCGGATGTGCAGGTCGAGCCCGTCGATCACGCGGCGCTCGACGCCGTAGGCAAAGCAGACGTTCTCGAAGCGCACTGCGCCGTGGTCCACCTGCAGCGGCCTGGCATCGGCGCGGTCCACCACCGCGCGCGCCCGCGCGATGGTGTTGATGCCGTCCTGCACCGTGCCGACGTTTTCGAACAGGCCGGCCATCTCCCACATGACCCAGTGCGATATGCCGTTCAGGCGCAGCGCCATCGCCGTGGCGGCCGCCACGGCGCCCACGCCGACCTGGCCGCGCGTCCACAGCAGCAGGGCGATTCCCGCCGTGCCGGCGATGAGCACGACGCTGAGCGTGTGGTTGACGATCTCGAAGCCGCTCACCAGGCGCATCTGTCCGTTCACCGTGGACAGGAACTCACGCATTGCCGAGCGCGCATAGCCGGCTTCGCGCCGGGCGTGGGAGAACAGCTTCACCGTGGAGATGTTGGTATAGGCGTCGGTGATGCGCCCCGTCATCATGGAGCGCGCGTCGGCCTGGGCGCGCGCCACGCGCGCGAGGTTGGGCACGAAGTACGCCAGCGCGCCCACGTAAAGGACCACCCAGGCCAGGAAGGGTCCGAGCAGTGCCACGTCAAAGCCGCCGACCACCGCCGCCATGGTCACGAAGTAGATGACCACGAAGACGAGGATGTCGGTAAGCACGAACCAGGTATCGCGAACCGCCAGGGCCGTCTGCATCACCTTGGCCGCCACCCGGCCCGCGAACTCGTCCTGGTAGAAGCCCATGCTCTGGCCGAGCATGAGGCGGTGGAAATTCCAGCGCAGCAGCATGGACAGATTGCCCGCCAGCGTCTGGTGCTTGACGATGGTCTGCAGCGCAACGGCGATCGGGCTGGCCAGCAGGATCACCGCAAGCAGTATCAGGGTGTCGCGGTTGTCGGCAAACAGCCGGGCGGGCGCCGATTTGCCCAGCAGGTCGACGATGTGACCCATCATGGCGAACATCAGCGCCTCGAACGCGCCGATGATTGCCGTGAAGAACGCCAGGGCCACCAGGTACCGGCGCAGCCCGCGCGTGCAGAACCAGATGAACGCCATGAACCCCTTGGGGGGCACCGCCGGCTCGGCATCCGGATAGGGGTCGATCAGGGATTCAAACCAGGCAAGCACAAGGCGACTCCGGACAGGCTGCAACGGGTATGGGGACCCGGACGGCATGCCGCACGCGGCCACGCTGCCAGCGCCCGCCCTGGCGCGCCGCGGCCCGCGCATTCTACCGGGGTGCCGCGCCCCGGGATGCGGCTGCCCCCAGCTGCCCGCTTCGCGCTAAGGTGCGCACGGGCGCACCCGTGCCCGCGCCGCACAGCAGCGTATCGATAAGTACATCCTTTTCGGCCCATTGCTGTTCCACCCATGCGCCGATGCGCTGGCGATATGCCTTGTCGGCCACCGGGTCGCTGCCCAGCACCGCGGCGGGAATTTCGCGCCGCTGGACCCGCACGATGACGACCGGCACGCGGCCGCACAGCAGGTCCCAGAAGCGCGGCGTGCGGCCGGGATAGACAATGGTGACATCGAGCAGGGCGCCGAACTGCTCGCCCATGGTGGCCAGGGCGATGCCCAGCCCGCCGATCTTGGGCTTGAGCAGGTGGCGGTAGGGGCTGTTCTGCTGCTGGTGCTTGCCCGCCGTGAACCGCGTGCCTTCGACGAAGTTGAACACCGAGGTGGGTACGCGCTTGAACTTCTCGCAGGCCTCACGGGTGGTGCGCAGGTCATTGAGCCGCGCGCCCTGCCCCTTGCCGCGCTTCATGAACGGAAAATCGAGCGCCCACCACGCCAGGCCGATCACGGGCACCCAGATGAGTTCCTGCTTCAGGAAGAATTTCAGGAACGGTATGCGCCCATGGAAGATGCGCTGCAGCACCAGGATGTCGACCCAGCTCTGGTGGTTGCTCGATACCAGGTACCAGCCTTCGCGGTCCAGGTCGTCGAGCCCCTGCACGTCCCAGCGGGTGCGGCCCACGGCGGCGATCCACGCGTTGTTGATCGCCACCCAGCGCGATGCCAGCGCCATGAGCAGGCGGTCGCAGCGCCGGCGCGCGCCGTCGCCGCGCAGCACCAGCTTGACCAGGGCCACGGGAATCATGCACGAGAAGACAAGTACCGTGTTGAGTCCCAGGGTCAGGCCGGTAATGCTGCCGCGCAAGGCGGCGGGCAGGCGTGCGAGCATCGGTGTGCGGATCCTGTCGGCGAACGGTTCATGGCGGCGGCGACCCGGTCCGCAGCCGCCTCACCGCGGCCCGGCACCCAGTGCGGTGCGCCAGTCGCGGAACAGATCCAGGTCGATGCCGTCGGGATTGTTCAACTCGCCCGGGCCCCGGCCCGGATGGTCGGTATGCCCATATTGCCAGATGATCTTGCGGGTCTCGCGGTCGATGACCACGACGCGGTGGCGATAGTCGTCGTTGAGGATGACATCGCCATTGGGCAGCTCCTGCGCGAGCGAGGGATGATCGAGCATCGCTTCGCCGCTTTTGGGGAAGTAGTCCCAGGTCACCTTGCGCGCGACGGGATCGAAGATGATTACCCGGCCCGGCTTGCTGTAGTCGGCAACGATCACCTGGCCGTCATGGGTGGGCATGGCGTCGGACGGGTAGTGCAGGCCAAAGGCCGGCATCTCCCACACGACCTTGCCGGCCCTTGTCAGGCGCGTGATCCAGGTGCCCGTGATCTCGGTGACCAGGATGTCGCCGCCGTCGAGTTCCACCGCGCCGTTGGGCAGGCCCAGGAAATCGGGCGGCGCGTGGCGGCAGTTCTTGTCCTGGTGGAAATTGCCGTCCGTGCGCCCGGGCGCCCCCCACTGCGCCTTGACGGCCGCGGTGGCCCGGTCCAGGAAGAGGACGCGGCAGTTGCGGATGTCGGTGACCAGGATGGTGCCATCCTCGAGGACGTGCGTGTCGTCCGGGAAATTGAGGTAGCCCGGCCCGGTGCCGTGCACGTCGGGAACGCCGTAGCTCCAGACCAGCTCCCGCTTTTCGTAGTCGACGAGGTGGATGTCCTGGTTGTCCTCCTCGCTGATGGCCAGCAGGCGGCCGTCGGGCGAGAAGAACACGTCGTCGTTGTCGTGGTAGACCTTGAGCTGCGGCGAGTCGAACTCCCAGATGATGCGCTTGTCGGGCGCCACCTCGATGAGGCGGTTGTTGCGCCGGTCGGCAATCACCACGGGATACGGCAGTGGCTTGCCCCACGACGGCGGCAGCGCCTTCGGGCTCGCGGTAATGGGGGGCGGCGACACGGCGACATCGCCGGCGGGAGCAGCGCCGGCGCCGGCCACAAGCAGTGTTGCCAGTAGCGCACCGCAGGCGGTGCGCGGGAAGCCAGTGATCGGCATGGGGAACTCCGCAAGGCGCCGGAAAATCCGGCGAGGCTGACACTAGCGTGCCGGCCGCAGGCGTGCCTGCCCGGCGTGGCGTGAAGTTGACGTGCGTCAACTGCGCGTGCAGCATGGTCGGGCCGGTGCAGCCGCACCGCGCCGGCCACGTTTGTGGAATGATGTGCGCAGTCCTGGCAGGGAGGCGAATGTGAAGGCTCTACCGGTGGTCATCTTTTTCGGCGCAGCCGCCTGCCTGGGCGTTATCCTGGGCCTGCAATACCTCAAGGGCATACGCAGCAAGCCCGTGATGATCGGCATGCACCTGCTGCTGGGCGCGGCAGGGCTGGAAGTGATGGTGATGACGCTGGCCGGCGCCCCCGATGGCACGGTGATGTGGACCGGCACCCTGGGCCGCGCGGCCGCCGGCTTCCTGGCCGCCGCCCTCTTCATCGGCATACTGTCCCCCATGGTGGGCCGGCGCTCCCGCCAGACGATGAACATCGCCCTGGCCACGCATGCGACGGTGGCGAGCGTGGGTGTGGTGCTGCTCCTTGCCTGGGTGGCATTTGCCCAGACCTGACGTGCCGCGGATCGAACTGCGGCCCGTGCTGAGCACGGATCGCGCAGCCGTCCTGCGGCTCAACCTCGCGTCCGAGGCGGTGCTGAGCCCGCTGACGGCCGAGCGACTGCAGATGCTGCTGGGCCAGGCATGGCACCACCGCGTCGCCCTGCTCGATGCCAAGGTGCAGGCCTTCCTCATCGCGCTGGCGCCGGGCGCCGACTACGACAGTCCCAACTACCGGTGGTTCGCCCAGCGTTACGCCGATTTCGTGTACGTGGACCGTGTTGTGGTTGCAACAGAGGCGCGCCAGGCCGGGCTGGCCTCCGTGCTGTACGAAGACCTGATGACGCGCGCGCGGGCCGGCGGCATCGCGCGCATTACGTGCGAAGTCGATATCGAGCCGCCCAATCCGGCCTCGCTGCGCTTTCACGCCCGCTTTGGCTTTGTCGAAGTGGGAACCCAGCGCGTTGCCGGCGGCAAGAAATGCGTATCCCTGCAGGAGTTGCCGCTCGGCTGGCCCGGCGCGGGAGCCGCAGCTCACGCCAACTGACCGCGCCATGAGCACGCGGATCCTCACCCTGGCCGACGGCCGCTCGCTGTGCGTCGCGCAGTTTGGCAATCCGGCCGGGCCACCCTACGTCTATTTCCACGGATATCCGGGTTCGCGGCAGGAAGTGGCCATCCTGGACGCGCTGCCCATTCGGGTCATCTCCATCGACCGGCCGGGCTACGGCGGGTCCTCGCCGCTGCCTGGCCGGCGCCTTCTCGACTGGCCGGCCGATGTCGCCGCAGCGGCCGACCAGCTGGGAGTGGACCGCTTCGCGGTGCTGGGCGTATCGGGCGGCGGACCCTACGCCGCCGCGTGCGCGTATGCGCTGCCGCAGCGGGTAAGTGCCGGCATCCTGCTGTGCCCCGTTCCGCCACCCGATGCGATCGCCGCACTACCGGCGCATGCGCTGGGCGATCTGGGCGTGCTCATGCGCCTGGGCCGCAACCCGCGTGGCGCGCGAGCCTTTCTCGCGATGGCGCGCTGGCTGGGTCGCAGGCCGGGACTGCTCACGCCCGAAGTCATTCAGCGCTTCGGACCCCTGCGGCTGCCGCCGGCGGACATGCAGGCGCTGCAGGAGCCCGCCAGCAGCCGCATCCTGGCCTCGTTTCGCGAAGGCATACGGCCCGGCATCGAAGGTGTCTGGATGGACGCGCAGATCTACGCGCGCCCGTGGGGCTTTTCACTGGAAGCGGTGCAGGTTCCGCTGGAGCTGTGGCACGGCACCGCCGACACGATCGTGCCGGCCATCGCATCCGCGGCATATTCCGTGGTCCCCGGGTCCCGCCGCACGCTGGTGGAGGGGGCCGGACACTATGCCCTGATCGTCACCCACGGACCGGCGATCGTCGCGGCATTTGCGGCATCCCGCCGCTGAGCCTGCCCGCGGGAGCGGCCCGCGTTCAGCGCCCCTTGGCCAGATGCACGCGGCGCCGCGCCTCCGAGACAAAATCCTCGAGCTCGGGGTCCATTGCGTTGCGTGACGAGAGGATGCCGACCGGCGTGTTGCCGGCCACGACGGGCGCATGCCGGAAGCCACCCTCCTGCATCACCACGAGGGCGTAGCCGTAGGTGTCGTCGGGGCTCACGGTCTGCGGGTCCGGCGTCATGACCTGCGCAATCGTCGTGCTCGTCGGGTCCTTGCCCGCGGCGATGACCCGAAAGAGCGCATCGCGTTCGGTGAAGATGCCCTTGAGGACGTCCTTTTCGACGACGAGCACGGCGCCGAACCTGCCCTGGGCCATGATCTGCGCGGCCACGGTGACGCTGACATCCGGTGCCAGCTTGCGCTCCCCGCTGGTATCCATGAAGTCCTTGACCGGTCGGTCGAACATGATTTTCCCAGGTTAAAGCCGGAAACCGCGCGGCCAATTCCCACGCTCGCTCATCGTAGTGGTGCCACCCCCGGCCCGCTTGACGGCGGTCAAACAGCGGCGCAGTTTCCCGGTCATCCGTGAATTGGTCCGGATGATCCCGGGACCGCATGACGGCGCGGCCGCAAACGCGATGTAGCGAACATGATGGCCGCGCATCGCGGCGGCTCCTGCCGGCAATTGCGGCCGGCATAATACATTTGCCCGCTTGAGGCACGATGACAAGGCGCGAGCAGTAAACGCGACGCACAAGCGCCAGCGAAATCCTCCTCACCGACACGGAGACCCGCCATGACTACCCTGCTTGTCCTGACCATCGTTGGCCCTGACCGTCCCGGACTGGTGAACCTGATTTCCGAGCGTGCCACCGCTCATGGCGCGAACTGGCTCGAATCGCGAATGGCAAACCTTGCCGGACAGTTCGCGGGAATCGTTCTCCTGCGGGTTCCCGCGGCGCAGCTCGAGGCCCTGATCAAATCCATCGAGGAATTCGAGACCCAGGGCCTGCGGGTGACGGCGCAGCGCGGCGCCGGCGACAGCGCGCGCAGCATGCGCAGGCTGCACCTGGAACTGGTGGGCCAGGACCGGCCCGGCATCGTCCGCGACATCTCCGGCGTGCTAGCACGCCAGGGCGTGAGCATCGACGAGCTGGTCACCGATTGCGTGAGTGGATCGATGTCGGGCGAGAACCTGTTCCGGGCGCGCGCCAAGCTGCACGTG